>JNSK01000158.1_pt1 | contig 11731 bp, 11 predicted proteins | sample 210681 | NCBI WGS metagenome assembly JNSK01 (sample SAMN02808684, study PRJNA238866) | freshwater metagenome | biome: fresh water; feature: freshwater reservoir; material: water; isolation source: water column of the freshwater reservoir Embalse de Amadorio in Spain | place: Spain: Valencia ...
CCTAGCACAGTAGAGCCCTACGCCTTAGGTATCCAATTAATACTTTGATTACCATTTAAGGAGATTTACGTGAACGTTCCAGTTACTTCAACTCTTCCACAGCATGACATTGCTGATGCATCACTTGCAGCCGAAGGTCGCAAGCGCATCGAATGGGCCGAACGCAATATGCCGGTTCTAGCTCAAATCCGCGAGCGTTTTGAGAAGTCACAGCCATTTGCAGGCGTACGCATCTCAGCATGCATGCACGTAACAACAGAAACCGCGAACTTGATGCGCGTTCTGAAGGCTGGCGGAGCAGAGATCGCACTGTGTGCTTCTAACCCACTTTCAACTCAAGATGACACCGCTGCGGCACTTGTTCATGAGTATGGAATTTCAGTATTTGCTCGTAACGCTGTTGACCGTGATGGCTACTACAAGCACATCAACGCAGCTCTTGATATCGAACCACACCAAGTATTTGATGATGGTTGCGATCTCGTTAATACATTGCACACCACTCGCAAGGAGTTAATTCCAAACATCGCTGGTGGTTGCGAAGAGACAACGACAGGTGTTATTCGTCTTAATCAGATGGCAAAAGATGGAGCTCTTCAGTTCCCGATGATTGCCGTCAATGACACAGATACAAAGCACATGTTTGATAACCGCTACGGAACAGGTCAATCAACTCTTGATGCAGTTTTTCGTGCAACTAACTTCTTGCTTGCAGGTCGCATAGTTGTTGTTGCTGGATTCGGTTACTGCGGTAAGGGTGTTGCAGAGCGTGCCAAGGGTATGGGTGCCGATGTAATCGTTACAGAGATTGATCCAACAAAGGCTCTTGATGCAATGATGCAGGGCTTCCGCGTAATGCCAATGATCGATGCCGCAAAGCTTGGCGATGTTTTCATTACCGTGACCGGTAATCGCGATGTATTGCGTGATGAGCACTTTGCGGTAATGAAGGATGGCGCAATTATGGCTAACTCAGGTCACTTCGACATCGAAATCGATGTTGCTTGGCTTGAGCAGAATGCAAAGACTAAGAACTCAAAGATGCGTCACCAGACAGATGAATATGTACTGTCAGATGGGCGTCGTTTACTACTTCTAGCTGAAGGTCGCTTGGTTAACCTAGGTGCAGCTGAAGGTCACCCAGCATCTGTTATGGATATGTCTTTCTCAGACCAAGCGCTAACTGCTGAGTACCTAGTTAAAGAAGCAAAGAATCTGAAGCCAGGTGTTCATGAAGTTCCTACATATATCGATAAGGAAGTTGCTGCACTTAAGTTGATCAGCATGGGCGGACGTATCGATGTTCTCACTCCAGCACAGGATATGTACCTTAACTCTTGGGAGCACGGTAGCTAATGACTTTAGTTATGGTCGTCGATGATGACCAAGATCTCGCAGAGATGCTCGGCATCGTTTTGACAGGTGCCGGCATCGATGTGGATCTAGTAAGTCGTGGCGATGAGGTCATGGATGTTTTCCGTAACAATCCACCAGATTTAGTTCTGCTGGATGTTATGTTGCCTGGCCTTGATGGAATCGAAGTCTGCAAATTAATTCGCGCAGAATCTATGGTTCCGATTGTCATGCTTTCAGCTAAAGGTGATACCCAAGATGTTGTAAAAGGTTTAGAAGCAGGTGCCGATGACTACATGGTTAAGCCATTTCGTCATCCATCAGAGCTGATCGCCCGAATTAGAACCCGTTTACGTCGCACCAATGCAGATGTATCTGGTCTGCTTACCATTGGTGACTTGGCCATTGATGTTCAGGCCCACCAGGTAGCTCGTGGCGGAAAGCAAATTGCCTTAACTCGACTTGAGTTTGATTTGCTAGTTGCTTTAGCTAAAGAGCCCGGAAGAGTTTTTACCCGCGATGCCTTGCTCAGCGAGGTTTGGGGTTATCGTCATTCAACTGATACACGTCTTGTTAATGTGCATGTGCAACGGTTGCGCTCAAAAATTGAGCATGATGCTGAGCATCCAGAAATTGTCGTCACAGTTCGTGGTGTTGGTTATAAAGCTGGAGTAATGGGCGGTTCCTAGCCATGAACCGAATTTATTGGCGCATCCGTAACTCCCTGGCAATCAAGGTAATTTTATCGACAGTCATACTTTCTTTGGGAGTTACTGGAGTAACAGGGTCAGCCCTTAATTCTCAGTTATCTGCAGGTGTTAAAGAGGTTAACCTGAACTCAGCCTTAGCTGAGGCTCGATCGACAATCTTCACCGCAGAGTATCGATTTTTACTGGCACAAGGCGAAAAAGACTCTGTTGTTCAAAAGGTAGTTGATGATGTTATTAGTTCGGCCACGACATTAACAGCCAATGAAAATGCCAGAGAAGTAGTTTTCATCCGAAGTCCTGGCAACACGATGGTCAATAACTACGAGATTGCATCCAATTTCTTGGATCCAAAGACCATCCCGACCTCACTGAGTGAGCGAGTGCGTAAAAAGAATGATTTGGTGTACCAGTACACAAATATGAATTATGTGACAGGTGCTCAAATAGGTGGCTTAGCGATTGGCCAAAAGGTTCAGATTCCTAATGCTGGGCAGTACGAGATGTACATAATTTTCTCTCTTGCTAATCAAGAACAAACATTGGACCTGATCAGCAGTGCGTTGTTGTTAACCGGCTTTGTATTATTACTTTTGGTTGGATTAATTACTTGGCTTGTTGTCCGCCAGGTAGTTAAACCTGTGCGCGAGGCTGCAGTCATCGCAACTGAGTTCACCGCAGGTGATTTCAGAAAGCGCTTAAAGGTCGTATCTCAAGATGAGATTTCAACCTTGGGATTGGCATTTAATGAAATGGCCGAATCCATTGAAAAGCAGATCGCCCGCTTAGAGAACCTTTCTCGAGTACAACAGCGCTTTGTATCAGATGTTTCACATGAACTTCGTACTCCACTTACGACTTTGAGAATGGCTTCTGAAGTCATTCACTCATCCAAAGATACTTTTGATCCAATCGTTGGGAGAAGTGCAGAGTTATTGGTCGCTCAGTTGGACCGCTTTGAACGTTTACTCGAAGACTTGCTTGAGGTTTCACGGTTTGATGCAGAGGTAGCGGTACTAGAAGCGGTTGATTTTGACATGGTTCAACTTGTTCAACGGTGCGCAGATGATTTGGGGCTACTTGCCAAAGAGCGCAAGACTCAGATTTATGTGAAATCTACTGCGCCCGTCATCATGATTAAAGCTGATATTCGCCGCGTAGAACGGATTTTGCGCAACCTTTTGGCAAATGCGATTGATCATGCTGAAGAAAACCAGATTGATGTACAGATAGAAGCCAGCGAGCATGATGTTGCCGTTGGCGTTCGCGACTATGGTGTTGGCTTAGATGAAAACGCTCTAACGCGAGTTTTTGATCGCTTCTGGCGTGCAGATCCATCCCGGGCAAGAATTCGAGGGGGTACCGGTTTGGGACTTTCAATTGCACTGGAGGATGCTCGTTTACATAATGGAGAGCTAGAGGTATGGGGGCGTCCCGGACGCGGTGCGCACTTTGTTGTGACACTTCCTCGCAACACATGGGAGAGTATTGAGCAACGAATTATTCAGTTGCAGCCAGAGGATTACAAAGCTTAGTTTCCACACATTTTTGTTATCTACTAAATAAGAGTTTTTCTCTGCAAGTATTTCTCAATGGGTACATGTGCAGAAATTTCACAACTTTTGTTTCCAAGTAGGTGTTTTGGTTGTAAACGTCTGGGACCTAGCATTTGTTCGGAGTGCAGAAGCAGTTGGCATCCTCATTATTACAAAACTGTTGTAGATGATTTGATCGTGCATTCAGCGCTTCTGTATACACCGACAGCTTCCAGAATTATTCTGGCAGCTAAGGAGTCAGGAGAAAAAGGCGCTGATGATTTAGTAATCGATGCCATAGTTCATGTATTGGCAAAAAAATCTGTTGACACATCATTGTGCCGTTTAGTGCCCATACCTTCGAGCAAAGCATCTCAGCGCCGTCGTGGCAGAAGCTTTATTGTCGATCTTGTTACTCAGGTTTCAGAGCGAACAGGAATTCCAATGGTTGATTGTTTGCAGGTATCTCGAAGGGTCAAGGATCAAAGCGGTTTGCATCGGGATGAGCGAGCTGCAAATCTTGCAGGGGCCTTTTCCCTCAGCTCGCACGCTAGGGGAGAGTTGATCTTGATTGATGATGTAGTAACAACAGGGGCGACCCTCAGGGAGGCGCTGAGAGCGGTTAACTCGCAGGGTTTTCACGCTGTGGGCTCAGTATCTGCGGTTACCGCCTGCGTTGCCCAACCTCTACGATAAGGGCGTGAATCAGGGTCACACCCTTACTGAGAGGCTAGGTCGATGCCAGCGTTTGTAGACAAGATTTTGCGTGCAGGCGAAGGACGCATCCTTCGCGATCTGAGCAAGATCGTTGCCTTGGTCAATGCTCAAGAAGCGCGCTTTTCAGCGATGTCAGATGCAGAGCTACGTGAACAGACCCCTCTATTCCAGGCGCGGTACGCCAACGGAGAGTCATTGGATGAGCTTCTTCCAGAAGCCTTTGCTGTTGTTCGTGAAGCAGGTCGCCGAACTTTGGGTCAACGTCATTACGATGTTCAGATCATGGGCGGTGCAGCGATGCACAGAGGAAATATTGCAGAAATGCGAACAGGTGAAGGTAAGACCTTAGTTGCAACTCTTCCATCATATTTGAATGCACTTGCAGGTCGCGGAGTACACGTTGTTACAACTAATGATTACTTGGCAGAGCGAGATAGCGAATGGATGGGCCGCGTCCACAGATTCTTAGGTTTAAAGGTCGGTGTAATTCTTGCAAATATGACACCTGCCGAACGACGTGAAGCATATTCAGCTGATATTACATACGGTACAAATAATGAATTTGGTTTTGATTATCTTCGCGACAACATGGCATGGTCACTCGATGAGTGCGTCCAACGCGATCACTTCTTTGCAGTTGTAGATGAAGTTGACTCGATTCTTATTGATGAAGCACGTACACCTTTGATCATCAGCGGTCCAGCTGATAAGGCAACCAAGTGGTATGTAGAGTTTGCAAACTTGGTACAAAAGCTGCAACGTGATGTTCACTACGAAGTAGATGAAAAGAAGAAGACATCTGGAATTCTTGAAGAAGGCGTAACCAAGGTCGAAGAGTTATTGCAGATTGGAAACCTTTACGAGGCTGCCAATACTCCAATGATTGGCTACCTAAACAATGCAATCCGTGCCAAGGAGTTATTCAAGCGCGATAAGGATTATGTTGTTATGAATGGCGAGCTTCTTATCGTTGATGAGCACACGGGCCGCATGCTGGCAGGACGTCGCTACAGCGAGGGTTTACACCAAGCTCTCGAAGCAAAAGAACGTATTGAAATTAAGGATGAAAACCAGACTCTTGCAACAATTACGCTGCAAAACTACTTCCGCTTGTATGACAAATTGTCAGGTATGACAGGTACAGCAACGACAGAGGCATCTGAGTTCCACCAAATTTACAGACTGGGCGTTGTTCCAATCCCAACTAACCGTCCTTCACAACGTCTTGATTCAGCTGATTTGGTTTACAAAACTGAGGTTGGAAAGTTTGCTGCTGTCACGGCAGATATTGTGCAGCGCCATCGCAAGGGACAACCTGTGCTGGTTGGAACTGTGAGCGTTGAAAAGTCTGAAGAGCTTTCATCATTTCTTCGTAAAGCAGGAGTTCCTCACGAGGTTCTCAATGCAAAGCACCATGAACGTGAGGCAGCGATCATCGCTCGTGCAGGTGTAAAGGGCGCTGTAACAGTTGCTACCAACATGGCTGGTCGCGGAACTGACATTATGTTGGGTGGAAATCCAGAGTTCATGGCTGATTTTGAACTACAACGCCGAGGTATTTCTCCAGTAGATAATGCTGAAGAGTATGAGAAAGAATGGCCAGCTGAAATTGCACGTCAAAAAGCCGCCGTTGAAAAGGGACATGAAGAGGTAGTTTCATTCGGAGGCCTTTACGTATTAGGTACAGAGCGCCACGAGTCACGTCGTATTGATAATCAGCTGCGTGGACGATCTGGCCGTCAAGGCGATCCAGGTGAGTCACGTTTCTATTTATCACTTCAAGATGATTTGATGCGTCGATTCAACTCAGGAATGGTTGAGCGTTTCTTGACCGCTGCTGGACTTCCAGATGATGCGCCAATTGAATCCAAGATGGTTTCAAATGCAATTCGCTCCGCTCAGACTCAGGTTGAAGCGCAAAACTTTGAAATGCGTAAGAATGTTTTGAAGTATGACGATGTCATGAACCGCCAACGTACAGTTATTTACAGCGAACGTCGCAGCGTGCTCGAAGGCGCAGATATCAAGGATCAAGTAGCTAACTTTGTTTCAGATACTTTGACCGCCTATATCTCAGCAGCAACCGCCGAAGGTTATGCAGAGGATTGGGATCTAGAGACCTTATTTACAGCCCTAAAGACTATTTATCCAATCTCATTTACGATCGAACAACTTGAGGCAGAAGCTGGCTCACGAACAGGTCTTGATGCAGATTTCATCACCGCTCGCGTACTTGATGATTGCGCCGCCGCTTATGCGCAACGTGAAGAGTCGCTGGGTGTAGAGGTTATGCGTGAACTTGAGCGCAAGGTTTTGCTTTCTGTACTTGATCGCAAATGGCGTGAGCATCTATATGAAATGGATTATTTACAAGAAGGAATTGGCCTTCGAGCAATGGCTCAGCGTGATCCACTTGTTGAGTATCAGAAAGAGGGCTTTGATCTCTTCGCTGCCATGATGGATGGAATTAAAGAAGAGATTGCAGGCTTTGTATTTAACATCGAAGTCACAGTTGAGAGCGCAAGTAATCAAGTTGTCGCACCTGGTCTTGAAGGTAAGCAATTGCCGCAAGCAGGCTTGCAGTACACCGCTGCTGATGAGTCTGGTGTTCGAACAACTGGAGAAGTATCTCGCAACGCGCCATGTCCTTGTGGTTCAGGCAAGAAGTTCAAGCGTTGCCATGGAGGCGCTGCTTAACTTTAGATAAGGGCTAGATAGGTGCACAACCAGCGTCCATCTAGACCCTCAAATCTGATTGCAACTACTCTCAACCGATCACCAAAACGAATGGTGATTGTTGCTTCACAAATACCATCTAAGGGTTGAGTAATTCTACTTTTGCGCACTCTTCCAATCTCTTTGAGCGAGCCAGCCTTCTTCTGAAGTTCTCCAAATACTTTGTAATGACATAGCTGCTGAAGTTGTTGGGGAGAACGCTTACCTGCCCATATTTCTAAAGCGTTGTACATGAATTGAAGTACCAAGGGATTGATATCGAGAAGATCATTGGCAGAGGTTGGTTGCGGAGCAAACTCAGCATCAAACTCTTCGCCAAATGTTGATGGAACTAAGTAAAGCCGTGGCTTTTTAACCTCAACAGCAACCGGTGCAGGCCTGAAGATTTCAAGTACTGGGTGAAGAAAATCCTCATTCGGATCGCTAGAAAGCGGAGTTAATTCAGTGGTTGTATAGGTAGGAAGTTGTTCATATTCGCGTTGTGTAGTCATAGGAAGACCTTTTCCTGTTTCATCACAAGCACACTCAGCCATTGGTACCGAAGCTCCTCATACCTTTGGCTGATTGTGGATAAGCACAAGGAATTTGTTTGAGCAGCCCCTTGGGTACAGCTATGACAAATAAAAAGAGTTCTTATGGGGCACGAATGCCTCTGGCAATTACATTAATAGTTGCCGCATTTGTATCGGCCTTCTTCATCTCGACTTATTCAAACAAAGGAAGTGATTACTGGGTATTGGCAAATGCAGTAACGCCCGGACATGTGATCAATGAATCAGATCTCATAACTTCTCACATGAACCTTGCCGCCAGCTCTGGTAATTATCTGAGCACATCTGATCAAGTGATCGGATTGGTGGCAACACGCACAATGTTTGCTGGGGAGGTTGTCTCAATAACAGATTTAGCAGCATCAGCTGATGTGATGGCAACAAGTGCAGTTCCACTGAGCTTACGTTCTTCAGATCTGGCATCCGGAATCATGGAAGGAGATCCTGTAGATATTTACTGGGTGTTTGACTCGCGCAATGGTGAAGCGGTCATTGATCCGATTCTGATAATGGGTGGTGTAACAATCATTACTCTTGATGACTCTAAAAACTCATTGGGTGGAGATGTTTCAATTACTGTTGCAATCGAAGAGACTCAGGTATTAAGGGTATTGAGTGCAACTACCCAAGGTCGCTTAGTAGTGGTGCGTACACATGTCTGAGCTTGAGATGCCTACCGTTATAACAGCTATCGCAAATCCAGAAGCTGAAGGCTTTGTAGCAGGAACTTTGTACGCCCAAGGTTGGAATGTGGTTTTTCGAGCGATCGACTGGTCTTCTCTGCAGAGTTACTTAAGCTCCAACTCCGCGATCGCATCCAATGCGCTTTTAATTTATGGAGCAGATTTACCAGGTGCCAGCAAGCAATTGGTGGATGGGGCTCAAGCCCTGGTTCGGCAAGTGATTGGCTTTTCTATTCCAAATCAAAGCGATGGGGATTTCATCGCCTTGCACCCCTTGCCAACTGTGGGGACTGATTTAATCTCATTGGTACGTGGCTTTGTCAGGGCACCAATGGTGCGGACTAGCGCTTTGACACAGCGAAAACCGCGCAGTTCAAAGGTGGTTGCAATTAGTTCTGCGGGCAGTCATACGGGGTGCACTCTGATCGCTCTCAATCTTGCCATGGAGCTAAGCCTTCTTGAAAAATCTACATTGCTCATCGAGGCTAACTTTCGAGCACCATCTATATCTCCATTGTTGTCAATGCGAAATATTGCAGATGCTGCTAACTGGAAGTCCATCGCCCCCCATTTAGCCCTTGCTGAAATTACTCAAGATTCATCAGCCCATCTAGAAAGTTTTATGAATAAAGCAACAGATGAGTTTGATTTCATTGTCATAGATATCGGATCAATTTCAGGGCTCTCAAATAGGTTGACAGATAGACGTTGGACATCAGTTGTGACCACCTGGTGCTGCGACCAAGCCGATGAGCTCATGATTGTTTCTCGAGCAGATCATCTGGGCCACTATCGACTTGGACAGGTGATTGAGTTACTTCAACAGACCTCGATAAGAGCGCAGTTGAGTTTTACGCAAAACATGAAATCTTCGGGCAAGCGGGGAGAAAGTGAGATGGCACGTTTTCTGACAGCAACAACAGCGCTCAAACCTATTCGAGTCCGGAGCTTGAAAGAGGAGAGCCGATCAGCCAAAGCGGCAGAAGATGAACACGCTACCTTGGTTGAGACAAATGAGCGCTCAGCTCTGCGCAAGGCGATTGCAGATTTAGCGCGGGAAATCACTTCTTAAGATCTATTACTATGGGTGGATGCGTGCATACCTTGCTATCAGCCACAAGGATCTTGAGGGCTTTGTGTCATCTAGAAGCATTGATGTCGATGAGGTATTTGCTCCCACGCAATCTTTTGTAGCAGAGAATTTAGATTGTGATGAGGAAGAGCTTGAGTATTTGCTATCAATTGCAGCTGGCGAAGAGGCCCTAGAGCTTCGGTTATCTGAAAAAGCCCCAGGAATCGTTTTAGCCTTTGAGATTACAGATGAACAGATCGCCGAAAGTCACGATGATTCAATCACCTTAAAAACTGCGCTGCCATGGGATCAATTGCAATGCGCTCTCTTGGCATTTCAGGGTGATGATGAGCTGGTGTGGTTTGCTACTCAGGAGATAGAGATTCATTTGGCGGAGTGGAAATAACCATGTTCCAGCTAGAAAAGTTACTGGGTGCAAGAACCACTATCACTATCGATCAGGCTAATCGGCTACGCGAACTCATCTCTGATTGGCAGCTTTTATCTGATCTCTCATTTACAGATCTAGTTTTATGGGTACCTATTCGCAAAGATGTTTCAATGTGGCCAACAGGTCATATCGCGGTTGCACATATTCGTCCTACAACGACATCGACTGTTTTTATCAATGATGTTATTGGCGAAGAAATCCAATGGGGAGCGAAACCTAGTATTGATGAAGCACTTTCCGGAGATGAGATTATTCGATCGATTGATCCCGAAAAAGTTGGAGAGATGCAGGTAAAAACTGAAACGATTCCGGTTGCTTTTGATGGAAAAGTCATTGCAGTTATATCAAGCCATAGAAATGTGGAGCATTCACGCAGTTCGGGCAAGTTGGAAAGTAATTATCGGGAAGTAGCTAACTATTTATATCAAATGGTTGCCGAAGGAAGTTTTCCTTACAAAAACTCTGCCTCATTCTTTGAGCCAGTTCCACGTGTTGGGGATGGCCTGATTCGACTCGATGCAAACTCTGCAATCTCTTTTGCAAGCCCTAATGCAAAATCAGCCTTTTCTCGTATGGGTTGGCGTGGTGACCTCGAAGGAAGAAATCTTGGAGAGGTTGCAGAGCAGGTAGTTATTGCATCCCCGAATGCTTCTGAAGAAGGTGTTCGTTCTCGCCTCAATGGAAAGCTTTTGCAGCGTGTTGAAATAGATAACCAGGGAGCAACAATTGATTTGCTAGTCCTGCCTCTGACGCTTGGTACAGATAAAGTTGGCGCTATCGTTCTGCTGCAAAATGTTACTGAATTGCGTAGACGCGACCGCGAATTAGTCACTAAAGATGCAACAATCCGCGAGATTCATCATCGTGTGAAAAACAATCTGCAAACTGTCTCCGCGCTGCTTCGCTTGCAGTCCCGCCGGATTGAAGATCCTGCAGCAGCAGCCGCACTCGACGAGGCTGTTCGTCGAATCGCATCTATCGCCGTAGTCCATGAAACCCTTTCAAATAGCACACAAACTACGGTGGCCTTTGATGAGGTATTGAGCTCTCTAGTTACCCATGCCCTTGAACTAAGTCCGCGAATGGGTGAACTTACAATTCAAAGAGTTGGCGAGATTGGTTCTTTGGAATCACGAGTTGCTACGCCATTGTCACTAGTCGTTACCGAGCTTATTCATAACGCTTTAGAACATGGTTTAGCTGAGTCTGGAACCCACTTAAAGATTGAACTTCAACGGTATAGCAATGAAGGTTTAGTTACGATCTCAGATGATGGTGTTGGATTGCCCGATGGTTTTGATCTGCTGACCTCATCCAACCTGGGTTTACAGATTGTTCGCACCCTGACAGAAAATGAGTTAAAGGGAGAGTTGAAGTTGGATTCAACAGATAAGGGAACGCAGGCAAAGCTGCGCTTCCCACTTTAAATCTGGTTTTGCTGCTCCATTAAGCGAGCGCGATTACGTGCGGCACGACGCTTGAGTGCTCGTCGCTCATCCTCAGACAATCCGCCCCATACGCCAGCATCCTGACCGCTCTCAAGGGCCCATGCCAAACATGGCTCCTTCACGATGCAACGATTGCAGACCTTCTTAGCCTCTTCGATCTGAGTAAGTGCAGGACCGGTATTTCCGACAGGGAAAAAGAGTTCTGGATCCTCATCACGGCAGGCTGATTGATGTCGCCAATCCATCGCTTGTCTCCTTAGGGAAGTAAGACTCAATTACAGAGTAAAAGTTGTAATACACACAGTTGTGCGTGCAAGGTCTTAATTGTCCCCTGTGTAGCGGTGTTATACAAGGATGAACGGGAAAGAGTTTTGAAAATCAGGGTGATCTATCTCAAGTGCCCCCGACAGGAATCGAACCTGTGCACCTGCCTCCGGAGGGCAGTGCTCTATCCCCTGAGCTACGGGGGCTCATTGGG
>JNSK01000159.1_pt1 | contig 11725 bp, 10 predicted proteins | sample 210681 | NCBI WGS metagenome assembly JNSK01 (sample SAMN02808684, study PRJNA238866) | freshwater metagenome | biome: fresh water; feature: freshwater reservoir; material: water; isolation source: water column of the freshwater reservoir Embalse de Amadorio in Spain | place: Spain: Valencia ...
TCAGCCATCTTCTCGGCTAGAGCAGTCAGCTCTTTGCGGCGACCAGCGCGGAATCCATCGATATCAAGCATTAAGCGGCTGCGATCGCCGGTAGATGTCTGAACTGCTAAACGGGTCAACTCCTGGATAGCATCTAGGACTTCGCCTTCTTGGCCGACTAGGTGGCGCAACTTTCCGCCGACTATCGCCAGGCTGGCGCGGTCATTTTCAACATCGATATCAATATCACCATCAAGGTCAGCGATATCTAGCAAACCTTCGAGGTAATCGGCGGCAATATCGCCTTCCTCTTCCAAGCGGGCGATCGTCTTTGGCGCCTTCTTGGTACCGGTTGATGCTTCGGCTTCAACTTCGTTATCAAGTACTTCTGTGGTCTCTTTGCTCACTTTTTACTCCTTTACTTGGGAAACTTGGGCTATTTATGCGTTTTTGATAGTAAATGTCTGAATTACTTCTTCTTTTTCTTCTTTGGTTGCTTTCTCTGCCCCTTAACTTCGCCCTCTTGGCTGTTTTGGCCAGGCTCTGTGTTCTCTGGGTCAATAACTGTTCCGTTGGCAGTGGTGGACTTATCTTCTTTATTTTTTTGGGTGCGCTTACGTTGCAACTCTTCATATGCAGGAGAGCCCGGTGTTGGGTTTCTTTTAATGACATAGAACTGTTGTCCCCACGTCCAGAAGTTTGTAGTCGACCAGTAAATTAAAACACCAACCGGAAAGTTAACTCCTGAGATTGCAAATATAACTGGGAATAAATACAACATGATTTTCTGCTGTTGCAACATCATATTGTTACTTGAATCCATCTTCGGCATTCCTTTAACCATCAACTGACGTTGAGTTGTAAAGGTTGTTGCCGACATTATAAAGATCAAAATAACGGTTACGATTTTTACCGTTGTGTCAGGAGAGCCTAAGAAACTCTGTGAAATTTTTGCGCCGAAAAATGTTGCTTGTGCGGCGCTATCTAAGTAGTCGCCTTTTAGGAAACCGCGCGCGATTGGTGCGGGTACGCCTTCTGGGGTCTTTGCGGCAATTCCATTAAGTACGGTAAAGAGAGCGAAGAAAATTGGTGCTTGTGCCAAAATTGGGAAACAAGAAGCTAGTGGATTTGTTTTGTGTTCTTTGTAGAGCTTCATCATCTCTTCAGATTGCTTTTGGCGATCATCTTTATACTTATTTTGGATTGCCTTCATTTGTGGTTGCAGCGCTGTTAATGCGCGCTGGCTTTTAATTTGCTTAACGAAAAGCGGAATGAGAACTATTCGGATACAAATTACGAGACCAACGATAGAGAGTGACCATGTGACTCCGCTATCGGTGCCGAAAATTGGTCTAAGAAGATTGTGGAAGAGGATGATTACACCTGAAACTAGGTTATAAAGTGGATCTAAAACAACTCCCATTAGTGAACTCCTACACTGGTTTTGTGGCTTGAAACTATTTGGTTTTTAACTGCGTAATCGACGCCACCGTGTGACCATGGATTACAGCGCATCAATCGCCAGATTGACATAGCAACACCGCGAAGACCGTTATGTGAAATTGCAGATGCGGCGTAAGACGAACATGACGGGTAATACTTGCAGCGCGCAGGGAAGGCTGGGGAAATCCATTTTTGATACGCGCTGATTACGGCGACGAAAATCTTGCGCATTACTTCACTGTGATTCTTGATGCGCGATCCAATAATTTATTGGTCAACTTTTCAATTTCAACACCAACGCCGTTGATATCGTTTTTAGCTAGTGCGCGGATTACCAAAAGTGATCCGGTTGGCAACTTAGATAGTTGTGGGTTAACGGCATGGCGGACTTTGCGCGCCAAGGCATGGCGGGTTACTGATCCACCGACGGATTTATTGATAATCAACCCGCACTTTGGTAGGTCGTGATTTGTTACAGGGGAGATGTAGAGATATCCAACAAAGTTTTCAGTAGTAACGCGGGTTCCACTCTTTGTTGCTCGAGCGAAGTCGGCGCTTACAGTCAAACGTGCGTTTTTAGGCAGCACGAGGATCTCCGGTGCGGCTCTGTTACTTACGCAGAAAGACGAGCGCGGCCTTTAGCGCGGCGGGCTGAAAGAACTGCACGTCCTGCGCGAGTTGCCATGCGTGCGCGGAAGCCATGCTTCTTGGCGCGACGACGGGTGTTAGGTTGAAATGTGCGCTTTGTCATGGTGACTCCTTTTAAACTTCGGTGGTGAAACTTCGGTGGGTAGAGCTGGTTTTCTCCGGACTAGGTTTTTGCTGACCTAGCTCGCGGATTGCCGACTTCTATGAACTCTTCATAAATACGGGGGAAGCAAGGAGGTAACGGTAGAGGTGGGGATACAGGCGGGTCAAACTGGAGGCTAGGTTGAGGGTTGTGGATAACCACTTGCTTTTCTGGGAAAAGAGCCCTACTTTTCACCTCTGTCCACAGGTATCCGTCAAAGTGGCTCTAAATCAAGGGTAAAGCCCTACTTTAGACCACAGCCTGTGGATAACGTTGTGGATATTCTAAGGGGGCGAGAATGGCTGTTGTTGAGATCGAACTCGCTGATCTATGGGACCGGGTTATTGAGCATGTCTCACTCGGAGAACCCCAACATCGCGCCTTTTTAACAATGACCAAACCCCTTGGGTTGATTCAAAGCGATGGCGGCATCACAAATTTGTTAGTTGCTGCGCCAAATGTTTTTGCTAAAGATGTTCTCGAATCTCGTTTACGGATTGTTGTCAATGAAGTACTTACGCGCGAGCTTGGCGATAAGACAAATATCGCGGTGATGGTTGATGAGTCACTCGAACTCGCAGATCACCCGGCCCCAACTATTGTTATTGAACCAACACCTACTCGCCCTGGCACAGGTCGCGAAGGTTCTGATTTAGGTGCGCGTAAAAGCGATGAGCCATCACAATTAAATCCTCGCTATATCTTTGAAACCTTCGTTATCGGCGCATCAAATCGTTTCGCGCACGCCGCGGCGGTTGCAGTAGCTGAAGCGCCAGCAAAGGCATACAACCCGCTATTTATTTATGGTGAGTCCGGACTTGGAAAAACCCACTTATTGCACGCGATTGGCGCTTACGCTAAAGAGTTATATGGCAGTGTGCGTGTGCGTTACGTTTCATCTGAAGAGTTCACAAATGACTTTATTAACTCGATTCGCGACGATAAGGCTTCGGCATTCCAGCGTCGCTATCGCGACCTTGATGTTCTGTTGGTTGATGACATTCAGTTTTTAGAAAATAAAGAGCGCACCCAAGAAGAGTTCTTCCACACTTTTAACACTTTATATAACGCTAATAAACAAATTGTTATCTCATCCGATCGCCCCCCAAAACAGTTGACAACTTTGGAAGATCGTCTCCGTTCTCGTTTCGAGTGGGGTTTAATTACAGATATCCAGCCTCCAGAATTAGAAACCCGTATCGCTATTCTTCGTAAGAAAGCGGCGCAAGATAAATTAAACGCACCGGATGATGTACTCGAATATATCGCCAGTAAAATTTCTACAAATATTCGCGAACTTGAAGGTGCGTTAATTCGTGTTACAGCCTTCGCAAGCCTTAACCGACAAGGTGTTGATCTAGGCCTAGCTGAAATTGTTTTAAAAGATTTGATTCCGAGCGGTGCTGGTCCAGAAATCACCGGCTCAACGATCATGGCCCAAACGGCCGCTTATTTCAGCTTAACTATCGATGATTTATGTGGCACTTCTCGTTCGCGCGTTTTAGTTAACGCCCGTCAGATCGCGATGTATTTATGCCGCGAGTTAACCGAGTTGTCGCTACCAAAAATTGGGCAGGCTTTCGGAGGCCGCGACCACACCACTGTTATGCACGCAGACCGGAAGATCCGCCAATTAATGGCAGAGCGCCGATCTATCTATAACCAGGTCACGGAGTTAACTAACCGGATTAAATCTCAGAACAGAGGTTGATTTCGGTCAAATGTCCGAATTAAGAACCTTACCCCCAGTTGTGGAGAAGGTGTGGATAACTGTGGATTGCACTAGTAAATCTGTGGTTAACAAGGTTTAGTTTTAACTTTTTTAAAAACGGAGAAGGAGGGTGGGTTATGTTGGAGAGTTTTGTGCACAGTTCGACCTTGTTTATCCACAAGTTTTTAACAGTAGAACACGCCTTTGAGCAGGGTTTTTTAACTTTATCCACAGTTATCTTGGTTGGTTACTACTACTACTTATATATACAGAAAACCCGCGTCCAAACGAACCACACAACCTCAACCCTGTTTTTTGGACTATCTAACTCTTCTATCAACATGAAAGACTTTCGACTAAAGAAACTGAGGGCAAACGCGTGAAATTTACTGTTGAGCAAGGCGCACTTACAGATGGCGTCAACTGGGTATCCCGCAGTCTTTCAACTAGACCAATAAAAACCGAGCTTCTTGGAATTGTTATCGATGCGACCGGAGAAGAAGTAACTCTCTCCGGATCAGATTTAGAAACATCTAGCAAAGCTTTCTTTAAAGCAGATATCTCCCAACCGGGAAAAGTTTTAGTTCCAGGAAAATTACTTGCAGAGATTTCAAGATCGCTTCCGAATAAACCGATCACAATCACACTTGATGGTTCTCGAGTTTTAGTAACCTCCGGTTCTGCAAAATTTACTCTCCCAACACTTTCAATTTCTGAATATCCGTCTTTACCTGAACTACCCGAAACGACCGGTGTTGTTGCAAGCGATATCTTCGCAACAGCTGTTGCACAAGTAGCAATCGCGGCAGGAAAAGACGATTCACTACCAACACTAACCGGCGTTCATATTGAAATAAATGAAGACACCGTCACTTTGGCAGCAACAGATAGATACCGATTAGCGGTTCGCGAATTCACCTGGCAACCAACCACCCCAGGACTTTCCACAACATCACTTTTGCGCGGGCGCATTATTGCAGATGCCGCAAAATCATTAACCGGATCTAAAAACGTTTCACTTTCTTTCGCACCAAACACCAGTAACGATCGCCTTGCTGGTTTTGCCGGCGAAGGTAAATCTATGACTTCAAGAATGTTAGACGGAACATTCCCCCCGTACCGACACTTACTCCCACAAGATGTGACCACAACAGCAATCGTTGAAGTCGCACCATTTCTAGATTCTGTTCGCCGCGTTGCACTCGTAACCGATAAAACAGTTCCGTTGCGCCTTGAATTTGCTAACAACACTGTTTCACTAGAAGCGGGCGCAGGCGAAGAAGCACAAGCCACTGAAGCAATTGAAATCTTGTTAAACGGCGAGCCAATCTCAATTGCTTTCAACCCAGTATTTCTAGCAGATGGTCTACAAGCTGTTGGCACATCATTTGTGCAGATTTCATTTACCGGTTCAAACAAACCAGCAATCCTGAGCGGTAAATCAGATCGCGGCGGTAAAGTAATTGAAAACTACCGTTACCTTCTAATGCCGATGCGTTACGCCTCATAACCATTTTAAAGATTTTATTAAGAGCATAAAGTGCGCGTTACTAAATTAGCGCTGACCAACTTCCGCTCCTACAAAAACCTTGAGTTGGAGTTCAATCCTGGCCCAACCACCTTCATCGGCAACAACGGTTCCGGAAAAACCAATATCGCCGAAAGTTTGATCTATCTCGCCTACCTTTCATCTCACCGCGTTTCACAGAACCTTCCACTTTTAAATTTAGGCACTGACCAAGCGATTATTCGCGCCGAGATAGAACGTGACAATCGCACCTTGCAAGTTGATCTAGAAATTAATGTCAGCAAAGCAAACCGCGCGCGGTTAAATCAAAACCCAACAAAGTCACAACGCGAGATTTTGGGCGCCCTACAAGTTATTTATTTTTCCCCAGAAGATTTAGATCTCGTGCGCGGTGAACCCACTCACCGCCGCGATTTCCTCGATAAATTACTTATTACACGCGCCCCGCGTTTAGCTGGCGTTATCTCGGATTACGAGAGAGTTGTTAAACAACGCAACACCTTGCTCAAAACTCGAGCCCCCGAAAACGCTTTAGCGCCGTGGACCGAACAACTAATCAACCTAGGCGCACAATTAAGTGCAGAACGAATCTCTTTGGTTGAAGCTTTAAACCCTTATGTATCTGCAAACTACGCCAATTTAAATGAAGTGAAACCAGCCTCTATTTCCTATAAATCAAGTACCGATGGGTTAACAACTAACACCGAAGTAAATTTACAAATACTTACCGAACGGCAATTAGAGGTATCCCGCCAAGAGATCGAACGCGGAGTTTCTTTAATCGGTCCACACCGCGATGATTTACATCTTCAACTTGGTGAATTCCCCGCTAAAGGTTATGCCAGCCACGGTGAATCTTGGTCAATGGCAATTTCACTTCGTATTGGTTCTTATAACCTACTTAAATCAGAAGGCGCTGAACCTGTATTAATTCTCGACGATATTTTCGCAGAACTTGATACCACTCGCCGCCAGCAATTAACTTCAGTTACCCGAATGGCTAAACAAACTTTTATTACCGCCGCGGTTGAAAGTGATCTACCTCCCGAACTACTATCTACTAAATATTACGTCACCCCTGGTTTTGTTTCTAAAGAGAGGGCAAATAATGAGTAAACGCGATTTAGCCCTTGATCTTTTCCGCAGCTACAAAACTGGATTTATAAAAAAATCAAAACCAATACAAGAGAGAACTAACACTCCAGGAGACCCAACTCTTATCAGCGAAGTGATGTCAGATCTAATCAACCAACGTGATTGGCATTTAGGAATTGCTGAAGGAACTTTGTTTTCATCTTGGAAAGAAATTGTTGGCGAAGATATTGCATCTCACACAACTCCAATTTCTCTTCTCGAAGGCGCACTTCTGATTCAATGTTCATCAACCGCCTGGGCGACTCAATTAAACGCGGTCGGACAAGACTTACTAAATACAATTCAAAGCTCCACTCCTGGAGCGGGAGTCGCCTCACTCGCATTTATCGGCCCACAAGCACCTTCGTGGAAGCGCGGTCTGCGGACAATTAAAAACGAGCGCGGACCTCGGGATACCTACGGTTAGAGACCTTTTAACCCCCTCACCCACTAGGAACCCTCACCCACGCTCAGAAAATGGCGCATTTGGCGCACCTGTGGCTTTTTATGGCTAGCGGGCTTTTCATTTACCGATAGGATTATCAGGCTCAGTGAAGGAATTCCCCTTCTAGGCGTGTTTTAAAGCCAGAACCAGTTTTTAAAAGGAGCTTTAGTGACGAAGCAAGCCGGCGGATACGACGCCAGTTCGATCACCGTCCTTGAGGGTCTCGACGCTGTCCGCAAGCGCCCCGGAATGTATATCGGCTCAACCGGCGAACGCGGCCTGCACCACCTCGTCTATGAAGTAGTTGATAACTCGGTTGATGAAGCCCTTGCTGGTTATTGCGACGAAATAAATATTACTTTGATGGAAGACGGCTCATTGCAATGCATTGATAACGGCCGCGGTATCCCAGTTGATATACACCCAGTTGAAAAGAAGCCGGCGCTTGAAGTTGTCCTTACAGTTCTACACGCCGGCGGAAAATTCGGCGATGGTGGCTACTCGGTTTCTGGTGGATTACACGGTGTGGGTATTTCTGTAGTTAACGCGCTTTCAACAGATTTGTCTGTGCAAGTTCAACGCGACGGTTTCTTCTGGAGCCAAGAATATAAATTAGGTGTTCCCACTGCGCCCGTTAAAAAAGGCGGCGCTTCCGAGAAAACCGGAACCACTGTTCAATTCTGGCCTTCCAAGGAAATATTTGAAACTACAGATTTTTCATTTGAGATCTTATCTACCCGTTTTCGCGAAATGGCATTTCTAAATAAAGGTTTGCGTTTAACCCTTACTGATTTGCGCCCTGGCCACGTAGATGAAAAAGGCGAGCCGCTATACGTTAACTATAAATACGACGGTGGAATCGCAGATTTCGTAAAACACTTAAATTCAACGCGCGGTGAAACCCACAAATCAATCATCTTCTTTGAGGGCGAAGATAAGAAAGCCAAACTTTCTCTCGAAGTCGCCATGCAATGGAACGCCGGATTCTCCGAATCTGTTTACACCTTTGCTAACACAATCCACACCCACGAAGGCGGAACTCACGAAGAAGGTTTCCGTACCGCGCTTACATCTGTCGTAAATAAATTTGGTGAAGAAGCTGGATACATCCGCAAAAAAGAAGACCGCCTAACTGGCGATGATGTACGCGAAGGATTAACCGCAATTGTTTCAATCAAATTAGCAGAGCCACAGTTTGAGGGACAAACCAAAACCAAACTTGGCAACACTGAAGCAAAGTCATACACCCAAAAATCTGTAAATGAATTTTTAACGCAATGGTTTGAACAGAACCCACAAGAGGGCAAAGACATTGTCCGCAAAAGCATCGACGCTGCAGCCGCACGTGTTGCTGCTCGCAAAGCCCGTGATTTATCGCGTAACCGCAAAGGTTTACTCGAAGGTCGCGGAATGCCTGGCAAGTTAGCGGACTGCCAATGGACCGATCCAGCAAAGTGCGAGCTCTACATTGTCGAAGGTGACTCTGCGGGCGGTTCTACAAAAGGTGGACGCGATTCACGTAACCAAGCAGTTCTGCCAATTCGTGGCAAAATTCTTAACGTTGAAAAAGCGCGCATCGATCGCGTACTACAAAACAATGAAGTACAAGCCTTAATCACCGCACTTGGTACAGGTGTGCACGAAGATTTCGATATAGAAAAACTTCGTTACCACAAAATCATTTTGATGGCCGATGCCGATGTCGATGGACAACATATCCGCACATTGCTTTTAACTTTGCTATTCCGCTTTATGCGCCCATTGATTGAAAATGGCTTTGTTTACTTAGCTCAGCCACCACTTTATAAAATCAAATGGGGCGGTAAAGATGAAGTGCAATACGCCTTCTCTGATCGCGAACGCGATGGCATGATCAAAATTGGTTTAGATGCCGGCAAGCGTTTACCAAAAGATGACGGCATTCAACGCTTCAAAGGTTTAGGAGAAATGCCCGCTAAAGAATTGTGGGATACAACAATGGATCCAGAACACCGCGTCTTGATTCAAGTCACCCTCGATGATGCAGCCGCAGCAGATGATTTGTTCTCAGTGTTAATGGGCGAAGATGTTGAACAACGTCGCGCATTTATTCAACGCAACGCTAAAGATGTTAGATTCTTGGATATCTAAATGGCTGAAGATAAAACTCCCGTAGACCGTACCGGCATGGCTAATCCCGGCGATGATTTTGACCGCGTAGAAACAATCGACTTGCAAGTTGAAATGGCGCGATCTTATCTTGATTATGCAATGTCAGTTATTGTCGGCCGCGCACTTCCAGATGTTCGCGATGGTTTAAAACCAGTTCATCGCCGCGTTTTATATGCAATGTATGACGCGGGTTATCGCCCCGACAAGGGTTACTACAAATCTTCTCGCATCGTCGGTGATGTCATGGGTAATTACCATCCACACGGTGACACCGCGATCTACGACACCGTTGTTCGTTTGGCCCAGCACTGGTCACTTCGTTATCCATTGGTGGACGGCAACGGAAACTTTGGTTCTCCCGGCAACGATCCAGCCGCAGCAATGCGTTATACCGAAGCCCGCCTTTCTCCAATCGCGATGGAGATGATGCGCGATATCGATGAAGACACCGTTAACTTCTCCCCAAATTACGACGGCCGATCACAAGAACCAGATGTATTACCAAGCCGTTTCCCAAACTTATTAGTAAACGGTTCTGCCGGTATCGCAGTTGGAATGGCTACAAATATTCCACCGCACAATCTGCGCGAAATCACCGAAGGCGTTATTTACTCACTCAATAACCCGGATCTAAAACCAGAAGAACTTCTTGCTGAATTGTTAAAGATTGTTAAAGGCCCAGATTTCCCAACTAAAGCTTTAATTGTTGGCCGCACTGGAATTGAAGAGGCTTATCGAACCGGTCGTGGTTCTGTGACTATGCGCGCTGTCGTGCAAGTTGAAGAAATAAATAAGCGCACCTGTTTAGTTGTTAGCGAACTTCCATACCAAGTTAACCCAGATAACCTGGCACTCAAGATCGCCGAGTTAGTTAAAGATGGCAAAATTAAAGGTATCGCTGATGTGCGCGATGAAGGTAACGAACGTCTTGGCCAACGCTTAGTAATCGTTCTTCAATCATCAGCTATTCCAAAAGTTGTCTTAAACAATCTTTATAAACAAACGCAACTGCAAGATACCTTCGGCGCAAATATGTTGGCGCTCGTCGATGGTGTGCCACGCACCCTGCGCCTTGATGAATTTATTAAGTTCTATATTCAGCACCAAGTTGAAGTAATTATTCGCCGCACCAAATACCGTTTAGCTGAAAAAGAGAAACGTGCCCACATCTTGCAGGGTTATTTAAAAGCACTTGATGCACTGGATGCGGTTATCGCTTTAATCCGCGCCTCAACAACTCCGGAGGAAGCACGCACCGGTTTGATGAAGTTATTGGATGTTGATGAAGTACAAGCAAATGCAATTCTTGATATGCAGCTGCGCCGTATCGCAGCGTTGGAACGCCAGAAGATCAATGATGAATACAACGGCCTTATGGCAGATATCGTCGAACTCAACGAAATCTTGGCCAGTGAAGCAAAGCAGCGCCAGATAATCATTTCCGAACTCACCGACCTCACCGCTAAATATGGCGACGAGCGCTGCACCCAAATTGTGGCCAGCGAAGGTGATTTCTCCGCCGAAGATTTAATTCCAGATCAAGATGCAGTAGTAACAATTACCCGCACTGGTTATGCCAAGCGCACCAATGCTGATCTTTATAAGACACAACGTCGTGGCGGCCGCGGCGTAAAAGGTGCAGCGCTAAAACAAGATGACGTTGTCGATCATTTCTTCGTTGCCAGCACACACGACTGGTTATTGTTCTTTACCAACCAAGGCCGCGTATACCGCGCAAAGGTGCACGAACTTCCAGATGCTGGTCGCGATGCGCGCGGACAACACGTTGCAAATTTAATGGCATTTAAATCCGATGAAACAATTGCTCAAGTCTTATCAATTAAAGATTACACCGCATCTCCTTACTTAGTCCTTGCTACTAAAACTGGTTTAGTTAAGAAGACTCCGCTCACTGAATACGATTCACCGCGCACCGGTGGGTTGATCGCAATCTCCTTAAAACCAGGTGATGAAGTTGTTTCTGCTGCACTTGTAAATAAAGATGATGAGTTGTTACTTGTTTCAAAGAAAGCAATGTCACTTCGCTTTGCTGCAGATGAAGAATCACTTCGCCCAATGGGTCGCTCTACAAGCGGTGTCATCGGAATGAAGTTCCGCGCCGGTGACGAATTGTTAACAATGGCGCGCATTGATTCCAAAACCATATCTTCATTTGTATTTACAGCAACTGATGGTGGTTACGGCAAGAAAACACCATTAGATGAATATCGTTTACAAGGTCGCGGCGGTATTGGAATCAAAGCTGCCAAGATCGATGAAAATTCTCGTGGTTCACTTGTCAGCGCACTTGTTCTTGCCGACACCGACGAGATCCTTGCTATTACATCTGCCGGCACAGTTATGCGCACACCAGCTGCTGAGGTGCGCCAGACTGGCCGCGATTCAATGGGTGTTCGCTTGGTAAACCTTGATGAAGGCGTTGCCCTGGTCTCTGTTACACAGAACCAGGAAGATGAGATTTCCGCTAAATAACGCTACGCTTCCGCCATCTGCGCTAAGGCGTGCGTTTTGGTCTCTTGAAGA
>JNSK01000160.1_pt1 | contig 11659 bp, 5 predicted proteins | sample 210681 | NCBI WGS metagenome assembly JNSK01 (sample SAMN02808684, study PRJNA238866) | freshwater metagenome | biome: fresh water; feature: freshwater reservoir; material: water; isolation source: water column of the freshwater reservoir Embalse de Amadorio in Spain | place: Spain: Valencia ...
CCGCTTCCGTTGTACCTGTTGATCCATTTTCTAACGGCAAGATTCCCTCAGATGCCCCGATGAGAAATACACGTTCCCATTCAAGACCCTTGGCCGCATGAAGAGTGGCAAGCGTGACAACGGGCATGGTCGGAGGATTGTTCTGCGTAACGCGATCTTCGACTTCACGTAAAAATCCGCGCAGAGTCTTTGGTGAAAATCCTTCATCGTCATCGAGTTCGCGTCCCAGGTGAAGAAGTGCCGCAATTCCATCAATGCTTTCACCAGTTAAATACGGCTGAGCGATAGTCCGCAATTCATCGAGCCATGTAGCACCTTCTGTTGGAATAACAGATGCTTGACGAACTTGTTTGAGGAAATCTCTCACATCTTGGCGCTCAAAGAATCGTTCAGTGCTGCGCACTTGGTATGGAAGGCCTTTGCTATTCATGGCGCGTTCCATGCCCTTGAGTTGGCTATTTGTTCGCGCCAGTATTGCAATCTCTTGTGGCGCAGTGCCTTCACTTAAGAGCGCAGTAATCTGCGAAATAATGCCGGCGATCTCAGCTGTTTCATCTTTAAATCCATCGACGCTGGGGCGATGTCCATGGTCATTGCTAGCGGTGAGTTCTTGCCCCATCGAAGAATTGCGCAGTAAAGCATTTGCAGCAAAGGTAATTTCTGGTGTTGATCTGTAACCAGTACTCAGGCGAATCACCTGCGCTTCCGGAAAACGTTGTGTGAATGTATTTAAGAAAACTGGAGTTGCCCCTGCAAATGAATAGATCGTCTGCGCCGGATCTCCCACAACGCAGATATCTTTGCGACTACCCAGCCATGCGTTGATCAGTCGTTGTTGGATTGGTGAGATGTCTTGATACTCATCAACTGTGAAATATCGGTATTGATCCTGCACACGTTCGCGCACTGCTCGCTCTTCTTCTAGCATCGCTGAAGTAAGAAGAAGGACATCCTCGAAATCAATGGCAACTTCCTGCTTCTTCAGACTTTCATAGGCGACATAGATCTGAGCAATATGTTCGGGTTTAATGCGGGGCTTAGTCGAACGCTCTGATACCTGATCAAGGTAATCAATTGGTGCAACTTGCGAGACCTTTGCCCACTCAATTTCAGTTGCAATATCTCTCATAGTTTCGCGCGACGTACTGCGCAGCTCGCCCGATAAATTAGCACGGTTAATCGCTTCGGTGAGAAACGCGGTCTTACTATTCATTAAATCAGGTGTGCGTCCGCCAAAGACAGTTGGCCAGAAATAGATCAACTGCTTGAGCGCTGCAGAGTGCACTGTGCGTGCAGCAACTGTGGGAACCCCCAGTGATCGCAATCGTGTGCGCATCTCACCGGCTGCACGTGCGGTAAAGGTGAGTGCTAATACCTTCGATGGATCCATTGTTCCTATTGCTGCCGCATACGCAATGCGATGTGTAATTGCGCGAGTTTTACCGGTACCAGCACCTGCAATAACGCAGACAGGCCCGCGAGTAGCTAGCGCTACTTCTCGCTGATCATCATCGAGTGCTGCAATTATTTCTTCGGCTCGAAGATTTGGAGTTATCTCCACGCCTCGCTCCCAACAGCAGGCTCACCCAGCCAACGTTCAATCATCTTGCGTGCAACCGAGATTGTTGGTGGTAATAAAAGTGTTCCCGCCTTTGCCTCAGCCTTAAATTGTTCTCTGGTAAACCACTTCACCTCTGAAATTTCTACGCCATCAGGTCGGGCGGTTTCAGGAAAATCAGTAACAGCATCAAAGGCCATCATGATTGATGCTGGAAATGGCCAGGGTTGTGAACCAAGATATGTGATGGCGCGAACTCTCACACCAGATTCCTCATACACTTCACGAGCAACACATTGTTCAAAAGTTTCACCAGGTTCAAGGAATCCGGCAAAGGTGGAAAAACGTCCTTCCGGCCATACCGGTTGATGTCCTAAAAGTATTCGATCATCGTTATCGCGGATAAGAACGATCGCGGCACAATCTGTTCGTGGATGATGTTGGCTCTTATCGACATCACAGACGCGAACCGCACCCCCTAAGTCGACTCGAGTCTGTGCACCACATCGTGCGCAACATGGATGCGATTGGTGCCAATTGGATAAGGCAACTGCGTGCATAGCTAGTTCGGCATCAATACTTGTTAAGTCAATACCGACTTCACGCAGTCTTGCTAAACCAACTTTCATCTCTTCAACGGTCTTTGTAGCGCACCACTCTGTATCCCATGCAAAATATGGATCTTCTGTGATGGCATCTAGCCCCAGAAAATAACGTGAACCTTCTTTGAATTCACCACTGGCAATTAAGGTCGCGACCTGTTCTGCGCTGAGATATCCATCGCTAGGCAAGCGCCCCTGGCAAATCTGTAGAATCTTCGCGCGCGTCCAGAGCTGGGCAAGAGTTGTTGGGTTCTCACGCAGATGGCCGGCGCGATCGATCCGTGAGGGGTGTCGGTTGATCGCGCTCATAAGGGGCAACGGTACTAGCCTGCTCGCTATGCGCATTACCTCGTGGAATATCCTGCATGGAATGGCCATCCCGCCCACCCCCAATCTGGATCTCACCGCGTTATCCCAGGCCGGGGCGAAAATCGCTGCAGATCTATCCCCTGACCTGATCGCCATACAAGAATGTGATTATCAACTTGCGCGCAGTGGCCGCATGAATCAGATTGCGGAAGTAGCAGAGAGCATCGGCGCTAGGTACTTCGCATTTGCGCCCTGCATTATTGGCACCCCCGGCGAAAAGTGGAGAAAACTGAGCACAACTGATTCTACGATTATTACTGATTCAGAGAAACTCGTAGATATCGAAGGCGGATACGGAATAGCTCTGGCTTCAACGATCGAAGTAATTAAATGGCATCGCTTAGATCTTGGTAACGCACCTATTGGAATGCCACTTTTAGTGCCAGGTGATGATGGTAAGCCAGGAAAACTTCGTCCGATCTATATTAGAGATGAACCTCGCGTTGCTCTTGCAGCAACTCTTGCAAATGGAATTACTGTAATCAACGCACATCTCTCTTTTGTTCCAGGCTATAACATCAAACAACTTCGGGCGATTAAAAAGTGGGCAGCTGAATTAGAGAGTGAAATGAATTCGACGGCAATTATTGTCGGTGATCTGAACTTGCCCAAGAATCTGCCTGTCGTTGCTTCACAGTGGAAATCATTAGCAACTCAAGCAACGTATCCAAGTTGGGGTGCCAAGATTCAATTTGATTACATTCTTGCTCGTTCATCAATTGGTGCAACACAGCTACCCACTGTTGCAACTGGAGTCAGCGATCACTTACCGCTCTCCGTTGCGCTAAAACTGAGCTAAGAAGAAAACTGTTCGAGCAAAGCAATTAATTCATCGCGCCCCATCAGATCTGTTGGGCGATCAGTAACTCCCGTTGGTACATAGTGAAATGCTCCGCTGACTTTTTCCAGCTCGACATTCTGCAACGTTGCCCACGCTAAGCGATAGACAGCCAATTGAATGGCTGCTGATTTTCCGAGCTTTTTCGAGCCCGTTTTCCAGTCAATTACTTCATATGAATCGCCATCTTTATAGACAGCATCAATACGGCCACGGATGAGAACGCCAGCGATGACAGTTTCAAAAGGAACCTCCACTGCATGTGGTGTGCGCCCAGCCCAAGGGCTAGCCAGCCAAGCGTTCTTTAACTCTTCCAAGGTTTGGTCTGCTTCAAGCGGTTCAAGCAGATCAAAATCTTCATCATCAAAGAAAGTCAGTGAGTTGAAATGTCTTTCAATCCATAAGTGGAAAGCGGTACCACGACGAGAGAATTCATCGCTGGCTCGTGGCATTGGGCGTCGAATCGAGAGTGCAAGTGCGGCAGGATCTTCATGGAGTGCAATCAATGTAGAGGTTGCTAACCGTGGAGGTAGCGCAACCTGTGCCAGAGCGTTCTTGTAGTTATCAAATTCGTTGATGATTGCTTGGCTATCTCGAATCCATGAACGTACCTCGCTATCACTGGAGTCTGCCAGAGCTGAATCGAGTGAGATGGGCGCTTTGGAGAGAACGAGAGCAATCTCGTTATCAAATTGTTGACGGCGGTCACCGAGTGCATCGTGTGGCCATGTTGCACTGGCAGGATTTTCACGGAGCGGATTCTTCGCACCATCGATTGGGGCATCCTCGAGGTTTATTACTCGACCCACTCGAGTAGCAACAGATTGTGCTTGCTCAAAAATTGATGATGGTGCAACTTGTCTCTGGCCATCTCGCCACCACGATGATGTACAGATCAGATGAGTCTTTGCGCGCGTCATCGCAACATATCCCAGGCGAATCTCTTCTTGCTCTTTAAATCTGTTGCACTCTTCTTTAAATTTCTTTACCGCTTTTCCAGCATCAGCATTTGATGTCGCACCGTTCCACGAGAAGAGTGGAAGTTGCCCGCCATCACCACGCAGTGCAAAGGGAATATGTCTTTCATTCGTAATCCAGTTATCAGGATCGCCCTTGTGATCACTTGGGAATGTGCCCTGCGCTAAGCCTGGCACTGCGACGAGATCCCATTCGGCGCCCTTTGCGCTATGAATCGTAAGGATCTGCACCGCATCAAAATTAACTTCGGCGGCGCCGGCTTTCAAGCCACCTTCTTCGCGACTAGCAATCGAGAGCCACTGTAAGAAGGCATTGAGTGATGCACCGTTGCGGGCAAACTTTGCTGCCTCGTCCATAAAGCGATCAATATGTCGGCGACCTGATCGCGTGCCATCGCGCAAGAGAACTTCTACTTCGAGGTTGAGATAGCGCTCAATCTCTGCGATGAGATCTGTGATTGCTCCGGCAGAGCGCGAACGAAGTCGTCTGAGATCTGCCGCAAATTCGGTAAGGCGTTGATAGCCAACCTGACTAAAGTGAGATTTATCTGCCTTTGCAATGTCATCGAGTGCGTCAATGAGTGAGCCAAGGAATTGATCATCGGCTTCGGCCGAATCTGGATTTCCTGCAACAATTTTCTTTACAAGAGATCTGCTATCACTGGCAGATTCTTTCGCGAGAGAACGTGAGTAAGCGCCCAGGGCTGCGATGTCGGCAGCACCGAGTGCCATATGAGGACCGGTAAGAATGCGCATGAGTGATGCACCAGCATCTGGGTCTGCAATCACAGAGAGCATCGCAACAATATCGGCGATCTCAGGAACATGGACAAGGCCACTTAAACCAACAACGTCACATTCGATCCCTGCCTTACCAAGGGCGCTTTGCACCGCCGGAATCTGTGAACGTTTACGGACTAGAACTGCAAAACTCTTTGGAACTTTGCTTCCGTCAACTAAACGCTCTGGGTTATTCCAATGTGGCTGGATGTATTCAGCAATTGCGGTTGCTTCTGCTTCCATAGTTTCAAAGAGGCCGACAACAAGATCGCCTTTACCGGCACCTGGTCGCGCTTTGAGTGCAGAGACATCGAGTCCCCCTAGTGATCGCACCTGTAGCGAGATTTCATTGGCAAGTTCAAGAATTGCTTCATCATTTCTAAAGGTGGTTAAAAGCTCATATATTTCGCGCCCTTTAGAGCCTGGCGCCTTAGGGAAGTGATCTTTAAAGGAGCCGATAGTGCCAGCAGATGCACCGCGCCAGGTGTAGATCGATTGGCATGGATCTCCCACAGCGGTAACAGGGTGGCCGTTACCAAAAAGCGCTGAAAGTAAACGCACCTGTGATTGAGATGTGTCTTGATATTCATCAAGTAAGACGACGGCATATTTACCACGCTCGATTGTTGCTACATCGGGAAACTTCATTGCGATATCTGCAGCTAGTGACATCTGATCATCGAAGGAGAGTTCGCCTTCACTTCGACGAGTCTCAATAAATCGTTCGACAAGTGGCAAGAGTGCGATTCTTTGGCGAGCAGTTCGAGCAACTGCTCGCACCTCGTCGTTAAGGCCGCCAGAGAATTGTGCGAGCTCTGCCAAAGTTTTTTCGTCGGCGGCGCGGATTGATTCAAGTGAGACTTGGTGTTCAAGAACGAGAGATGCCAATCCCATCACATCATCGATGGCGGTGTTGAGAGCACCTTCATAGCTAAAATCTGGATCGTTCCAGTTGCTTACCAAAGTGTTTGCTGACATCCAGAGTGCAGCCTCACCCATCGGTTGCGCATCGGCATCGATACCAAAACGGATTGCATGCTCACTGAGTAAGCGGCCAGCATATGAGTGATAGGTGGTCACTGAGGTGTCCAGTGTTGTGAAGGGAACTTCTAGGCCAGCTTTCTCCATCGCAATCTGTAGTTGACGAAGACGCTTACGAATACGGGCAGAGAGTTCACCGGCTGCCTTGCGCGTAAATGTAAGACCTAAGATCTGATCAGGTTTTACAAAACCGTTGGCAACAAGATAGACCACGCGAGATGCCATAGTTTCGGTCTTACCTGATCCTGCACCTGCGATGACAACGGCCGGTTCAAATGGATTGCTGGCAATTGAAATAATCGCTGCCTGCTCGGCGGTAGGGTCATAAAAGCCTTGATCTACGCTTCTAATCAGGGCACTTACCTGAAGTGGTGAGTATTTCTCAATCATGAGATCACCGACTTGCCTGTTGGTTGCACCGGACAGGATGAACGCACCACACATCGTGGGCACATCTCATTGACTGTTGCAGTAAATGTGGCAGCCCCCATACCAGCGCCGATGATCGATAACTGCCGGCGAACATCATCTGCAATAATCACTGGACGATGACGGAGTGCAACCTCTTTTGTATCGTGAGCGAGAAAAACCAGGTGCGAACCACTCGTTTGATTACCTGTGAGTTTGTCTCCAAAGCCATCCATGATGACACCGAGCTGATAACAGGCAAGCTGTAAGTTAGTTAGCGCTTCACCGTGAGAGATCGGAGATCTCCCGGTTTTAAAGTCGACGACAAAGTACTTACCCTCGCTATCTACTTCAATACGATCGGCATTTCCTTTGACAATCACATTGCCAAAGGAGATATTAAAATCTAGCTCGACTCCGACAACGCTGCGATCACTCTTGCTTTCAATATCGTTGTGATACTGGGCAAATCGTTCCAGCATACGTTTTGCCCGCTTCAGGGCGGCAGAACTAAGCCAACCGGTTGATTGATCGATCAGCGACCAGGAGCTTTCCAGTTTTTCTACAAGTTCATCATGTGTGATGCCAGGACTTTCTACTTTGAGTCGCGCGAATTCGTGAATGGCAGAACCCAATAGCTGTGCAACACCATCACCATTGGTGCCACCACTTTTCTCTAGGAACCACTTCACTCCGCACTCGGTAAATGGTTCGGCCCCGCTAGGTGATACATGGACAGGATCGCCCGCTTTAACAACGGGTGCATCTGTCGATAGTGCGCGCGCGCCGACCCAGTTCTCGCTCTGGGCAAGTGATATTCCTGATGCTGCAAGAGTGGCAAGAAGATCTGCCGCAGATTCAGAATTCTCTGACGTTAAGTTGCGACGCAGTGTTGCCACTAAGGCGGGTGCGGTAAGTGGTCGGGCAGGTTGCGCCATCGCCGCCTGGGGGGAATCAGCTGCAAAACCATGTATTTCTTCATATATTTCATGGAAGAAAATCGAAGGTTCATCATCTTCGCGCGATGTTGCAGTGACCAACAACTGTGATGTTGCGCGGGTTGTAGCAACATGAAAGAGGCGTCGTTCATCTTCAAGAAGTGAGGATGCAGTGATCGCTTCCAGTTCTCGATCGGGCAGATGATCTCCATGACGTTCGCGTTCAACTAAACGTTCTGCGCCAAGCAGAGTCGATCGCACTTTTAGATTTGGCCAAATCCCCTCTTGTACTCCAGCAACAATGACAAGCGGCCATTGGCGACCTTTAGCGCTATGAACTGTCAATATCTCGAGCGCATCGGGGCGTACACCTTTAGATGTAATCACATCGGCTGCAATAAATTCTTCACTGATCTGATCGAGAAAGACAGATGGTGCAGCACCTGGAAAACGTTCGATAAATCGTGCGGCGCTATCAAAGAGAACGATCATCGCATCGAGATCGCGATCTGCCGCCGCTCCGCGAGATCCACCACGTAAGGCAGCATCTCGCCATGAGTCGCTGACTTTGCTGCCATCACTTGTCACTGCATTGCTCCAGATTGCCCACAAGAGATCGTGGACTGTTGGATTTTTACGAGCAAGTGATTTACGAGCAAGAGCTAAAAGTGTGTGTACGCGGTTGAGTTCTGGTGCATCCTCGATTGGAATATCGCCATCGATAAGAGCATCAATGAGCATCGCTGAACCGGTACGAAGATCATCATCGCTCCGTGCTGCAAGCAGTGATCGCCGAATACGACGAAGTGAGATCGCATCACTTCCACCAAATTCACTGGTAAGAAGCGCTTCGACATCAGCTAAGGTCAACTTCTTTGGATTCGTTGCAATACGTGCCAACAATAAGAACGGTGCGATTGCCACGTTATTGCCGAGGGCTTCAATCTCACCCACTGTCGGAATCGATGCCTGCATGCATGCCCGGCGAATTGCAGATGCACCAGCACCACCCGAGCGGAGAATAATTGCCATATCTGAGTAAGGGATTCCATCCAGCAGATGGGCCTTTTTACAGTAGTGGGCAATGAGATGAGCCTCCTCCGTAGCACTGGCCGCCATCACCGCATCGCGCTCTGTTGGATTTCGATACTGGTCTGTCAGAGTGATTACTTCGCCGTGATCGCCAATGAGTGATTGCGCCGCTGCATCTGCGCCATCTGGATCAGCGCCGCGAAAACGTCCTACCGCGCTCTTGCTATCGAGTGCAATGAGAAGATCATTGGGTGCAATCAGTGTAAGAAGTTCGCGTTGAGCCGGATCAGATTCTTGGAATTCATCGATAAGAATGGTGGAGAAAGTTTTACGAATTGTTGCCAGTAGTTCGGGGTTGTTATGAAGGTGTGCGATCGCAGCATTAATCAATTCAGAAGGATCGATCCTTACCTTTGCATCCCCAGCACCAGAAGCGGCCAGATCCATCACGCCTTCATATCGTTTCCAGAAAGCCGCTGCAGCTGGCCAATACTTTTCACCGAGTTGCCCACCGCGACTTGCTAGCTCTTGTGGTGAAATCTTTCGCTCATTTGCACGCATCATGAGATCGCGCAGCTCGCGAATGAAACCACGAGTGCGTAATGGATTACCTAACTTTTCATCACTATCGCGCAGTTCTGGTGGCCACTCTCTATATCCATCGCTGATATCGCCTTCCAGTAAATCAGCAATGATTTTCTCTTGCTCAGCACCGGATAACAAGATGGGTTCGCGGAAATCATCCCCACTCTTCATCTTAAGAATCGAAAATGCTAACGAGTGAAATGTTCTGGCAAGGGGTTCATACCCTGTTGCGCTGCTACGGATTGCAATGGCATCGCGAATAAGGGATGCGCTCTCACGACCATAGGTGAGAAAGAGAATCGAATCAGATGAAGCGCCATCGCTGATACGCGCAATTGCAGCTTCGATAAGTAGCGTGGTCTTGCCCGATCCCGCTGCACCTTTGATTAAAAGAGGAGAGCCACGATGGGCAATCACTTGTTTCTGCTGATCGGTAAGGCTCAGGTCAGTGACCTGTAGCGCCTGCTTGATCAACTTCATAGGCTCCATTTAACCCTAGGTAACCGACACAACTTGGTAGTAGGACAGGGGCCGAGAAGGTGGCCTAGCTATCTGCTGCTAAGTTCGCCTTCTTCTGACGAGAAGTCGCACGTGCGCGCTCGTTCTGGTCGAGGACAACCTTGCGGATACGGACAACTGCAGGAGTGACCTCTACGCATTCATCTTCGCGACAGAATTCGAGAGCACCTTCCATGTTCAACTTCTTAGGTGGAATCAAACGCTCAGATTCATCGGTACCTGATGCACGCATGTTGGTGAGCTTCTTTTCGCGAACACAGTTCACATCCATGTCATCGCTGCGAGAGTTCTCGCCAATAACCATGCCTTCATAAACTTCATCGCCTGGTTCAACAAAGATTGTTCCGCGATCTTGTGTTCCATACAGTGCGTATGAAGTAACTGTTCCCATGCGATCTGAAACAAGTGATCCCGTTGCACGGGTACGAATATCGCCATACCAAGGCTCATAACCATCGAATACGTGGTGGAGCAAACCTGTACCGCGAGTTTCTGTAAGGAACTCGGTACGGAAACCAATAAGTCCACGTGATGGAACCTTGTAATCAAGACGGATCCAACCGGTTCCGTGGTTAACCATCTGCTCCATGCGGCCCTTACGAAGTGCCATCAACTGAGTAAGAACACCTAAGTACTCTTCTGGTGCATCAATTGTTAAGCGCTCCATCGGTTCGTGAATCTTGCCATCAATCTTCTTGATAACAACCTGAGGCTTACCAACGGTAAGTTCAAAACCTTCGCGCTTCATGATCTCAACGAGAACAGCGAGCTGAAGTTCTCCACGACCTTGAACTTCCCAGGTATCTGGGCGATCAGTATTGAGAACACGCAAAGAAACGTTACCTACGAGCTCAGCATCAAGGCGACCCTTAACCTGGCGTGCAGTAAGGAGCTTGCCGCTCTTTCCCGCCAAAGGAGATGTATTAATACCGATAGTCATTGAGATAGATGGTTCATCGACAATAATTAACGGCAGAGCATGCGGATTATCGTTATCTGCCAGCGTTTCACCGAGAGTAATTGTCTCGATACCCGCAACAGCGATGATGTCTCCCGGATGTGCCTCAAGTGCTGGAACGCGCTCGAGCGCTTCGGTAATCAAAAGCTCAGAAATCTTTACTCGCTCTTGTGTGCCATCAGTCTTAAGCCATGTGACTGTCTGACCCTTTTTGATTACACCTTCGCGCACGCGACAGAGTGCAAGACGACCAAGAAATGGTGACGAGTCAAGGTTTGTTACATGTGCTTGCAGTGGTGCACCTTCGTGATACACAGGTGCTGGAATTGCAGAGAAGATTGTGTCGAAGAGAACGTCAAGATTTTCTTCAACTGGCATTCCACCATCTGCGGGACGAGTCAATGATGCACGACCTGCCTTAGCTGATGCGTAGACAACTGGAAATTCAATCTGCTCTTCGTTAGCACCAAGATCAAGGAAGAGTTCATATGCTTCATCGACAACTTCGGCGATACGTGAATCGGGACGGTCGACCTTATTGATCAACAAAATTACTGGCAGATTCTTCTCGAGCGCTTTACGCAATACGAAACGAGTCTGTGGCAGTGGACCTTCTGATGCATCAACGAGCAAGATAACGCCATCGACCATCTCTAGTCCGCGCTCTACCTCGCCGCCGAAATCTGCGTGGCCTGGTGTATCAATAATGTTCACAATTGTGTTGCCACGCTTTACCGCGGTGTTCTTAGCAAGGATTGTGATTCCCTTTTCGCGCTCAAGATCCATTGAATCCATCATGCGATCCTGGCCTTCGCCCTGCACTTTGTGGGCAGCGAAGGCACCGGATTGCCACAACATCGCATCAACGAGTGTGGTCTTTCCGTGGTCTACGTGAGCAATGATTGCAACATTACGAAGGTCTTCGCGACGCTTCTCTGGAAGTCCTTTAAGGTGCTCTTGTTTTTTAGACATTGAATCGAAACTCCACAACATCTCCGTCGGCCATTACGTATTCTTTGCCTTCCATGCGAACTTTCCCCTTTGATTTTGCTTC
>JNSK01000161.1_pt1 | contig 11642 bp, 10 predicted proteins | sample 210681 | NCBI WGS metagenome assembly JNSK01 (sample SAMN02808684, study PRJNA238866) | freshwater metagenome | biome: fresh water; feature: freshwater reservoir; material: water; isolation source: water column of the freshwater reservoir Embalse de Amadorio in Spain | place: Spain: Valencia ...
GAACCAGCGCGATCAGCTAAATCTGCGTAAGAGATAACAGCGCCAGCTCGAACTTTGCGCATTGCTTTCCAAGCTGACTGAGAAAATGTGGCACCTGGTTGTCTCACTGAAATTCCGTTAATCGCTGAAATATCTCCGGCAAAGTAATCTGCAATTAAATCGCTAATGATTGGAATGCTCTTAACGATTTTAAATTCTCGTTCTGACTCGGCCATATCTAGCCCAGCTTTAAGAGCGCTTACATTTGAGAGATTGGCACCCAATAAAACATGCTCATCGGCAATTAGATTTAAATTGCCGATCGGCGTCTTAGCGGTGGTAATCAGCAGAGTCACAGGTAAAACTTAACGGTCGCGCAACATCTCCGCTACTAAAAATGCCAATTCCAGTGATTGCGAATGATTTAGACGAGGGTCGCAGGCGGTTTCATAGCGTGAAGCTAGATCCTCATGCGAGATCTGCTCGCCGCCGCCTACGCACTCGGTAACATCATCGCCAGTTAATTCGATATGAATTCCGCCTGGATGGGTACCTAGTGACTTATGCACCTCAAAGAAGCCTTTAACTTCATCGAGTACATCATCAAATTTACGGGTCTTATAACCACTTGGCGCTTCGTAGGTATTTCCATGCATTGGATCGCAGACCCAGAGCACCTTTGCACCTGATTTAGTTACGCCATCTACTAGCGCTGGCAATACTTCGCGGATCTTGCCGGCGCCCATACGGGTAATGAAAGTTAAACGACCTGGTTCGCGATCTGGATCTAATCGATCGATCAAAGTCAGCGCATCCTCAACGGTTGACTTAGGTCCCAGCTTTACGCCGATTGGATTACGAATCTTGGCTGCGAAATCAATATGTGCACCATCTAGTTGACGAGTACGTTCGCCGATCCAGAGGAAGTGCGCAGAAACATCATAAGGAAGATCGGTGCGTGAATCGATCCGGGTAAGTGCCTTTTCATATTCAAGAATTAGCGCTTCGTGACTTGAGAAGAAATCAACGGTTTTAAATTCATCTGGGTTAACGCCAGCAGATGTCATAAATGCTAGGGCGCGACCAATTTCCTTAGCCATTGCTTCATATCGTTCGCCAACTGAGCTATCGCGAATAAATCCCTTATTCCATTCGTGCACTTGACGAAGATCTGCAAAACCACCTTGGGTAAATGCGCGCACTAAGTTCAAGGTTGCAGATGAAGTGTTGTAAACCCGAACTAAGCGATCAGGATCTGGGGTGCGCGATTCAAGATTGAACTCAAGATCATTTACCGCATCACCGCGGTATGCCGGCAAAGTTATATCGCCACGAGTCTCATTATCATTTGAGCGAGGCTTGGCGAATTGACCGGCCATGCGGCCAACTTTTACAACTGGCAAACTTGAGTAGTACTGCAAAACTGCAGCCATCTGCAAAATAGTCTTGATGCGATTGCGAATTGAATCTGCAGTTGCTGCTGCAAAAGTTTCAGCGCAATCGCCACCTTGTAACCAGAATGCTTTTCCTTCAGCGGCTTCGGCAATCTTCGCCTTTAAGTTATCGCACTCGCCCGCAAAAACTAGCGGTGGCAGCGCCTTTAAAGTATTAACGGCCTTAGTAACAGGCTCGCCATCTAAGCCACCTGGCCACTGCGGTTGTTGGGCCGCAACGAGGTCAGGTGTGAATAGATTATCTAGCGAAGAAGTCATGGGCTAAGAGTAGGCAATCTTGGGAATTGGTGGTGACCAATTATCCGAAGAAGACCTCAGCCTCAGCGTAAAGTGATGGATCAACGGTCTTTAACTTATCGGTTGCTGATGCCAGCGGAACTCGAGCGATCGATGTTCCGTGTAGCGCAACCATCTTGCCCCAGTCGCCTTCGCTTGCAGCAGTAATTGCCATCAATCCAAAGCGAGTAGCCAATACGCGGTCGAATGCGCTCGGGGTTCCGCCACGTTGTACGTGACCTAGAACCACAGTGCGGGCCTCGTGGCCGGTCTTAGCTTCGACTTCTTGAGCTAACCATTCGCCGATTCCAGAAAGCTTTACGTGACCGAAGGCGTCAAGAGTCTGATCCTTAATCACCATATCGCCATCTTGTGGAATCGCACCTTCGGCGATCACGATGATTGGCGCTTGGCCCTTATCGAATGAAGAATTTACATAAGCGCAAACTTTTTCAAGTGAGAACTTAACTTCTGGAATTAGCACGCAAGCTGCGCTGCTAGCCATACCTGAGTGAAGTGCGATCCAGCCAGCATGGCGACCCATAACTTCAACGATCAAGGCGCGGTGATGTGACTGCGCAGTTGTATGCAATCGATCGATCGCCTCAACTGCAATGTTTACTGAGGTATCAAACCCGAAGGTGTAGTCAGTGTTATTTAGATCGTTATCGATGGTCTTTGGCACACCAATTACTTTTACGCCAAGTGCATCTAGCTTGGTTGCAACACCAAGAGTGTCTTCGCCACCGATTGCGATAAGTGCATCGAGTCCGGCTGCTGCCAAGTTCTCTTTAATGCGCTCGACGCCATTTTCAATTTTAAATGGGTTGGTGCGTGATGAACCAAGGATGGTTCCGCCCAATGGCAAGATATTGCGAGTGTTCTCAAGCGTTAGTGGCATGGTCAAACCCTCAAGTGGGCCTTTCCATCCATCGCGAAAACCTACGAACTCGTGGCCATATTCCTTGATTCCCTTTTGAACTACTCCGCGAATAACTGCATTTAAGCCTGGGCAATCGCCGCCGCCAGTAAGGATTCCGATACGCATTTCGTAAGCTCCAATATTGATGTCAATTAGATTTATAGAAGATAAGTTGAGAAATCTAAATATTCATATGGTCAACGTTGACAGGCACAGTCTAGCCTTGCCCTATGAGCCAAAGCGAACAAAAACTAGTTGCGGGCGTAGATTCTTCGACCCAATCTGTGAAATTGGTTATTCGAAATGCTGCTACCGGCGAGTTAGTGCGCACTGGTCGTGCCAGCCACCCTGATGGAACTGAAGTAAATCCGGCTCATTGGGCAACTGCCCTAGACCAGGCAATTACCGCAGCGGGCGGCGTCGATGACGTTTCGGCGATCGCGATCGGCGGCCAGCAACATGGCATGGTTGCACTAGATAGCCAGGGCGCAGTAATTCGAGATGCGCTGTTATGGAATGACACTCGCTCAGCGCAAGCAGCGAAAGATTTAAATCAGGAACTTGGTGGACCCGCCGAAACAGCGCGCAAAGTTGGTTCAGTTTTAGTCGCATCGTTTACGGCAACCAAATTACGTTGGCTAGCAGATCACGAACCAGAAAATGCAAAGCAAGTAGCAGCTGTTGCACTTCCCCACGATTGGCTCTCTTGGCAATTACAAGGCGGCCAAGATTTTGAAAAGCTTTTTACCGATCGAAGTGATGCATCAGGCACAGGTTATTTCGATCCGACTACTTCGCATTACCGATATGAGATTCTAAATTTGGCGCTAAAGCATGACTCAGAAATTTACTTACCGCGCATCGTTGAACCAAATAAATTTGGCGGAACAACACTAAGTGGAATTCCAATCGCGGCTGGTGCTGGAGATAACGCGGGTGCAGCCCTTGGCTTAAATGCTCAACCTGGCGATGTGATTGTTTCATTGGGTACAAGTGGCACAGCATTCTCAGTTTCAAATACCCCGACTCATGATGCAGCCGGACTAGTTGCCGGTTTTGCTGATGCAACTGGACGTTATCTGCCTTTAGTCTGCACGCTAAATGCTGCCCGCGTACTTGATGCTGCTTGCAAAATTCTAGGAAAGAACCACGATGAAGTTGCCGCACTTGCCCTGTCTGCAAACGCTGGTGCCAATGGTTTGACCTTGCTGCCTTACTTTGAGGGCGAGCGCACACCTAACCGACCAACTGCAACCGGAACTTTTGCCGGCATGAATTTAAATAACTCCAATCCCGCTGACATCGCACGTGCCATGATTGAAGGAATGCTTTGCGGGCTAGTCGATGCAGTTGGTGCACTTACCGCGCAAGGCGTTGCCGTTAATCGAATTCTGCTAATTGGTGGCGCCGCCAAGAATCCAGCTGTTGCTCAAATTGCTAGTTCGCTCTTTGGTCGCGAAGTATTAATTCCACCAGCTGGTGAATATGTGGCAGATGGTGCAGCCCGCCAAGCGGCATGGGCGCTATCTGAAAGTGCAGATGCACCGATCTGGAATTTCGGAGATGTCGAAAAAGTTAGCGCTAAAGCTTCACCTGATGTATTTGCCAAGTATCAAGAGTTGCGCGACCGAACAACCGAGTGGAATTAAAAAATTTCTTAAACGGTAACGCGTGCGCCTTTACCAACAACCACGATTCCGCCAGCAGAGACTGTAAATCGTTCGCGATCGCGTTCAAGATCTACGCCAATTTGCGCACCTGGATCAACAATTACGCTCTTATCAAGAATCGCATTGCGGATAACTGCGCGATCACCAATGCGAACATTTGGCATCAAAACCGAGCCATCAACAAAGGCGCCCTTTTCAACCATCACATCGTATGAAGCAACAGTGCGGTTTACATGTCCACCTACAACAATTGAGCCAGCACCAACGATCGAATCTTGGGCTAGTCCACCTTCACTAAACTTGGCAGGTGGCAGTGATGGCGGATTAGTAAGCAAAGGCCATTCGCGATTGTAAAGATTAAAGATTGGATGGATCGAAACTAAATCCATATGGGCTTCGTAGTAGGCATCGATCGAACCTACATCGCGCCAATAACCTTTATCGCGTTCAGTTTCACCCGGAACTTGGTTTGTCGCAAAATCATAAACTTTTGCCACGCCATTTTTAGTCATCATCGGAATTATGTTGCCGCCCAAATCATGGCGACTTTCCATATCTTCCGAATCTAAAATTAATGCTTCTTCCATCACATCGCGCTTGAAAATGTAATTACCCATTGAAACTAGGCAGAGATCTGGGTGCCCTGGCATTGCTGGAGGATCACTTGGCTTTTCATGGAAAGCTTTAATTGTGACGCCATCTTCGGCTAATTCGATTACACCGAAATCATGTGCTTCGGAACGCTTCATGCGAATCGCTGCAACAGTTACCCCAGCGCCAGTACTTAAATGGAAATCAAACATCTGGCTCGGATCCATGCGGTAAACGTGATCGGCACCAAAAACTACGATGTGCTTTGGATTCTCATCTTGAATCAAATTGAAGTTCTGCAAAATTGCATCGGCGCTGCCGGTATACCAACGTGGACCTAGACGCTGTTGCGCAGGCACTGGAGTCACATAGTTGCTCAGCAAAGTAGACATGCGCCATGTTGTGGTGATGTGGCGGTCAAGTGAATGCGACTTGTATTGCGTTAAAACGGCAATCTTGCGCATTTCGGCATTTACTAAATTGGAAAGTACAAAATCAACGAGGCGATATGAGCCGCCAAACGGAACTGCAGGTTTTGCACGATCTGCTGTTAATGGCATCAAACGCTTGCCTTCACCGCCTGCTAAGACGATTCCGAGTGGTTGTTCAAAGCGTGCCATGTGCTAACGATACCCTTACCTAGTGAAAACGACCAGAGTCGGATTAGTTACCAAAGAGTGGCCACCTCATGTTTATGGTGGCGCCGGAGTTCATGCAGTTCAGCTAACTCAAGCACTTCGCAATCTCGATGGCGTTCAAGTTGATGTCCATTGCTTTGGTGGCGAGCGTTCGGATGGCGCATTTGGTTACTCGACTCCAGCCTCTTTCGAAAGCGCTAATCCTGCAGTCCAAGCGATTGCTACCGATCTCGAGATTGCCAATCATTTGCAGAACGTCGATGTAATCCATAGCCATACTTGGTATGCCAATATGGCCGGCCAAGTAGCTTCAATGTTGCATGGAATCCCCCACGTAATTACTGCTCATTCCCTCGAACCATTACGTCCTTGGAAAGCAGATCAATTAGGTGGCGGTTACCAAATTTCTTCTTGGGCGGAAAAGAGCGCTTACGAAAGTGCTGATGCAATCATCGCCGTTAGCGATGGAATGCGCGCTGATGTTTTAGCGGCTTATCCAAACGTTGATCCAACCAAAGTTGTAACTATTCGCAATGGTGTTGATGCTGATCGCTTTAAGCCAACTTCTGACGATGCGCTATTAACTAAACTCGGCATTACTGGTCGCTACGCAATTTTCGTAGGTCGTATTACTCGGCAAAAAGGTTTAGCTCATCTACTTCGTGCTTGGCAGAACGTGCCAGCAGAATATGGTCTAGTACTAGCGGCCGGCAGCCCTGATGAAGAAGTTATCGGCAATGAGGTCAAAGCATTGATCGAAGAGCTGCAGAAGACTCGTTCCAATGTAATTTGGATTCCCGATATGTTGCCGCATGAAAAACTCTGTGCGCTTTTAACTTCGGCAGATCTATTTATCTGTCCATCTATCTATGAACCACTCGGCATCGTTAACCTCGAAGCGATGGGTTGTGAAACAGCGGTACTTGCAACCAGAGTTGGCGGTATTCCAGAAGTTGTTGCAGATGGCAGCACTGGCAAATTAGTAAATTACTCAGGCGATGGCGCAGCTCTCGAGCGCGACCTTGGTGCTGCAATTATCGAATTAATGGAACAACCGGCATTGTTAAAGCAATTTGGTGAGGCAGGTCGCAATCGCGCAGCTGCTGAATTTGGCTGGCCTGCAGTAGCTCGCGCTACCCTTGCGCTCTATCAGTCGCTAATCAAATAGCGCTGTTTAACTAAAGGAAACCATGTCACGTCGCGCCCTCTTTCACTTTGCGGTCTCAGGTCTTTTTTGGGGTATTCCTTACCTCCTGATGAAGGTGGCAGTTAGCGATATCGCACCAGCCGTAATTGTCTGTGGTCGCGTATTGATCGGTGCGGCAATCTTGATTCCGCTAGCCATTCACCAGAAAGTTTTGATGGATGCTATTCGCGGTTGGCGTTACGTTTTGCCATATGCCATCTTTGAAATGATGATTCCGTGGATTCTAATTACTAATGCCGAAAAGAAGATCTCTTCCGGTTTAGCTGGGCTATTGATCGCGACTGTTCCGATCTGGTCAACCATCTTTGCTTCCATGAATGGCGATAAGACAGTTTGGCATAGCAAACGTTTAATTGGAATTGCCGTTGGTTTTGTTGGTCTAGTTGGCTTAGTTGGTTATGAAAGTATCTTTGGTGGATCAGATCCACTTTCCATCGCCATGATGTTAGTTACCGCAATGAGCTATTCATTTGCAGTAAATATGATCTCGATCAAGTTGCCAGATGTTTCTGGAATTGCCATCAATGGTTTAGCCATGGTCTTTACCGCAATTGTCTATCTGCCATTCATGATCGATCAATGGCCAGCTGCGAATACCGTCTCAACTGAAGCAGCGCTATCTTTACTAGCACTGGGAATTTTCTGTACTGCGCTGGCATTTATCTCCTTCTTCATCGTTATGAAAGAGATCGGGCCGGCTCGCGCCTCAATTGGCACCTATGTAAATACCGCAGTTGCGGTGGTCTTAGGCGTAATCATTCTCTCTGAGCCACTTACAGTTGGCATCATGATCGGCTTGCCGCTAGTAATGGTTGGTTCTTTCTTAGCCAGTCGCAAGCCAGTAATTGAGGTAAGAAATTAACTAAAGATTAAGAGTGAGATTCCAGAGATAGTCAGAAGTAAAGCCGCAGCTATCGATTTCTTAGTTCCTAAGATTTGTGGCAAGCCTTTAATTCCACTTTTTTGATCAGCCTTCATATCTTTCAAAACATTTACGAAATGGGCTGCCATTCCAAGAAGAGCTCCCCCAAGCCACATCCAAAGTGGCGGGGTAATTCCTTTCGAGAGTGCAACCGATGAAGGAAGAGCTGCGAATGCAATTGCATATGGAAGTGGAGATAGCCAATTAAATTTAAAGTAGAAGTTATAAGCAACGCCGCAGGCGAAGCCGAGCAGATAAACCAAGCCGCCTTTTAGCCCCAGCGGCCCTAGCAAATTAGCGACAAAAGTAAAGGGCAGCATTACCTTGATAGCTTTTGCGAGAAACTCTTTTGTAATTAAGCCAGATACCAGCGGCTTATTCATTCGCTGATGAGTTAGATCATCTGCATAGTCATAAAGATCATTGCTCCAGCCAACTACCAATTGCCCAACAAATACACCAAATGCAATTACATATGCTGGGCCTTCCCACCAGTAATAATTGGCAAAACCAAATGAGATCGCAGTGACAATTAAAGTGGGGCCAAAGTGCGAAGCTTTACGCAGCCCAGAAAACTTATTTCGCAACGTCATAACATTGATTCTAACTGCACAAGCGCAAACCTAGTTCTCAGCGAAACCCAACTTATCGAGCAACTTAGAATCACGTTGCCACTCTTTTGAAACCTTGATGTGCAGGCCAAGGAAGATGCGAGCGCTTAATTCGCGTTCAATATCAGCGCGCGCACGCATACCAATATCTTTGAGTTGCGAACCTTGGTGTCCCAGCAGAATCGCCCGCTGTGAATCGCGTTCTACGTGAATAGTTGCATGGATATCAAAGAATGGCCGACTACCTGTTTTTTCACGTTCCGACATCTCATCAATAGTGACCACGATTGAGTGCGGTAACTCTTGGCGCGCATCGCGCAGGGCGGCCTCACGAATCAATTCACAAATTAGCTGTTCAACGCTTTGATCGCTACGCATATTTGTTGGGTAGAACTCTGGGCCAGGCTTTAGTTGTTGGCCGATTAACTTCTTAAGAAGATCAATCTGTTCGTGAGTTGCCGCTGAAACAGGCACGATCTCATCCCAAGTAAAGCCCTTTGCCATTCCCATAATGCTGGCTAATCGGGTCGCGAGATTGGCTTTGCTAATTAAATCGGTCTTAGTTACTAGGGCTATCTTCTTGCTACGTGGATGCTTTGCGATTTCATCGATAATAAATTGATCGCCAGCGCCTGATTCTTCATCGGCAGGCAAGCAGATCATGATCACATCAACTGAATCTAAGCTCTCTTCAACAACGGCATTTAAGCGCTTACCCAATAAAGTCTTGGGCTTATGAACACCTGGCGTATCAACCAAAATCGCTTGGAAATCTGGTTCGTTAACGATGCCGCGAATGGCATGGCGGGTGGTGTTTGGGTGCGGTGAGGTAATTACTACCTTGCTACCAACTAACGCATTAACCAGAGTTGATTTTCCGGTATTTGGGCGGCCAACAATGGCGACGAAGCCCGATCGGAATTCATTCTCTGTGCTCATTGGCTAATCATCTCATTACATTGGTGAGAGAAATTCCACCGCATCTGCAATTGAAGTAACGATTTCAGCTGCTCGTTCGCCAATTAAGCGATGACAGCCCTCGCTGACTGGAGATGTAATTGGCCCTGGAATCGCCATTACCGGTCGCATTAATTCAGCGGCATCTCGAGCAGTCCGAAGTGAGCCACTTCGAAACGCTGCCTCTACAACTAGAGTTGCATTCGATAGCGCTGCAATCAAACGATTACGCGTTAGAAATCTGGCCGGTATCGCTGGTGTTCCTGGTGGAACTTCACTTATCAAGCACCCGAGTTCGGCGATCTCAGCGAATAACCGCGCATGGCCAGCTGGATAATTAACATCAATGCCAGATGCGATCACCGCAACCGTGACACCTTCGGCGACAAGTGCCCCTTTATGCGCAGCAGCATCTACGCCATATGCACCGCCACTAATAATCGACCATTCGCGATCAACGAAGCCCGCTGCAAAATCTTGCGCAATGCGAACGCCATACTGCGTTGGATTTCGGGTGCCCACGATTGCTAATGAATCTCCAGATAGAAATGCCGGGTCTCCTTTAACCACTAGCGCAATTGGAGGCGCTGCTAAATCAGCTAACGTCTGTGGCCAAGCTTGATCTGCCGGAGTCAAGAACGTTGCGCCAGCGTCAGTAATACTTTGGAGAAGTTGATCTGGGTTAGCCGCTCGCAATTTTTCTAAAGTGCGCGCATATTTAACTGGGTCATATCCCCCATTTAGCGCACGTTCTAAGACATAGGTTGCGCCATTGCTAAAGATTTCGCGGGCCCAGAAAGTTGAGCCACCTTCAATTGCCGAAAATAACTTTGCGCGGGCAATTAATTCACTCATGGTTCGACTCCATCTCGTAGCGCATACGCTTGCTGCACATCTGTCAAGGTTGCGATTTCATGTCTATGTAGATCAGCCAGTGTCCAGGCGGTTCTAATTACTTTATGTAGACCGCGTGCAGTTAAATGTTCGCGATCTAACTCGTCATGCAGAAAATTCATGGCGGCACGCTCTGGTTGATAAGTTGTGCGCAGCGCACGGGCTGGGATCTGACTATTTAATTTCCAGCCCTCATTCGCAAAGCGCTTGGCTGCGATTTCGCGAGCTGCGATAACCCGAGCCCTGATCGCTGAACTAGATTCGCCGAGTTCGCTCTGCGCCATCTCGATGCGACTTACTGGATCAACTACGACCCGTAGATCTATGCGATCCATTAGCGGACCAGATAGCTTTCCTAAATATCTGCGCACTTGCTGCGAGGTGCAGGTGCAATTACGGCCTCGCCCAGAGAACTTGCCGCACGGGCAAGGGTTTGCAGCCAATACCAATAAGAATTGCGCTGGAAAAGTTAAGTTGCCAATGCTTCGGGCAATCGTGATCTCACCTGATTCCAGCGGTTGCCGCAATGAATCCAAGATTCCAACTGCACATTCCGGCGCCTCATCGATAAAGAGAACTCCATTGTGAGCAAGTGAAGATGCACCTGGTCGAATTACATGTGAACCGCCGCCCACCATCGCAACGCGAGTTGTTGTGTGGTGCGGTGCCACAAATGGTGCCAATAAAGATTGCGGAGCCCGATTTCCTAGAGTGCCTGCGATTGAGTGCACCGCAGTTACTTCAAGTGCTTGCGCAATAGTTAATTGCGGCAAGATGGTGGGCAATCGTTGCGCAATCATTGTTTTGCCAGCACCGGGCGGGCCGATTAGCAGTAAGTGATGACCACCGGTTGCGGCAATCTCGGCCGCAAGTCGAGCGCGCGGTTGACCTGCCACATCTGCAAAATCTAATAACGCTTCATCGCTTTCATATTGCAGATCAAGAGATTCTGCCTCGACTCGTTCGCCAGTTCGCAACCAGCGCAAAACTTGCGCCAAAGTTTCCATTGGAATTATCTCTAGATCCACCATCAACTTTGCTTCGGCCAGATTTGCAGCTGGCACAACTGCGCGCTTTATCCCTGCTTTGTATGCCGCGAGTAACGCAGGTAGAACGCCACGTACACTGCGCACTTTCCCATCTAGCGAAAGTTCGCCCAAGAAAACAGTTTCTTCGCAAACTGGCAGCACTTGATTCGCGATTAATAAAGCTACTGCGATCGCTAAATCAAAACTCGGGCCGCTCTTTGGAAGCCAAGCAGGTGAAAGTGAAACCGTAACTTTGCGATTAGGCCAGATCTCATTGCTATTTGTTAGAGCTGCGCGGACACGATCGCGAGATTCGGAAAGCGCTGCATCTGGTAGTCCTAAGAGAGTGTAAGCAGGCAGCCCATCTGCAATATCAACCTCAACAGTTACTAAATTTCCCGCTAGCCCTTGTAGGCCAACGCCATATGTCATTCCTAACGACATTGATTAGCCGAACTCATAGGACATTTGCTCGCACTTCAATTGAGTGCGA
>JNSK01000162.1_pt1 | contig 11522 bp, 11 predicted proteins | sample 210681 | NCBI WGS metagenome assembly JNSK01 (sample SAMN02808684, study PRJNA238866) | freshwater metagenome | biome: fresh water; feature: freshwater reservoir; material: water; isolation source: water column of the freshwater reservoir Embalse de Amadorio in Spain | place: Spain: Valencia ...
GGTGCGGTGAAAGTTGTCGAAGATCTCATTGATGGGCTACTTTCCAACGCGCTAACTGCCGCAAACTCTGCTGAAATTGCTCCCTCAGCCCGCGAGTTACTTGTCGAACTCGCAACTAGCGCAATCCGTAGGAGCCATTAAATGCCCGCAAAAGTTAAAGGACCCACCGATCACGTTGTCGTCGTCGGTGCCGGGTTAGCTGGATTAAGTGCTGCACTTCGATTAGCTGGTGCTGGACGCAAAGTAACGGTTGTTGAACGCGAGAGCGTTCCGGGCGGGCGAAACGGTTTGCTCGAAAGAGATGGTTACTCGTTTGATACGGGGCCATCTGTATTAACTATGCCATCGCTTATTCAAGATGCATTTAGTTGCGTTGGCGAAGATATGAAAGATTGGCTGGAACTTTCTCCGCTAAAACCTCTTTATCGTGCCTTCTATCACGATGGTTCGCAGATCGATGTACACGCCAATACTGCTGAGATGGAAGAAGAAATCCGTCGTACAGTAAGCGCTGAAGAAGCGTTGGGCTATCGCCGATACGTAGAGTTTGTAACCAAGTTATACAAGTACGAGATGAACGATTTTATTGATCGCAATATTGATTCACCATTTAATTTACTTACCCCCAACCTGGCGCGTTTGATCGCACTTGGCGGATTTAGGCGACTCTCCCCTAAAGTGAATCAATTCTTAAAAGATCCTCGTCTGCAAAAAGTTTATTCATTCCAGGCGATGTATGCCGGCGTTAGCCCTCAACAGGCCTTGGCGATTTACGCAGTTATCGCTTATATGGATTCCGTTAACGGCGTCTTCTTCCCTAAGGGTGGAATGCACGCTGTTCCGCGCGCACTAGCCGCCGCCGCAGAAAAACACGGTGTGACATTCAAATACAACACAACAGTCACAAAATTAGATGTTGAGAATGGACGCGCTAAAGCGGTAATTACCGATAAGGGCGAACGCATCGAGTGCGATGTTGTCGTAATGAATCCCGACCTTCCTGTTGTGTGGCGCGACCTACTTGGTAAAACTCCCCTGGCGATCAAGCGCCTGAAGTACTCACCATCTTGCGCCACTCTCTTGGTTGGATCTTCCAAGAAATACGATCACGTTGCTCATCACAACATCCACTTCGGGAAATCTTGGGATGGCGTCTTCGATGAATTAATCAAGAAGAAGACTTTGATGTCTGATCCATCAGTTCTAGTAACAATTCCTACTAAAGACGATGCTGCGCTAGCGCCGGTAGGGAAAGAGAGTTACTACATTCTCTATCCAACCCCAAACTTGGATGCCGATATTGATTGGAATAAGCAAGCACGCCCATATCGTGATCACATGATTAAAACACTTGAAGATCGTGGTTACACCGGATTTGGTGACTCTATCGAAACAGAGGTAATGACCACACCACTTGATTGGCAGGCACAAGGAATGGAGCGTGGTGCACCGTTTGCCAGTGCACACACCTTCTTCCAGACTGGACCTTTCCGTCCCCGCAATATTGCAGCAGGTTTTGAAAACGTAGTCTTTGCTGGTTCGGGTACCCAACCTGGCGTTGGCGTTCCGATGGTATTGATTTCAGGGCGCCTCGCAGCAGAACGAATCGTGGGTCCGGTTAAGTAAGTGAATGAATTAAACGCTGCCGGTATTCATGATCCGCAATTGCGGGTTTCTTATGAAGAGTGCAAGCGTTTAAATTCGCTGCACGGTAAGACTTATTACCTAGCCACACTTCTTCTCCCTGCAGCAAAGCGACCATTCGTTCATGCCTTGTATGGGTTTGCAAGGTATGCCGATGAAATTGTCGATGATTTAGCATCCACGCTCTCACCTGCTGAAAAGGCCGAAGTTCTGAGGCAGTGGAGTTCAGAAGTTTTAGCAGGACTGAAATCTGGTTCCACAAGCGATGCTGTAGGTAAAGCACTAATCGATACTGTGCAGCGCTTTGCAATTCCGCATCAACACTTCGTAGATTTTCTGCACTCTATGGAGATGGACTTAACCGTCACGCAATATAAAACTTATGAGGATCTCTACGAGTACGTTTATGGATCGGCAGCAGTAATTGGCTTGGAGATGGTTCCAATTCTGGGTGGCGATATCGTAAATTCCTTAGAAGCAGCCAAGCATCTTGGTGTGGCATTTCAGTTAGCGAATTTTATTCGTGATGTCGGTGAAGATTTAGATCGTGGCCGGATTTACCTACCGCTAGATGAATTAGCAGCCCACGGTGTAACTCCCGAAATGCTCTATGCCCGCAAGTTAACCCCCGAAATTGTGAGTGCGCTAAAGTTCCAAATTGCTCGAGTAAGGCAATTGCAAAAGGCAGCCGAACCTGGCATCGCGCTCCTTGATAAGACCAGCCAACCTTGTATTCGCGCCGCAAGTGAGCTGTACTGCGGAATAGTTGATGAAGTAGAAAAGATTGGGTATGACATCTTCAACAGACGCGCCAAGACCTCTACCTTTCGCCGCGCACGAGTTGCTGCACGCGCCTATGTAGATGCAGTTATCGCTCGCATCGGCTAAAGTAATAATCGCGGGAGCCGCTAATACGGCTGAGAGGATCTGAGATTCAGATCGACCGCTAGACCCATCCGGTAATGCGGATGCGGAAAGGATGAACTCTTGTCATATATCTACAATTTTCTCTCTGGAAATCTGGCTACTGTATTTGGGTATGACCTTTCATATCTGGAATTCTTCGCACTGATCGCTTCTGTAACAGGTGTGGCACTTGGCATAACTGGAAAACGAATAACTTGGCCGTGGTGGGCGCTTAGCGCAATTCTTTACGGAATCCTATTTTTACAGTGGGAACTCTTCGCCAGCGCTGCGCTTCAGATTGTCTTTATCATCGCCGCAATCTTTGGCTGGTTTGGTTGGGAGCCAAGTGGCGCAAAGCCTGGTCCACTTAAGAACAAATATCGACTAGCGGTTTTTATAGCAATTATTTTGGCAACTCTGGCGCTAGCTCCAATTCTGAAATCGTGGGGCGCTGCATCAACTTATGCAGATGCAATTCTATTTTTCGGATCACTGGCTGCTCAAATTTTGATGGTCTATGAAAAGTATGAAAGTTGGATTCTCTGGTTAATCGTTGATATCGGCTACGTTGCACTGTATGCCTCTCAAGACCTCCTCTTTACAACGTTGCTGTACATTGCATTTACAGTTTTAGCAGTCGTCGGATGGGGTAAATGGTATGGAGCTCATCGCAGCGCTACTAGATCTATGTAATTCAAAAGAACGCCCCATAATTGCAATAGATGGGCCAGCCGGTGCCGGAAAAACAACTCTGGCACGGGAAATAAATTTAGCGCTCTCACTTGAGATGTCGGTAAATGTCGTACATATGGACGATTTATATGACGGATGGGATAACGCGCTCGGTAAAGATCTAACAAAAGTTTTGACTTATGTAACTGATCAGCATAAGCAAAAGAAGTCAGCCAAAATTGATAAATACAGCTGGACCACTTCTTCTTTTGAAGATAGCGAAGAATTACCACCTGCTGACTTATTGATTCTGGAAGGAGTCGGCAGTGGCGATATGGCTATTCAAGATGATTTAGCCGCCCTAATCTGGATAGATATCGACCCCGAAATTGGCGTTAAACGAGTAATTGAACGAGACGGCGCAAAAGTAGTCGATGAGATGCGCAAGTGGCTTAGAACACAAGAAGAATATTTCTCTCAACACTCAACGCGTGAAAAGGCAGATTTCATACTAACTACATAAAATTGTAGATATGTCTGACCTAACTGGCGAGCTAATTGATGGGCGCTATCAACTCATCCGCCAAATGGCAGCAGGCGGCATGGCCACCATTTATGAAGCGCTAGATACTCGCCTAGATCGTCGGGTCGCCGTAAAAATTATGCACCCGCATTTGGCGCAAGATGAACAATTTGTAGAACGCTTTATTCGCGAAGCGAAGGCATCTGCCGCCTTGTCTCATCCAAATATTGTCTCGGTGCAAGATCAAGGTTGGAATCAGCACGGAAGTCCCGCAGTGTTTTTGGTGATGGAACTAGTCGAAGGTCATACGCTGCGCGAATATTTAAATGAGCAAGGTGCTCTATCGGTTGCTGCTGGAATTAAATTCTTACTGCCAGTGTTAAGCGCACTTGCTGCGGCGCATAAATTGGGAATCGTTCATCGCGATATAAAGCCTGACAATATTCTTATCTCCAAAGAAGGAAGAATCAAGATCGCTGATTTTGGTTTGGCTAAGGGTCCACTTCTCGGAACTACGATGACCGCTGAGTCAAGCATTGTTTTGGGTAGCGTTTCCTATCTCTCCCCCGAACAAGTCCAGCGTGGAGTTGCCGATGCGCGAAGCGATGTGTATTCGGCCGGAATAACCGCCTTTGAAATCTTTACCGGTGAAAAACCTTATGCGGGCGATGAGCCCATTCAAATTGCTTATATGCACGTTAATGAGCGCGTTCCTTTGATGAGTACCAAGCGCAGTGGGATTCCGCCTGAGTTAGACCAACTGATTTACCGCGCAACTAATTCTGACCCAGACGCTCGTCCTGTTGATGGTTCAGAGTTTCATCAGAGCCTTACTGCCATTTCTCAAGCGCTTGATCCAAAGCAGAAACAATTGAGCTTGGAACTGGATATACCGATTGCTCCGATGCGCCCGGCATCGAAGAAACCATCTCGCCGAGAACGGGCGCGTATTGAAAAGGAAAAAACTGTGGCTCTAAAGAAGGCAGAAGATACTGGCGAGAATAAAAAGTCAGGTGGAAAAGAGACGACCGCGCAACTACGTAAGAAGAAAAAGGTAAGTAAGCGTGTGCGACGTAATCGATATATCGCTGCAGCGTTAGCGTTCACACTCGGTATTGGTGGTTGGTATGTGCTTGTGGGTCCGGGCTCCAAGGTTGTAGTTCCTTCGATTGTTGGCGCCACCGAAAAGCAGGCGAATAAAGTGCTTAGTCCACTTGGACTCACTTTACTTATCTCTGAAAAGCGATTTGATGAAGAGATACCAAATGGTCGGATTATCGAATCTAAACCTGCGGGTGGAGGCAAAGTTGATGCCGGAGGCGAAGTAAAAGCAATAGTTTCAAAAGGACCAGAGCGCTATGAGATTCCATCGCTGATCGGTTTAACACCCGAAGCTGCGGTTAACTTACTCGCAAAGTACCCAGTAAAAGTTGGCGAACTTAAAGAGGAGTTTAATGAGAAAACTCCCAAAGGGTTTGTGATCTCAACTTCACCTGCTGCAGGTGAGAAAGTTAAGCGAGATTCAACTGTGGATTTACTAATCAGTAAAGGTGTAGAAACTGTTGAAGTTGCCTCATATGTTGGTAAGTCATCTGATCAAGCACTGAATGAGTTAACTGAAGCTGGTTTTGATGTTGATACCGTTGATGAATTCAGCGAAAATGCTGATCCCGGTGAGGTAATTTCTCAAGTTCCTTCAGGCGGCGCACCGTTGCCAAAAGGAGCAAAGATTTCTTTGAAGATTTCCAAGGGTTCGCAATATGTCGCTATCCCAAATGTCTCCTCATTGACCGAAGCAGAGGCACGCGCAGCACTTAACGATCTCGAACTTAAAGTTGTGGTCAAAAAGATTGGCGCTAAGAAGGTGAAGCGGGTAATAAACATCTCGCCTAAAGAAGGAACTAAGGTTAAACGAGGCAGCACCGTAACTATCACTGTAGGGTAAGCAAATGCCAAAAAACTCACCGCGCATCGGCGCGCACACGCCGACGACTGGTGGAATGGCGAAGCGAGCTATCGCCTATGCCGAAACAATCGGTGCAGAAGCGATTCAAGTTTTTACCTCAAATCCACGTGGTTGGGCAATGCCTGAAACAAATCACGAAGCAGATGCGCTATTTCGCGAGAAAGCTGCAGCACTGGATATTGAAACTTATGTGCACGCACCATTCTTGATTAATCTAGGCTCTCCGACAGAAGGTACCTATAAAAATTCATTAGCCTCCACCGAATTCTCATTAAAGCGTGGCAAGGAGATTGGTGCGCTCGGCGTTGTGGTGCATACCGGTTCGGCGGTTAATGAAGATTTCATCGATAAGGCCTGGAAGCAAATTCATAAAGGGATGATGCCAATCCTCAGCGCCTTAACCGAGGATGCTCCAATGTTGCTTCTTGAACCAACTGCAGGACAGGGACAGTCACTGGTCAAACGTCTCGAAGATTTAGAGAATTACTTAAAGGCCTTGGAATATCACCCAAAAGTTGGTATTTGCTTGGACACTTGCCACGTCTTTGCCGCAGGTCATGACATCGCTAAAAAAGGTGGAATGAAAGAGACATTAAATCTTCTAGTTGAAGTCGCTGGCGCTGAACGCATTCAGTTAATACATGCCAACGATTCAATGGATGTTTGTGGCGCACTTAAGGATCGTCATCAAAATATTGGTGATGGTTTTATTGGAATTGATCCATTTAAAGAACTGCTTAAGCATCCAGCGGTTAAAAACGCTCCACTCATTTTGGAGACGCCAGGAATGGAATCGGAGCACGGTAAAGAGGTTGCACTCTTAAAAGGTTTACGCGGATGAACGCTCGCCATCAACTTCAATTAAAACTGGCCCCCTGGGCCTTGCTCGCTGTTGCTGCAGCTTGGGGCGCGGCATTTGTGGTTATGAAGCCTGCGATCGAACGCCAATCTGTAAATAGTTTTTTAGCGACTCGCTTTGTTGTAGCTGTTGTTGTAATGATTTTGCTGCGCCCGAGCGTTCTGCGAATGATCAATAAGGAACTACTTCTGAAGGGTTCGCTAGCTGGCCTATTTCTAGGTACCGGCTACATATTTCAAACTTTAGGACTAGCGCGCACCGGCGCTGCTATAACTGGATTTGTTACGGGTCTTTACGTGGTACTCACTCCTCTAATCGCTGCGCTCTTCCTTAAGGAGAGAATTAAAGCCTTTACGTGGTTCTGTGTCGTTCTAGCCACAATCGGCCTAGCGCTTCTCTCGTTACGTGGTTGGTCCGTTGGAATTGGAGAAGCGCTAGTTTTTGTAAGCGCAATTGCTTTCGCCGCCCACATTGTGACTTTGAGTAAATGGAGTTTTGGATTCGACGCTTATGCGCTCACCATTGTGCAGTTATCGATCTGTGCACTTTTAACCGGTGTTATCTCAATCGGTCAGGGATATGAAAAACCTACTGATTCCGGAGTTTGGGGCGTTGTTATATTCACTGCAGTGATTGCAACTGCCGTTGCCTTTATCGTTCAAACTTGGTCGCAAGCACATATGTCATCAACCAAGGTCGCAGTTATATTGACGACCGAAGTGGTCTTTGCTGCTCTATTCGCCGTCTTCTTCGGTGGAGAGACGCTGACTTTGCAGGTGCTAATTGGTGGAGCAATGGTTGTACTCGCAATGTATTTGATCGTCTCGAAAGAAGCGTGAGGTGCAAAACTGATGACGGAACCTATCGACTTACGGTCTGACACTGTCACACGTCCATCACAAGCGATGCGCGAAGTGATGGCACAAGCCCCGGTTGGTGATGATGTGTATGGTGATGATCCAACAGTAAATTCACTTGAAGAGCGCGTTGCTGCTATGTTTGGCAAAGAATCTGGAGTCTTTACACCCACCGGTTCACTTGCCAATCAATTGGCAATACGTATGTTGGTTGCACCTGGTGAAGAGCTGCTCGCTGAATCTAATTCTCATATCGTGCGCGCCGAACTTGGAGCGGCGGCGGTGTTTAGCGGCATAACAACTCGCACTTGGCCTGCTAAGAACGGTTTACTCATTGCTCAGGACGCCCTAGATTTAGCGCGTCCGAATTCAGGACCATATCTGGTATCCACCACTGCGATCGCTATTGAAAACACACATAACTTTGGTGGCGGAACAGTGCAGCCACTTGAGGAAATTAAAGCGCTACGAAAAGGCGCCGATGAATTAGGCCTATCTCTTCATTTAGATGGAGCGCGAATTTGGAATGCACACGTTGCAAGTGGGGTCGCGCTAAATGAATACGGTAAGTACTTCGACACCATTAGCGTCTGCCTATCTAAAGGTCTCGGCGCGCCAATCGGTTCGATAATGCTCAGCGATAAAGATCGGGTAGCGAAAGCGCGGGTATGGCGTAAGCGATACGGTGCCGGAATGCGTCAAGTTGGTTTGTTGGCTGGTGCCGCACATTACGCACTAGATAACAACATCGTTCGATTAGCTGATGACCATCGTCGCGCAAAAGAAATCGCAATCGCTGTATCTGCGGTTGATTCATCCTTAATTGATCCAGAAACTGTTGAGACAAATATCGTTGGTCTTGATTTATCTGCACTGCCTATTTCAGCGGCAGAGCTAGCAACTCGCACAAGAGTTGCGGGGCTTTGGATTAGTGCACTTGGTCCAAAATATGCGCGCCTGGTCACTCATTTAGATTTTGATGACGTGCAATGCCGCGCCGCTATTGAAATATTAAAGCGCGCCCTCGTGGCGTAATAACCACTCTTTCTTTTTCAGCCCATATGCGTAATTTCCGAGTGATCCGCCTGTCTTAACGATGCGGTGACACGGAACAACTAGTGCAATGGCATTCTTTGCGCAGGCAGAACCTGCCGCACGCACCGCAGCTTTTGAACCAGCACGATCTGCCAGATCTGAATAAGAGATGGTCTTACCTGCTTTAACTTTTCGCATTGCTTTCCAAGCGGCTTGTGAGAATTGCGCACCAGGTTGGCGAACTGTAATTCCGTTTATAGCCTGCGTGTCACCGGCGAAGTAATCACTTAACAGATCTGAAATTACTGAAATTTTGGAAACTTCCTTGAAGCCCTTCGCATAATCAATTTCATCGACGCTATCTTTGAGCGCTTTAAGGCTGGATAGGTTTAAGCCCAAGAGAATCTGCTCATCAGCGATTAAATTTAAAACCCCGATTGGAGACTTAAACTGAGAAATAAGCAGTGGCACGTCCGCAAAATTAGCGATCGCGAAGCATTTCAGCAACTAAAAAAGCGAGTTCCAGCGATTGCGAATGGTTAAGACGTGGGTCGCAGGCGCTCTCATAGCGGCTAGCCAAATCTGTTTCGGAGATCTGCTCTCCCCCGCCCAAACATTCTGTTACATCATCACCAGTTAATTCTATATGAATTCCTCCTGGATGGGTTCCTAGCGCCTTATGGACTTCGAAGAATCCCTTTACTTCATCCATAACATCATCAAAGCGCCGAGTCTTGTAACCAGTTGCTGCTTCGAAAGTATTGCCGTGCATTGGATCGCAGACCCAGAGAACTTGCGCACCGGATTTAGTAACACCATCTACTAGTGCAGGGAGGGCTTCGCGAATCTTGCCCGCGCCCATGCGCGTAATAAATGTTAAGCGCCCAGGTTCGCGGTTTGGATCTAAGCGATCAATCAATTTAAGAGCATCATCGACTGTTGACTTTGGGCCAAGTTTTACTCCAATTGGATTGCGAACCTTGGCGGCGAAATCAACGTGTGCACCATCTAGCTGGCGCGTTCTTTCGCCAATCCAGATGAAGTGCGCAGAAACATCGTAAGGAAGCTGAGTGCGCGAATCGATACGAGTCAGGGCTTTCTCGTACTCCATTATTAGCGCTTCGTGACTGGAGTAAAAATCAACAGATTTAAATGAATCAGGATCAACCCCCGCAGATTTCATAAAGTCTAAGGCACGACCAATTTCGCGCGCCATTTGTTCGTAACGATCGCCCACTGATGAATCGCGGATGAAACCCTTATTCCATTCGTGCACTTGACGCAGATCAGCAAATCCACCTTGAGTGAATGCTCGAACCAAGTTAAGTGTGGCAGCCGATGTGTTGTAAACACGAACCATACGGTTTGGATCTGGCGTACGTGATGCTTCGGTAAATTCAAGATCATTCACTGCATCACCACGGTAAGCCGGAAGTGTTACATCACCGCGAGTTTCAAAATCATTCGAACGTGGCTTAGCGAATTGCCCAGCCATACGGCCAACCTTGACTACCGGAAGGCTGGAGTAATACTGCAAGACCGCTGCCATTTGTAGAATAGTTTTAATACGATTACGAATTGAATCTGCAGTTGCTGCGGCAAATGTTTCTGCGCAATCTCCGCCTTGCAACCAAAAAGCACGACCAGCAGCAGCTTCGGCGATTTTTGCCTTTAGATCATCGCATTCACCAGCGAAAACTAGTGGAGGAGAAGACTTTAACTCCGCGACTGCCTTTTTTACAGGCGCACCATCGACACCACCTGGCCATTGCGGTTGTTGCGCTGCAACGAGCCCAGGAGTGAAGAGGTTATCTAGTGAACTCGGGGATGACGTATTCATAGGCTAAGGGTAGTTTGATCAGATAATTTCTCGGGCGAGAATTATCCGAAGAAGATCTCCGATTCCGTGTAGCGCTCAATAGGCACTGTCTTTAACTTCTCTGTGGCGCTGGCAAGCGGGACGCGAACGATATCGGTGCCGTGAAGAGCAACCATTTTGCCCCAGTCGCCTTCAGATGCTGCAGTAATCGCTTGCAATCCAAAGCGAGTAGCGAGTACTCGGTCAAATGCAGTTGGAGTACCACCGCGTTGGATATGGCCAAGAACAGATGTGCGAGCTTCTTTACCGGTCTTCGCTTCGATTTGTTTAGATAGCCATTCGCCGATTCCAGATAGCTTTACGTGACCGAATGCATCAAGCTCTGAATCTTTTGTAATCATGTCGCCATCTTGTGGGATAGCACCTTCGGCGATAACGATTATTGGAGCAAAACCATCCTGGAAGCGTGATTGAACCCATTCGCAGACTTTATCTACTGAGAATTTAACTTCTGGAATCAAGATACAAGTGGCTCCGCCTGCCATACCTGAATGAAGTGCGATCCAGCCAGCATGGCGGCCCATTACTTCAACAACAAGTGCACGGTGATGAGATTCTGCAGTTGTATGTAAACGATCAATCGCTTCAACAGCGATATTTACGGATGTATCAAAGCCAAATGTATAATCAGTGTTGTTTAGATCATTATCAATTGTCTTTGGGACGCCAATAACTTTTACACCAAGTGAATCTAATTTTGTAGCAACGCCGAGCGTATCTTCGCCGCCGATAGCAATTAAGGCATCTATTCCTTGGTCGGATAAATTCTGCTTAATGCGCTCAACGCCATTTTCGATTTTAAATGGGTTGGTTCGAGATGATCCCAAAATGGTTCCGCCGCGAGGCAAAATGCCACGGGTAGTCTCGAGGTTCAGTTCCATTGTGTAATTCTCGAGTGGGCCTTTCCAGCCATCACGGAAGCCAACAAACTCGTGGCCATATTCCTTTACACCTTTACGAACTACCGCGCGGATAACCGCATTTAGACCCGGGCAATCTCCGCCACCTGTAAGGACGCCAATACGCATGAATAACTCCAGTTCAAAAGTTGTTTAATCTAGGTTCTTTTAAGAAGAAAAGATCGAAAAGTAGTCAACGTTGACAGGCACAGTCTAGCCTTGACCCATGGCTAATCGAAAACTCATCGCGGGCGTGGATTCTTCAACGCAGTCTTGCAAAGT
>JNSK01000164.1_pt1 | contig 11464 bp, 11 predicted proteins | sample 210681 | NCBI WGS metagenome assembly JNSK01 (sample SAMN02808684, study PRJNA238866) | freshwater metagenome | biome: fresh water; feature: freshwater reservoir; material: water; isolation source: water column of the freshwater reservoir Embalse de Amadorio in Spain | place: Spain: Valencia ...
ATGACCATGCAGCAGACCACTTTGTCGCAACAAGTAAAACTTTTCGCACATTAGCTCGACTAGGCGCACATTGGTTTAAGGGTGATCCAAATATTCTTGAGTTAAGTGCGCTAATGATGATGATTCCTAAGTTAAGTGAGATGACCAATAAATCTCGTGCCGACTTACCAGGCGTTTCGGCAAGCCGGGCGAAACAAATAACAGCGGGCGCGATCGTTGCGCGAACAGTTATGGAAAGACTGCAGATAACTCAGGTTGAGATTTGCCCCTGGGCGCTTCGTGAGGGCATTGTTTTACGCTGGCTTGATTGGATGGAACGTTAAAACTAAAAGTTAGACGATTGGGGCTTCAATCCAATCTACTGCAACCACTTCGCCATCTCGATGGTGCAAAATGTAGGCTTCACCAGGCATCAATTCAGCATCTACCCTTTTGAAATTCTTCTTTCCAATTAACTTCTTAAGCAATTTCGGAAGAATAGGGTTGTGGCTGCAAACCAGAACTCGTAAGTCTGATTGCATCAACTGCCATACATAATCGAGTGGAACTTCTTTCTCCTTAGCAAACTTATATTCCGATAAATCAGCGGTGAAGACAGGACTTATTTTCAGCGCTCTGGCCATTGGATCAATGGTTTCTATGCATCTCATAGCATCTGAAGTATGGATTTCTTCGATATCAAAGGATTGGTAGATAGAGAGCATGCGCTTAGCTTGTCGTTGTCCCTTTACATCAAGTGGACGATCGCCATCATCGCCATCCCAATCTTCTCGTCTTGTCGCCTTCGCATGGCGCAATAAAACAATCGGGGTTGTATTAATACCAAAACTTTCAAAGAATTTAATGATCTCACGGTCGTCATCAACCGAAACCTTCTTTTTTGCTTCAGATACAGAAAGCCAAATAACCTCATCAACTTCTTTTGTATCGTATGGGCCAGAAGATTCACCTATAGCGCGCGCTGACCAGTATCTAACTTCTTTTGGGGTTCCTTCAGCTAAGTATTTTGCGGTACCGATCTCTGGTCCAAAAATTCCTTCATAACCAGTTTCTTCCATCGCCTCCCGGTAAGCACACGCCAGATGTGTTTCGCCTGCTTCAACCTTGCCTTTCGGCAGTGACCAATCATCATATTTAGGTCGATGCACAAGAGCTATTTCAGTTACTTTTTTATTAACTCGCCAGAGAACGACCCCTGCTCCTTGAATAACTTCAACTTCGTTCTCGAGAGCCATATCTATCCGTTCTCGTATTTACGCATTAAATACTCTTGAATATCTTGCTCCTGCTTTACCCGCTTCCATTCAGAGCCTATTTGGTGCCAGCTACTGGTCTCTGTTGATAGTGAAAGTTCAAAGATTTCGCGCAAAAGTTCTTTGTGCTGTGATTTTTCGATTCGCAACAAACTCTCTACGCGGCGATCAAGATTTCGATGCATTAAATCTGAGCTGCCGATCCAATATTCTTCAGCGCCACCATTTACAAAATAGTAAATACGCGAATGCTCAAGGAATCTGCCAAGCACAGATCGCACCGTTATATTCTCAGATAAACCTTTGATGCCTGGACGGATAGATGAAATACCTCGAATTACTAGATCAACTTTTACGCCAGCCGCAGATGCGCGATACAAAGCATCCACAAATTCTTCATCGAGTAAGGAATTAAGCTTAAATTGAATTCCAGCTGGTCTCCCAGATTTGGCATGGCTGATCTCATTTTCTATTCGCTCTAGTAATCCAGAACGAAGGCTTCGTGGCGCTACCAATAAACGGGTATATGTAGAAGCTGGAGCTAACCCAGAGAGTTGATTAAATAATTTACTCAAATCTTCAGTCAAAGTCTGATCAGCGCTAAGGATTCCGAGATCTTCGTAGAATCGCGCTGTTTTTGGATTGTAATTTCCAGTGCCAACATGACAATAACGTCGCAACCCATTTGCTTCATCTCGAATTACCAAAGAGAGTTTCGCGTGGGTTTTAAGGTTCATTAGTCCATACACAACGTGCACGCCTGCAGCTTCCAACTTGCGAGCCCACCGAACATTTGCTTGCTCATCAAAACGTGCTCTAATTTCGATTACAGCCAAGACTTGTTTGCCGGCTTCTGCTGCTTCGATTAGAGCTTCAATAATCGGTGAGTCGCCTGATGTGCGATAAAGGGTCTGTTTAATCGCCAAAACTTGTGGGTCCTGGGCAGCATTTTGCAAGAATTGGACTACGGAACTAGTGAATGACTCATATGGGTGATGCAACAAGATCTCGCCTTGGCGAATTGCCGCGAAAAAGAGCTCTGGGTCCCCGTAATCAACTTCGCTAAGTGATGCTGCTGTGCGCGACTTGAATCGATCAAATTTGAGCTCTGGCATATCCAAGTCCGCAATTCGATTCAGGTCCGTTAAATCTAATGGTGTGGCAAGCGAAAAAACACACTCACGATTAATTGATAGTTCATCGCAGAGTCGCACCAACAAAGATTCATCGATGCCTTCTTCGATTTCAAGTCGGACAGGAGGCCCAAATCGGCGGCGCGCTAATTCCTGTTCAAGCGAAGTAAGCAGATCTTCTGAATCCTCTTCTTCAAGTTCTAGATCTTCATTTCGAGTGACTCGAAAAGTGTAATGATCCTCAATCAGCATCCCTGGAAATAACTCTTGTAGATGAATTGCAATTACATCTTCAAGAGGAATAAATCTTTTAGAACCGGTCGAAGAGGTAGCGATAAATCTCGAAAGAATCGGCGGCACTTTTACTCTCGCGAAGGATTCTTCATTGCTATTTGGATCTTTCAAAATGACTGCGAGATTTAAAGATAGACCCGAGATATATGGAAATGGGTGAGAAGGGTCGACTGCCAGCGGTGTTAGAACTGGAAAAATCCGGTCTCGGAACAATTTAGTAACGTAACTTCGTTCATCTTCTCGTAGTTCATTCCAGTGAATTAAATCAATCCCGTGGTTTTGCAATTCTGGTAGCACGCCCCGGGAAAATAGATTTGCCTGTCGAACTGCTAATGATTTTGCTTTATCCGTTACTGCGGTCAAAAGTTGATTTGGGGTATAGCCAGCTGAATTTGCAGCGGTAATTTCATTGTCGATCTTTCCTAAAATCGAAGCGACACGAACCATGAAGAACTCATCTAAGTTATTAGAAAAGATCGCTAGGTATCTCAACCTTTCTAGCAACGGAATCGAAGTATCTTCGGCAAGCTCTAGGACTCGTTCATTAAATGAAAGCCAACTGATCTCGCGATCTATCAACTGCTCTGGCTTTGGCATATGCAAACTTTCTCTTATTTGAGTGAACGGCTGATGGCGGTTAGGTGGATTAGCGCTTAACTAAGCGGCCATTTAACTGGTTTCGGGTACTTCGAGCTGCGCCCATCACCTGATGATTTGCCTCTCACGCGTCGCCATATCCAAGGCAAAGCAAATGTCAGAAACCAAGCCGCACCAGTGGCTCGCTTTACTAGCCATGTCGTTGGTTTTGCCGGCGGAAGTGGATTTCGCCAATTTGGATCAAAGGGCAGACCTAGAACCTCGAGAACTCCTTGTGCGACTCGGTCATGACCTAGTGGATTTAAGTGCAATCTATCGAATGCTAGTAACCGACGATCAGATAAGAACTGCTTCTCATTAGCATCAACAATGATGGCGCCAACTTCAGCTGCGATAGCACGGACATTCTTATTAAAAGTTCCGAATCGCTCAGCCCACATATCGGCAGTCTTGCCGGTGTTACCGGTTCGCTCAAGCACTGTAAACAGCATGAGAGTAGCACCTGTAGCTGCTAACTTGCGAACTGCCTCATTGTAAATTGGGAAAACATTTTCGGGGCGATAGCTAGGTCGCAACACATCATTCGCACCGGCATGAAAAGAGAGCAAAGTATCTTTGCCCGAAATAAATTCAAGAGCAGCAGGGACTTGATGCTCAACAACTTGCGCAACTAATTTCCCGCGGATCGCTAGATTCATATATGTGAAATCGGGTGATTGTGTTGTTAGAACATCAGCAACGCGATCAGCCCAACCTCGGAAATTACCATCAACTAGTTCATCAGTCATGCCTTCAGTAAAGGAATCACCGAGCGCTATAAAACGTTGATACTTCATGGCTACTTCTTTCGGCGCTGCTCGTCTACCCAGAACAATGCGATTGAAGTTGCCACGCTGGCGTTAAGCGATTCAGTTGCAGAGTTCATCGGAATTGAAACGACTAAATCGCATTTTTCGCGAACCAGTCGAGATAAACCTTTGCCTTCACTACCAACTACGATCATTAGAGGTTCAGTCGCAACCTTCATTGCGCTCAAAGTTTCATCGCTTTCGCCATCTAAACCAATGACAAAACAGCCTAATTTCTTTGCTTCATCGATGGTTCGGGCTAAATTTGTTACTTGCGCTACCGGCATACGAGCAGCAGCACCCGCTGATGCTTTCCAAGCAGATGCCGTCATTGCGGCAGCACGACGTTCGGTCATAACAACGCCGCCAACCCCAAAGGCGCCTGCACTACGAACGATGGCGCCTAAGTTACGTGGGTCTGTTACACCATCTAGAGCAACTATCAACATTGGATACTTTGCCCGTTGTGTTATTTCTTCAAAACTTGAGTATTGGTAAGGCTTGATCGCCAAGATAATTCCTTGGCTATTGGGAGAAATACCTTCAACTTCAGCGCGATGAACTTCGCGAATTGGTAACTGTAAATGCAAAGCTAACTGCAGAGATTCAGCGACTCGATCATCAATATCGATGCCGCGTGCAACTAATACTTCAGTTGCCGGAACTGCCGCACGTAGCGCCTCAAGAACGGCGTTACGACCAGCAACAATTTCGCCTTTTGGTTTATCAATTCGTGAATTACGGCCAGCTGAACTACGTGGTGTTGTGCCTGTACGTGGTTTGGTCGCAGCCTTTTCGGCAGCCTTCTTACGTTTGGCAGCTGCGTGATATGGACGATCTTCAGCCTTAGGTGTTGGACCTTTTCCCGCTAAACGCTTCTTATTTTTTCCACCAGTACCGGTGGTTGGACCTTTCTTAGATCCACGTATTGCGCCTTTGCGCGTTGAATTACCGGCCATTTAATTGCCACCCTCTGTACGTGAGATCGACCAACGTGGTCCTTGCGCTGTATCTTCAATTGATATTCCTAATGCAGTTAATCCATCACGTATCTGATCAGATGCTGCAAAATCTTTACGTTCACGAGCTGATGTTCGTTGCGCTAAAACTAAATTGATAACGCCATCGAGGGCGCTTGTTAATGAGCCATTAGATGAATTTCCAGCAAATGCCGAATCAAAAGGGTCGCAACCTAAGACTTCGAGTGCTCCGCGAATCGCACTTGCTGCACTTGCGATGGCAGCCTGGTTATTCTCGGTTATTGCGCTATTTCCTAAGCGTAATTGCTCGGATATTCCGGCGAGGGCCTGCGGAACGGCTAAATCTTCATTCATAGCTGCAATGAATTCTGGTGCCAGAGTTAGTTCGGGTTGGCTGCCTAAAATTTCAGCGGCTCGATAGAGGAAATTCTCAATGCGTCGGAAACCAATTGCAGACTCTTCGAGAGCGGCTGGTGAGTATTCCAACATTGAACGGTAATGCGCGCTACCCAAATACCAACGCAGTTCAATTCCGCGGACGGTCTTCAATAATTCAGCGACCTGTAATGAGTTGCCGAGAGATTTAGACATTTTTTCACCTGAGGCGGTGACCCAAGCATTATGTAACCAACGTTTAGCAAAACCGTAGCCAGCTGCCTCAGATTGGGCAATCTCATTTTCATGATGAGGGAAAATTAAATCTAAACCGCCACCGTGAATATCAAATTCAGCGCCTAAGTAAGTGTGTGCCATAGCCGAGCATTCAATATGCCAACCTGGACGACCATTACCCCAAGGAGTTGGCCAGAACGGGTCTCCCTCTTTCGCCGCTTTCCATAGTGCAAAGTCACGAACATCGCGTTTATATGTTTCGTCGGCATCTTGCGCTGGCAATAAATCATCAATCTTCTGATTTGAAAGTGTTAGATATGAAGAGAGTTTTCGAACTTCTAAATAAACATCGCCATTGCCTGGCGCATATGCATACCCTCGTTCGATTAGCAGTGCGATCAGATCGATCATCTGAGTAATGTGGCCAGTTGCGCGCGGTTCATACGTTGGTGGCAGAACATTTAGCGCTGCATATGCCTCTGAAAATGCGCGTTCGTATTTAAGAGCCAGAGCCCACCAAGGCATTGATTCATGAATTGCCTTATGCAAAATTTTGTCATCAATATCTGTGACATTACGAATGAAGGTCGTTTCGTAACCAGATTTAACTAACCAGCGACGCAAAATATCGAAGTTAACGCCACTGCGAATATGGCCAATGTGCGGTGGAGCTTGAACGGTTGCACCACAAAGGTAAATACTCGCTTTACCCGGCTGCAGTGGAATGAATTCTGAGACGGTTCGCGACAAGGTGTCATATAGCTTTAGCGAACTCATTAGCGAAGTCTATCGGGCGTTACTAGAAACCTTAAAAACGAGCGCTGAAGCAATGGCTGCGATGCCTTTGCCCTCACCAGTTAGGCCAAGTCCATCAGTGGTTGTTGCAAGTAACGATACTGGAGCTCCATTTAACGCTGCAGATAACGCTGATATCGCTTCTTTGCGACGGCCCGATAACTTAGGGCGATTGCCGATTACTTGTACCGAAACATTTTCAATCGCATACCCGGCATTTGAAATTATTGAGAGGGCTTCGGTAAGTAATTTAGAGCCACTCGCACCTGCATATTCAGGACGATCAACACCAAAGTTTGAACCTAAATCACCTAATCCGGTTGCGGCAAATAGCGCATCGCAAATTGCATGGGCGGCAACATCGCCATCGGAATGGCCAGCCACACCTACTTCATCTGGCCAACTAATACATCCCAACCAGAGTTCACGACCTGCCGCAAAAGCATGTGAATCAACGCCAACACCAGTTAAGAATTCTTTACTCTCGCCAAGGAAGTTATAGGCACTTGCCAAATCTGCAGGAGTAGTAATTTTTAGCGCACGGTCTTCACCGTTAATGACTAAGACTTTATTGCCGGAACTCTCAACAAGTGCAGCATCATCAGTTCCTTCGCCATTATTTGAATGTGCTGCGCGAAGTACCGAGATTTCAAAACCCTGCGGGGTTTGAATATTACGAAGTTGTGATCGATCTGGAGTAGCAATTACATATCCATTGCTATCTACACTTTTTATCGTATCTACTTGAGCGATTCCTGGAATAACAGCGACCTCGCCCTTCTTTAATTCGGTAATTACCTGATTGGCTAATTCGGTTGAGGCTAAAGGACGTGCTGCATCATGTATTAATAGATACTTTGCTTCACTAGATACAGCAGCTATTCCAGCGCGAACCGATTCAGATCTGGTTTGACCGCCAACTACAACGGTTACCGCATTACCTAATAGAGATTGAAATTGGCTGAGATACTCAGCAGGTGCGGTGACGATAACTTGATCAACAACTGGAGAAATCGCAGCGACTGCATGTTCGATCAGAGTTCTATTGCCTAATTGAATCAAGGCTTTAGGGATATCTGCTCCGAAACGCACGCCGGATCCAGCAGCAGCAATAATTGCTGCAACATAGCCAGACATAAGGCTCCGTTCGAAAGCGAACTTAAATTAGGAAGCTAAAACCTCATCGAGAATGACTGATGCTTTTTCCTCATCGGTGCGTTCAGCAAGAGCTAGCTCAGAAACCAAAATCTGCTTCGCTTTGGCCAACATGCGCTTCTCGCCTGCTGAAAGACCACGATCAAGATCACGGCGGTATAGATCGCGAACAACTTCAGCAACCTTGATTACATCGCCTGATGCAAGCTTTTCTAGATTAGCCTTGTAACGACGTGACCAGTTAGTTGGCTCCTCGGTATATGGCTGGCGCAAAACGCTAAATACTCGATCTAGACCGGCGCTATCTACAACATCGCGCACGCCTACGAGATCAACATTTTCTGCTGGTACTCGTACAGTTAAATCTCCTTGAGCCACCTTTAAAACTAAGTAGGTTTTTTCTTCGCCCTTAATCACTCGAGTTTCAATTGCCTCGATTAGCGCTGCGCCGTGATGAGGGTAAACAACAGTTTCGCCTACTTTAAATGACATGGGGTGCCCTTCGTTAGGGGCCAATCATACCAGCAACTAGTGAGGGCAGTCACCTCGGGATTTTGCCCGTATTTAACTGGCTTTAGCCCGTTATTTTCATGAGAGAATACGTGCGCAACGTAAAATTATATTTATCAAGAATTTATCGGGAGAAAAATGCAATTACGTAAAGTTGCTTTCGGATTATTAGTAGTTCTTTCTCTCTCAACTTTAACTGCGTGCGGCGCAGGTCAAAATGCAGCATCGCGAAATATCTTCAAAGTAACTGATGGCGCCGAAACCGATGTCGTTAGCGAAAACAGCAATATCAAACTACGCGGATTCGTAGTCGTTGCTCAACCTGATGGAACTGGCGTAATTGTTGGTTCAATCGTTAACGCACTTGCTGAACCAGACCAACTACTTGGAATCTCTGTAAATAATGTACTTGCTAATCTCACAGCAGATTCGCGTGCAGTAGATAAAGATCTGCCAATTATCTTCGAGGGTGACTCAGCGAATGCAAAAGCTGTAGTGCCAGGTCTTGGATTAAAGGCTGGCGTAACAGTAGAAATTTCCTTCTTCTTTGAAAAAGCTGGTGTAGTTACTGTTAACGCAATCGTGCGCGACAAGCGCGATATTTACGCAAATATCACTGCTTAAGCTTCGAGCTTATAACCTAACCCGCGAACAGTCTGAATAAAGACTGGATTGGCAGGGTCAACTTCAATTTTTGCACGTAGACGTTTGATGTGTACATCAAGTGTCTTGGTATCCCCTACATAATCGCTTCCCCATACTCGATCAATTAACTGCATTCGAGTCAGTACGCGACCTGAATTGCGCATTAGGAATTCAAGCAACTCAAATTCCTTTAGAGGTAGCGTGATGGCAATATTGTTAACGCTTACCTGGTGTCGGTCGACATCCATCTTGACTGGGCCGGCACTAATTGAACTTCCGTGGTCATCAGCCTCGCCTAAATCGCTATTTCTGCGCAGCACGGCACGAATTCGGGCAATTAATTCTCGGGAAGAATAAGGCTTTGTAACATAATCATCTGCGCCTAGCTCAAGGCCAACTACTTTATCGATTTCGGCATCTTTGGCAGTCAACATAATTATTGGGACAGCAGAGCGACTGCGCAATTGCTTGCAGACTTCGGTACCGGATAAACCAGGCAACATAAGATCTAAAAGCACTAAATCGGCACCGGTTTTATCAAATTGTTCGATTGCAGCGGTGCCGGTGTCAGCTACAACGACATCGAAGCCCTCTTTGCCTAGCAAGTAAGCAAGCGCTTCGGAAAATGACTCCTCGTCCTCGACTACTAAAATTCGAGTCATACGTTTTCTCCCTGATTAGTTACCGCTTGATTTGTTGCTGTCAGATTTTCTGCTTCAAGATATTCGGGCAACCGGATAGTGAAGGTACTTCCAGCTCCTTCGCTGCTCCAGACTGAAATATCGCCACCGTGATTGGTAGCAACGTGCTTCACGATTGATAGTCCTAAACCAGTTCCACCAGTTGCTCGAGAGCGAGCAGGATCGACCCGATAGAAACGCTCGAAGATTCGCTCAATCTCCTTCTCTGGAATTCCAATGCCTTGATCGGTAACAGAGATTTCAACTAAACCCTCTTTGCCAACTAGCGCAACACCCACTTGCGTTGAATCTGGACTGTAATTGATTGCATTCTCAATCAAATTGCTAATTGCCATTTCAAGTTGTCCGCGATCTCCTAAAACTAAATAATCGCTAGTTGGAAAGAAAGCTAACGTAATCTTTCGTTTCTCAGCAGATAATCTAGATTCATCGATAGCTTGATTTACTAACTCGATTATTGAGAGCGGTTGCGCGTTCTTTAGCGGATCATCATCTTGTAATCTGGATAAATTAATAATTTCCTGAACTAGATCTGTTAACCGCTTAGCTTCGATCTGCATCCGATTGGCAAACTTTTCGACAGCCTCTTTATCCTCACTGGCGCCTAAAACAGCTTCACTTAATATTGAGAGCGCGCCGATTGGGGTTTTAAGTTCGTGTGAAATATTTGCCACGAAATCACGTCGAATCGCATCTAATCTGCGAAATTCACTATCGTCGAAGATGAGAACGACAATCAATCCCTGTTCGCCAATTGGTGAAACACGAACCAATAAATCGTGAGTACCGGATCCAACCGGTCCACGAGGAAGCTCAACTGTGGCTTCTTGATAAATATTTGATCGTCGAACAGCTCGTACCAAATTAAGCATTGGCGTTGAATTTAGCCTGCCGTCTTTAACCATGGTCATCGCAGCTGTGCCTTGCGATGAGCGCAGTACCGTTTCGCCTGGAGCCAGAATTAAGTATTCGGCATCTAGGATTTCTAGTAGATCAAATACCGATTCTGGAATTTCCCAGGCACGAGTCTCTTCTACAACTCGGTCTTTGCGCCAGAACATAGTCCTATCGTAGAGAAGAGATCGCTAAACGTTGCTACCGAGGAAGGGGGAATGGCCCATTTACCCCAGAAATTAACCATGGATTCGCGACCTGTTCACTTAATACCCAAGGAAAATAGCGCGGAAGGTCTAAGTTATGCCTATGCGCGATTCCTTTCATGATGATTTAGATGGTATCGGTGCCTCACTTGTTGAGATGGGCCACCTTGTAAATAAGGCAATGGAGCGTGCCACCACGGCGCTTTTAACTGCAGACTTAAAAATTGCTGAGGAGATAATCTCTGAAGATGATGTCATTGATGATCTACAGCATGACATCGAGGCGCGCTCAATAAGTTTGATGGCTCGTCAACAACCTGTAGCTGGTGATCTGCGCACACTTGTTACTTCGCTTCGCATGAGCGCTGATCTCGAGCGCATGGGCGATTTGGCTCATCACGTTGCGAAATTAACTCGCATGCGTTACCCATCTGCCGCTGTTCCACCTGAATTGGTTTTAACTTTGCAAGAAATGGGAAATGTAACAAACCGAATTACTCAAAAAGCGATCAAGGTAATTGAAACTCGCGACCTTGAATCGGCGCTTCAGCTAGAAAAAGATGATGACGAGATGGATATCTTGCATCGCCGCCTATTTGAAATTCTCCTAGATGATTCCTGGAGCCATGGAATCGAAACAGCTATTGATATGACGCTGCTTGGCCGTTACTACGAGCGCTGCTCAGATCATGCTGTATCTATCGCTCGCCGCGTTTATTACTTGGTAACCGGCGAATATGCCTCAGAGGTAAATAACTAGTTATTTCTTTCCTTGGTTGGCAACTGCTTCAATCGCAGCTGCCGCTGCAGTTGGATCTAGATATTCCCCGCCGCTTTTAAT
>JNSK01000165.1_pt1 | contig 11413 bp, 12 predicted proteins | sample 210681 | NCBI WGS metagenome assembly JNSK01 (sample SAMN02808684, study PRJNA238866) | freshwater metagenome | biome: fresh water; feature: freshwater reservoir; material: water; isolation source: water column of the freshwater reservoir Embalse de Amadorio in Spain | place: Spain: Valencia ...
CAGGTATCCTGCGCTAAAAGAGTTTAAAGATAAGTTATCGGCAAAAGCGATTATCATTATTGATGATGTGAATCGAGACGGAGAACGCAAGCTAGCCGAAGATTTTGCAAAGGCATTACCAAATCACACATTAACTATCTTGGATCATGAAAAGGGTACAGCGGTTATTTCGCCTCGCTGAGTAGATGCCAATTACCCCTGAAGAGGCTTTCCAAGAGGCTGCCTCGAAAATTCTAGATACCTCAACCTTTGTTCGTGCGGTTTTGTCGGGAAGACGCAGAAACATGAACGTTGAGTTTGAACGCATCGACATTAGGCCAGTTGAAATTAAGGGTGTTCTGAATCTTCAATTGATGCAAAATGATGGACGTGCAACAACCGCCAAGAATCTTTTGCCTACAGTTATAGAGGTCGATCAGCTGCTCAATGGAGGGTATGCAAACATCATGGTGGAAAGCACCTATGAGGCATATTCCATAAGAATTACCAAAAATGGAGCTGCACAAGTTCACACAGAAAAGCGTGCTTTAGAGCAAAATCTTTCTCACGATAAGAAAAAAGATCGATTGCTTGATTCCAACGATCCCTTCTTACGAGAGGTTGGAATTGCTGATGCAAAGGGTGTTATTAAGCCTTCGCGTCAAGATAAGTACAAGCAGGTAGAAGAGTTCTTGCGGTTGTTATCACCAGCACTCAATGCAGCAATAGAGGCAGGGCAGATCCATAAGCCAACATCTGCTAATCCATTACGCATCACCGACCTTGGTTGCGGTCATGCATACCTAACTTTTGCTGCACATCAATTCTTAATGAAGTCGGGGATACCTGTAGTTGTAACAGGAATTGATGTTCGACCTGAATCAAGAGATCGCAATAATTTAATAGCCGAAAAACTTGGCATAACAAAAACTATTTCATTCAAGGCTGAACAGATCTCAAAGACAACTGCAGAAACTGCAGATATTGCCATTGCCTTACATGCATGCGATACAGCCACCGATGATGCAATTGCATGGGCTGTGAATGGCGGATCAAAACTTTTATTGATTGCACCTTGTTGTCATCACGATATTCAAAAGCAGATTGATGCTGCACCAGAACCTTGGGGAGCTCTCACAAAGTTTGGATTAATGAAGGAACGTTTGGGTGATCTGCTCACTGATTCATTTAGAGCGCAGCTACTTAGACTTGTTGGATATCGAGTTGAAGTCATTGAATTCATTGGGGGAGAACACACACCTCGTAATTTGATGATCCGCGCAGTAAAGACCGATGCAAAGCCTGAAAAGTTAGATGTTGATAGATACCTCGAAATTACCGCTCAGTGGGGCGTTAAACCTGCCCTAGAGAAGAAACTTTCGACTCTTAACATCCGTTAGACTTAAGGCATGTCTAAGGTCCTCGCATCATTACCAGTTGGTGAAAAGGTTGGAATCGCTTTTTCTGGCGGTCTCGATACATCAGTGGCAGTTGCCTGGATGCGCGATAAAGGTGCTGTTCCGTGCACATACACCGCAGATCTTGGCCAGTATGACGAGCCAGACATTGATTCAGTTCCTGGTCGCGCAAAGGAATACGGTGCAGAAATTTCACGCTTAGTTGATTGTAAAAATGCGCTAGTAGAAGAAGGTCTTGCAGCTATCGCTTGCGGCGCTTTTCATATTCGTTCTGGTGGAAAGCAATACTTCAACACAACACCTCTTGGTCGCGCTGTAACCGGAACAATGTTGGTTCGTGCAATGCACCAGGATTCAGTTGAAATCTGGGGCGATGGTTCGACATATAAAGGTAATGACATTGAACGTTTTTACCGTTACGGACTTCTAGCAAATCCAAATTTGAGAATTTACAAGCCATGGCTTGATCAAGATTTCGTTACCGAACTAGGCGGACGTAAGGAAATGTCTGAATGGTTAGTCGCACATGGACTTCCATACCGCGACAGCACTGAAAAGGCTTACTCGACCGATGCAAACATTTTGGGTGCTACGCATGAAGCAAAGAGCCTGGAAAACTTGGATACTTCTGTTGAATTAGTTCAGCCAATCATGGGCGTTCGATTCTGGGATCCAGCGGTAAAGATTGATACTGAAGATGTAAAAATCACCTTTAACCAGGGTCGCCCTGAATCAATTAACGGCAGATCATTCGATGACATTGTTGATTTAATGAAAGAAGCCAATGCAGTTGGTGGGCGTCATGGCTTAGGAATGGCCGATCAGATTGAAAACAGAATTATTGAAGCAAAGAGCCGTGGAATTTATGAAGCTCCAGGAATGGCGCTGCTGTTTATTGCATACGAGCGTTTAATCAGTGCAATTCATAACGAGGACACAATTGCTAATTACCACGCAGAAGGTCGCCGTCTTGGTCGGCTTTTGTATGAAGGTCGCTGGTTTGATCCTCAAGCTTTGATGCTTCGAGAATCACTGATGCGTTGGGTTGCATCTGCAGTCACAGGTGAAGTAACTATTCGCATGCGTCGCGGAGATGATTATTCGATCATCAACACGACAGGGCCAGGTCTTAGCTACCACCCTGAAAAGCTTTCAATGGAGCGCACAGAGAATGCTGCATTTGGCCCAGTAGATCGCATTGGACAACTCACTATGCGCAACCTTGATATTGCCGATACCCGTGCCAAGCTGGAGCTTTACCGTTCCCAGGGCCAGATCGGCGATGGCGAATTTAAACTAATCGGCGAAATCGAATAACAAGGAGAACCATGCCAAAGAAAACTCTAGTGAAAGTATTTGCGGTTCTTGCCGTATTAGCAATTGGTTTTGCATCATTCACAACACTCGGAGGAGATGACACAGTGTCAGGATCAGCAGCAGGACTTCCAGCGGTAACAGGTAACGCAGGTGAAGCGCCAACAATTACACCTCCAACAGGTGCGGCACCAACAACTTTGCAAACACAAGACATCATTGTTGGAACAGGTACAGAGGTTCTTCCAACTTCAACGTTGACAGTTCATTACACATTGATGACATGGTCAAACGGTGCGTTAATTGAATCTTCATGGTCTGGTGGACAGCCAGCAACATTCCCACTATCTGGTGTTATCGCTGGATGGCAGGAGGGTTTGCCAGGTACCAAGGTTGGCGGACGTCGTCTCTTGGTGATTCCTGCCGATAAGGGATACGGTCCAAATGGATCAGGCCCAATCGGACCAAATGAGACTTTGATCTTCGTAGTGGACATCATCGCGGTTTCATAATGAAGATTAATAAATTAATCGCCGAGTTTGTTGGCACCGGCATCCTTGCAGCAACGGTAGTTGGCTCAGGAATTATGGCGACATCATTAACTAAAGATGTGGCTGTACAACTACTAATCGTTGCTATCGCAACAGTGTTTATCTTGGCTGTTTTGATTCAAATGCTCGCTCCAATTAGTGGTGCACATTTCAATCCAGCAGTGTCACTTGTGGATTTCCTGAACAAAGGTATTTCTGCAAAGAAACTAGCCCTTTATACATTTGCTCAGGTGTTCGGTGGAGTAATTGGAGTTATTACTGCAAATGCAATGTTTGAACTACCAGGGATTCAATCTTCAACGCTTGAGCGATCAGGTGTAGGACTGTTACTTGGTGAAGTTGTTGCAACTGCTGGCTTGATCCTTGTTATTCAACTCGTAGGTGCGCAAAAGAATGGCAAGTACATTCCCTTTGCTGTTGCCGGCTGGATTGGTGCTGCTTATTTCTTCACCTCTTCGACATCTTTTGCTAACCCTGCAGTCACTTTTGCGCGTTCTTTGTCAGATACATTTGCGGGCATCGAACTAAGTTCGGTTCCGGCATTTATTCTGGCCCAGTTGATTGGCGCCTTAGTGGGATTACTGCTAGCAAAGGGTCTAAAGAGTGGCAAATAAGCCAACAGTTCTCTTCGTTTGTGTTCACAATGCAGGGCGATCACAAATGGCTGCAGGTTTCATGCGCGAACTTGGACAAGGTCGCGTTGAAGTTCTTTCTGCAGGAAGTGCCCCGAAAGATACAATTAACCCAATTGCAGTAGAAGCTATGGCTGAACTGGGAATCGACATCGCAAACAACACTCCCAAGGTTTTAACAACTGAAGCTGTTGAAGAATCTGATGCAGTCATCACCATGGGTTGCGGAGATGTTTGCCCGTTCTATCCAGGAAAGCGTTATGAAGATTGGGTATTGGATGATCCCGCAGGACAAGGAATTGAATCCGTTCGCGTTATCCGTGATGAGATAAAGGGCCGAGTAGAAGCGCTTCTTGCTGAACTACTGAGCTAATACAGCAGCGGCGATCTTTAGGTCCTTTTCAAAGACCATTAATTGGGGGCCATCTAAGGTCTGAGTCAAAGTTGCCTTGATGTTTGCATCAGTTAACTTCTGCAAACTTATTTGAGCTTCGATGTAGTTGCTAGGAGTTTGCAAGGGCTTGAGCAGGCCGTATTGATCTTTCTTTCCAGCCTTGATCGGTGTGATGATCAATCTCTTGTTGGATGAAAATCCCCATTTAAGAATCAGAATCAACAGCGCGAGACCGACAAACCCCCCAAAGGATTGCAGAAAGAGACCATTATTGATTCCACCAAGCATGAGTTGATTCTAATTGTAATTTAGAGAAAATGCATAGTGAATCGCAGATGCATAGCTATTGCAACTGCGACAAATTATTGAGTTCTCTTATTGATTTGATCCTGCTAATTTCAGCAATCTAACAAGAGATCTGCTCTTGTTAAATCTGAAATCGGAGAGCCATCAATGTCGGTCTTGAATGAAGTATTAGATGCTAATAAGAAGTATGTTGAAGGTTTTGGCGAAAAGGGAAAGCTTGCTTTGCCACCAGCTCGGCAGTTTGCAATTTTGACTTGCATGGATGCACGCCTTGATCCAGCAAAGTACGCAGGCCTCAGCGAAGGAGATGCGCATGTTATTCGTAACGCTGGCGCGCGTGCATCGGATGATGCAATTCGTTCGCTAGTTATTTCGTACAAGCTTCTCGGTACAAAGGAATGGTTTGTAATCCACCACAGCAATTGCGGCATGGAGTTCTTCACTGATGAGGTAATGCGTGGTCTTCTTTCAAAGAGCCTGGAAACAGCTGCACTTGGCGAAGAAGGTTTCTACGATGTTGGTAAAGGTCCAGGTTCGACTGAGGCTGCATATATCGACTGGCTAACAATCGCAGATCGCAACAGGGCTGTAGTTGAAGATGTTGAGCGTATTCGCCGCCATCCATTGGTTCCAAAGAACATTCCAATTCATGGATATGTCTATGAAGTTGAAACTGGGAAGCTTCTAGAAGTTCCAGGGGCAAAGGAAGCTGGCGCAGCTAAGTAATTCAAGAGTAAAGCCCAACTCTCATCAAATCATTAGTTGAGGGTTGGGCTTTAACCTTTAGTAGAACTTAATCAATTCCTTCATAAACGCGATTTCTTTTTCTTGGGCTTTGATAATCGCAGCAGCCAAGGCAGCAACCTCTTTGTTTGCTGAAGTAGTTACCTTCTGTGCCATCTTGATCGCACCTTCATGGTGAGCAATCATTCCTTCAAGAAACAAGCGATCAAAAGTGGCACCTTCAGAATCCCGAAGCTCTTGAATTTGCTCATCGCTGAGCATTCCATCCATCATATGTCCCATATGTGTTGATGGACGGACACCTTCCCAAGCACTCATTTGTTCAATTTCAGGTGCCTGTGCCGCCTTGATGTCTCTAGCTAATGCAAGCACCTCATCACTTGTTGAATTCGTTAATGCAATATCTGACATCAAAACCGCTTGCTCGTGATGAGGAATCATTTCCTCGGCAAAATTAAGGTCCGCTGCACTGAACTCAGAGTTAGCCTCTGGAGTAGTTGCACACCCTGAAATCAACAGCGCAGAAATGATAAGCAATACTATTTTCTTCATGTCATAATCTTACCTTTTGCATTAACTCTTTGCCTACTAAACTCTAATTAAGACTCGTTTTGGTTCTCTAAGAATTCAAGAATTTCCCTTTGTTCGATTCCGAGAAAACCATTTTGAGGCATCGCAGCAAGCAGACTGGAATTCAAGCGAGGAGTTGGCCTAATCATCCCGCCCCATTTGTTTTCTAACTCTGTAGGAGCCTGTCTGCAACAAGTTGGATCTGGGCAATTTGATTTGTGTCGAGTTGTAGAAGCTCTTCCACGGAAGTACTTAACGGCTTCAAATGTTGTACCAACGCTGACCGAGAACTCACCTTGAGCGCTATTTTGAATTCTTGATGTACACCAATAAGTTCCAGCTGGTTTGTCGGTGTACTGGTGGTATGGCGTAAAGCGATCCTCAATGGTAAAGACTTTACGAGCGCTCCAGTTGCGACACACAATCTGGCCTTCAACTGAACCAAATACATCTGAAGGAAAGGCCACATTGTCGTTTTCATAAGCCTTCGAAATTGCCCCGCTTTCATGCACCTTTAAGAAGTGCACGGGTAGATCTAAATGAACTGTGGCTAGGTTTGTGAATCTGTGAGCCGCATTTTCATAGCTAACACCGAAGTAATCCCGAAGATCTTCGACTGATAATTCACGCTTCTCTTTAGCATTCTGCAGATAATCAACGGCAATAGCTTCAGGCATCAATAAGGCACCTGCAAGATAGTTTGTCTGAACCCGTTGCAATAAGTATTCTCGATAATCGCTAGGTGTTGGATGCTTTAAAACGTGACCGGCAAGTGCTTGCAAAAGAATTGTTCTGGCATCACGGCCTTCTCGGCGCATAGGTAAGTAGATGCGGCCATTCTTTTCATCTGTGATAACCCTTGTTGAGGCTGGCAAATCTTGGACATAGTGCAAGGTGAAGCCCAGTTTGTTCGCAAGTTCTGCAGTCAAGCGCTCTGAAAGTGGACCAGAAGTGTAATCAATCTTTGCCAACAGAGTACGAGCTTCATCTTCTAAGTGCGGAAAGTAGTTATTGATTTTTCGCATTTCTTGTCGCAGCTCTAGATTTGCACGGCGTGCCTCTTCAGGGGTAGCAGATCGCTGCAAATGTAATCTTTCAACTTCGCGTTGAAGTCCTAAAATGATTTCGAGAATACTGTTACTTACAGTTTTCCCAATAAATGCATCTGGTAAACCAAGGGAGGCGTAAAGTCCACCACGCTGTGCTCGTTCAATTTCTAGTTCATTTGCCGAGCGCTCACTTAATACTTCGGCATTGAGTAATTGATTCAATGTCACACCAAGTGCTTGAGCAATCTTTTGCAATTGTTGAATTGGTGGTGTGCGTTTTCCATTTTCAATGGCAGAGACTTGTGAGGGTGCGCGTTCGATTGCACGCGCCAAAACTTCAAGGTTCATTCCCTTCTTTGTTCTCAGCTCTCGAATCCTGCGGCCAACAACTAGCGGATCAAATTCGCTCTCTAGAGTGCTCATGCTGAATTCTTGCATCCGCAGCAGAACAGCGGAAGTTCTATTTGGCAGAAACTTTGGGTTATTTCTGCCAGAAAAGCCGTGCAACCCGGCAACTTCTACCCAATACTCAACTTATCCAAGCAAAGGGCGCAAAAACCCTTGTATTTCACGGGAGAAGAAGGAGCAAGCTATGAAAAGCCAGATCGGAAGCAACACTCAGACCGCAGAAGAATTGCAAAAGGACTGGGAGGTGAACCCACGCTGGGCAGGCATCAAGCGTGACTACACCGCTGAAGATGTGGTGCGCCTACGGGGTTCGATTACCGAAGACTCGACATTGGCTCGCCGCGGGGCTGAAAACCTGTGGGATCTGCTCCATACAGAAAAGTGGGTGGCTGCCCTTGGCGCACTTACCGGTAACCAGGCGGTTCAGCAGGTAAAGGCCGGACTCAAGGCGATTTACCTGTCCGGCTGGCAAGTTGCAGGAGATGCAAACCTTTCTGGCCAGACCTATCCCGACCAAAGCTTGTATCCAGTGAACTCGGTTCCAGCCGTTGTACGCAGAATCAACAATGCGTTGATTCGTGCTGATCAAGTCGAACGGGTAGAAGGTCCGGCAAGCATTGATTGGCTTGCACCAATCGTTGCAGATGCTGAAGCAGGTTTTGGCGGCCCGTTGAATGCTTACGAATTAATGAAATCAATGATTCAAGCCGGAGCCGCTGGCGTTCACTGGGAAGATCAACTTGCCTCTGAAAAGAAGTGCGGACACTTGGGTGGAAAAGTTTTGATTCCAACGCAGCAACATGTTCGCACTTTGAACGCTGCTCGACTAGCAGCAGATGTTGCAGGAGTACCCACGCTAATAATTGCACGCACCGATGCGCTCGCTGCAGACCTTATAACATCTGATGTAGATCCTCGTGATTCTCAGTACGCAACAGGAGAGCGTACAAGTGAAGGGTTTTATAGAGTTAATCCAGGTATGCATGCAGTAATTACTCGCGGATTAGCTTTTGCAGAGTATGCAGATCTGATTTGGGTAGAAACAGGCGAGCCAAACATCGAAGTTGCACGAGAGTTTGCAAACGCAATTCATGCAAAGTTTCCGGGCAAGATGCTTGCGTACAACTGTTCACCATCATTTAACTGGAAGCGCAATCTAAACGATGCACAAATTGCCAGTTTCCAGGCAGATTTAGCTGCACTTGGTTACAAGTTCCAGTTCATTACTTTGGCAGGTTTCCACTCGCTCAATCATTCAATGTTCAACCTTGCAAAGGGCTACAAAGCCCGTGCTATGAGCGCATATGTTGAGCTTCAGGAAGCCGAGTTTGCTAGCGAAGCTGATGGATACACAGCAACCAAACACCAGCGCGAAGTCGGTACTGGTTACTTTGATGCAATTTCTACTGCGCTCAACCCACAAAGCGCGACCTTGGCTTATTCAGGATCAACTGAAAACGAACAGTTCCACTAAGCATTTAACCCACGAAATAAGGAGAATTTCATGTCACACATAGCTATCAAAGGAACAATGCACCCACGGTTTAATGAAATCCTAACCTCGGACGCACTTGCGTTCATCGCAGAACTTCACGAACTCTTCGCTGGTACTCGCAGCGATTTGCTCGCACACCGCATGGTTAATCGCACTCACTTTTCAAATGGTCGTCGCCCAAAGTTCTTGCAATCAACAAGTCACATCCGCGAGGATGAAGGCTGGTTTGTAGCTGGTCCTGGACCAGGCCTTGAAGATCGCAGAGTTGAAATCACTGGACCAACTGATCCCAAGATGACATGTAACGCAATGAATTCAGGCGCAAAAGTTTGGTTAGCTGACCTAGAGGATGCAACAAGTCCTACCTGGGAAAACATCATCGGTGGCCAAATCTCTTTGTACGATGCTATTCGCAGACAACTTTCATTTGATTCTGGTGACAAGGTTTACACCATCACCAATGAAAATCCTCCAACCATTGTTATGCGTCCACGTGGTTGGCACATGGTGGAAAAGCATTTGTTGTTTGTAGATGCCGAAGATCGCGCACGTCCGACAACTGCTGGCTTAGTTGATTTTGGTCTGTATTTTTACCATAACGCCAAGGAGCTAATCGCTCGCGGCGCCGGACCATATTTTTACCTGGCCAAGATCGAATCACACGCAGAAGCAGCTTTATGGAACAACATTTTCACCTATGCCGAAGAACGCCTAGAGATTCCATTTGGAACTATCCGTGCAACAGTATTGATTGAAACTATTCCAGCAGCTTTTGAGATGGAAGAAATCTTGTGGGAACTCCGCGATCACTGCGCCGGTCTAAATGCAGGCCGATGGGATTACATATTTTCAATTATTAAGAACTTTGCTGGCTCTGGTCGACAATTCATTACACCAGATCGCGCACAGATCACAATGACGGTGCCATTTATGCGGGCCTATACAGAGTTATTGGTTTCTACCTGTCACAAGAGAAAGGCCCATGCAATCGGTGGCATGAGTGCATTTATTCCCAATCGCCGCGACCAAGAAGTTACAGATCGCGCATTAGAAGCGGTCAAGATTGATAAAGCGCGTGAAGCAGCAGATGGTTTTGATGGAACTTGGGTTGCTCACCCAGATTTGATTCCAATTGCTCAAGCAGAATTCGACGCTGTTCTTGGCACGAAACCGAATCAAGTTGATCGTCTTCGCGACGATGTCCATGTGACTCCAGATCAATTGCTTGATATCCAATCAATCGGAGGAGATGTCACTGACGCCGGAGTTCGAACTAATGTCGCCGTAGGTCTGCGTTACATCGAATCATGGCTCCGCGGAACGGGAGCTGCAGCAATTGATAACTTGATGGAAGATGTTGCAACAGCTGAAATCAGCCGATCACAGATTTGGCAATGGATTCGCTATGAAGTGATAACCAGAGAAGGTAGTCATGTTACGCATAGCCTGGTGGAGCAGATGATGTTTGATGTCTTGGAAGGCATGGAGCGAAATAGCGTTGATCGTTTTGATGATGCAGTCACCATCTTTAGACAGATCTGCTTGGATGAAGATCACTTCCCAACCTTCTTAACGCTTTCTGCTTACTCGCAGTTCCTGGTGGGTGCATCAGCTAGCAAGCCTTAAACAGTCACTGAAATAGTTGACTGAACCATTATGATTTGAGTCATGACGCAGAGTTCTCGACGGGTCTTTCTATTGCTTGCGGGGGCGGTACTGCTTGGTGCAATTGTTCAAAGAACAGATGTTCTGAGCAAAAAGGCATCATCGCTCACCCCGAACCCAAAGAGTCCTTTGCCGACGCCGACTGAAAGTAAAGCTATTGCATCGTCAACGCCGAGGCCAACAGCGATTAATGAAAGTAAATCGCCTGCGCCTAAGCCCAGTGCAACCGTAGCTTCTACGCCTCAATCCACTCAAACCGCAGTTGTCGAAGGCGTTGTTATCGCAAAAAGTGCTGACCTAATGCTGCGTCAGACAAAAATCTTTACTTTAAAGGATTCATTTGGCATCTCGACCGATTACTCGCTAACGCGAACTTCCCGCGGAGTTGTTGCCTTCGATACTAGATGTACTCATGCAGGAGCACCATGTATTTTGAGTGAGTCACAGTTGAAATGTCCGGCACATGGATCAGTATTTGACCCAGAAGATGGACAAGTAGTCCGCGGACCTGCCGTCGAACCTCTCAGGAGTTATCGCACACTTGAAGTCAATGGAGAAATTAAGATAGTTATTTCTTAATTTTGTAACCTGTTGGGCATTTCGGATTTGTTCCGGTAACTCTGATGGTTTTGCCATTCTTAACGCAAGTAATCGTCTTCTTTGCACTTTTTGTAGTTGGAGACGGGGAGGCGGTAGGTGAAATTGAAGGGCTGGGTTCAGCCGTTGGAGTTGCCGGACTGGCAGATGTAATGGGCGCAGCTGTTGGCAATGGATCATTGTCATATGCAACATTTCCAAGTGCATTCCGTACATTAATTGGAAAATTCTCTGGAAGTGGAGTTTCCGATAGATGCTTCATAACTGAAAGAACTTCTGGTCTGAAATTAG
>JNSK01000166.1_pt1 | contig 11370 bp, 15 predicted proteins | sample 210681 | NCBI WGS metagenome assembly JNSK01 (sample SAMN02808684, study PRJNA238866) | freshwater metagenome | biome: fresh water; feature: freshwater reservoir; material: water; isolation source: water column of the freshwater reservoir Embalse de Amadorio in Spain | place: Spain: Valencia ...
ACACATGGCGGGTTGCCCGAGCGGCCAATGGGAGGGGACTGTAAATCCCCCGGCTCTGCCTTCGAAGGTTCAAATCCTTCACCCGCCACCAGTACGTCTAGCGAGACCGCTCGGCAGTTCTCCTGATGAAATCAACTGTGAGATCTGGGTAATTCCACATAATCACGTGGGCGCAATTTTCTACAACGATCCAATTTGAGTGCGCGGGGGCAACGGTCTTTTCTTGCGCAACATCTTCTGGAAGCATTAAATCGTAATCGCCGAAGATTATTGATGTATTAATATGGGCGGGAATTTCGGATTCAAACTTTCGACCTCGCGCTCCATTCCACATTGGCATATACCCACGCGAGTGCGCCATCGCTATAACTGAATCGCGGCATACTTCAAAGCTGAGATCTCGCCACAGGTGGGTAATTTTTTTGTAGCCGAGTGCTTTAAGTGGTGCAATTCGATATGCCAGAGTCATAAAGTGGCGAGATATCTTGGCGAGAATTCGAGCATCAATACTTGGTGGATACCAATGCTTAGGTGGTTCATGCCAAAGGCCAGCAGGTGCTAGCGCGGTAATGCTCTTTACCTTCTCTGGTGCAACAGCGCCCATTTCAAGAGCTATCCATCCACCTAACGAGTTACCTGCAACATGCATTTGCTCAACACCGTGGCTATTTTCTAGTTCGGTAACGATGGCGTGAGCCAGTGATTTTGGATCAAATTTTTCTTCGGGATAAAAATCTGCAACACCGTGACCGGGTAGATCAACGGCATAGACGCTGAAATGCTCTTTTAGTTGCGGGATCAAGCTCTTCCAGATTGTTCCAGCCGAACCCAAGCCATGCACAAGGACGAGTGCGGGCCTAGAAATATCTTCGGTATGAAGATGGGCGATGATCGGCATAAAAGGATTGCTCTCCCTATGAGCGAAATCGTATGTGAGCGTTTAGGCGTAAGTGTACTTCGCTTCACGTAAAATAAATCTAGAGGGTCAGTTGATACCGTAGTAGCCTTTCTCTCATGAGCGCAATTAACGAAGATGAACTCAAGGCACGACTAGATCCTTTGTCATATGAGGTCTTGCGCAATGGCGCGACAGAACGTCCTTTTACTGGCGAATATACCGATACCGACAAGGTCGGAAGTTATCGCTGCAAGGCATGTAATTCAGAGCTCTTTAAGAGCGAGACAAAGTTTCACTCTGGTTGCGGTTGGCCATCGTTCTACGCCCCTACTGCAGATGATGCAGTGAAGTTAATTGAAGATAGATCACTGGCACCGCGTATTCGCACTGAGGTACGTTGTGCTAATTGTGACTCACACCTTGGCCACGTATTTGAGGGCGAAGGTTATGACGTACCCACAGATCAGCGTTGGTGTATCAATTCGGTCTCACTCATTCTTGAGGAGAAATAACGCTCTTTAATCTGTCGTACTCAACCTTGATGCAAAGATCCATAACAACATCAAGACCGGCATCGACTGCGCGCGCTGCACTTGCATCATCGACAAGTCCTAGCTGAATCCAAATAGATGATGCACCGATTTCAATTGCTTCATCAACTACGGCAGGAATGTCGCTAACTTTACGGAAGATATCGACCATATCGATATCGACTGGAATATCTCGAAGAGATGGATAGCAAGGCTTACCCAACACAGTAGTGAGTGCTGGGTTAACAAAGTAGAGATCAAGATGAGAGTGGGCGAGAAGCCATCTGCTTACACCGTTACTTGGTCGTTCATCTTTATCTGAAATACCAACGACAGCCACGCGCTTTGTCTTGGATAGCAACTCCGCTATTTCATTATCGCTAGTGATAACTTTGCTCATATCGCCATCGTACTAGGTGGGGCCTTTAACTAGCCGTCAGGAGCGCATTGCCATGATGAAAGCAATTCAGATTACCGAATTCGGTGGCCCAGAGAAGATGACGCTGATTGATCTTGAAATTCCAACCCCTGGCCCTAATGAAGTTTTATTAGATGTGTTAAGTATCGGCATCAATTACGCCGATACCCATCAAGTTGAAAATAGTTACCTTTCTCAGCAAACACTTCCGCTTATTCCAGGCATAGAAGTTGTGGGGCGTACGCCAGATGGAACGCGGGTCTTGGCGCTGGTTTCATCTGGTGGATATGCGCAGAAAGCGACTGCGCATAAAGCTGCGATGATAAAGATTCCAGATGCTGTGAGTGATGAAGATGCACTCACTATGTTGGTACAAGGATCAACTGCATGGCATGTTCTAAAAACAATGGCACATCAAAAGCCGGGGGAGAGCGTTGTCGTTCATGCTGCAGCGGGTGGTGTGGGTGTGATCGCAATTCAATTAGCAAAGATGTGGGGTGCAAAGGTAATCGCAGTGGCATCAACACAAGAAAAACGTGATCTTGCACTTTCACTTGGTGCAGATGTTGCAATTGATGCTAATAATCCAGATCTTAAGAGTGCGATCATTGCAGGAAATGATGGCAAGAAAGTTGATGTCATTCTTGAAATGGTGGGCGGGCCAACCTTCGATAAGAGCCTTGAGTCATTGGCCCACTTTGGTCGCTTGATTACATATGGAATGGCGTCTCGAGTTGCGCCAACTTCTGTGGCACCTGGTGCGTTAATGGCTGGCACAAAAACTGTCAGCGGGTTTTGGTTGGCACATTGCTTTGGAAAGAAAGAGTTATTTCATGATGTGATCACAGAGCTCTTTGAATTAATTGCTGCCGGGACTCTGCGGCCCGTGATTGGATCACGCTTTGGATTGAGCCAAGCGATAGAGGCTCATCAGCAGATGAGATCTCGAGGATCTACTGGGAAAATCACGCTTGATCCTAGCCGCTGACCTCACGCGATTTTTTACTTTCGATCTCCTCGCGTACACTCACGTCTCTACCTTCTGCCCCCCTAGCTCAGTCGGTAGAGCATTTCCATGGTAAGGAAAAGGTCACCGGTTCGATTCCGGTGGGGGGCTCGCAAGAACACAACTTCATAAATAGATTTGGCGGGGTAGCTCAGCTTGGTAGAGCAAGCGGCTCATAATCGCTGTGTCGTGGGTTCAAATCCCGCCTCCGCTACCAATTCTTTACGCACCAATTTCACCCAAATGGGGTGATATGGGTAACCTAGGAACCTCACAATTCAGAACTAAGAACCGATGTAGAAGGAGTAACACCATGGCAAGTAAGAGCGCGGACGTTCGTCCAAAGATCACCATGGCATGCGTTGATTGCAAAGAGCGTAACTACATCACCAAGAAGAACCGCCGCAACGATCCAGACCGTATGGAACTTAAGAAGTTCTGTCCACGTTGCAAGGCGTCAACTCTTCACCGCGAAACCCGCTAATGCTCAATCCCGATTCGGTCGGGCGTACCTTTGAAGGTGCGGGTAGCGTTACTGTCACACAAGCTGAGATAGATGCATTTGCTGCCGTCATTGGCGAACTAGATACAAGCATCGCTCCACCGACATTTTCAATTCGTATTAGCCTCGAGCAATCGCAATCCATTTTGTCAGACCCATCAATTGGTCTTGATTGGACTCGAGTTGTACATGGCGACCAGAAGTTTGAAATCTTCTCTCCAGTTAAAGCAGGCGATACATTTACCTGTTCATCAACAATTGAAACGTATCGCGTAGCGGCAGGAAATGAGATTGTCACCGTTCGATCTGATCTTAAATCTGGGTCAGAGATCGCACTCTCTTCATGGTCGACATTGGTGGTGCGCGCATGATCGAAGTGGGAACAACAATCCCTGAGCGGATCTTTACCGTCAATCGAGCAACTCTTAAGGCATATGCCGATGCAAGTGGCGATCAGAACCCGATTCATCAAAATGAAGAGTTTGCAATATCAGTAGGGCTACCTAACGTGATTGCACACGGCATGTTAACGATGGCACTTGTTGGAAAATTCGTCACCGATTGGGCCGGCGGATCTGCAAAGGTGCAGCATTTCGGCGCTCGCTTTATTAAGCCCGTCATTGTGCCTGCAGGTGCTGATGTTGATCTCACCGTAACTGCAACCGTGAGCGCAGTTGATGAAAAGTCAATCACTCTAGATCTCACCGCAACATCTGCTGGAATCAAGGTACTGGGAATCGCAAAAGCGGTTGTCTCAGCATGAGCGCTCCTGATCACATTGTTGCTTTAGCACAGGAGCGAATGGCAGCACGTGCTGCAAAAGATTGGGCACACTCTGATCTCTTGCGTGATGAAATTGCAGCTGCTGGATTTGAAGTAGTAGATGTTGCTGCAGGCTTTGAACTTCGTGAGAAAGAGCGTTATCCAGTCTATGCATCGCCCCGAGATATTCGCCCAATCGCACTAGCAAATGCACGTATTGCTCTGACGATGATTATTGATGGATTTATCGATGATGCAGTCACGACTGTAAAAAGTGTCAAAGCGCACTCTGATGTGCCGATTGTGCTCTTGGTGTTTGGTGAACCTGGCGCTTTAGTAAATCACCTTGATGCCCAGACAAAAATTGTGGTTCTTAGCGAAAAGTTCGGCTGGGGTGAATGTGCAAATGCGCTCCTAAAGAACGTAGCTGCCAAGTTTGTTGTCGTGATGGATCCATCCACACGTTTTACAGGAGATGCGATAACTCCCGTACTCGAAGTTCTTGCTCAAGAAAAATACATTGCTGCTGGTTGGAAGGGCGGCCTGATTAACCTTGATGATCAATGGCGAAGTGTTGACGATAAAGGTATTGGCGATGTTGATGTGCTCTTTAGCTACTTCATCGCAGTTGATCGAGAGGGAGCAATTTCTGCAGAAGGATTTAGTAATCGCGCCGTCTATTATCGAAATGCAGATATTGAATTCTCATTGCGGCTTAAGCATGCGGGCGCTCACTTGTTGCAGATGGATCTACCTTTGGAACAGGATCGCCATCACGGGTATCACGATGTTGATCCTGAGTATCGGGAATTACAGTCGAAGAAGAATTACGATCGAATCCTTGAGCGCTTTCGTGACAAAGAGGCAATTCTCTCGCCTCGCAGGTAGCCTTTACCCATGACCGATCTACGCGATTTCACATCCTTGCGAGTAGGTGGTCCTGCTAAAAAATTTGTTGAAGCACATAACGAAGAAGAGATCATCACCGCGCTGATCGCTGCGGGAGATTCACCCGTACTCATTTTGGGTGGCGGCACCAATGTTCTGATATCTGATGCAGGCTTTGAGGGCACTGTTATTCACATTACAAATAATTCACTCGTTGCCGAAGTTGATGCCTGCAGTGGCGCTACTCTCACAATAGGTGCCGGTGAAAATTGGGATGATTTTGTCGCTCTCACCATTGAACGTGGTTTTGCTGGACTTGAAACCTTAAGCGGAATTCCAGGAACCATCGGGGCCGCCCCAATTCAAAATATTGGCGCATACGGTCATGAAGTCGCTGAATTCATTACGCGGGTACGCACATATGATCGCAAGGCAAAGGCAGTTAAAACTTTCACAAATAGTGAGTGCGAATTTGAGTATCGCTCTTCATTGTTTAAGAGAAACCCCGGCCAATTCATTATTCTCGATGTTCAATTCCAAATTCGTATCGGTGATTCAAGTGATCCGATTACATATTTAGAGCTTGCTAAAAAGCTTGATCTTCAAATGGGTGATAGGGCTCCAGTGCAGACAGTTCGCCAAGCTGTTCTTGAACTTCGTGCCAGTAAAGGAATGTTGCTCGATCCAAACGATAGCGATTCATGGTCTGCGGGCTCTTTCTTTACCAACCCAGTAATTTCCCAACAAGCAGCAGATGCTCTGCCAGATGCGGCCCCAAAGTGGCCACTAATCGATGGCCGTGTAAAGATTTCTGCAGCGTGGTTGATTGAAAATGCTGGAATACATAAAGGTGACGAAGTTGGTGGAGCCAGAATTTCAACTAAGCATGTACTTGCGCTAACAAATGCGGGGGATGCGACAGCGACAGATTTAATTGAGCTGGCAAAGAACGCGCAAGCAAAGGTCTATGAGAAGTTTGCAATCAAGCTAGAGCCAGAGGTGAATCTGGTGGGGCTTAGCCTTCCGTAAGAAGCTTTTTAATGCGGCCGATTCCTTCGACAATATCTTCATCACTTGTCGCATACGAAAAGCGAAGATAGCCAGATGGCCCAAATGCTTCACCAGGAACCGCTGCAACTTCAACCTCTTCGAGGATAAGCGTTGCAAGCTCGGCAGATGTCTGCGGAGTCTTTCCACGAATTGTCTTTCCAAGTACGCCCTTTACGGATGGATAGACATAGAAAGCACCTTGTGGAGTAGGGCACTCAAAACCAGGAATCTCATTGATTAAATCAACGATGAGTTTACGACGGCGATTAAATGCGACACCCATCTCATGGACTGCGGTGAGATCTCCAGTGAGAGCGGCTATCGCTGCGCGTTGTGAAACATTTGAAACATTTGACGTCATATGTGATTGCAGATTTGTTGCAGCCTTGATGACATCCTTAGGCCCGATCATCCAGCCGACGCGCCATCCGGTCATTGCATAGGTTTTAGCAACGCCGTTAATGATGATGCACGTGTCTGCTAGTCCCGGAACAAGCACTGGTAGAGATGGCGCAGTTGCACCGTCATACAAGAGGTGTTCATAAATCTCGTCGGTGACAACCCAGATGCCATGAGCGAGCGCCCATTCACCAATTGCTTTGGCTTGCTCTGGTGTGTAGACAGAACCTGTTGGGTTTGATGGCGAACAGAAGAGAAGCGCTTTTGTCTTTGGTGTTCGCGCTGCCTCAAGTTGTTCCACTGTGACCAAATAGTTCTGAGTTTCATCAGCGAAGATCTCAACTGCCTTACCGCCAGCAAGTGCGATGCATTCTGGATATGTTGTCCAATATGGTGATGGCAATAAGACTTCATCACCCTGATCGATAATTGTGGCAAATGCTTGGTAGACCGCTTGCTTTCCACCATTAGTAACCAACACTTGTTCAGCGGTGATGTCATAGTGTGAATCGCGCTTTGTCTTTTCAACAATAGCTGTACGAAGTTCTGGCAACCCCGCTGCAGGCGTGTAGCGATGATTGGCTACAACCTTTGTTGCAGCCGCTGCCGCTTCAACAACATATGCCGGTGTTGGGAAGTCAGGTTCGCCAGCGCCGAAACCAATAACCGGGCGTCCAGCTGCCTTAAGGGCCTTTGCTTTGGCATCAACTGCCAAGGTTGCTGATTCGGCTATCGCTGAGATTCGTGCGGAGATTCTGCTCATGGGCTAAGTCTGCCGTATTGCAGCCCGGGCGCACGCTCAGTTTTACCTAGACCCAGTTTTACCTAGACCCGCCTCTGGGCATACACTCTGACGCTCACGATGTTTGTAGCTCTGCCTTGGCATGCCTACACATTGCGAAGGGCAGTAGCTCAATTGGCTAGAGTTGCCGTCTCCAAAGCGGCCGGTTGGGGGTTCGAGTCCCTACTGAGTGAAAAGGAAGAACGATGTCAGAGTCAGTTGAAACGACCGAAGAGAAGCTTGGCCTCTTCGCGCGCGTTGGACTTTTCTATCGCCAAATTCTTTCAGAGCTCAAGAAAGTTGTCTGGCCTACGCGCAAGCAACTCACCACATATACAGCAGTAGTCCTTGTATTCGTTCTGTTCATTATCGCTGTCGTCTCCCTCTTCGACTTGGTTCTTACCAAGATCGTATTTTGGGTATTCGGGTAACGGTAACTAGGTAGAGGTTGGAAGAGATCACAATGAGTGAAGATGTAAAGCCTGACGCATTTGAGGCAGCTCTTGCTGCTAACGCAGATGAGCTGGCCCAGCCTGCCGTTGAGACCCCTGCTGAAGTTTTTGAGCCAGTCGTTTCTACTGAAGCCGTCGTTGATGATCTCGCGCTCGCAAGCGATGAAGATGGCGATATCGAATCAGATGAGAACGACCCAAATGCAGAATTTCGCCGCACACTTCGCGCCGCCATTGGTGACTGGTATGTCATCCACTCTTACGCAGGATACGAGAAGAAGGTTAAGGGCAATCTTGCCAACCGAATCGTCTCTCTCAACATGGAAGATTACATTTTCCAGATTGAGGTTCCTGAAGAAGAAGTCATGGAGATTAAGAATGGCCAGCGTAAGCAGGTCAAGCGCAACATCTATCCTGGTTATGTTCTTGTACGTATGGATTTAACGGACGAGTCATGGACTGCAGTTCGTAATACACCAGGTGTTACAGGATTCGTTGGAAACGCTCACCACCCAAGCCCATTGAGCATGGCTGAAGTTGAGAAAATTCTTGCACCACGTCCAGTGAAGAAGTCAGATAAGCCAGAGATCAGAGTTGTTGATTTCGAAGTAGGCGAATCAGTAACCGTTATGGACGGCCCATTTGCAACTCTTCCAGCATCGATCTCAGAGATCATGCCAGAGCAGGCAAAACTCAAGGTTCTCGTCTCCATCTTTGGGCGCGAAACACCAGTAGAGCTTTCTTTTAACCAAGTACAGAAAATTTAAAGAGACGAAAAGGAAAAGGTAGAGAAAATGGCACCAAAGAAAAAGGCAACTGGATTCATCAAGCTGCAGATCCAAGCAGGAGCGGCAACACCTGCTCCTCCAGTGGGTCCTGCCCTTGGTCAGCATGGTGTCAACATCATGGAATTCGTCAAGGCATATAACGCTGCGACTGAAAGCCAGAAGGGTCAGATCATCCCTGTAGAAATTACTGTCTACGAGGATCGCTCATTTACCTTCATCACAAAGACACCTCCTGCATCACGTTTGATCTTGAAGGCTGCCGGAGTTGAAAAAGGCTCTGCCATTCCTCACAAGACCAAGGTTGCAAATATCACCATGGCTCAGGTCAAGGAGATCGCAACAACAAAGATGGAAGATCTCAACGCAAACGATATAGATGCAGCAGCCAAGATCATCGCGGGAACAGCGCGTTCAATGGGAATCACTGTCTCTGCTTAAAGATTTCTCGAAGCCAGATCGGTTTTGAGATGTGGGAGAACCTCGCTGGTTCGCTGACCACAACCACTACATCAACTCGCAAGAGTTGGCGAAAGAGGAAGAAATGAAGCGCTCAAAGAAATATTCAGCAGCAGCTGAAAAGGTAAAGCAAGATCACCTCTACACACCTCTTGAGGCAGTCACACTTGCCAAAGAGACATCAACAACAAAGTACGACTCAACTGTTGAAGTTGCACTAGTCCTCGGCGTTGACCCAAAGAAGGCTGATCAGGCAATCCGTTCAACAGTTAACCTTCCACACGGAACCGGTAAGACTGCCCGCGTACTTGTATTTGCAAATGGTGAGCGCGCTGAAGAAGCTCGCGCAGCTGGTGCAGATATCGTCGGCGGAGATGAATTGATCGATGAAGTTTCAAAGGGCCGTTTGGACTTTGATGCAGTAGTCGCAACACCAGATTTGATGGCCAAGGTTGGTCGTCTCGGTAAAGTTCTTGGAACTCGTGGCTTGATGCCAAACCCAAAGACAGGCACAGTGACAACTGATGTCACAAAGGCTGTCAAAGACATCAAGGGCGGAAAGATTGAATTCCGTATCGATAAGAACTCAAACCTTCACTACATCATCGGCAAGGTTTCATTTACAGCCGATCAGCTTGCAGAGAATTACGCTGCAGCGATGGATGAAGTTCTTCGTGCAAAGCCGAACTCTTCAAAGGGTCGCTATGTACAGAAGGCAGTTGTTTCAACAACGATGGGACCTGGAATCGCAGTAGATCCAAACCTTGTTCGTGAACCTTCAGCTAATTAATTAGTTTCCAGTAATACCCGGCTATCTTGAGACTTGTTCGTTAAAGTCTCTGCGATTAGCCGGGTATTGCTTTGTAACCACTGAGTGCCAGTTTTTTATTCCCCTTAGGCCGAAGAATTACTCAATAAAACTCTTTACTTAAAAGTGAGAAGAAACTACATTGACGCTCATATGTTAAAAGGAATTGATTCACGCATAAATGCCGATCTCGTATACGTGCTTGCAGCGATGGGCCACGGCGACAAGATAGCAATCGTCGATAGAAACTATCCAGCAACATCTGATGCAAGGACATCGAAGTTAGTGCGTTATGACGGTGTTAATTCTATTGAAATGCTTAAAATGATTTTAAGTTTGATGCCTCTGGACACTTTTGTAGATTCACCGGTACTTACAATGCAGGTAGTTGATAAACCAGATGAGATTCTCCCGTTTCATAAGGAAGGTCAGGAAATTTGCAGCCAAATCGAAGGTAGAGATATCTCCGTAACATCTCTAGAACGCTTCGATTTCTATGATCATGTCAGATCGTGTTTTGCCATTGTGAGCACTTCTGAAGATCGGCCATATGGGAATCTCATTCTGGTTAAGGGTGTTCTTTAGGGTCGAACGACGGCCCTGGCCCACCTGCTAGTTTTGATCAAAATTGGCTTGGAGCAGAATTCGCTCACGCTCAATTTGACCCTTATTGAGGCCTGCCTTTAGAGTTGCCCCATAACCAAAGACCGCAGGTCTGGCTCGCAAGAACCAGATAATTGAGAAATCTCAGCCCGCGTAGGTGTTCACGATAATCCGTGCGCTCTTACGCGTCACGGATTTTTCTCTTTTTATGCCTGTTGTCACAACATAAGTAACAGGAAAGGTGAACCGAATGGCTCGCCCAGATAAAGAAGCAGCAGTTGCAGAGCTGACGGAAGATTTCCGCTCATCTACTGCAACCTACCTCACCGAATATCGCGGACTATCTGTGACTTCGATGAAGCAGTTGCGACGCTCACTTGGTGCAGGTACCAAGTACTCAGTTGTTAAGAACACTCTGACAAAGATTGCAGCTAAGGGTGCTGGCGTTGAGATCTCTGATGATCTCCTTACCGGTCCATCAGCAATTGCCTTTGTTAAAGGAGATGCAATTGATGCAGCGCGTAACCTCAAGAACTTCCAGAAAGAGAATCCATTTCTTGTAATCAAGGGTGGAATCTACGAAGGAAAGTTTGTCAGTACAGCAGAAGTAATGAAACTTGCAGATCTTGAATCTCGCGAAGTACTTCTATCAAAGCTTGCTGGTGCAATGAAGGGCTCGCTTGCTAAGGCAGCGCGCGTATTCGATGCGCTTCGCATCAAGATGGAGGCGGGTGCACCTAGTGCAGCTCCAGTGTCCGAGCCAACAGCAGAGGCTGCAGTAGCAGAGGTTCCAGTTCAAGTAGAGACCACAGAAGCAGTGGTTGAAACCCCAGAAACACAAACACCAGAAGTTGTCGCTGAAGTTGCTGTGTCCGAGCCATCATCTAACGATGCTGTGGCAGAGGTTCCAGCTCAAGACGCGAATACCAAAGAAACTCCAGCGGAATAAGAAAAGGAAAATAAAAAATGGCAAAGCTCTCACAAGCAGATTTGATGTCACAGTTCAAGGAAATGTCACTTGTTGAACTC
>JNSK01000168.1_pt1 | contig 11346 bp, 16 predicted proteins | sample 210681 | NCBI WGS metagenome assembly JNSK01 (sample SAMN02808684, study PRJNA238866) | freshwater metagenome | biome: fresh water; feature: freshwater reservoir; material: water; isolation source: water column of the freshwater reservoir Embalse de Amadorio in Spain | place: Spain: Valencia ...
GCCCATGATTTAGGGATGTCACACGATCGAGTGCACCATGAAGAGTTCGAGTTCCATAAAATAATGAGAAAAGTGATGAAATGAAGAAAGCCTTACTGATAGCAGCAGGAACAGTCACCGGACTTGGTGCTGTCTTATCGATTACGCCACCGGCGCTGAGCGGCAGTGTCAGTGAGATCGGTATGCCGTCAGCTGATCCCGTTGCGCAAGCAACGCCAGCTGCACAGCCAACAGCATCGGCTGCTGCAACGGCTACATCGGCGGCAACGCCGACTGCAAAGCCAACGAAATCTGCAACGGCGACTGCAACGGTAAAGCCAACTACGGCTGCACCAGCGCCTGCCACAGGATTTAGTGGAACCGTTAATGGCGCCTCATTTCGTGCGCGCGATTATGGAACCGTGAGCGTGAGCGCAACATTTTCAAATGGCACAATCAAAAGTGTTTCGGCATCACAATCGCCGACATCGTGGTCTCAACAGTCATTTTCAGTGATCATTCCTTACGTCAACAATGGAAGCATCACTATCGAACAGGTAAAGCAATTTAGTTCTGCGCAACTGCCGTGTTCGACATCCAATAGCTGTAATTCTCGGGCAAGCTATACAGCAGATGCTTTCTGGTCATCTCTTAAGTCAGCAATTGCGAAGGCAGGTCTGTGAGAATAGAACGTTTCATTCAAACGTGGGGAACGGTCATTGTTGTTGATGTAGCAGCCCCTGCCCTAGATGAAGACGTTCTGAATCTGGCAATCGATAAAGTCGCGCACTTCTTTCACCATGTAGATGATCTCTTCTCAACCTATAAAGAGAGTTCGCAGGTATCGCGGCTGCGTCGCGGTGAGATTGATTTAGTTGATTGTCATGAAGATGTGCAACACATCTGGCAGCTCTGTAGTGAGGCGAAAGAATTAACACTCGGTGCATTTGATCCGTGGGCAGCCATAGGCGGCTTTGATCCATCAGGAATTGTTAAAGGGTGGGCGGCGCATTGTGCTGCAGATCTATTGGTCTCAGATGGTGCGGTGCATGTATTGATTAATGCCGCCGGTGACCTTGTCTTGCGTGGTGGTGATTTGGGTGACGATGGTGTGGTCAGGCCGTGGCCAGTGGGAATTAGTGATCCAGATGAGGTGGATCAGATCGTAAAGAGCTTTGCCGTGATAGATGGTGCGGTAGCAACAAGTGGTGATTACGAACGCGGTGAACATATTCGTGATCCGCGAAATGGAATGGCAGCTCTTGGGGCAAAGTCAGTCACTGTTGTCGGGCCAGATGGTGGCTTAGCTGATGCGTTGGCAACTGCTGTGATGGTCGATGGTATTGACGCCCAACGTTGGGTTGTGCGCGAAGAGTTACGTGAATACAGCTTCTATGTCATTAATCGACATGAAGGTAACGCCTGGTTATATGGGCCCAATAAAGGGTATTAAGCACTCACTGCGTTAAGTGCTGTAATTTCATCAGGTGCGAGATCGATGACCTGCACGATCTCCTCTAATTGTTCAACAGTGCGGGCGGACGCGATCGGTGTGCTCACCTGTGGGCTTGATCGCAACCACGCGAGTGCAACAGCAGAGACAGATGATGTGTGGGCTGTTGCGATTTCATCCATGGCGGAAAGGATTTTGTAACCCTTTGGTGTTGCAAACTGTTCAACGCTTTTTGCGCGCACCGATTCGACAACTTTTCCTTCACGATATTTTCCAGATAGGAAACCATGGGCAAGGGCGTAGAAAGGAATTGCAGAGATTCCGTTGGCTGCCAAGACTTGTTGTTGCTCTGATTCAAAGGGATTGCGCGCAACAAGGTTGTATTGATCTTGCAGTGCGATATAACTAGGAAGATTATGTTTAGCCGAAATATCGAGCGCTTCTTGTAGACGGGCACCGGTGTGTTGCGATGCAGCGATGTAGCGCACTTTTCCTTCGGCGATGAGTTGTGCGAATGCGCCAAGAGTTTCTTCAAGTGGAACTTCTTTGTCATCGTGGTGCGCATAGTAAATATCGATGTGATCTGTCTGTAGCCGCTTCAATGAATCATCACAAGCGGCGATGATGTTGGCAGGGCTAAGGCCTGGGCGAGAAGGATGCTTGGCAACTTTTGTGGCGATGACAATCTCATTGCGGTTGCCGTGCTTTTTCATCCAGTTGCCAATAATTGTTTCGGATTCGCCTCCGACATTTCCTTCTATCCACGACGAGTACACATCTGCGGTATCAAGGAAGTTTCCGCCGTGGTTGCTATAGGCATCAAGGACAGCGTGGGATTCGGCCTCATCTGCGCTCCAGCCAAAGACATTGGTGCCTAGGCATAGTTCGTGGACGACAAGATCTGTCTCAGGAATAGTGATCATGGGTGCAACGGTAGGGCAAGATTGGCACATGGTCGAAACAACAGGTGGATTTACTAGCGCAGGTTTAGAGCTCGAAGCGAAGACGTTGGTGCTGGCTTCTCTTACGCAGGCAGAGGCGCTGGAGATTGGCGAGATTGCGGTGGCGTTAGGGCGCTCGCGCAAGTTGCCGATTGCAATCGAAGTGAAGATGGGTGCATGGACGGTCTTTCATTCATCATTGCCGGGATCAACGCCCGAGAACGATTCGTGGATTGCACGTAAAGCGCGCGTTGTTTTAGCAACGGGGCGATCAACAATTCACGAAAGGGTTGATGCCGAAGAACGTGGTGTGGATTGGTATGCCGAGAAAGGTTTGCCGGAGGAAACACATGCGAACCATGGTGGTGGGCTGGCACTTAATGTTTCAGGACTTGGTTGTGTTGGAATATTAATTATTTCAGGGTTACCGCAAGTAGATGATCACTTATTGGCCGTTGAAGTTATCACCGAGTTTTTAGCGCGCAAAGGTGAGCTTGCGTGAGTATTTGGGTCTGTGGTGAAGTCTTAATTGATATTTTGCCAACTGGCCCAGTTGTTGGTGGAGGTCCGGCAAATACTGCAAAAGCGTTAGCACGCCTTGGACACGATGTGCACTTTATTGATGGAATATCAAGTGATGCCTACGGACAAGCTGCGCGCACAGAGTTGTTGCGCGATGGTGTGAATTTAGATTTAGCGTTGGCAAGTGATAAACCAACATGTACTGCAACCGTTACGTTAGATTCTGCAGGCGGTGCATCGTATGAATTCTTGATTGATGGAACGGCAACATTTGATTTTCACAGCTCGTGGTTACCTGATCCATACCGTTTTCAACCACAGGTATTGCATATCGGAACACTGGTCACCGTGATTGAACCGGGCGCTTCTGCGCTCTATGACTGGGCGATGCAGGTTGCCGAATTTGCACCGATTGTCTTTGATCCCAATATACGTCCATCGGTGCAGCCAGATCGTGATCTTTACGAAGCAGCCGTTGAGAAATGGGCGGCGTTATCTGCTGTGATTAAGGTCAGCGATGATGATTTAGCGTGGTTATTTCCGGAAGTCTCTATTGATGATGTGGCCAATCGTTGGATTAACGATGGGGTTTTCTTAGTTGTTGTTACGCGTGGTGCCAATGGCATTGTGGGATTCACCGAAGATGGTCGAGTTGAGGTGCCGGGTGTGAAAGTAGATGTGGTTGATACCGTCGGTGCCGGGGATACCGTGGGTGCAATTGTTGTAGAAGCGATGATCGAGCATGGCTTGATTGAACTTCGGGGAGATAGGTTGCACAAAGTTTTATCGCGCGCGGCACACGCTGCAGCGATTACCTGTTCACGCCAAGGTGCACAGCCACCGTATAAGCATGAACTACCAACGATAAAGGTGAGCTAATGCAATATATCGATGATGCTGATTTTCAGATTCGAATCGATGATGATCAAGGTGCAAATATTGCATCCGTTGTCTGGCGCGAGATGGAGTTCGCACTTCCCTTTCGTGGATCGCCCATTAATTACGGTTGGTACAGCCTTGCACCATGGGCGGGGCGTATTCGCGATGGATTGATCACATCACCGACAACAGGTGAGCATCAATTACCAACAAATATGATGCCACCGCATGCAATTCATGGATTTGGCTTTGTTTCATCGTGGCAAGAGATTGGTCCTGGTCGATCGCTCTTGCATCTGCCAAAGCCGTATGGAAGTGCAACGATTGAGCAGAAAGTTGAAGTTCTGGATGATGCAATTCGTTGGTCACTTGAATACGATGCCGGTGATTGTGACCTGCCCGCATGGTTAGGTTTTCATCCGTGGTTTCCGCGCGAACTTGATCGCGGTGGCGCAGTTGAAGTTGAATTTTCGGCAGAGAAGATGCTCAAGCGCGATAGCGAAGGTATTGCTACATCAGAGTTGATTACGCCGGGGCGCGAGCCTTGGGATGATGCCTTTACCAGTATTCGCGGAACACCGGCAGTTATTTGGGAAGATGCTGCGCGTATTGATATTGAATCAGATGCGCCATGGTGGGTGGTCTATACCGAAGATTCAGATGGTGTCTGCATAGAGCCACAAACAGCCCCACCTGATGCGGCAAATCTTGGAATTCGTGGCGAACATTACTTAGAAGCGCTCTTTGTCTTCACTGCTATCTAGTTCATTATCGCCAGCAATTACATAAGATGTCGGTATGGCTACAGTAATAAACCGCGCTCACTTAAAAAAGCTACGTGCAATTGAGGATGCGCGTTTTCTTGATACACATAAGAAATCAGCCCTAGAGTTTGAGCGCTCAAAGAAGGTAATGCACGAAGGTGTGCCGATGTCGTGGATGGCTAAGTGGCCAGGTGATCACGCGGTATTTGTGAAGAGTGCTAAGGGTGCACACTTTGAAGATATTGATGGAAACACATATATCGATTTCTGTTTAGGTGATACCGGGTCGATGACCGGGCACTCACCTGATGCCACAGTCGCTGCAATTACTGCCCAAGCTGCCAAGGGAATTACAGCGATGCTTCCGACGGAAGATGCCTCGATTGTCTCGGCCGAACTTGCCGCGCGTTTTGGTCTGCCGTTGTGGCAATTTACGGTGACGGCAACAGATGCTAATCGCCATGTGATTCGTTACTGCCGCATGATTACTGGGCGAACCAAGATTATTGTGATTGATAAGTGTTATCACGGAAGCGTGGATGAAACTTTTGCCACACTTGATGCAAACGGTGGCACGATTAAGCGCGATGGAAATATTGGAGCGCCGGTTGATTTAGCGCAGACAACGCGCGTTGTTGAATTCAATAATCTGGCGGCGATGGAATCTGCGTTGGCACATGGTGATGTCGCAGCGATCTTGATGGAGCCGGCAATGACAAATATCGGCATTGTCTTGCCCGAAGATGGTTATTTATTTGCCGTTCAAGACCTAGCGAAGAAATATGGCGCACTTTTAATTATTGATGAGACACATACGATCTCGGTGGGCTTTGGTGGAATGACAGCCGATCTTGGGCTTAAGCCAGATTTCTTTACGATTGGTAAGGCGATTGCGGGCGGTGTTCCGGTTGGGACATTTGGAATGACACATGCTGTGGCTGATGCGATTAAAGCAAAGGTGCAGTTAGAGATTATCGATACCGGCGGAATTGGTTCAACGCTTGCAGGTAATGCTTTATCACTGGCTGCAATGCGTGCGACCTTAAGTCAGGTGCTTACCCGTGAAGCATTTGCGCACATGATCGCACTGGGTGATCGTTGGTCTGATGGCGTTGATGCTGCGATTACAAAGTATGACTTGCCATGGCATTGCAATCGATTGGGTGCACGTGGTGAATACATATTTGCACCCAGTGCTCCGCGCACAGGACAAGAGGCGGCAGATGGTGGCGACTTTGAACTAGAGCAGTACATACATCTACGTTTGCTTAACGATGGAATTTTAATGACACCATTTCACAATATGGCGCTGATGTCGCCGGCAACAACGGAAGCTGATGTTGATGCGCACACGGCAATCTTTGACAAGATCTGTGCTGATTTAGTCGCCGGCTAGTTTCGGGCAAAAAAGTCCCCGAGCGATTTAGCGTTAGCCAGTGATCTGATCTCGGGGCACCGCTTAAAGTATATAGCGAATGACAGACAATCACAATCTGTGGATAAGAAATTTGAGTTGTCAGTTGAACACGTCACAGTGCATACATGATCAATTTAGAATCCAAAAGGCAACTAGTCGCATTTAGTGAGCTCTACGTTGAGTTAGGTATTCTAGAAAAACTACTTAGAGTAGCAATTCCAAAGTCACTTGGCTCCTCAGCAGAAGATGTGACGGACCTTAATTGGTTGGCACAAATAAAGCTAGATCCAGAGAATACTTTTCGAGTAGAAAAAGCCATAAGCAGAAGGCTTCTTGCGAAGAAGAATCTAAGTGTAAGCATCACAGAATTCTTACCCTTAAGTTTTTGGAGATGGATTCTTCATCGTAGACATTTCACCACTCTTTGGGTCCCACACACCCATAAGATTTTGGTTAACCCATTAACTTCCTTAGATTTAGAAACACTGAAGAGTTTCGAAAGAAAACTGTATATCGCAAATCAAGACCGAAACGTTATAGCGCACTACAACACTTCTCTGATAACAAGTCTTGATAAAAGCCTGGCAAATGTTCGCTGGCTACAAGAAGCGATGGGGCTAGTTAAAGCCGAGTGATGTGTAGAGGCCTTTGCCGGCCTCGTTATCGGCATCGACATACAAGATGGCTTCTTTGATGCCTTTATCGCGAAGGTAGATCAGCCCCTCGTTGCAGACGGTTTTACCAATGCCCTTGCTATGCTCTTCAGGGTCAACGCCGATGACATATAACTCTCCGACGGGATCCGCGTTAACAAGGTCTTGGTGAATTTTTGTCCAGCAGAATCCAACGATCGTTGCATCACGTAGGCAGAGGAAGAATCCGGCAGGATCAAACCAAGGTTCACTCATGCGGTTTTCCAGATCTGCCATTACCCAATTGCCTTGATCAGGGTGGGTTGTGAAGATTTTATTATTGAGCGCAATCCATGATTGTGAATGTATGGCTGGATCGAAGGTAATAAATGTGTACGGATGTGGAATATGGTCGATCGGATCAATCAGTGAACGTGAAAGTTTTAAGATGTGGCGCATTAGATGCGCTCAGATACAGGGCTATCTTTTCCATTCGAAGGAAGTGTGAAGCGATAACCGACGTTGCGGACAGTTCCGATAATTGATTCAAATTCTGGGCCGAGCTTTGAACGAAGACGACGAATGTGAACATCGACAGTGCGTGTACCACCGAAATAGTCATATCCCCAGATCTCTTGCAGTAACTGTGCGCGTGTAAAGACGCGGCCTGGGTGTTGGGCAAAGTGCTTAAGTAATTCGAATTCCTTAAATGTGAGATCGAGTGAGCGACCTTTAATTTTTGCGGTGTAAGTGTTCTCATCAATGACAACATCACCTTGGCGAATTTCGTGGGCAGTTGGATCACTTGCCAGGTGCGCGTCATCGCGTCGACCAATTGCAATACGAATGCGTGCTTCGATTTCAGCAGGTCCTGCTGTATCGAGGATTACATCATCAACACCCCACTCGGATGTGAATGCGCTAAGGCCACCTTCAGTTGTAATTGCAATAACAGGCGCGCTGACACCAGTTGTGGTTAACAACTTTGAAAAACTTTTAACGTTTGGAAGATCGGTTCGAGCATCGATAAAGACCAGATCCATCACAGGCGCATCGATAAGAACAGATGCTTCAAGTGGAAGAATTTTGATCGCATGTTGTAAAAGTCCGAGCGCTGGAAGAACGTGCGCGCTGGCGCCAGCGGAGTTTGTTAATAGCAATACCTTTGCCATCTCACACCGCTCATTCTGATTACTCGTGCGTCTAGCCTCTGATTGGCTAACTTGTCCTAAGTAGGCGAGGATACTCTTGTGAAATCACTACTTCCACTCCTTGCCGTACTGGCAGCAGCGAGCGTATTTGGAATCTGGTTTCGCCGTACCCGCGGAGAATTTCGCCGTAGAAAAACAGTCGACGGTCCGCGATTGACCCCCGATCAGATTGGTATCGCTCTCGGCGAGCGAGTCACGATGGTGCAGTTCTCATCTGCCTTCTGCTCACCATGTCGGGCAACTCGTGTTCTTCTCGAACAGATGGTGCAGTCGATGCCTGATGTGGAATACGTACACATTGACGCTGAATCACATCTGGAACTTGTACGTCAGCTCAATATTCTCTCAACGCCGACAACGCTCTTCCTTAATCGTGATGGCACCGAGGTCGGACGCGCGATGGGTACACCTAAGCGCAGCCAAGTGCTCACCGCCGTGGCCGCCGTTCAGTAATTCGCTCTCACAACCTAGCTTTCTGCGAAGTCTTTGCAAGTAGCCACTTCACGCAACCTTCTTTACACTTATCCCATGCAACGCATCTCCACTGGCTTATTTACCAAGCGCCGAGTCATTGACTACGGACGCTTAGCCGGTGCTTTGTGTCAAATGTAATTGTTGCAACTTAAAAACAATTATTCATTCGACGACAAAAAGAGGAAAAAAATGAGTTCAGTAACTTCAGTAAAAGCAATTGAGATAGATGCTCGTGGTCCGAGATTTTCAGCTGCGATCACAACCGTGGTTTTAGCGTTAGCTCTTGTCACCGAATCAATCTGGGTGATCGCCTTTCAAGCAGTTGTCTTTGCGATTGATCAAGCCGCGCTTGAAATCACCGCTTCGTACCGAAGATGTGCGTCCACCTAAATTCGCGCAATCGATTGGTCTCATATTCGCACTCGTTGCAATAGTCGGCGCTGCGACCGGAACTTCAGTGCTCTTTACTGTGGCGGTTGCCTTTGCTTTAGCTGCGGCATTTCTTAATGCAGCGTTTGATTTCTGCCTTGGCTGCCAGGTTTATCTCATCCTGGTCCGCATCCGTTCAATCTAATAAAAGATAAGTAGGATTTACCCATGGCAGATCAGCACGAATTACGCGATAAGGGCCTGCGCCTGACACCACAGCGAGAGCTTGTGCTCTCTGCTGTTCGCTCACTTGGGCATGCAACGCCAGAAGAGGTTGCAGAGCGTGTGCGCCAAACGCATCCGGGTATCAATCTTTCAACTGTGTATCGCAACTTAGAAACTTTGGAAAACGTTGGCCTTGTTCAACACACACATCTTGGTCATGGTGGTGCTACCTATCACGCAGCCGAAGAGATGACGCATCTGCACCTCGTCTGCGGAAAATGCGGATCGGTAGGAGATGCACCGATTGATGCGGCAGCGAATTTCGTGCAGAACTTGGCTGATGATTATGGCTTTAAGACAGATGTCACGCACTTTGCGGTCTATGGCACCTGCGCAGCATGTGTAGAGAAGTAGTTCTACACTTAAGCACATGACCGCTGTATATGTGGAAGAGGGCCCTGATAAAGGAGCCATCTGGCACTTCGGCGAACCTAATAAAGAACAGCGCGCACTTGAAGCGGGCTCAGCGTGGGCAGATCTCTCTCACTTAAAAATTATCGCTGTGGCAGGTGTTGATCGCCTCACTTGGTTGCACGATGTGACGACGCAGCATTTATCAGCACTTCCTGCCGGTGAATGGGTTGATGTGATGGTCTTGGATCCACGTGGCCATGTCGAATTTCAATTCTTACTAGTCGATGACGGATCTACATCATGGCTTGTTGTCGCGCCAGATTATTGCGAAGGTTTGCTCGCGTATTTAACAAAGATGATTTTTACGCGCCAAGTTGAAGTACGCGATGCCAGCGAAGAATTCGCACTCTTGCGCGCACCTGGTGCTGCAACCGCACTCGGTGGGCCGTACGCACTTGTTCCGCGTAATGAGTTAGCAGAAATGCGCACCGCCTTTGACGCACATGCAATGCAAGTGGGTACATGGGCACTTGATGCACTTCGCGTTGCAGCTGGGCGACCACGTATTGGTTTTGATACCGATCACAAATCAATTCCTAATGAACTCGGTGTCTTGGGTGGCGCTGTTCATATGAATAAGGGTTGCTATCGCGGACAAGAAACTGTGGCGAAGATTTTTAATCTAGGAAACCCACCGCGTCGCCTTGTGATGTTGCACCTTGATGGTAGCGCAGTTGTGATGCCAAATCCTGGTACTCCAGTTGAAAACGATGGCGTCACGGTTGGATTCCTTGGAACCGTCGCCCGCCATCACGAACTTGGGCCGATCGCCCTAGCCGTAATCAAGCGAACCACCCCAATTGAAGCAACACTGATAGTGGGTGGCGTAAGCGCGGCGCAGCAAGTAATAGTTCCTGTCTAATCATCGTTACTCTTCTCCCTATGGAGACAATCACTGTTGCAGCCGTTGGCGTCGTCGCAGTATTGGCTTCGATCGCTTTAGCATTTCTTGGTCTTCGTTCGTATCGCCAATCACAGGCGCAGAATCCTCGTACATATAAGAGAGGCAGAATTTAATGGTCTTCACTATTCCCGAAGGGTTGCACCCTGATCTCAATCCACTGGCATGGATGATCGGCACGTGGCGCGGCAAAGGTCGGGGTGAATATCCAACGATCGACACCTTTGAATACGCGCACGAAGTTGTCTTTAACCACGATGGGCGCCCTTTTATGACCTACTTCTCGCGCTCATGGATCATCGATGAAAACGGTGACATCGTGCGCCCAGCTGCATCTGAAACTGGTTTCTGGCGCGTGAAGCCAAATAACGTATTAGAAGTAAACATTTCACATTCAACCGGAATCACAGAAGGATGGGTCGGACAATTTGATGGTCCGAAGATTCAACTTGTGATGGATCAAGGGTATTCAGCGCCATCTGCCAAAATTGTGACAGCCGGTGTGCGTCTCTATGGTTTAGTTGCCGGAGAATTATTTTTTGCATATGACATGGCTGCAGAAGGACAAGAACTACAGGCACATATCTGGTCTTCACTTGAACGGCAGAGTGAATGAGCACTGATGCACTATTGGCGGAATATGTTCGCGATGGCGTTGTTGAATCATCACACCGTGGGTATCTCTTAGCGCTTAACGCAGATGGAAGTATTCATCGCCAACTCGGTGATGTTGATGCGTTGGTTTATCCGCGTTCAACAATTAAATCCATTCAAGCATCGGCCATGGTGCGAAATGGCTTAGTACTAGAAGCACGTTTGTTGGCACTTGCTGCATCAAGTCATTCTGGCGCGCAGATGCACCTCGATGGTGTGCGCGAAATATTGGCGCTGGCCGGCCTTACTGAAAGTGCTTTGCAATGCTCACTTGATCGCCCACTAGGGGAAGCCGAGCGCAAAGCGTGGGGAGATAAAGATGCCACGCGCATCACAATGAATTGCAGTGGAAAGCATGCTGCAATGTTGTTGACCTGTGTGAAAAACAATTGGCCGATTGAAAATTACTTAGATCCAGCGCACCCTTTGCAGGTGGCATGCAAGGCAGAAC
>JNSK01000169.1_pt1 | contig 11308 bp, 10 predicted proteins | sample 210681 | NCBI WGS metagenome assembly JNSK01 (sample SAMN02808684, study PRJNA238866) | freshwater metagenome | biome: fresh water; feature: freshwater reservoir; material: water; isolation source: water column of the freshwater reservoir Embalse de Amadorio in Spain | place: Spain: Valencia ...
GGGTCAGATAGATTGTCCTATTACTCGCTCTGGTGCGCAGGTGGGAGATGCAATCTATATCTCATCATTGCCGGGATGGTCTGCGGCAGGACTTGCGATCATCGAAGAAAACTTAGACTCAGATATTGCTCTGCACGCGGTCAATGAATTTTCTGCTCCAACCGTTGATTACTCGGCGGCGGTGCAGATGTACAACTCAAAAGCTAACTCAATGTGTGACATCAGTGATGCTCTTGTTATTCAAGCACAACAGTTGGCGGATGCATCTGGTGTTCACTTAACAATTGATAAGGATTTAATCGCCACCCATCCCGAGTTTGGAACCTTAAGTGAGTTAGCTGAATCAGTTGGCGTGGATGTTTGGCAATGGATCCTTGCCGGTGGTGAGGACCATGTCTTTTTAGCGACTGGAAAAGATTTAGATGGTTTTTGTATTGGCACTGTCACCGAAGGTTCGGGGATAAGTGGTGTAGAAATGAAAAAAGCGCCAGATACCTGGCGCCATTTCACCTAATAAAAATTAACGAGTTACTTTTCCAGCCTTAAGGCATGAGGTACAAACATTTTGACGCTTTGCAGTTCCACCAACAAGGGTGCGCACGCGCTGGATATTTGGATTCCAACGACGACGGGTCTTGACCTGTGAGTGAGAGACATTGTTTCCGAAGCTGGGCCCCTTGCCACAGATATCGCATGTTGATGCCACAGCGGTACTCCTTTTAATTTCGACTTACTTTTCCCGTACGGAACAGTCTGGTTCCAAGTGGAACAGGGGGTAAGGGTACCCCGTGAGCGTGGGTAGATGCCAATTGCCTCTATACCCAGGCGGGGGTTAGGCGTGAGTTAGACAACATGAGGGGTAGCCCAGGGATTAGTAGATGTGCCAAGATGTGAGGAGGCGCAAGATTGCCTTAGAGCCGGTAGAGCGGCTCGGAATCGGAGCACGAGTTCCATGAACTCTTTAGATCTAGCCAGATGGCAGTTTGCCATCACAACTGTGTACCACTTCATCTTCGTCCCCATCACTATTGGCATGGCCTTTGTGGTTGCCGGTCTTCAAACCGCCTGGTTTCGAACCAACAAGGTTAAGTACCTTCGGGCGACAAAATTTTTCGGCAAGTTGTTCTTAATCAACTTTGCAATCGGTGTTGTAACAGGAATTGTTCAGGAGTTCCAATTTGGAATGAACTGGTCTTCCTATAGCCGATTTGTTGGAGATGTTTTCGGTGCACCTCTTGCTATGGAAGGTTTGCTTGCATTTTTTCTTGAGAGCACATTCCTTGGATTGTGGATCTTTGGATGGGATCGATTGCCTAAGAAGATTCACTTGGCATCAATATGGCTTGCCGCGACCGGAACCTTATTGTCCGCCTACTTTATCTTGGCCGCTAATGCATGGATGCAACATCCAGTTGGCTATGTAATTAATGAAGTAAAGGGACGCGCAGAACTAATCGACATTAAAGCAGTGCTTACACAAAAGACTGCACTCGCAACATTTTTCCACACAATTCCATCAGCTGCATTCACAGCAGGTGCTGTAGTTGCAGGTGTCTCTGCATACCTCATCATCAAAGGCAAGGATCTTGAAATGGCCCGTGGCACCTTTAAGTTAGGTGCGATCACCATGTTAATTAGTTTTGTGCTGGTTTCAGTCTCTGGAGATATAACAGCTCGGATCATGACTGAGCAGCAACCAATGAAGATGGCAGCTGCTGAAGCTTTGTATGACACTCAGGCAAGTGCTCCATTTTCAGTGTTCACAATCGGAACCCTTGATGGTTCTAAATCTGTCTTCCAAATTGGAATTCCATCTGTTCTCTCATTCATGTCAACAGGTGATTTCAGTGGTGTTGTAGAGGGCGTGAATGATCTAGAAGCTATGTATGACGAGAAGTACGGCCCAGGGGATTACACGCCCAATGTGCCTCTTGCATACTGGTCATTCCGCCTCATGATTGGCTTTGGCGCGATCGCCTCGCTATTTGTCTTTATCGCCTTGTGGCAGATGCGTCGTGGCGGAACTCCTAAAGGAAAGTGGTTTGGCCCTGCGATGTACTCGCTTCCATTCCTACCAATTCTGGCCAACTCATTTGGATGGATCTTTACAGAAACCGCTCGTCAACCTTGGGCGGTCTTTGGATTGATCAGAACAGCCGATGGCGTTAGTGCAGTTGTTTCTGCTGGGGCGGTTTTATTCACAATGATTACCTTCTCCATCTTGTACGGATTCTTAGCCTTCATTGAGTTTGGTTTAATTTTGAAGGTCATCAAGAACGGTCCAGCAGAGGAGCTTGATTATGAGGATCCAAAGCTGGGCGGTTCTGAAGACAAACAACTAGTGATGGCTTACTAAGAAAGGAGTATGGAAATGACATTTCAAACAACATGGTTTTTGCTAATTGCAGTTCTTTGGGTTGGCTATTTCATTCTCGAAGGTTTTGATTTCGGAGTAGGCATGCTCCAGCGATTTGTTTCGCGCAATGAGGCTGATCGTCGTGCCGTTCTGACAACACTCGGACCTGTCTGGGATGGTAATGAGGTGTGGCTACTTGTTGCGGGAGGTGCAACCTTTGCAGCTTTTCCTGAATGGTATGCAACCTTGTTCAGTGGTTTTTATCTACCACTCTTCTTAATTCTTGTTTCATTAATTGTTCGCGGTGTGGCATTTGAATACCGCAGCAAGTATGGAAAGGCCCAATGGAGACAACGTTGGGATCTTGCAATTCTAATAAGTAGCACGATTCCTGCTTTGTTATGGGGAGTTGCTTTTGCAAATATCGTTCGTGGAGTACCCATCGAAAGGGCTGAAAGCGGATCGCTTGAGTACGTTGGAGGTTTCTTTAACCTGCTCAATCCTTACGCCCTATTGGGTGGAGTTGTCACGCTTTCGGTTTTCCTTACACACGGAGCTGTATTTCTCTCATTAAAGACAACAGGAACAATCCGTGATCGAGCACATGAGATCGCGAAATTTTCAGGCTTAGTTGCTGCGGTTGCAGCGGTTGGATTCCTCGTGTGGACGAATCTCATGCTTCCTGAAATTGATTCTGTTGTTCTCGGTCTATCTACTGCGGTTGCACTGTTGTGGGTGGCAGGGATGTTTGCAAATCTCAAGCGTCGTGAAGGCTGGGCATTCATCTTCTCCGCCGCAACAATTGCAACCTTTGTCTCAACCCTGTTCTTTGCCTTGTATCCACGTGTAATGCCAAGCTCACTTGGTGCACAGTTTGATCTCACGATCACAAATGCATCCAGCACTGATTACACCCTCAAGGTAATGACAGTTGTTGCATTAGTGATGACTCCACTGGTCTTGGTGTATCAGGGTTGGACTTACTGGGTTTTCCGAAAGCGCGTGAGCGCATCACAGATTCCAAATGCCGAACATGGTGTTTTGGACTCAGTAAGCCATACGCTACATAAGTGAAATCGACTCATCTGCGGCTACTTCTCCAACGGGGCGGTAGCCGCAGACTTTTCATTGCCTCAATTCTTTCCGCCTTCGTATGGGTAGCAATAATTGTTGTAAGTGCGATTGTTCTTGCTCGGGTCATCGTTGCAATTATCAACCGAGACTCATCAGTTTTTTCTTTAATACTGATACTTGCCGCCATGTGGAGTCTTCGGGCGGTTTTCCAATCCACTTTTGAAGGTTGGTGCTCGCTTCAGGCGGTAGCAATTAAGCAGGGAATTCGCACCGAGGTTACCTCCCAATTAGATTCTTATTCTCATGTGCCGCCATCTGTAATCACAACCCTTTTAGTTAAGGGCTTGAACTCATTGGATATTTACTTGGGTCGCTTTGTGCCGCAGCTATTTTTCGCAACGGTTGTCCCGCTGGTTGTTATTGCGACCCTCTTTATTTTGGATCCCTTGTCTTCACTAATCGCTGTATTGACACTTCCTTTAATTCCTCTATTTGGCGCACTTATTGGTCGCTACACCGCTGACTCGGTGTCGAAAAAGTGGCGCACTCTGGGCTCCTTATCTTCATACTTTGAAGACTCGCTTCGCGGCTTTGTCACCCTCAAGATTTTTGGACGTCATTCGACTCAAAGCTCGCGGATTGAAGAGATGGGCGACAAATACACCCGAGAAACTATGAAGGTATTGACGGTTTCATTCTTATCCGCGTTGGCTTTGGAATTGGCTGCCACTATTTCTGTCGCTCTTATCGCGGTAACAATTGGTATTCGCCTAGTCAACGATTCAATTGATTTCACCAGCGCATTAACGGTATTGATTCTTGCTCCCGAGGTGTATTTTCCGGTTCGAAACGCTGCCTCACTTTTCCATGCTTCAGCAGATGGAACTCAGGCGTTGGAACAACTTCAAGAGTTTCAAAATAAGCGGCAAGGAGCAGTGCAAGCAGTCGAATGTGATTTCTCTACCGTTAATCAAATTTCATGGAAGCAATGGGGACTCACGATTCCGGGACGACAGCTTTCTGTGTTGGGCAACCACACAGTCAAACGGGGAGAAGTACATTTTGTTCTTGGCGAATCTGGTGCGGGCAAAAGCACCTTTGCGCTCAATCTAATCGGCATTACTCACGAAGCTAATGTAGAAATAACCACTCCACAGGGGAATCATCTTCTAACTCCGGAGCTCAACGATTCATGGTTCAAGCATCTTGGTTGGGTGCCACAGCTTCCTCAACTAGCGCATGGATCGGTTCGCGATCAGTTCACTCTAATTTCAAAGAGCGCCAGCGATATCGAAATTGAAAAAGTTCTTACTCGATGTGGTTTGGAGGTTCGGGACCTACCTCAAGGACTTGATTCGAAGGTAGGTGGTGCAGGCGAAGGTACTAATGCAGCATCTGGCGGACAAATCAGAAAAATGGCTGTTGCGCGGGCTTTATTTTCTCAGCCACAACTCTTAATCGCCGACGAGCCAACTGCAGATCTAGATTCAAGTAGTTCGGATTTAGTGATGAATGCGCTGCGTGAATACGCGACAACAGGCGCGATCGTTATCTGCATTACTCATGATCTTTCAATAGTTAGGCCAGATGATCCACGCCAAAGTTTCGAAACAGTGGTGCGATCATGATGTTCATCGCGTATCTATTGGGCGCTTTTGCCTTTATTGGAGGGATTGGGCTTACCGTTTCAAGCGGTTGGCTCATCACGATGGCTTCTAGCCATCCACCAATTTTAACTTTGGGTGTTGCGATCGTTTTGGTGCGCTTTTTCGGAATCTTTAGATCTGTAGCGCGCTACTTTGAAAGGATCATCAGCCACAGGGCGGTTTTTGATCGGTTAACCTCTTTGCGAGTAGGTATCTACTCAAACCTGGTTAAGAAGAGTATTTCTGCTTCATCGGTTATCAACTCTGGAAAAGCAGTCAAGAGTCTGGTCGATGATGTTGAACGCGCGCAGGAGTATCAATTACGGATAAAACTCCCAGGCATTTCGGCAGTCATTGCCTTGATATTTGGAATCCTGCTGGGGTGGTGGGTCAGGGTTGAGTCGCTTCTGATTACTGTGCCTGTATCTATCGCAGTGTTATTCATTCTTCCCACTGCAATATCTCGCACAACAGTGAAGGCAGCTAAGAGAATCGAAGCGCAGGAAAATAGGTACATCAGCGTTGTAGAAGCGGCAGCTCACGGTCTCATTGAGGCGAAAATATACGGCTATCGTGAGCAGACATTTTCTCCGGCACGCAACAATGAGCTAGAGCTTAGCAAGCAAGAGACTGCCTTGATCAAGAGAAGTGGAGCCTTCTCCTTCGTTGCACATCTCTTAATCGCCAGTTCTATCGCGGGCAGTGCATATTTAGCGTATTCAATTTCACGCACTTCGGAATTACCAGCGGTACAGATTGCAATGTTGATCTTTCTGCCACTCGTCATGTTTGAGGCGATTACAATGTGGTACCCAAATCTCTTCGGTTCAGGAAAATTAATTGCTTCCCAAGAGTCTGTCGATAATTTGCTTGCCGTCAATGAAGAAGCCTTTGACAAGACAGAGTTCGATCAACAGGTCCAGGTAATTGAATGCAACGGTGTTCAAGTTTCTTGGGGCTGCGAGTTCATGCTTCCAATCACATGCCAAGCAAGAACGGGCGAAGTATTGGTTGTGCGAGGTATTTCTGGTGTTGGAAAATCAACCTTCGCTATGGGAGTTCTTGGGTTGTTGCCATACAGGGGTTCCATCACTATTAATGGAGTTGAGCTTTCTGCAATCTCAAATCTGAGTCAGGTCATTGTTGGTACAGTCCAAAAGAATCATATTTTCAATACTTCGGTAAGAGAAAATATGAAGATCGGAAATCCCGAGGCGACCGATCAAGAAATCATGAAAGTACTAACAGCGCTAGATCTTCATGGGTTGATACAGGAGATGCCTGAAGGCTTGGACACAATCCTGGGAGATTTTGGCCGCAGCATGTCGGGTGGTGAAGCAAAGCGATTGGCTATCGCCAGAGTCTTGTTAGCCAAAGCTTCAATCGTGCTGCTTGATGAGCCAACTGAGCACCTCAACGAGCAATTGGCTGAAAAAGTAAGTGATGCAATAGCCAAGTACTGCGCAAACAAAATTCTCATTGTTATTACCCATTCAGAATGGAAAAATGCCAATAAAACGCTGATGGTGCAGCGATAACCTCTTTTTGACCTAAGACACGAGAGAATGCTCGCGTGGCAACATTAGAGAACAAGGTTTCAGCCGTTGTGGGTGACCGCACCGCCAAAGTTCTCAGCTCCGTCTTTGGAATAACAACTGTTGGCGATTTGATGCGTCATTATCCAAGGCGATACATGGTGCGTGGTGAGTTAACAGATATATCGCAACTGCGCGAGGGTGATGAAACGACGATTTTGGCGCAGATTTACTCCACGACAAATCGACCTTTGCGGGGCCGAAAGGGGAGCATCCTCGAGGTTGTCGTCACTGATGGAACCGACAAGTTGTCACTGACATTTTTCAATCAAGCCTGGCGAGAAAAAGATTTGAAGGTTGGAAGACAGGGATTGTTTGCGGGAAAAATCGGAGTCTTTAATAACAAGAAACAATTGGCACACCCTGACTACGAGTTGATACCGGATGGCTCCGATGTGGATTCAGCGGTTGAGGGATTTGCTGGAAAGTTTTTGCCGGTATATCCAGCCTCATCAAAGCTTCATTCATGGAAAATCTCTCAATGCGCACAACTTGCAATAGGTGCGCTAGATGAAATCGATGATTTCCTGCCCTCATTTATTCGGGAAAAACACAAGTATCCAACCTTGCATCAGGCATTAGTGCAGCTTCACCAACCTGCAGATTTAGACCATGCAGAAATTGCCCGAGAGCGTTTAACCTTTGATGAGGCATTTCTGCTCCAATCATTATTAGTAATGCGAAGAAATGAGTTGAAGAAACTTGATTCAACATCACGAAAGCGGGTTTCAGGAGGGCTTCTTGATGCCTTTGATAAATCCCTTCCATTTGAATTAACTGCAGGCCAGGTTGCGGTGTGCAAAGAGATTGAAAATGATTTAGCTCAGCCGCATCCGATGCATCGCCTGCTACAGGGAGAAGTTGGATCAGGAAAGACCATTGTTGCTTTGCGGGCGATGCTTGCAGTTGTGGATAGCGGAGGACAGGCAGCACTTCTTGCTCCAACAGAAGTCCTTGCCGCCCAACATCTTCGTACAATTCAAGGACAGCTTGGAACCCTTGCACAGGGCGGAATGTTGGGTGGTTCTGATAAAGGTACTCAAATTACTTTGATTACAGGATCGCAATCTGCCCAAGCCAGAAGAGAAGCGTTAGCAAAGGCTGCTGATGGAAGTGCAGGAATCGTTATTGGAACCCATGCCTTGTTAGGCGAATCTGTTGTTTTCAAAGATCTTGGATTAATTGTTGTAGATGAGCAACATAGATTTGGTGTTGAGCAACGAGATGCATTGAAGGAGAAAGCCGTTCTACCTCCACACCTACTTGTAATGACTGCAACTCCGATTCCCCGCACAGTTGCCATGACAGTTTTTGGAGATTTAGATGTCTCAACCCTTCGCGAACTGCCATTGGGTCGACAACCAATTACTACCCATGTTGTTCCAGTTAAGGAAAAGCCAAATTACTTGGAGCGTGCATGGGAAAGAATCCGTGAAGAGGTTTCGCAAGGCCATCAGGCTTACATAGTTGCACCACGTATTTCAGCCGATCCTGATGCTGGAGCAGATGCAGATTTGGATTTTCTCTTTGGTGAGGAGTCAGAGGAGATCTCATCTGTAGAAGAGCTCGCACCCATGCTGCATTCAGGTCCCTTACAAGGGTTGAAAATTGCAATTCTCCACGGTCGTCTTGCGTCAGAGGAGAAAGAGGCAACGATGCAAGCCTTTTCACGGGGCGAGATTGATGTCCTGGTTTCGACCACAGTTATTGAAGTTGGTGTGGATGTTGCCAATGCAACAATCATGGTGATTATGGATGCCGACAGATTTGGCGTATCTCAACTGCACCAATTAAGAGGACGTGTAGGTCGCGGAACATCTCCAGGTCTATGTCTTCTGGTTTCACATTGCGAGGATCTGACACCAGCTCGTGAGAGGCTTAACGCAGTTGCTGCGACTCTGGATGGTTTCGAACTTTCACGTATCGACCTCGAACAAAGACGAGAAGGCGATGTATTAGGTAGAAATCAGTCGGGAACCCAATCCCACCTTCGCTTATTACGTGTGTTAAGAGATGAATCATTGATCGAAGAAGCACGGGATGATGCCGAGCAACTTATCGCTAAGGATATTGATTTAACCGACTATCCTGCGCTTAGGAAAGAGCTCGCCCAATTACAGCGAGACCAAGCGGTCGATTATTTAGATAAGGGTTAGCACAGTGAGAATCATTGCAGGTGTTGCGCGAGGTAGAACTTTGGGTTCAGTGGCTGGTGCGACCAGGCCTACCTCCGATCGTGCACGCGAAGGTCTTTTTTCATCGCTGACATCAGAGTTTGGAAGTTTTGAAGGCGTTCATGTTTTAGATCTATTTGGTGGCTCAGGTGCCATTGCTCTCGAATCTTTGTCACGTGGTGCAACCTTGGTTCATGTTGTTGAAAAGGATGATGAAGCGCAAAAGACAATCGAAACAAATTATGAGTTAGTTAAGAAATCAAATCCACCAGGAAAGTTTCAACTCTTCGGAATGAGTGCCGAACGTTTTCTCAAGGATTTGCCCAAAGCTAAGTATCACTTGGTGTATATCGATCCACCTTACGATTTCAGCAATCAAGCTGTAGAAGATGTATTGAGCGCATTGCACGATGGAGAGTTCTTAAGTAGCGACGCCTTTATTGCAGTAGAACGCACTGCACGTGGGGCTCAATTCATTTGGCCTGATGCCTTTTCGCCTGCACGTGAGCGAAATTATGGGCAAGCCACCATTTATTACGCTAATTTCCAGTCTGAGAATGGATAACTTGGCTCCATCTTGCTAGCGTTTACGCCATGAAGCGCGCTGTCTGCCCAGGATCTTTCGATCCGATCACATATGGTCACTTGGACATCATTGAGCGCGCTGCTCAGCAATTTGATCATGTTGTTGTCGCGGTACTAGAAAACAGAACCAAATCCAGCCTCTTTACCGTTGCAGAACGAATCTCCATGATCTCCGAGGTTGTAGCTAAGTTTCCCAATGTTTCCGTTGATTCCTGGAGCGGATTGCTGGTTGATTACTGCAAGAGCAACTCAATTCAAGCGATCGTAAAAGGACTTCGTGCAGTAACTGATTTTGATTATGAGTTGCAGATGGCTCAGGTGAATCTGCAAGGCTCAGGGGTGGAAACCATGTTCATGGCAACTGCACCGACACATTCATTCCTTTCTTCATCACTAGTAAAAGAGTTAGCCCATTACAACGGAGATGTTTCAACGATGGTTCCACCATCGGTTAACGAAGCGCTCAAGCTACGAATAGCGGGGAAGTAAAATGGACTCAGTAGAGAAGTTAACATCGGCAATTACCATGGTCGAAGAGGCACGTGGGGTGCCACTGTCAGCTAGCTGCGTGGTTCATCGCGCCGAAATGCTCGAAGTTTTGGATGAAGCCCGCGAATCACTTCCTTCAGATTTTGAATCTGCTCGAAAGATTATCGAGACACGTGATGCCATTATCGAAGAGGCACGCGTCAGTGCCGAGCAGATGATCGCAATTGCTCGCGAAGATGTTGCGCAGATGGTTGAACAGACCTCTATTGTTCAAATTGCTCGAGATGAAGCACGAAAAATTCTTGATGATGCTCGTGAAACCGCTGAAATCGAAAAGGCAGAGGTGGAGGAGTACATTGATGGGCGCCTTGCAACTTTAGAGGTAATTTTGAATAAGACTATGGATGCTGTCTCTCGTGGACGCGGTCGCTTGGCTGGGGCAAATGATAAGGATGTTTTGTCTCAACTTGCTGATGAGAATTAATCTTTAAGAGATTTATATGAGTAAACAAGTAGATACATTTGAGCTCAATACCTATGAGCTACCTCGCCGGGCTGGTGAGATGAAAGAGTATGAATTAGATATTGTTGTAAAAGAAAAGTTCGGGGTTGATTTAATCGGTGTCCCAGCTGGAGATTTCATCGAAGTTGATGCACGTCTTGAGTCGGTAACTGAAGGTATTTTGCTCAGCGCAGATGTATATGCGGTTGCAAAAGGTGAGTGCATTAGATGCCTTGATCCAATCGAGATTGTGATTGATCGAAGGATTCAAGAGCTCTATAACTATGAGCCAACCAATGAGCGTGGAAAGAGAAAGAAGAAGCAAGAGGAAACCCTCGAGGATTTAGAGATCGAGGATGAGTTGATGATGGATGGGGAGATCATGGATCTAGAAACCCCGATCAGAGATGCTGTAGTTCTCTCCCTGCCCATCAACCCACTCTGCAACCAGGATTGCCTAGGCCTATGCCCTGAGTGCGGGGGCAAATGGGCTGAGCTGCCGGAGGATCACGCACATCAGGCGGTCGATGCCCGTTGGGCCAGCCTTAAGGGGCTTAACCTCGACGATCCCGATTTCAAGATTTAGCCCTTTTGAGGGATACTTTCCCTCTGCAGCCATGCTGCCGCCAAATGATTGAGAAGAGGTTAGAACAGTGCCAGTACCAAAGCGAAAAATGTCGCGTTCAAAGACGCGTTCACGACGTAGCCAGTGGAAAACTACTGCAGCAGCTCTTTCAACATGTGGTCAGTGCCAGCAACCTAAGTTGCAGCACACCGCTTGCCCAACCTGCGGTACATACAACCGTCGTCAGGTATTAGAGGTCTGATCTGAGCTCCATGCTCAGTGAGCAGCTGGGAGTAACACTCGATCCAGCTTTGCTTGAGTT
>JNSK01000171.1_pt1 | contig 11249 bp, 7 predicted proteins | sample 210681 | NCBI WGS metagenome assembly JNSK01 (sample SAMN02808684, study PRJNA238866) | freshwater metagenome | biome: fresh water; feature: freshwater reservoir; material: water; isolation source: water column of the freshwater reservoir Embalse de Amadorio in Spain | place: Spain: Valencia ...
CAAACTCCTGGTTCTGGAGTAGGTGGTCGGGTGGAGTGCGGGCAATACTCTCCTCTTGTTCTTATCGGAACTCCTGAGGCAATTGCACATAGCTCTGTTCCATTTGATTCGCAGATTGCTGATGGCATTGAAAAGGCACGTAGTCGCGGAGAGAGTGTTTCTATTCTTGCGTGGGATGGTGTTGCACTTGCTCTCTTTACAACATCCGATGAGGTCAAAGCTGACGCACAGGCCACGATATCTGCACTCAATGCACGTGGAATTACTCCGTGGCTAGTCACTGGAGATAATCAAGAGAGTGCCCGTCACATCGCCTCCCTTGTTGGAATAGCGCCAAGTAACGTTATTGCAAATACCTTGCCTGATCGCAAGTTGCGCGTTGTCGAAGATTTTAAGAAAGACTCAAAGACAGTGCTGATGGTCGGTGATGGAATTAATGATGCTGCCGCTTTAGCCGCTGCAGATTTAAGTATCGCGATGGGCACGGGTACCGACTCAGCAATAGGTAGCGCCGATATCACCTTGATGGGTAAGGATTTGATGGGTGTTGTCAGCTCACTTGCACTGGCCACAAAAACGCTGAAAGTTATCAAGATCAATCTGGGATGGGCCTTTGCCTACAACGTAATTGGTATTCCGATTGCAATGGCCGGAGCGCTCACCCCAATGTATGCAGCCGCTGCAATGGCTGCGAGCTCGCTCCTTGTTGTCACCAACTCGCTGCGCATTCGCTAACTTTTAACTCAGCCCTTTATGCTTACTCCTATGAGTTTGCAGATCGACCAGTTCTTCCGCCCCGACGGCACATTGATCAGCATTCCTGCAAAAGCTTCCAAGAAGATAGCTGTCTTAGAGTTCATAGCGAGCAAGCTATCCCCCGACACCAAGTACCCCGAAAAAGAACTCAACTCCATCATCGCCAACTTCCATGACGACACCGCAGCAATTCGCCGGTACATGATTGAGTATGGGATCTTGGAAAGGGACGGGGGAAGTGTGTATTGGATGTCGACTAAGTCTTAGTCGCTGGGCTATAAATGCAAAATCTTCATAACTCTCAAGAGTTCTAGGCGTTTCTCAATAACATCCAAACTATTTCTTCTTAAATCCCTTTGGACACTTCGCATTGGGTCCACTTACTTTCTTGGTCAGCTTACCTTTGACGCAGGTTATTGAAGAAACTGGCTTACTAGGCGTGCTCTTATTAGCTGTAACTTGCTGGGCGAGAAAATCTTCAGCTTGCTTAATTAAATCTACATGCTTAAAGACCGGAGAAATGAAACCCATCTCACGTGGGTGTTTTTCATTAGCAGGGGTATTAGTTGCTCCGCAGGCATAGAAATTCATACCAGTTGAAATTCCTTGCCCCACATAAATTACTTCCCCTTTATAGGAGGCTGTCGTCCCACTGCCAGAGTCACCAGGACACGTTGAAAGATTTGTTAATAGTGTTTCATTTGCTAATTCGATCAGCCCTTGTCCTTGCAACCAGGGGAAATCAGACTTAGGAGCCAAGTTGGATCTCATGATACGCGGAAGCTCACTTGGGCTTTTATTGGGATTATTCCGATCCTCAGCACACGGATTCTTCTGCCCGGGATCACAGCGGTCTCGATACTCACCGTATCCATGGAAAACTACCTCTGCTCGTGCCTTGACTAATTCAGCTTCAATTTCTGCAGTCATCAACTTTGCTGGGGAGATAGTTGCTAAATCTCTATCTAAGACAAGCACAATAAAGTCGTTAAGTTTCCAACCTGTTGATGATTTTTTATAGTCTCCTACAAAAGTCTTAATGACCTTTGCTCTTCCTTCAGTATCCTTGGTGGATGAGTTAGGTTTCCCAACAGTTATAAACTTAGGCTCAATCACAATGCGATTACCATTGTTATCAAATTGGTAATGGGAATGTGCAGCGCTAAAGACGATACGTGGTGAATATAAGAACCCACTCCAACCGGCCATCAAGTTAGCTTCCGAGGGTCCTTGCTGCCCAAAGATTGGAACTGCTCGGGGGTTATTGAGATCAACTGGTGCATTTAATCCAGCTTGAGCCACAGGGATCGAGGAGCAAATCAGCGCACCAACAGCCACAAGGGCGAGAGCAACTTTGCGCATAACTCAATTTAACAGCGAATCTTTCTCTGTCAAGAGTTTTTCAAAGCATAAGCTCCCGAAATTGAGTTTAAATGCCAGTAATTGTATGAGCCCGTCTCGAGTGTGGGTTGAGGAATAGAGTCCCTCGCGACTCACTTATTATTTCTGTTCGCAGAGGTTTTCCACTTTTAAGAAATGTATCCCCATTTCCCATCCACCTCAACTGCTGCACGGCCTTGATAAAAGTTATAGGCATTGTCATAAATCGCAGGAACAACCAATACGCCCTTCTTATTTATGAAACCCATCTTTCCGCTTACTTTTACGCGGGCTAAACCATTTACAAAATTTCCACCATAAGTAAATTGTGGCTTGATTAGCATTTTTCCAGTTGAATCTATGTAGCCAATTTTTTTGTTAACCATCACTCGAGCTAAGCCTTCAAAAAAACCATGTTGAGGATAATCCCCCCAATTTGACTCGCTGTCATACATTTCAAAGTATTCAAATTGCGGATTAATCTGAAATTTGCCAAATTTGTCAATAAAACCGATTGTGCAATTTTCCGGGGAGTTGCCAATGCACACCGGAGCTAATCCACTGCCAAATTTACCAACCCAGGCAAACATCGGCTTAACAGCAAACCTTCCTTCTTTATTTATGAAGCCCCACAAGTAGTCATCACCTACACGTTGCTGTACGGCTGCAAGACCATCTGAAAATGGATCAGCCCAGGTGAAATTTCCAAAATTTGCGGGAGTTCCATCTGTTTTTGTAAAACGGAATTGGCAATCGTCCATAGTTCCATGACAAGCGGTGAAATATCCTTCACTGGCTTGGGTTTGATAATCCATAGATGTGATATCTAATGGGGTTAACAACTTTCCCTCTATGTCAATGTAACCGCATTGAAACCCATCATTTGAATAACAAACTGCCGCAACTCCATCCGAGAAGTCATAGGCATAGTCAAACTGAGGAGGGATTATATATTCTCCACTTATATCGATGTAGCCGACTCGTCCGTTCGTTTGAGCTGGCGCTAAGCCTGAACTAAAATTTCCCACATATTCAAAGTCCATTGGTATAACTAGTTTTCCGGTTAAATCGATAAATCCTGCACGTCGATCTGAATCAGAAGCTCTCTCGTACACGGCGGCGAGACCTTCACTAAAAATATTTGGATCCACACTATATTGCGGCTCCACAACAAATTTATTCTGCGGGATGTAATCCGCTGACATCTCATTAATCTTGCTACAACCGGTAAGTGAAATTGAACCGATGAGACTTACCGCCGCTACAATACTTTTTATTCTTAGTGACCTCACGCAAAAAAGGTACCTGAACAGCCCTTGCTTTACACTGACCGACTCTTTGCCCTGAAATAATGTCCAGTCAGAAGTATCTGAATTAATCCCGGTCTTTTCAATGAGTACCTCTGATGAAGACCTAAGCGGGCATAAAGAAAGCGCCTTTCGGCGCCATCTCTTTCAACTATAACTACCTATATATCTTGGTAGCGGGGGCAGGATTTGAACCTACGACCTCTGGGTTATGAGCCCAGCGAGCTACCGAGCTGCTCCACCCCGCGTCGGTAGGACAATCCTAATCGCCGCGGGGTCATCTACCAAATTGAGAAGAAAAACTATTTCTTCTCCGCATTTGATGCTGCATCGAGGGCTGATTTCAATCTCTTCTGCGCACGATCGTATGCAGCGAAGTCTCCCTTTGCCAATGCAGCTAATCCATCTTTATATGCAGCGATAGCGCTAGCAATTGCACTTGAAACATCAGATGACGAACCACCTGATGTCACATCGCCACCACCTGATTGAGTTCCTGAGTTTCCACCGAAGACTTGATCAAGGGCACCCTTAAGAGTGTCATCAAAACCAATTTGGTCTCCGAATGAGACAAGAACTTTCTGTAAGAGTGGATATGCAGCAGCGTTAGATGTAGCGCGTACATAAACTGGTTGTACATAGAGAAGTCCGTTACCTACCGGAAGAGTAAGCAAGCTTCCTAGAACCACATCTGATCCACCTTGTCGCAGGAGCGAGAGTGAATTAGCAACTTCAGGTTTTGCCTCAAAGTTTGATGCAACCTGTGATGGTCCGGCAACGTTTGTACTACGTGGCAATTGCAGGACAGTGATTTTTCCGTAATTTGGACCAGCATCAGAATTTGCAACGGCAAAGGCTGACAAGTTTTCACGACCACCGCGAGGTACAAACGGAGTCGTTAGAGAAAATGCTGGGGCCTTTGATCCTGGCATTTGTAACGTCATGTAGTACGGAGGCTGTGCATTTGCGTTGCCACCGAATGTTGATGGATCACGAGGAACGCGCCAGAAATCCTGTCCGCCGTAGAAAGCTCCGGCAGTTTTTACGTGATATGAGCTCAATACATCGCGTTGAACTCTAAACATATCTGCTGGATAGCGAATGTGATTGAGAAGATCGGCAGACATCTCACTCTTTGGAGTAACGCTGCCAGGGAAGACCTTCATCCATGTAGCCAGTACTGGATCTTTCTCATCCCACTGATACAAAGTGACTGTTCCGTCGTAAGCATCAACTGTCGCCTTTACTGAGTTTCGAATGTAATTCACATTTCGATTCGCTTGGGCTGTAACAGAGGTTGAGTTGGCTGTGAGCGCATCAGATGTAGCTGATGCAAGAGCTGTTGTTTGTGAATATGGATAGCTAGCGCTTGTTGTATAGCCATCGATAATCCACTGAATGCGTCCATCAACAATTGCTGGGTATGGATCTCCATCAAGGGTTAACCATGGGGCAACCTTTGCAACGCGATCACGCGGATTACGATCAAAGATGATCTTTGAATCCTTATTGATCAAGCTTGAGAGCAAGATGCGCTGTTCTTGATACTTAATCGCAAAGAGCAACTTGTTAAAGAGGTTGCCAACAGGAACGCCGCCCTTACCTGTGTAGGTGTAGTTCTTCTGTCCATTTGCAGATGCATCATCTGGATAATCGAACTCAACAGGAGAATCGGTCTTGACACCACCAATGATTGAGTAATCAGGGGTGTTCTCACCGAAGTAGATGCGTGGCTCAAACTCGCCTAGCCCCTTTGTCGAAGGTAGATCGCCCACTGCAAATGTTGGCTTTCCATCGGCATCGCGTGAGTTACCAAAAGCTGCAACGAATCCGAAACCATGTGTGTAGACAAGGTGATCGTTAATCCAGTTACGACTTGGGTTACCCTCAATGCTGAGTTCGCGTACTGCGACGATTGTGTCGCGAGAAACTCCATTGACTTTATATCTATCAACGTCAAGGGATTCAGGGAATGTGTAATAAGGCTTGAGCTGCTGAAGCTGGCGGAATGTTGCAGAGAGAACAATCGGATCCATCAGACGAATATTTGCAATCGTCGCTGCATCATCTGAAAGCTGGCCGGCATTAGTGGTGAGCGTCGCATCGTAATTCTGTACTTCAACATTATCGATGCCATAGGCCACACGAGTTGCCTCAATATTGCGCTGAATATATGGCGCTTCTTTAGATGACTCAGATGGCTTAACGGTGAATTGCTGAATCGCTGCAGGGTAAATACCTGCGATCAACACTGATGAGATAACTAGAAGTGCGGTTCCAGCTGTTGGAAGTAGCCAGGAACGGGTAAAGATACTTGCAAAGAAAAGAATCGCACAGACAACTGCGATCGCAGCCAGAATTGCCTTAGCTGGCAAGAGAGCGTTGACATCGCTATATGTCATACCTGTGATGAGTGCATTCTCTTTCAGAGCCAATGCGTAACGGTCATACCAATATGCAACTGCCTTAAGGAGTACAAAGAATCCAAGGAGAACTGAAATCTGAACTCGCGCTGCTGTAGTTGTGCGCTCTGACTGTGCCTGTGGGCGAATTCCACCATAGAGATAATGAACGCCTACCGCGGCAAGAGTTGCAATAACTGTCAGAGAGATTCCCCAACCAATCAGCGCTTGATACATCGGTAACTTAAATGCAAAGAATGAGATATCTAAACCAAATTGTGGGTCAGTCTGACCAAATGGTGTTGAGTTTCTAAACTGGAGCCAGGTTGACCAAAATACTGATCCGGAAGTTCCGCCGAAGTAGATGAGAACTGCTGCAATACCGAGGAATACCCACTTACGAATCGGTGCGAGCTGCGCGCGATAACGCTCGAGGTTATCGGCTTCAATTGATAGCGGCACATAGAGTGGGCGCTTCTTGTAGGCAATGTAAATATTTGCCGTGATGAAGAGAGAAGTGATGACACCAACGACCACGAAGAGAAGAATCTTCGTGACCAGAATTGTGCTCCACACTTCTGTGAAGTCAACAGATTTGAACCAGAGCCAATCGATATAAAATCCACTCGAGGAGGCGATGATCGCTCCGAGAGCAACGATGAGACCAATTGTGATATTCAGGGGTTTGCGCAGTTGATTCATGCGCCTAAACTATCGCAACCCTTCGGTCTCTTCGAACTGAGCGCGGCAACAGCCTCATCGAGAGTTCCCACCGCAGCCACTGTGATGCCTTTAGGTATAGAAGAAAGTTCTGAACAATTCTCCTTAGGGGCTAGAAAGAGGTCGACACCAGCCCGCTGTGCTGCCACAAGTTTCTCTTCAATTCCACCAATTCCACCAATGGTTCCATCTTCTGCAATTGTTCCAGTCCCAGCGACAGAGCGACCCTCGAGTAGGTTCTCTTTGGTCAGCAACTCAATTACTGCCAATGTAAAGATCATCCCTCCGCTGGGTCCACCCGTGTCTTTAACGCTAATCACAATGTCTTCTGGCTTTAATTTTTCATACCCGGCGTTAGGGTAATTTCGAGTGAGATAGTCCAGCGCTACTGTTCGCGCAAAGTCTTGCGAGCCTTTCATCTCGGCCTTCGCCTGTTTATCTTCTTCTTCAACAGTAATGCCCGGTGGATAAATCACACTGCTTGGAAGCAGCACCTGATCTGTTCGCACCCAGCGATAGATTCCTTCAACTCCCGAAAGATATGAACCCGGTGACGTGACGCGAATAGTTAAAAGATAGAACTGGCCATCGGTGGGATATCCCTGTGCATCGCCCTTGGAATTAACTTTTACGATGTCAGGAAAAACACCTTGCGGTGTTCCTGGAGTAATCGCCACATACTGCAATGGAGAGAGAAAGGCTGCGATAAAAAAGAAATAAATTAGTGCAGTTGATGGCCGCGGCAATCGCGGAAAAATCAAGGAGCGAATTATTTTCCTTCTCCTCGTTGCGGATAGTTCTTTCTCTTCTGGTCGTCGGTGGAATCTTCACCGTCATTGACAACCTGTGCTTGGCTAAAGGCCCCTTGGAATCGCTGAAACTGATCTACTGAGCGTGAAGTCTGAGTCTCGTAGCGATCTTTAAATTGTGTCACCCAGAGCACATATCCCAATGCGCCAATGAGCGCTCCAGCGGGGATGACCCACCAGATTAGGGCTAGAAATGCATTGGACATACGCCATAGCCTAGTCGCAAAATCGCCCACTGCACCTCGACGTAAACGAAGAGAGAAAAAGTATCGGCAACAGGGAAGAAATTCTGCTCCCGATGTGTTCTACTTAAATAGCTAGCGGTGAAGAGTTCGCTGTGAGTAGTTCACAGGCGAGTAGCTCTCGGAAGAAAGGTCGGGTAGAAACAATGTCTCCCTTTGGTTTTACTCCGCCCGGTGATGGTTCAGATGATGGAAGCTACGACGGCTCTGCCGACAATAACGGCCCAGAAGATTTCAATGAAATGCTGCGGGCGATCCAGAACCAGATGCGTGAACAATTTGAAAAATTAGGAATTCCCGTTGATGGCATGGATAACATGCAAGCGATGACGCCAGAAAATCTTTCGGCTCTTTTCTCCGGTTTGGCTGGAGTAGGAGGCCTTGCTGGATTTGGTCCATCAGGGAGCAACCCAGCCGATCCACTTCCAATAAACACGGTGCGCGAGACGGCGAAGAAATTTGTTTCAACCAAGGGCATTGCTCCATTGAGTACTCGCGATCAAAGCGTTGTTGCAAGTGCCTATGAAATTTCCGAAGTCTGGCTTAACGAAGCGACTTCATTCCCTTCTGTGCTTTCGCCAACAGCGGCGTCGGCTGTTAATCGCGCGGATTGGGTCGATCTGACAATCCCTGGTTGGCATGGCGATATCGCTCCGCTTGCCCAGGGGCTACTTGAAGCGATGGCTGATCTTTTGGCGCAGGCAACACAAGAACAAGGTGCCGAGGCTCCGATTCCTCTTGATGCAATTGGTGGATTACTGCGCGGATTTATCGCCACCATGGTGGCAACACAATTGGGTCAATCAATTGGCACGCTAGCGTCAACTGTTACTGGTGCACATGATGCGGGCTTACCGATTCTTGATCCACCGCGACCTGTATTAATCCCTGAAAACATCGCTGCCTGGTCTGCCGATCTTGAAATTCCTCAATCAGAGATCTATCTCTTCCACGCACTCCGCGAAAGCGCCGTTGCTCGCCTCTTTGCACATAACCCATGGCTGGTTTCATATATACAGAGCACTATTACTGAATACGGCCGCGGGATTCGCATTGATCTAGATGCGATTCAACGCCAAGCCGAAGAGGCCATGAGTGGCTTTGATCCATCGCAACCGATTGAAGGACAGGTAAATCTTTCGATTGAATTAAACAATGGAATCTTCTCTCCGGAAGAATCACCACAACAGAAAGCTGCACTTGAAAAACTAGAGACAGTGTTCGCTCTCATTGATGGGTGGACCGATGATGTAGTTGTTACAGCTGCCGGAGATCGCATGCCAAATATCGAAGCGCTGCGCGAAACACATCGTCGTCGTCGCGCAGCAGCTACTCCGGCGCAGCAACTCTTTGCAATATTCGGCAAGAGAGTCAGATTGAAAATCGCGATGCGCTGTGGGCTGGAATACTTCCCAGTGCAGAAGATCTCAAGAACCCATCTGCATTTATCGCATCCACTGCTGTGCCAGATGATCTCTCTGGTCTTCTATAGAAAAGCGAAGTCCCCGGCCGCACATTCCAATATCTGCCTTCCCCTTGCAGATATAGAACGGTTATCCGAGGACTTCGTATGCGAAAACTACGACGATCGAAGCAACAAATCAAATGCTCCACGCATTGACTTATGAGAGTTTTTTTACTATGTACATGTATATGAATACAGCGTTAACCTCAACACGTACTTGAGGTTCTGCCACTTCATCCACCTCTTCGACATCGATGGGCAGTACTTTTGGAATATGGGAAATAGCGCTGACCGCAATCTGGCTGATCACAAGCACAGTGGTCATCTAGAAAACGATGATGCAACCCTGCCTGGAATTGGCGAGGGTGAGATCATTGTGATCAGGTCGAAAAGACGGAAGCGCAATCTCTCTGCCTATCGCCAGGGCGGTCGCATCGTGATCTCCATCCCGGCGAGCATGAGCAAGGCCGATGAGCGCGCCATGGTCCCTGAGATGATCGCCAAGATCCGCAGCCAAGAAGCGGCCCGCACCCCAAGTGAGAGCGCGCTAGCTGATCGCATCGATAGCCTGCTGCGCGAGCATGCCCCCGAGATCGAGCAACGCCCGCTGAGTGTGGCCTGGAGAGCGATGCGAGAGCGTTGGGGCTCATGCACGAGCGTGGATCGCACCATTCGCATCTCAGATCGCCTGCAATTAGCCCCTGACTACGCCCTGGATTACGTTCTCTTCCACGAGGCGATCCACCTCGCCCATAGCGATCACGGCGAGGAGTTCACCGCCATTTTGGCCCGATTCCCCGATGGAGAGCTGGCCAGCGCCTATCTCGACGGCTACGAGGCGGCCGAACGCGCCTTAGCCGCCCCCGTTGAGCTGAAGAAACTGGGATAAAACTCCCCCAATTGAGCCCACTTTGAGCGTGAGCGGGAGTATCGTCAATCCTGAACGAGTGCGCTCCTAGCGCATACGTCGATAGGAGGCTAGAAAATGGCAGAGACAAATGAGGCTTACAAGGGTGATGCCTACTGTGTGAAGTGCAAAGCGAAGCGTGACTTCGAAGGCATGGTTCACATTTCGGATTCAGGTCGCCGCATGGCAAAGGGTAAGTGCCCTGTATGCGGAACAACGGTCAACCGAATTCTCGGTAAGGCTCAATAATCCGAAAAGCACGGTAATCCCGCACCATAACTACTAGCCATAGTCAGGCTTCGTTCAGCTGGAATTGGTGAGTAAAAGATTTACAGGTTCACCCCGTATAGGCCAACGCTTATACGGGGTGAATTCTTTTCTCAGCTACCAGTGACGCTAGGTGTGCCTTGATGTGAAGGTGTGGAAGCGCTCGCAGGTAGGCGCTGGCCGAAGTGGAACTCTTCCCGGCATGACAATCCATACTGATGTGAGCACGACAGCCCATAACTACCTTCGCCTGAAAGAAGGAATCAATATCTACCGGACCGCTATCGGTCTGCGCTGTGGCACTGCGCGAAGTTCATTCGCGCTCGCCGAGAACGGTTCAGTGCGCGCTTTAGAAATGCTCAGTAGCCACATCGAAGTCGGAATTGATATCGCGGGTGAATGTGGAATCACGCGTGAAGAGTTACGTGAGCTTCTCTGGAACCTTGAAGAACATGAATTTCTAGAAACGACACCATCGATCTTAGCAATTACTACTCGCTATCACTCTGTTGCTAAACATCAACGACGTGACATATTGCCTGACGCGGCATTCTCGCAATTACAGAGAAGAGTTGCACCTGAGTTAGCTCATGCACGATTACTTCCTGGTGTGCACGATTCCGGAGTTTCAATTATTAATGCGCGCCAAAATGTGAGAGTTGAAATTTACGGTAGCGATCGAATTGCGACCTTACTCTATGGAATTTTGCTATCAAGTGGAGTGACCTACACTCACTTTGCCTTAGGCACACGATCAGATGCCACAGCTGTGATTGATACTGATCTCAGCGCAGGATTTATCAGGGCAACAGATGTTGGTCATGGTTTTAAACAGCGGATGGAAATTCTTGGGAAAGAACTCTCCCTCTTTCCGATAGAAAGCCATGAAAATGCGCAAGAAATTGATGAGACAGAACCTGAGAGATTTATAAAAATACATACAGGCCAATTAGATCCACAACTTCTGGCACAGTGGATGGCATCAGGTCATGAG
>JNSK01000172.1_pt1 | contig 11194 bp, 6 predicted proteins | sample 210681 | NCBI WGS metagenome assembly JNSK01 (sample SAMN02808684, study PRJNA238866) | freshwater metagenome | biome: fresh water; feature: freshwater reservoir; material: water; isolation source: water column of the freshwater reservoir Embalse de Amadorio in Spain | place: Spain: Valencia ...
TCTTCTTGTCTAGGGCACCGCTGCCACGTTCACGAATCAATTCTAAATAGTTTGGGGTATCTTCCGGTTGCGTCATAGTTCGAAATAGTAACTTGTTAACGAGTACTTCTCTAGGATGGCGCAATGGCACAGAAGCGATTACTTCTAATCGATGGCCATTCAATGGCATATCGCGCCTTCTTTGCCCTACCTGCCGAGAATTTCACAACGGCCCAAGGCCAGCACACCAACGCGATCTACGGTTTTGCCACAATGCTGATCTCCCTGTTGAAAGATGAGAAACCGACTCACGTGGCCGTTGCTTTTGATGTTTCACGCAAGACTTTTCGTACCGATATTTTTCCTGATTACAAAGCTAATCGCGCCAAGACGCCCGATGAATTCCGTTCGCAGATGTCCTTTCTAAATGATTTGGTCAAGGGCTTTGGGATAACGCAATTTGCATTAGAGGGTTATGAAGCTGACGACATAATCGCAACAATTACCAAGCAAGCTGAACGTGAAGGCGCAGAAGTTCTCATCTGTACAGGCGACCGAGATAGCTTTCAGTTGGTAACAGATAAGACAACAGTTCTTTACCCAAAGCGTGGCGTTTCTGAAATGGCGCGAATGACGCCTGCGGCAGTTGTTGAAAAGTACGGAATGACACCGGATCAATATCCAGATTTCGCTGCGCTGCGCGGAGATCCAAGCGATAACTTGCCATCTATTCCTGGCGTTGGCGAAAAGACAGCGGCTAAGTGGGTTGTGGAGTACGGATCACTGCAAGAGTTAATTGCGAATGCAGATAAAGTGGGCGGCAAAGTCGGTCAATCTCTGCGCGATAACATTAACGATGTCATTCGCAATCGCGAGCTGACCCAGTTGATTCACGATGCTCCCATCGAGTACAAAGTTGATGATTTATCTTGGCCAGGCGTAGTGGAAGCAGATCTCACCAAACTATTCGAACAACTGGAATTTAGAACGCTAAAGGATCGCCTTAAGCCAATTCTTAACCCAGATTCTGTAGTTAAGAAGCAAGAATCTATTGAGGAGTTAACCCTCTTTGCACCTACTGTCGAAGGTGGTGTGCTTACGCCAGCTGAGATAGATGCCCGTATTTCCGCCCATCAAGGTGAAATTGCAGTTTCATTTGAAATGCGTGATGAGAAATTGCATCGCTACGCAGTCGCATTTTCACCAACAGATGTCCAATTGATTCACTCCTCGCAAATGGGGGAGTGGGCTCAGAATAAAATGATTCCGAAAATTGCTCACGATGCTAAAACATTGGCACGCGAGAATTTACTTGATGGAGTTATCTTTGACACCGCTTTGGCTGCATATCTAGTTAATCCAGGAGTCCGTGCCCAAGAGTTGCCTGATCTCCTTGAGCGATGGGGAGATGGCGCCGCAATAGATTTATCTTCTCCCGAGCAAGAACTATTAAGTAGCGCGGCGGTTCTTTTCACTTTACGCAAATCTCTGGAAACGGAGATGCGCGACCGTGGAGTTCTGCAGCTATTTAATGATTTAGAACTTCCGATAGCCCAGCTCTTGGCGGTTATGGAAAATCGTGGGATAGCCGTTGACCGCAAAGAACTAGAGAAACTTGCTACTTTTTTTGAAGGTGAAGTAGCACGCGAAACTAAGGCTGCGCATTTAGCCGCAGGTCACGAGTTCAATGTGGCATCTCCTAAGCAACTACAAGTCGTTCTCTTTGACGAATTAAATCTGCCGAAGACTAAGAAAATTAAGACTGGATTTACAACTGATGCCGAGGCGCTTAATTGGCTCTTTGAGAAGACTAAACATCCACTTCTGGCATCACTCTTGCGTATTCGTGAAACTAAGAAACTTGGCACAACGGTCGAAGGGTTGATCGCAGAAATTGGCGCAGACGGTCGCATCCGTACTCACTTTGCACAAACGGTTGCTGCCACCGGTAGGTTATCTTCGGTTGGTCCTAACTTGCAGAATATTCCGGTGCGGACTGAGGAAGGTCGCAGCATTCGAAAGACATTCATTGCGGGCTCTGGATATAGCTCGCTACTGACCGCGGATTACAGTCAGATAGAAATGCGCATCATGGCGCATTTATCTAATGATGCAGGTTTGCTTGCTGCATTTGAAACTGGCGAAGACTTACACGCCACCGTTGCGGCACTTGTATTTGGAGTTGCGGCCGTCGATGTCGATCCTGAAATGCGCCGGCAGATTAAAGCGATGTCGTACGGATTGGCTTATGGACTCAGCGCTTATGGCTTGGCGGTTCAACTAGATCTCTCGCCACCTGCTGCCCAAGATTTAATGGATAAGTACTTCCTACGTTTCGGTGGTATCCGTGATTATTTAAGTAGCGTGGTTGTCGAAGCGCGCAAAGTTGGATATACCGAAACGGTGATGGGGAGACGCCGTTACCTTCCTGATCTGACGCACGATAATCGCCAACGCCGTGAGATCGCCGAACGCATGGCTCTAAATGCACCGATCCAAGGATCCGCTGCCGACATCATTAAGCAAGCGATGCTCAATGTGCAACGTGCGCTGCAAGCAGAGAAACTTCAATCACGCCTATTGCTGCAAGTGCACGATGAATTGATCTTGGAAGTAGTAGCTGGAGAAGAAGAGAATTTGACCGCTTTGGTGCGCCGAGAGATGGCCGCGGCATATCCGCTCAAAGCACCTTTAGATGTCAGTGTTGGTATTGGTAAGAGTTGGAACGAAGCCGCGCATTAAATTCTTTGCCTTTGTCACTATTTAATTGTTGGCGAGTTATCGGCCATAGCGGCTAAATCTTCTTCATCTGTAGGTAAGTCGTTTGCAGCGGAAAGTCTTCCTCTTCCAACTGTGAGAATTATGTATCCAATAAAAATCATTATAGGAAGCATCGCTAACCCAACGCGGGGCGAGAGATGCTCGGAAACAACTCCACCAACGGCGGCGCCTATTGCCATAAAGGATCCCTCCACGCTCCAGATCCAACCAAGTGAAGATGTTTGTGAACCCTTTGGTCTTACCGCTTCGAGTACTTCAAAGTAAAAGACTTGAACCGCGCCACCTAGTAAACCAATTGATGCACCGACCAGTGCCATAGTCCAATCTGGATAAGTAAATGCAATTGGAAAGCATGCGATCGACCAGAGTAGATAAGCCCGACGAAGAGCGGAAAGCGGGGCTAGTTTTTTTGAGACCAGGCCACCAAGTAATCCGCCAATGACGGTAGCGATACCAAAGGAGGCGAAGATCCAAGCGACGCGATGCGGAACATTCTCCTGGGTGGCAAATGCGGGAACAGCTACATCAAATACGCCCCATCCGAATCCAATAAAGCATCCTTCGAACATCAACATTTGCATTGCGCGATTTTTTAATAGCCTTTCCTGCCCTTTTGCTTTCTTTTCAGGAATCCAGTTCCGCGAAACAGAAGTCAAAGCGAGTGCAATTCCCCCAGTGAGCATAAGCGCGGCGACTACATTTAACGCTAAATATGGACGTGAAGAGAGCGCTAACGTTGTAACAATCACCGGACCAATTACAGATGTCGAACTCATCATTGCGGAATCAAAGGCATATGCGGTGCGCAAATATGTGGCGGGAACAATGTCTTTCCACAGCGGTCTAACCGAGAGATTAATGGGAGGAGCCGAGATTCCTAAAATGAATGCTGTAATAAGAATTGATCGCGCAGTATCCATTTGATTAAGCGTCAGAATTAAGATGGTGTAACCAGGAACAAGAATCCGCAGTGGCCATTTCTGCCCCCAACGATCCATCACCGATCCTCTGATGCCGGCTGTTACCGCTCCAGCCAAAGAATTTAATCCAATGGCAAAACCTGCAATGGCGAAAGAATCTGTACTTTGTTCGGCCTTGAAGAAAATTCCCAGGCCGATCATTCCGTAAGCGAGTCGGGCAGGGAAAGCTGCTATACCGAGAGAAATAACTTGCGGGAATGAAAACAATTCCCGATATCGCTTCATTTTGCGAAGTTTACGCCTATTTTTATCAGGATTTGCCCTTAACTAGATCAGAACCGTACGCTTACGCCCGTTCACCAGAATGGTTCTGGAGTCCTATTACTTTCTATCCCTACGGAGCAACTTGAGCACATCATCACCAGTCGTAGCAGTTAACGACATCGGATCGGCCGCAGATTTTCTTGCAGCAATCGAAGGCACAATCAGAAATTTCAATGACGGAGACCTCGTCGAAGGAACCGTTGTACAAGTAGATCGCGAAGAAGTACTTCTAGATATCGGGTACAAAACAGAAGGCGTAATCCCTTCCCGCGAACTTTCAATCCGCCACGATGCAGATCCAAATGACATTGTTAAGGTAGGCGATCGCATTGAAGCGCTCGTTCTACAGAAGGAAGATAAAGAAGGTCGCACAATTCTTTCGAAGAAGCGCGCACAGTACGAGCGCGCCTGGGGAGATATCGAAGGCAAGAAAGAGCGCGACGAAGTTGTTGTCGGAACTGTTATTGAAGTTGTTAAGGGTGGCTTGATCGTAGACATCGGTCTGCGCGGCTTCTTGCCAGCATCACTTGTTGAAATGCGTCGCGTACGCGACCTAACTCCTTACATCGGTAAGGAAGTGGAGGCTCGCATCATCGAGCTCGATAAGAACCGCAATAACGTTGTTCTTTCTCGCCGTGCATTCCTTGAGCAGACTCAATCTGAGTCACGCACAACATTCTTAAACCAGCTCCAAAAGGGTCAGGTTCGCACTGGCGTGATTTCATCAATCGTAAACTTCGGTGCATTCGTTGACCTTGGTGGCGTTGATGGTCTCGTTCACGTCTCTGAACTTTCTTGGAAGCACATCGATCATCCAGGCGAAGTTGTTGAAGTTGGCGACGAAGTAACTGTTGAAGTTCTCGAAGTTGATTTTGAGCGCGAGCGTGTTTCACTCTCTCTCAAGGCAACACAAGAAGATCCTTGGCAAGCATTTGCGCGCACCCACACAATCAATCAGGTTGTTCCAGGCGTCGTGACAAAGCTAGTTCCATTCGGAGCATTTATTCGTGTTCACGAAGGAATTGAAGGACTCGTTCACATTTCTGAGTTGGCAGAACGCCACGTTGAAATTCCAGAGCAAGTTGTTGCAGTAGATGACGAACTATTCGTGAAGATCATTGATATCGATCTTGAGCGTCGTCGCATCTCTCTTTCACTTAAGCAAGCCAATGAAGGCCACGAAGTTGAAATCGAAGCATTCGATCCAACTCAATACGGAATGGCAGCTCGTTATGATGCCGCTGGAAACTTCATTTATCCAGAAGGTTTCGATCCTGATACACAGGAATGGAAGCCAGGCTTTGATTCACAACGCGAAGAATGGGAACGTCAGTACCAAGAAGCACAGACTCGTTTCCTAGCGCACAAGAAGCAGAAGGCAGAGGCGAAAGCTGCTGACGCTGCTGCTCCTGCGGTAGAAGAAGTTGTTTCTGAAGCATCTGCAGAATAAGTAGTTAACAAGAAAAGGCTCACCTTCGGGTGGGCCTTTTCTTATGCTCCAAAGTTCTGCCCCGAGGTAGAGTTGGCAATATGTTGATCGTCGCTCTTACCGGAGGAATCGGTGCCGGTAAATCTCTGGCTGCGCAATATTTCTCTGATCTTGGCGCGCGCGTTGTTGATGCCGATCAACTTGCCCGAGTCGCAATAGAGCGAGGCAGTGAAGGATTTGATGAAGTCGTCTTGCGCTTTGGTGAAAAGATCATGCGAGATGGGGATATTGATCGCAAAGCTTTGGCGGAGATTATCTTTTCGGATCCGCAAGCGAAGGAAGACCTAGAAGCGATTATTCATCCACGAGTTCGTGAACTATTAGCAGAAGTAGTTTCAGATCTGCAGCCTGGTGAAGTTCTAATCTATGAAATTCCACTTTTGGCAGAGTCTGGTTCGGCTAATAATTTTGATTTAGTAATCACGGTGGAAGCAGATTTAGAGCTTCGTAAGGAGCGTCTACGTAAACGCGGAATGTTCATCTCGGAAATTGAGCGGCGTATAGCCTCCCAAGCCACTCGTGAAGAGAGAGAAGCGCTGGCAGATTTTGTGATCACCAATGACGGTGATGAAGACCAGTTGCTGCGCGCCGTAGAAAACCTCTGGGAGGAATTACCGAGCCGAGCGAAGTAGGCTAGGAAAATGCGCCCGATCTCTGACCTGCAACGCAAGGTCGAACCTTTACAGGTGATCAGCGACTACGTGCCAGCTGGAGATCAGCCACAAGCAATAGAAGAAATCGCACGCAGGATTGATGCCGGCGTTCAAGATGTTGTCTTACTTGGCGCGACCGGTACTGGAAAGTCTGCAACCACAGCGTGGTTAATCGAACGATTACAAAGACCAACCTTGGTACTAGCGCCAAATAAAACCTTGGCAGCACAGCTAGCTAATGAATTTCGTGAACTCCTGCCAAATAACGCAGTCGAGTACTTTGTTTCTTACTACGACTATTACCAACCGGAAGCATATGTTCCGCAGACCGATACCTTCATCGAAAAAGACTCCAGCGTCAATGATGAAGTAGAGCGCTTGCGCCACTCCGCCACAAACTCGTTGTTGACTAGACGAGATGTGATTGTCGTTGCCACCGTCTCTTGTATTTACGGACTCGGCACGCCTCAGGAATATATAGATCGCATGATCCGCCTCAAGGTGGGAGACGAGATTGAGCGCAATAAGTTACTGCGTAAATTTGTCGATGTTCAATATCAGAGAAACGATATGGCATTCGAGCGCGGCACATTCCGCGTTCGGGGGGACACGATCGAAATCATTCCAATGTATGAAGAGCTGGCGATTCGCATCGAAATGTTCGGAGATGAGATCGAAAAGATCATGACGCTACATCCATTAACCGGCGAAATTCTTCGAGACGAGACCGAAATCTATATCTTCCCAGCCACTCACTACGCCGCAGGTCCAGAAACAATGAAACGGGCGATGGGGGAGATCCAAGATGAGCTACAGATTCAACTCAACTTATTTGAAAAGCAGGGGAAGCTTCTAGAAGCGCAACGGCTCAAGATGCGTACCACCTTTGATTTAGAAATGATGGAGCAACTTGGCTTCTGCTCAGGAATCGAAAACTATTCACGACATCTTGATGGCCGCGAACCGGGTTCTGCCCCTAACTGTTTGTTAGATTATTTTCCAGAGGATTTCTTACTCGTTATTGATGAGAGTCACGTTACTGTTCCACAAATCGGGGCAATGTTTGAAGGCGATGCTTCACGTAAACGCACTTTGGTTGAACATGGATTCCGCTTGCCAAGTGCGATGGATAACCGCCCACTGAAATGGCCAGAATTTCTGGAACGAGTTGGTCAGAAGATCTTTCTCTCCGCCACCCCGGGAAAGTATGAGATGGCCAAGGTCGAGGGTGATGTTGTTGAACAAGTTATTCGGCCAACTGGCCTCGTAGATCCTGCGATCATTATTAAACCTATAAAAGGCCAGATTGATGATCTCTTAAATGAGATAAATATCCGCGCGGCAAAGAATGAGCGTGTTTTAGTGACAACGCTAACCAAAAAAATGTCTGAAGATTTAACGGATTACCTGCAAGAGCGTGGCGTGCGAGTTCGTTATCTTCACTCTGAAGTAGATACCTTGCGTCGAGTCGAGTTACTACGTGAATTACGTACCGGTGAATACGATGTTTTAATTGGTATCAATCTGCTCCGGGAAGGCCTTGACCTACCCGAAGTCTCACTTGTTGCAATTTTGGATGCCGATAAAGAAGGCTTTTTGCGCTCAGCAACTTCTTTGATTCAAACAATCGGACGAGCTGCGCGAAATGTTTCAGGTGAAGTTCATATGTACGCTGACAATATTACGAAGTCTATGGCGCAAGCGATTGATGAGACCAATCGTCGCAGAGCAAAACAAGTTGCATACAATCTAGAACGTGGCGTAGATCCACAACCACTTCGCAAAAAAATTGCCGATATCACCGACACAATCGCTCGTGAGAGTGATGACACGGATGATTTGTTAGCGACCGCTAAGACCAAGAAGGGTGGCAAGGCGACGGTGCCTGATTTGGGATTCCACAGCAAGTCTCTTCTATCGCTGCCGCGCCAAGAACTCCTCGCCTTGATAGGCTCCCTCACCGAGCAGATGCGATCTGCAGCAGGTGATCTGCAGTTTGAACTCGCGGCTCGATTGCGAGATGAGATCCGAGAGTTGAAGAAAGAGTTACGCGGAATGGATGAGGCAGGAATCTAATTGAGTATCGATAAGTTAATTGTCCGTGGCGCCCGCGAACATAACCTCAAAGATGTCTCTATTGAACTTCCACGTGAGGCGCTAATTGTTTTCACCGGGTTATCCGGATCCGGAAAGTCTTCGCTTGCTTTTGACACCATATTTGCTGAAGGCCAACGCCGATACGTTGAATCACTCTCGGCTTACGCCAGACAATTTTTAGGGCAGATGGATAAGCCTGATGTGGATTTTATCGAAGGACTCTCTCCAGCTGTTTCGATTGATCAGAAATCAACCAATCGAAATCCACGTTCTACTGTAGGAACAATTACCGAAGTTTATGATTATCTCCGTCTGCTCTTTGCACGCGCAGGTAGGCCACATTGCCCGAAGTGTAAGAAAGCAGTAACACGTCAGAGCCCTCAACAAATTGTGGATCAAATTTTGACAATGCCAGCGACCACTAAATTTCAAGTTCTAGCACCAGTAATTAGAGAACGCAAAGGTGAGTTTGTCGATCTATTTGCAGAACTAGTTACACAAGGGTATTCACGCGCCCGCGTTGATGGAGAAACCATTTCCCTCGCTGAACCACCAAAGCTAAAGAAGCAAGAGAAGCACACCATTGAGGTTGTTGTTGATCGCTTGACCGCGAAAGCAGAATCAAAATCACGCCTCACCGATTCGGTTGAAACAGCCCTTCGTTTGGCAAGCGGGATCGTCCTCCTTGATTTCGTAGACAGCAAAGGGGCCGAAAAAGAGCGCACCTACAGTGAGCATTTGGCATGTCATGATTGCAATCTCTCCTTTGAGGAACTTGAGCCCCGCTCTTTCTCATTTAACTCACCGTTTGGCGCTTGCGCTGAGTGCTCAGGAATCGGGACCAAATTAGAAGTTGATGAAGAGTTGGTAATTCCAGATGACTCAATCAGCATCAATGAAGGTGCGATCGCCCCATGGTCAAGTGGCCAAACCTCTGAATATTTCTTACGTTTACTTGAAGCGTTGGCTGATGAAGTTAAATTCTCGCTAGATAACCCGTGGAAGAAATTGTCAGTGAAGGCTAAAGAAGCGATCCTTAACGGTTTTGAATATGAAGTACATGTCAAATATAAGAACCGTTACGGTCGCGTTCGAAATTACTCATCAGGCTTTGAGGGCGTCATCCCATTTATCCATCGCAAACACGATGAGACCGAGAGTGATTACTCGCGCGAGAAGTATCAGTCCTATATGCGCGAAATTCCTTGCAATGTTTGCGCTGGTGCACGGCTAAAACCTGAGGTTCTCGCTGTAACTGTGGGGGAGAAGAACATCGCGCAGATCTGCGAACTCTCAATCGCCGACTGCGCCGAATTTCTCAAGTCGATCTCGCTAAATGCTCGTGAAGCTCAAATCGCTGAACGTGTAATGAAAGAAGTACACGCCAGACTTGGATTCCTTCTCGATGTTGGCCTGGATTACCTGTCACTAGCAAGACCCGCCGCGACGCTATCTGGTGGTGAGGCGCAACGCATTCGCCTGGCAACTCAAATCGGATCTGGCTTAGTTGGTGTGCTTTATGTTTTAGATGAGCCAAGTATTGGTTTGCATCAACGTGATAACCGCCGCTTAATTGAAACGCTCACTCGGCTGCGCGACCTTGGTAATACCTTGATTGTGGTTGAGCACGATGAAGAGACGATTCGTACTGCAGATTGGATCGTTGATATTGGTCCGGGAGCGGGTGAACATGGCGGAAAAGTTGTTGTTTCTGGTTCCTATCAAGAGTTAATTGACTCAGAAGAGTCGATCACCGGGGCTTATCTATCGGGACGTAAATCAATCGCAATTCCAGAAAAGCGCAGACCAATAGATCCAAAACGTAAATTGGTAATTAAAGGCGCTAAGGAAAATAATTTAAAGGATGTGGAAGTTGAAATTCCGCTGGGTCTCTTTGTCTCCGTTACCGGAGTAAGCGGATCTGGTAAATCAACCTTGGTAAATGACATTCTTTATACAACTCTTGCAAATAAATTGAATGGAGCCCGCCTAGTACCAGGCCGACATCGCACCGTTACTGGAGTAGATCAACTCGATAAAGTTGTCCACGTTGATCAATCACCTATCGGTCGCACCCCAAGATCAAACCCAGCAACCTACACGGGTGTATTCGATAAGGTGCGTGCGCTCTTTGCCGAAACTACCGAAGCGAAAGTCCGCGGCTACCAACAGGGTCGCTTCTCCTTCAACGTAAAGGGCGGTCGTTGCGAGAACTGTTCAGGCGATGGAACCATCACCATTGAGATGAACTTCTTGCCCGATGTTTACGTTCCTTGCGAAATTTGCCACGGCGCTCGATATAACCGCGAGACACTGGAAGTGCATTACAAAGGCAAGACAATCGCTGAAGTTCTCGACATGCCGATTGAAATTGCCCATACATTCTTTGAGTCAGTTCCCACGATCGCGAGATATCTCAAAACTCTCTGCGATGTTGGTCTGGGATATGTGCGATTAGGGCAATCCGCACCGACTCTTTCAGGAGGCGAAGCCCAACGCGTTAAGTTGGCTACAGAATTACAGCGTCGTTCTACTGGACGCACGATTTATGTATTGGACGAGCCAACAACCGGACTTCACTTTGAAGATGTAAGTAAATTGCTTGGAGTGCTAAGCCGCCTTGTTGATTCGGGAAACACTGTTGTCGTGATCGAACATAATCTCGATGTCATTAAATCCTCCGATTGGGTAATCGATATGGGGCCTGAAGGCGGATTCCGAGGCGGCGAAGTTGTCGCTGAGGGAACTCCGGAAGATGTTGCTAAGGTAAAGGCGAGCTACACCGGAAAGTATTTAGCAGAGATTTTGGCTAGCAATCGCGCGCCAGCAAAGAAAAAAGCTGCCGTGAAGTAAATGTCTGATCCCGCAAGTTATCGTCCAAAGGAAATTCCAGAACTCCCAGGTGTTTACCGTTTTTATAACGCAAAAGATAAAGTCATTTATGTTGGTAA
>JNSK01000173.1_pt1 | contig 11194 bp, 7 predicted proteins | sample 210681 | NCBI WGS metagenome assembly JNSK01 (sample SAMN02808684, study PRJNA238866) | freshwater metagenome | biome: fresh water; feature: freshwater reservoir; material: water; isolation source: water column of the freshwater reservoir Embalse de Amadorio in Spain | place: Spain: Valencia ...
CAAGTGCTGGTATTCCAATGCTGCTCACATCCCTTTCTCAATCACAAGAAGCTCTTACCGGGCAAGAAGTAGGAACTCTCTTTCGCTCTCATGGAGTGCGCACAACGGCGCGCTTACTCTGGCTGGCCCACGCATCAACGCCACGAGGACGCTTAGTTCTCGATGATGGAGCAGTTACTGCAATTCGCGAACGCGGCGTCTCGTTATTACCTGCTGGCGTGACCAGTGTCAGCGGTGAATTTATCTCAGGAGACACAGTGGAGTTAGTCTCACAAGCTGGTGACGTTATTGCACGCGGCCTAGTTGCCTTTGATGCTGGTGAAATTCCACAGATGTTGGGGCGTTCTACAAAAGAGTTAGCAGCGTCCCTTGGAGCAGAGTACGAACGCGAACTCGTACACCGAGATGATCTAGTTCTTCTCTGATATCTCTTTCAGCACCGCCGCAATATCATCACTGATTCCATCGGAACTCGTTGGCATATCGCTGAGCTTTACAATCACAGTTTTTGTCGCATTATCTTGGTAAATGTATTGACCATGAAGGCCCATCATCAGGTTTATTCCAGGATATGGATGCCACATCTGTGCGCTATATCCCCAGCCGTAATCTAGATTTACTGCAGAGGTGGAGAGGCGCTTGCTCCACGACGGGCTTGCAATATCTGGCACCCCACTCATGAGCGCTTGACCCACACGAGCATAATCTCGCGCCGATGCATTAAAGCAACAGAAAGCCTTTTCATGTCCGCCGACCTTATCGACATTCCAAGTCGCGGTGTAATCAGCCCGTACTCGCTTCCAGATGCGGTTACTAAATTCATCAGCTAATGAATTACCTGTTACTTCTTGAATGATCAGTCCCAGCATCTGAGTATTCACACTTCGGTACTCTGCAAATGAGCCTGGCTCTTCTCTCATCTTTCTGTTGTTGTTTAAGAAGTAGTTCATGTCTGTTGTGGCATACATCTGAGCAATGGCAACACCCCAACCAGCTGGACCAGAAGGGTAATTATCTGAGACGCCAATTCCAGATTTCATATCAAGTAGGTCTCTGATTGTTACCTTGTCGAAGGATGTTCCAGCTTTGAAGCGGGGGAGATAGCTAACGAAGGTGTTATCTTCATTGAGAGTTCCTTCATCGACTAACTGGCCAATAACAAGTGCAGTCATAGTCTTAGCGACGGAATACGATGGAAGAACTGTTGATTCAGTCTTACCGTTGAGATACTTCTCGTAGGTAATTTTTCCATCTCTGATGACTAGAAATGCATTTGTCTGAGTGGCATCAAGAAATTCGTCAAAGGTAACTTTCTCTCCTTGCCAGGTTACCTGAGTGATCTCTTCTTGCTCTCCAATAATCCATGCAGATTCAGCCGATGGCGCACCTTCGATAACGTGAGATGGCATCAGATCAGGGGTCTTCGATGCTGGAGCAAGCCCGAGGCGTATCGAAGCAATCGGTTCGGGATATCGAATGACCTTGGTCAATCCAAAAAGGCTAAGGTAGAGAACAAATACAGAAATCAGGATGTTACGAATTATTTTGCGCACATGGTTAGGGTATCGGGCGCTAGGCTTATTCCCATGGATGCAACTGCAATAGTTGAAGGGCTAGCGCTCACAGCACGTTCTGCTGCGCGTACTCTCGTTGCCTCTTCCGGGGATACACGCAGACAAGCACTGCGTGCCATTGCAGCAGCACTTGAAGATCGTAGCGATGAGATTCTTGCCGCAAACAGCCTTGATATGCAGAGAGCCAAGGACGAATCCATGCATCCACAGATGCAGGATCGCTTACTGCTCACTCGTGAGCGAATTACTGGAATGGCCAACGGAGCACGGCAAGTTGCCGACCTAGAAGATCCGCTCGGTCGCATCTTGAAGAAATCAACACTTCCTAATGGCCTCGAACTCGAACAGATTTCAGTTCCTTTCGGAGTCATCGGTATGGTCTACGAGGCACGACCTAATGTGACTGTCGATGCTGCAGTGATCTTATTGATGTCAGGAAATGCCGCTCTGCTTCGAGGATCATCAACTGCAGATGCCAGCAATAAGATTTTGATTGAGGTCATGCGATCAGCCCTTGCCACGACCACAATTTCACCTGATGTTCTGCAATTGGTTCCATCTGATGATCGTGCAACAGTCAAAGCGTTACTTACCGCTAGAGGTAAAGTGGATTTAGTAATCCCACGTGGCAGCGCTTCGCTTATTCGCATGGTTGTTGATGAAGCCACAGTTCCGACGATTGAAACGGGCGCTGGTGTCTGCCACGTCTATATCGATGCCGCTGCTGATTTAGCTAAAGCACTCCCAATTGTGCTTAATTCAAAGACGCATCGTCCAAGTGTCTGTAACGCGGCCGAAACGGTTCTCGTTCACACAGCTGTTGCAGAGAAATTTTTGCCTACCTTGTTGGCTGCACTACATAGCGCCGGTGTTGTCTTGCATGTTGACCCAGCGGTGGAAGCTGTCGCAAAGAGTCTTGATATTGATGTCACCCAAGCTACGACTGAAAATTGGGGAACTGAGTACGGAGTTCTTGAGATGAATGTGGGACTAGTAGATTCACTGGAAAGCGCCATTGATCACATTGCAACCTTTGGAACTCAGCACACCGAAGCAATTGTGACTGAGGATAAAGAGAGTGCGCGAAAGTTTGTTGCAATGTCAGATTGTGCAGCGGTGATGGTTAATGCCTCCACGCGATTTACCGACGGTGAGCAGATGGGATTCGGAGCAGAGATCGGTATCTCAAATCAGAAACTTCATGCGCGAGGCCCTATGGGGTTAGAGGCAATGACAACAACAACCTGGGTAGTCACCGGAACAGGGCAGATTCGCTCATAAGCCGTTCTTTTTATAGACTGCCGTCATGAGCAGTCTCTCGCGCGATGATGTAGCAAAGCTGGCAGCGCTAGCCCGCATCGAGATGAGCGAGGAAGAACTTGTCAGCCTCTCTTCACAATTTGGAGTGATTCTTGACGCTGTCGCTCGCGTACAAGAGGTAAATCTTGATGGTGTTATCGCAACATCGCACCCACAACCAATTCAGAATGTCTTCCGCGAAGATCAGGTGCGTCCAAGCCTTACTCCAGAGCAAGCACTATCAGGTGCACCAGCACAAGAAGAGCAGCGTTTTCGCGTTCCACAAATCCTTGGTGAAGCCGAGTGATTAATCAGACCGCTGCAGCAATGTCAGAGGCCCTGGTTAAGGGTGAAGTGACATCAACACAATTAACTCAAGCACATCTTGATCGCATTAGTGATGTTGATACATCTGTGAAGGCTTTTCTTCATGTTGATGCAGAAGGTGCGCTAGCCCAAGCTGCCCGCGTTGATGCTGATCGCAGCTCTGGAAAGAAGTTGCACCCTCTCGCTGGAATACCACTCGCTCTGAAAGATGTTCTTACTCAAGATGGCATTCCAACAACAGCTGGATCAAAAATTCTGCAAGGGTGGAAGCCTCAATACGATTCAACAGTTGTCTCGAAGATAAAAGAGGCAGGCGTTGTCATTCTCGGTAAAACCAATATGGACGAGTTTGCGATGGGTTCTTCTACTGAGAACTCTGCCTATGGCCCAACATTTAATCCTTGGGATTTATCGCGCACACCAGGTGGTTCAAGTGGAGGATCTGCAGCCGCAGTAAGTGCATTTGAAGCTCCGCTCGCAATTGGTTCAGATACAGGTGGATCAATTAGACAACCTGCCGCGTTAACCGGGATAGTTGGCGTACGTCCAACCTACGGCGCAGTCTCGCGCTATGGATTAATTGCATACTCATCAAGTCTTGATCAAGCTGGCCCATTCGGTCGAACAGTCTTAGATACCGCGCTCTTACATGATGTGATGGCTGGCCACGATCCAAAGGATGCTACGAGCATTAATGGAAAATTCCCTGACGTCATTGCTGCAGCACGTAAGAGCGATGTTAAAGGACTCAAGATTGGCGTTATTAAGCAGTTACAAGGTGAGGGATATCAAAAGGGCGTACAAGCTCGCTTTGATGAATCACTTCAAGTTCTGGCTTCACTCGGTGCCGAGATAATTGAAGTTGATTGCCCAAGTTTTGAATATGCTCTTGCTGCCTATTATCTGATTGCTCCATCTGAATGTTCATCTAACTTAGCCCGCTTTGATGCAATGCGTTATGGCCTGCGCGTGGGCGATAGCGATGGCGCATCTGCTGAGGCGGTCATGAGTGCAAGTCGTAATGCTGGCTTTGGACACGAAGTAAAACGCCGCATCATCCTTGGCGCATACGCTCTCTCATCAGGATATTACGATGCGTACTACGGTAGTGCGCAGAAGATTCGCACACTGATTATTCAAGATTATGCCAAGGCATTTGCTCAGGCAGATGTTCTGGTCTCACCGACTGCTCCAACAACTGCCTTTAAAATTGGTGAGAAATCTAATGATCCAATTGCAATGTACTTAGGCGATGTTGCAACGATTCCTGTGAACTTGGCAGGCATCTGTGGCATGAGCCTTCCTGCCGGGCTAGCCGATGAAGATGGATTGCCAGTTGGTTTTCAGATTATGGCCCCTGCGATGTGCGATGACCGTCTCTACAACGTCGGTGGCGCACTTGAAGCAGCTTTGGCATCTCAGTGGGGCGGACATTTGATATCTAAGGCTCCGGCGTTAGGAGGTAGCAAGTAATGGCTATTTCCTATGATGATGTTGTTGCAAAGTATGACCCTGTACTCGGTCTTGAAGTACACGTCGAACTTAACACCGAGTCAAAGATGTTCTGTTCATGCAGCACAGTATTTGGTGGCGAGCCAAACACCCAAACATGCCCTGTCTGCTTGGCTCTTCCAGGTGCGCTCCCGGTTGTTAACGCACGTGCAATCGAATCAACAATCAAAATTGGCTTAGCCCTCAACTGCCAGATAGCACCATATAGCCGCTTTGCTCGTAAGAACTACTTCTATCCAGATATGCCAAAGAACTTTCAGATCTCGCAATACGATGAACCGATCTGCTTTGATGGATACGTTGATGTTGAAATTGATACTGATGAAGGCCTGAAAGAATTTCGCATTGAAGTTGAACGCGTTCACATGGAAGAAGACACTGGAAAGTCCTTGCATGTGGGTGGAGCGACCGGGCGTATCCACGGTGCTGATTACTCTCTTCTTGATTACAACCGCGCGGGTATCCCACTCGTTGAAATTGTGACAAAGATTGTCCCTGGTACAGGAAAGTACGCACCAGAAGTTGCACGTGCCTATGTGGCCGAACTTCGTGACATCTTGCGCGGACTCGGTGTCTCTGATGTGAAGATGGAACAAGGTTCATTGCGCTGTGATGCCAACGTTTCACTCAAGCCGATGGGCTCTGATGTTCTCGGTACCCGTTCTGAAACAAAGAATGTGAACTCACTTCGCTCAGTAGAACGCGCCATCCGCGGTGAAATGATTCGCCATGCAGAACTTCTTGATTCTGGCGCAAAGGTGAAACAAGAGACGCGACATTTTCAGGAAGATACTGGCCTGACACGTTCTGGTCGATCAAAAGAACAAGCTGAGGATTATCGCTATTTCCCAGAGCCAGATCTTGTTCCAGTTGCACCTGATGCGGCATGGATTGAAGAGCTACGTAAAGCGCTTCCAGAACGACCTTCACTTCGCCGAAAGCGTTTAAAACAAGAGTGGAATGTGCCCGATAAAGAGATGGCCGCAATGGTCAACGCCGATGTTCTCGATATTGTGGAAGCAACAGTTGTGCTTGGAGCTGATCCGACAAAGGCTCGCTCATGGTGGCTCGGTGAGATTTCACGTATTGCAAACGATAAGGAAGTTTCTGTCACAGAGCTTGCGATTACACCAGCAGATGTTGCTGAGATCGTGGCACTTGTAAACAAGGGTGAGCTCACCGACAAACTCGCACGCCAAGTTGTTGAAGGTGTGGTTGCGGGGGAGGGAACGCCCGCAGAGGTTGTAGCAAAGCGTGGAATTAAAGTTGTTAACGACGATGGCGCGCTTATGGCAGCTATTGAGAAAGTGTGTTCAGAACAACCTGATACCGCGCAGAAAGTCCGTGATGGTCACATTCCTGCAGCGGGTGCGCTCATTGGTGCAGTCATGAAAGAGACAAAGGGCCAAGCAGATGCCGCGCGGGTGCGCGAACTTCTACTTGGCCACCTAGGTCAACCTGTCAATTAGTGAGCGATTACGCCTTCAGTTTCAACGAGTGAATCTTTACCAATATTAATAAAGAAGAAGAGAACAACGGCTCCAGCGAATAGAAGTGCAGCGCTGACGGTAAATGCCACTGTGTAACCGTGGGTCATGCCATATGGATAGAGCTTTTCTGCGAGTCCAGGAACCGTTATTCCTACCTCATTATTTGCCTTGATATGTGCGACCGCGGCAGTTGCGGCGACAGTATTGAGCAGCGCGGTACCAAGTGATCCACCTACTTGCTGGCTGGTGTTGATCATGGCACTGGCAACACCTGTGTCGCGATTGCCAACACCATGGAGCGCTGTTGATGTCAAAGGAATAAAGACCAGGGCCATTCCAGAACTCATAATGAGAAGTGATGGAAGCACATGGGTGACATATGAAGTCTCAGGCGTAATCTGAGTGAGCATCAATAATCCGATACCGGCAAAGATAAGTCCTGGAACCATTAATGGCTTTGGTCCAAACTTTGGTAGTAATTGCGATGCAACTCCGGCGAAGACAATGATTCCTGCGGTAAACGGCAAGAATGCAAAACCAGATTTCAACGGTGTGTATCCGAGGACGATCTGGAGGTAGAGACCGAGGAATAGGAACATCGAGAACAAGCCCGCACCGACGATAAGTGAACCAAGATATGAGCCACCACGGTTACGCTCTGTGACAACGCGCAGCGGCATCATTGGATTTGCAACTTTGGTTTCAATCACCACGAACGCAACCAAGAGAACTACAGCTGCGACCAGGAATGAAATTGTTGAGGTTGCAGACCAACCCTTATTTGCTGCTTCGCTAAAGCCATATGTAAGCGAGAACAGCCCAGCAGTTGCAGTGATTACACCTGGGATGTCATAGCTGTGATCACCGCTGGCTTTTGATTCCTTTACATACTTAATTGCTAGAACTCCAGCGATAACTGCAATCGGAACGTTAACTCCAAGGCACCAGCGCCATGAGAAGAACTCTGTGAGCGCGCCACCAAGAATGAGACCGATAGCAGCGCCTCCGCCTGAAATCGCGCCAATAACGCCAAATGCCTTTGCGCGTTCGGCTGGAACTGTGAAAGTCACGCTGATAATTGCAAGTGCGGCAGGTGCAAGAAGTGCACCGAAGACTCCCTGTAATGCACGAGCTGCAAAGAGTTGCTCTTGATTTGCGGCGATACCGCCGAAAGCGGAGACAAGAGCAAAGCCTGCGAGTCCAATTAGGAAAATCTTCTTACGTCCCATGAAGTCACCGATACGACCACCAATGAGCAATAGCGATCCGAATGCGAGTGTGTACGCCGTGATGACCCACTGCTGGTTTGCATCAGTGATTCCAAGATCAGCCTTTGCACTTGGTATTGCAATATTGACGATCGATGAATCTAGAACGACCATAAGTTGGGCGATGGCAACAACAAAGAGTGTGCGCCAGCGATTGGGATCAAGGGTGGTAACAGGTGCTTGTGACACAGGAGGTACTCCTAAAAAAGTTCATTTTCGGTGGTTAGAGGCTAGAATTATCTCATGTCGAAGATGAAGCCGCGTTCTGGTGTTGTAACCGATGGCCTCGAAAGAGCACCTGCTCGCGGAATGTTGCGTGCAGTCGGTATGGGTGATGAGGATTGGGTCAAGCCGCAGATCGGCATTGCTTCTTCATGGAATGAAATCACCCCCTGCAATCTTTCGCTCGACCGACTTGCAAAGGCATCCAAAGAGGGCGTCATTGCAGCAGGTGGATTTCCTATGCAATTTGGCACCATCTCAGTCTCTGATGGAATTTCCATGGGCCATTCCGGTATGCACTTTTCATTGGTTTCACGCGAGATTATTGCCGACTCTGTTGAAACTGTGATGCAGGCCGAAAGATTTGATGGAATGGTGACATTTGCAGGTTGCGATAAATCACTTCCTGGAATGATGATGGCGGCAGCTCGTTTAGATGTTGCAGCGGTATTCGTCTACGCCGGTTCATCGCTACCGGGTCAGGTAGATGGAAAAGATGTCACGATCATTGATGCATTTGAAGCAGTTGGCGCATGTGCTCGTGGACTTATTACGAGAGAAAATGTTGATGAAATTGAGCGCGCAATCTGTCCTGGTGAAGGCGCCTGTGCAGGTATGTTTACCGCGAATACCATGGCAGCGATTGGTGAAGCGCTAGGCCTCTCGTTACCAGGATCAGCAGCTCCTCCTGCTATTGATCGCAGGCGCGATGCATACGCGATCAAATCTGGTGAGGCAGTCGTAAACCTCATCAAACTTGGAATCACAACACGAATGATTCTTACCAAGAAGGCATTTGAAAACGCGATCACAATTTTGATGGCGCTGGGCGGCTCAACCAATGCTGTACTGCACTTATTGGCGATCGCTCATGAGGCAGAAGTTGATTTAACTCTTGAAGATTTCCATCGCATAGGTTCAAAGGTCCCTCTACTTGGAGATCTCAAGCCATTTGGTAAATTTGTGATGTCAGATGTTGATCGTGTGGGTGGCATTCCAGTTGTGCTCAAAGTTTTACTTGATGCTGGCTATCTCCACGGCGATACATTGACTGTCACCGGTAAGACGATGGCTGAAAACTTAGCTGACATTAAGCCACCACTTGCTGACGGCGATGTACTTCGCGCCATCGATAAACCACTTTCGACAGATGTTGGAATTACTATTTTGGGTGGATCCCTTGCCCCAGAAGGTGCGGTGTGTAAGACAGCTGGAATCGGTATTGCTAATTTTGAAGGGCCAGCTCGAGTATTTGATCGTGAACAGTCTGCAATGGATGCTCTCGAAGATGGAACTATTCAAGCAGGTGATGTTGTTGTCATTCGCTATGAAGGTCCAAAGGGTGGTCCTGGAATGCGCGAGATGTTGATGATTACGGGCGCAATCAAAGGTGCCGGTCTTGGAAAATCAACTCTGCTCCTTACCGACGGTCGTTTCTCTGGCGGATCGACTGGACTTTGTGTAGGTCACGTTTCGCCAGAGGCAGTTGATGGTGGACCGATCGCATTTGTAAAAGATGGAGATATTGTTCGAATTGATATCACCAATCGAACCCTTGATCTTCTGGTCGATGCGGCAGAGCTTGCGGCCCGTAAGGTTGGATGGAAGCCACTTCAACATCGATACACTCGCGGGGTCCTGCATAAATTTTCGCAGCTCGTTGGCTCAGCCTCTCGCGGGGCTGTCTGCGACTAACTCACGGCTCTCTCATATTTTGAGATCACCATCTCACCTCTTGACGCCTACGCCTTGAGGTTGGAGAATAGAGCCATGTCAAGCAATCGCGTCCTTACCTCATCAGTGGTGGTGATTCGATAGCGCGTGCCTTCACGACACGCGCCCTCAGATATCTGGGGGTTTTTTTATTTAACGGTTCAGGTAGGAAATCGATAGAGAGCGAAAGGAGTACGAAGAGATGGCACACGTTCCAACAGTAGATGGCACGACAATGAATGGAGCTACTTCATTGGTGAAAAGCCTTGAAGCAGTTGGCGTTGATGTGATGTTCGGTATTCCTGGTGGCGCGATTTTGCCAGCCTACGATCCCATCTTCGACTCCACCATCAGACATATCTTGGTTCGCCATGAACAAGGTGCGGGCCATGCTGCAACTGGTTACGCGCAAGTTACTGGTCGTGCTGGTGTCTGTATCGCAACCTCTGGCCCAGGGGCGACCAACCTCGTCACCCCACTTGCCGATGCAGCTATGGATTCAGTTCCTATGGTTGCAATCACCGGACAGGTTCCATCTCTTGCCATTGGTACCGATGCCTTCCAAGAAGCAGATATTCGCGGCATCACGATGCCATTTACTAAACATAATTTTCTTATCACCAACCCACAGGATATTCCGCGAGTAATTGCCGAAGCTTTCCATATTGCAACAACAGGTCGCCCTGGACCAGTTCTTGTTGACATCACAAAAGATGCACTGCAAAAAGAGGTCACATATAACTGGCCAACACGTATTGAACTTGCTGGATATAAGCCGCAGTTTGCACCAAATCAGAACGCCATCAACGATGCCGCCGCGCTCATTGCATCCTCACATAAGCCAGTCTTCTATGTTGGTGGCGGTGTGATCAAGGCAAACGGTGCACGTGAGTTACTTGAGTTAGCAGAACTTCTTGGGGCACCTGTTGTCACCACCCTGATGGCACGCGGTGCGTTTCCTGATTCGCACCCATTACATATGGGTATGCCCGGAATGCACGGAACAGTTGCAGCCGTTACTGCACTTCAAAAAGCAGATCTACTCATTACTTTAGGTGCACGATTTGATGATCGCGTCACCGGAAAACTTTCAACTTTTGCAGTAAATGCCAAGGTAGTACATGCAGATATAGATCCTGCTGAAATCGGTAAGAATCGTTATGCCGACGTCGCGGTGATTGGTGACGTGCGCGAAACCATGAAGGCTTTGGTTCCTGCTCTCAAGGCAGCGCTAGCAAAGAGCCACCCAGATCTGACTCCATGGCTTGATTCAATGAATAAATTGCGTGCCACATATCCACTTGGCTATGACGTTCCATCAGATGGATCGCTCTCGCCGCAATTTGTTATCGAACGCCTCAGCCAAATCTGTGGACCTGACACAATTTTTGCAGCGGGTGTTGGTCAGCATCAGATGTGGGCTTCTCAATTTGTTAAGTATGAAAAACCACGCACCTGGCTCAACTCTGGTGGAGCAGGCACGATGGGTTATGCCGTTCCTGCAGCCATGGGTGCCAAAGTAGGCGCACCTGATAAAACCGTGTGGGCAATCGATGGCGATGGATGTTTCCAGATGACAAATCAAGAACTTGTCACCTGCGCACTTAATGACATCCCGGTAAAGATTGCAATCATCAATAATGAAAGCCTTGGAATGGTTCGCCAGTGGCAGACCTTGTTCTATGACAGCCGTTATTCAAATACCAACCTTGAATCTAAGCGTGTTCCAAACTTCCCAATGTTGGCAGAGGCGATGGGCTGTGTTGGCCTTGCCTGCGAACGTCCTGAA
>JNSK01000178.1_pt1 | contig 11000 bp, 9 predicted proteins | sample 210681 | NCBI WGS metagenome assembly JNSK01 (sample SAMN02808684, study PRJNA238866) | freshwater metagenome | biome: fresh water; feature: freshwater reservoir; material: water; isolation source: water column of the freshwater reservoir Embalse de Amadorio in Spain | place: Spain: Valencia ...
CGATAACTTCTTGTACCAATACTTCAAATCCTTCAGTAATGATCGGCGCTGCGCTTCTTGCCAAGAAGGCAGTTGAAAAGGGACTGAAGTCAAAGCCTTGGGTTAAGACAACTCTGGCGCCGGGCTCAAAGGTAGTAACTGATTATTACGATAAGGCTGGCCTCACTAAGTACATGGAAGACCTTGGTTTCAACTTAGTTGGCTACGGCTGCGTTACTTGTATTGGTAACTCAGGTCCACTTCCAGTTGAAGTTAGCAAAGCAGTAAACGAGCACGATTTGGCAGTTACTGCAGTGCTTTCAGGAAACCGTAACTTTGAAGGCCGCATCAGTCCTGATGTGAAGATGAACTACTTGGCTTCACCACCGCTAGTTGTTGCTTACGCAATCGCCGGCACCATGAATCACGATTTTGAAAATGATTCACTTGGTAAGGATCAATCAGGTAATGATGTTTACCTACGCGATATCTGGCCATCACAAGAGGAAGTTGCTTCAGTAATCGAAGCTTCAATTTCATCTGAGATGTTCAAGAAGGATTATGCAAGTGTCTTCGAAGGCGATCATCGCTGGAAGTCACTTGCGACCCCAACTGGCAACACCTTTGAGTGGGATCTAAATTCAACTTATGTGCGCAAGGCGCCATACTTTGATGGCATGCCTGCTCAACCAAAGCCGGTCACAAATATCACTGGCGCTCGCGTAATGGCGATCTTGGGTGACTCGGTCACAACTGATCACATTTCTCCAGCTGGAAATATTAAAGCCGATTCACCAGCAGGAAAGTATTTAGCTGAGCACGGAATCGAACGAGTTGATTTCAACTCATATGGTTCACGACGTGGAAATCACGAAGTGATGATTCGTGGAACATTTGCAAATATTCGCCTAAAGAATATGTTGCTCGATGGCGTCGAAGGTGGCTTCACTCGCAACTTCCTAGATGGTGGCAAGCAATCAACAATTTACGATGCGTCTATGGCATACCAAGCCGCTGGAATTCCGCTAGTCATCCTGGCCGGAAAAGAGTATGGCTCTGGATCATCTCGTGACTGGGCTGCTAAGGGCACTGCATTGCTTGGTGTTCGCGCAGTTATCGCAGAATCTTTCGAGCGCATTCACCGTTCAAACTTGATCGGTATGGGCGTGCTGCCTCTTCAATTCCTAGATGGACAAACTGCTGCTTCACTTGGTCTAACTGGTGAAGAAACTTTCGAAATCACTGGAATTGAAGCGTTAAATAATGGCGCATCTCCAAAGGAACTTACCGTCAAAGCTGGCGATAAGGTCTTCCAGGCTAAGTTGCGAATCGATACACCAGGTGAGGCTGATTACTATCGCCACGGTGGCATCATGCAATACGTATTACGCTCGCTATTAGTCAGCTAATCCGTTAGCAGCAGGACAATCGGGGCGCTAAACCTTAGACTGTAGCCATGATTGAGCAGATTAAATCTCCCAAAGATTTAGCTGCTCTTTCGGCTGCCGATTTAACAATATTGGCCGCCGAGATTCGCACCTTCTTAATCGATAAAGTCAGTAAGACTGGCGGCCACCTTGGACCAAACCTAGGTGTAGTTGAGTTAACGATCGCCATTCATCGCGCCTTTGAATCACCTAAAGATGTGGTGCTCTTTGATACTGGTCATCAAAGTTATGTTCATAAAATCTTGACCGGTCGCGCTGATGGTTTTGATCTATTGCGCCAAAAGGGTGGTTTATCTGGTTATCCCAGCCGAGCCGAGAGTCAACACGATGTAATTGAGAACTCACATGCATCAACTGCCCTTTCTTGGGGTGATGGCATTTCACGTGGTTTCTCTTTAACCGGACAGAGCGATCGACATGTTGTTGTAGTTGTTGGCGATGGCGCACTGACTGGCGGTATGTCCTGGGAAGCGCTAAATAACATTGCGACATCTGAAGAACGAAATTTAGTTATTGTGGTTAACGATAATGAACGCAGTTACTCGCCAACAATTGGTGGCGTTGCAACATATCTCTCAACCCTTCGAACCACTCGTGGATACGAGAAATTCCTAGACTGGGGCAAAGAAGTTCTGCATCGCACACCAGTTGTTGGGGGACCGATTTATGACACTTTGCACGGCATGAAGAAGGGCATTAAAGACATCATTGCCCCGCAAGGCATGTTTGAAGATTTAGGTCTTAAATATATTGGCCCAATTGATGGGCATGATATTGAAGCGATGGAGAAAGCTCTTTATCGAGCCAAAGAATTCGGTGCGCCAGTAATCGTTCATTCAATTACTGAGAAGGGTCGCGGTTACGCACCGGCCGTTGAAGATGAGGCCGAAAAATTCCACGCGGTTGGCATTGTTGATCCCGAAACCGGGCTACCGATTTCCAAGGGCGTAACTTCATGGACCAGTGTCTTTTCAGATGAATTAGTTAAGCAAGGTGAAACAAATATCAATTTGATCGCCATCACTGCTGCGATGTTAGGGCCGACTGGACTAGATAAATTTGCGGAGCGCTTCCCAGATCGAACAATCGATGTCGGTATTGCCGAACAGCACGCGGTAACAAGTGCTGCTGGTTTAGCTTTTGCCGGAATGCACCCAGTCGTTGCGGTTTATGCAACCTTTTTAAATCGCGCATTTGATCAAGTGCTCTTAGATGTGGCGCTTCACAAGGCAGGCGTTACTTTTGTACTAGATCGCGCAGGTATTACCGGCGATGATGGTGCTTCACATAATGGCATTTGGGATTTAGCTTTAACCGGAATCATTCCAACGATGCATGTTGCGGCACCTCGTGACGGAGCGCGTCTTCGTGAAGTTTTAGCTGAGTCAATTCAAATTACCGATGCGCCTTCTATGTTGCGCTATCCAAAGGGTGAGGTCATCGCCAATATTCCAGCATTTGAACGTCGCGATGGAATCGATGTTCTCTATCGCGGTGAAAGTGCTGATGTTCTTTTGGTTAGCGTTGGCGCCATGGCAGCAATGGCAGTAGAAGCTGCATCACAGGCTTATCGCGAAGGTGTTGGTGTAACAGTTATTGATCCGCGTTGGGTAAAGCCCTTGCCTCAATCACTAGTCACGATGGCAACACGTTACAAGAGCGTGGTTGTTCTAGAAGATGGAATTCGCCATGGCGGTATTGCCAGCACAATTAGCGAAATGTTCCGTGATGCCGGTTTACAAGTGCCAATTCATTCAATTGGCGTTCCGTTAACCTTCTTAGAGCACGCCAAACGCGGTCAAATTCTGAGTGAACTTGGCATTACTGCGCAGCAAATTTCCTTAAGCATTGTTGAGTGGAGCTCATCTTTGAAAGACGGTTTCCTCTCAGAGCTGGCCGAAAATCAAACTAAGCTAGAGAAGCAACGCCCTTTGGATGAAAACGCTGACCCGAGACGGCTTCGCTAATACCTTCACGATCTAGGTAAGGCAAGATTCCGCCAAGGTGCATAGGCCAGCCAGCACCAAGCAACATACAGATATCGATTTCAGCTGCTGTACTTACAACGCCTTCATCAAGCATCATTCGAGCTTCTTCAGCCAGGGCCTTTAGAGCACGCAAGCGAACTTCTTCACCGGTAGATGCCTTATCGCCCCTCTCCATCAGCGCAACAGCAGCAGGATTTGGAATTAACTTGCCACTCTCATCCTTGATGTAGATGGTGCGCACGCCCTCTTTAACGAGACGCTGCATAGTAGGGGAGATGCGATATCGCTGACCTAAATTCTTATGCAGAGTTTCGGCAACATGTAGTGCAACGCCAGGGCCAACTAAGCCAACTAATTCAAATGGTGACATTGGGAAACCAACGCTGCGAAGAGCGTTATCTGCAATATCGGCAGGAGTTCCTTCATCCATCGCATCAGTAATTTCGCCCATGAAGCGAGTAAGCAAACGGTTAACGACAAAGCCAGGTGCATCCTTGGTAATAACCATGGTCTTCTTTAACTCTTTACCGATATTAACTGCAGTGGCCGTTGTGGCATCGTCAGTCTTTGAAGTTCGAGCAACTTCAAGTAATGGCATGATTGCAACTGGGTTGAAGAAGTGGAAACCAATTACTCGCTCTGGATTCTTCATTCCTTCAGACATTGCTTCAACTGAAAGAGATGAAGTATTTGTGGCGATCACGCACTCTGGCGAAACGATTTTTTCCAGCTTCTTAAATAGATCCTGCTTTAGGGCAAGTTCTTCGAAGATTGCTTCGATTACAAAATCGCAGCCGGCGAAAACGCTCTGATCGGCAGAACCGCTGATGAGCAGGCTTAAACGGCGAGCTGCTTCTTCGCTCATGCGCTTCTTTTCGACCAACTTTGCGAGTTCGTTGCGAACCCAAGCCACACCCTTATCGGCGCGCTCTTGATCAATATCTGTCATCACGATTGGCGTCTTTAAATTTCGAAGCAACAGAAGCGCTAGTTGCGAGGCCATTAAACCGGCGCCAACTACACCTACGCGGGCAACTTTGCGGCCAAGTGCTGGCTTTGGGGCGCCTTCAACTTTCTTACGCTTCTTCTGAATTAAATTAAATGCATATAGAGATGCGCGAAGCGGATCGCTCATAGTTAAGTCAGCAAGAGCTTGATCTTCAGCATCGAAGCCTTCACCAAGTGAGTTGCTCTTAGCAGCAGCAATCAATTTCAAGGCAGCGTTTGGCGCATCAATCTCAGCGCCTCCGTACTTCTTGAGAGCGGCTGCCTTGCCGGTAGCAAGTGCGCTTTCCCAAGCCGGATCGTTACTGTAATCAGCGCGTTCGATATTGGTCGCACCAGATAAAACGCTTGCGGCAAATTGAACTGACTTTTCTAGGAAGTCAGCTGGTTCGTAAACCGCATCTACTACACCAAGTTTGTGTGCATCTTTAGCTTTCATCATGGTGTTATTGGCAAGTGCGTTCAACATAATTACTTGAACTGCGCGTTCTGGGCCAATTAACTTAGGCAGAATTGTGGCACCGCCCCAACCAGGAACTAGGCCCAGGAAAACTTCTGGCAAACCGGTAAGTGCAGTGCTAGCTAAGGTGCGATAGTTGCAGTGCAATCCAACTTCAAGTCCGCCACCAAGTGCTAAACCATTGATAAATGCGAAAGTTGGTTTACCAAGTGAACCTAACCGACGGAAAACGTCGTGCCCTAATTTTCCGATAGCCACTGATTGTTCGCGCTCAGCTAAGAACGATAACGCTGAAAGATCGGCGCCCGCAGCGAAGATAAAGGGCTTACCAGTAATTGCAACAGCAACTACATCGCGAGATGCGGCATCAGTAATCGCGGCATCAAGTGCAAGTAGCGACTTTGGTCCAAAAGTATTTGGTCGATTGTGATCGTGTCCGTTATCTAATGTGATCAGCGCTAACTTTCCCGATGCACCAAAGGGGGAGAGCTCAATCTCGCGAACTAAGGCATTGGTAATTACTTCTTCAGGAGCGCCTTCCGGCATGATGATTTCGGTAGCCATTTTTATTTGCCTCCTGTGAAGTGTGGGTTCTCCCAGATGATGGTGCCGCCCATTCCTAAGCCGATACACATAGTTGTAATGCCATAACGCACCTCTGGGTGAGCTTCAAAGCTACGAGCCAAGTTAAGAATTAAGCGAACGCCTGATGAAGCAAGTGGGTGACCAACAGCAATTGCGCCACCGACCGGGTTAACACGGGCATCGTCATCTGCAATTCCAAAGTATTCAAGGAAGCTAAGCACTTGAACAGCAAAAGCTTCATTAACTTCAAAGAGACCGATATCTTCAATCTTTAAGCCAGCCTTTTCGAGCGCCTTAATGGTTGAAGGAACTGGGCCATAGCCCATGATCTCTGGCTCGACGCCGGCAAATGCGAATGTAACCATGCGGGCTTTAATAGTTAAGCCAAGTTCGATCGCTTTATCTTCAGCCATTACCAGTGCTGCAGTTGCGCCATCGTTTAAACCGGCTGCATTTCCCGGAGTTACGCGACCGCCTGCACGAAACGGAGTCTTTAAACCAGCTAGCGCTTCCATAGTTGTGCCAGGGCGAGGTGGTTCATCGACCGTGGCAACGCTCCAACCAAGTTCTGGATTACGAGCTGCAGTTGGAATCAAATCTTTTTGAATTGTGCCTGCTTCATAAGCTGCTGCAGTCTTTAATTGTGAATTCAATGCATAACGATCTGCGCGCTCTTTAGTAATGGTTGGGAAGCGGTCATGCAAATTTTCTGCAGTATTTCCCATTGCAAGCGCATCGGTTGAGACAATTTTTTCCGCCAAGTAACGGGGATTCGGATCAACGCCTTCGCCCATTGGGTGGTTTCCCATATGTTCAACGCCACCTGCAATTGCAACATCGTATGCACCCATTGCAATTGAACCGGCGACAGTTGTAACTGCAGTGAGGGCACCTGCGCACCAGCGGTCGATTGAATATCCAGGAACTGAATTAGGAAGTCCAGCTAGCAAGGCAGCGCTTCGACCAATATTCATACCTTGATCACCGCTCTGTGTTGCCGCAGCAATCGCGACATCATCAATGCTCTTTGGATCAACCTTTGGGTTTCGCTCGAGTAAGCCACGGATTGCACGAACGATTAAATCGTCAGCACGAGTGCCGGCATAAAGGCTGCCAGCTTTTCCAAATGGAGTACGAACTGCATCAACTATTACAACTGAGCGCGACATCGCGGTAGCCCTTCGGTAAGTGTTACCAAAGGTTACTGTTCAGTAAGGTTAAGCAGCAACTACTGGAGTAGTTTTATCAGACACATTCCCTTTAGGCTTCTTTGGCGCCGCTGGCTTTAGGTATAGGTAGAGCACAACACCTAAGTAGAGCGACCAAGCCGCCAATTGCAGCCATGAAGTAGTTGTATCAAAACCGATAGTTCCGGCCAATACGCCACCTAATAGCGACTCCTTGGCAATCCATGGCGTTACATCCCAAACGAAGGCATCAGGACCTGGCAACCAGCCGAGCTCTTGATACTCATGAATTCCATAACTTAGAACGCCAGCTGCGACCACGACTAGAGCAACACCTGTGTAGGTAAAGAACTTGCCTAAGTTAATCTTGATTGAGCTGCGATAAATCAGGTAACCCAGGGCTACTGCAAGTGAGAGACCCAGTAGCAAGCCAACTGTTGCAGATGGGGTAGAGGAAACAGTCTTGAAATTAGCGTAGATAAAGAGTGAGGTTTCGAGGCCTTCGCGGACGACGGCAAAGAAGGCGGCTCCGGCAAGGGCAATTGGCCCACCCAAGATCGCAGTGCTCAACTGGCCTTCGAGGTGTCCCTTTAGGTGGCGCGCAGTGCGCTTCATCCAGAAGACCATCCAGGTGACCAGTGCGACGGCCACAAAGGATGTCGTGCCAGCGAAGAATTCTTCACCACGTTCGCTTAGCTCAGTTGAGGTAATCGTTAAGAAAGCGCCAGTACCTAGGCTGGCCAGGATTGCCAGAGCAACACCCGTCCAGAGTGGGGCTAGTAGAGCCTTGCGACCGGTTTTAACCAGGTAGGCAACGAGGATTCCAACGATTAGGGCTGCTTCTAGGCCTTCGCGTAACGCGATGATAAATGTGCTCAACATGGGTAAAAAGTACCACCGCTTCTCGAATTACGCAACCTTAATGTTGCGTAATTCGGATCACTCTGGCTCGGCTGGAGCCTCAGCAGGTTCAGGCAGCTGCAGCGGTTCACGCTCAAGCAGGGCTGCTGTGACTAAATCAGCAATTTCGGTGATCTGCCATGGGCGGGCACCTAGTTCAAGTGCATCTTTTGCCACATCACTTGAACCGCGCCAAACCAATTTTCTAATTACATCTGGTGAAATTAAATTTTCAACCGGAATATTTAATTCGGTTGCACGAGTTTCGACAGCTGCGCGTGCATGAGTAAATGGAGCGTACTTATCTGGAAATCTCTCTTTCCAAATTTTTGTTGGCGGCATTGAATCACCAGCTGCGCGCATTTCTGGAAATTCCGATTCGGGTAGTGCCACAGCTGTAGCAACTGCTGATAACCAAGTTTCTAAATTTTCTTTCCAACGGGGACGTAAACCAATTGGCCGTAATACTTTATCGAACTCACGTTTATTGGTTGGGGGATTAATTGCTAATTCGACAATCGCGCCATCGTTTAAAAGTTTGCCGGGAGAAATATCTTCGTTAGCGGCTATTTCATTTCGCGCATTCCAAAGTTCGCGAATAATTGCCAGTTGATTACGTTTTCTAATCTTGTGCATACCGGAAGTACGTCGCCAGGGATCAACGCGCGGCGCAGCAGGAGGTGCTGCCAAGATCGCAGCAAACTCTGCTTCGGCCCACTTTAATTTATTCTGCGAACGCAGTAGTTCTTCCATAATATTTCGTAACTCAATTAATAGTTCAACATCAAGAGCTGCATAGTTAAGCCAATCTTGCGGCAGCGGTCTTACGGACCAATCAACAGCTGAATGTTCTTTTGCTAGCAAGACACCTAACTGAGTTTCCAGCAGAGGCCCAAGTCCCACACGTGGCAAACCAGCTATCCGGCCACCTAATTCAGTATCAAATAACAATCGGGGATTAATGCCAAGTTCACGTAAACAAGGTAAATCTTGGGTGCTCGCATGCAAGATGACTTCATCGCTATTAAATAGCTCATTTAGCTCTTGAAATAAGCGATGTCCTGGACCAAAGGGAATCGGATCAATTAAATGAAGCCCGCCACCAGTTCGTTTAATCTGAATTAAGTAAGCACGAGAACTGTATTTGTAGCCAGATGCTCTTTCGGCGTCTACCGCAAATGGACCGCTACCGGCAGCTAGTTCTCTTAAGGCGCTTTCAAAATCAGCTTCAGTTGCAATGACAGGGGGAGTGCCACCGATAGGCGAGAGCATTGCTGTTGCTGGCGTTGCTGGTGAAACTTCGGGTTGGCTCATTTAAAGTTTCATTAACTAGTACGGCGGCGTCGCGCAGGAGTTATTACTGAAATGCCATCTGGAATCGGTGGCAGCCCTGCAACAGTTGCTAATAATTCACACCATGCGTTTATATGTTTAAGCATTTCATCAGCGGACTTAATAATCGGTGACCACGATGCGCGAATCTCAATTTCGGCTTCATTGTTTCGACCAGTTAATTTGCCAAATGATGAACTATTAACGCGAGTTACAGTGCCACTTGGTGCGGCATACTCGCAATCACTAGCGGCCAACGAATCTAGAAACCAAGACCAGCCGACTTCAGGCAACATCGGATCTTCGTGCATATCTGGCTCGACATCTGCGCTCATAAATGTAACGCAGCGAAATTCAGATTCCCAAGTATCTTGCCCGCCGGGTTCATGTAGCAATACAAAGCGACCAGAGCCAACGCCATCTTCAGCATCGCCAGTCAAGCCATTGCTGACATCTGCCGAGAATGCAAACGAGTATTTTGCTAATTTTTGAGGGGCGGGAACTTCTTCCAGGATAATCTCAGCGCGGGTATCTACTTCGCGAAGTTGATCAATCATTCGATCAAAGGCTGCGGCATCCACTGCTTAATTCTAAAGAAGTGAAGCAGTATTTAAGGGAGGCGGGGCTGTAGGCTTCTGTGATGGCATTTGCACTAGCACTTCTTTCCAGCGCCCTATGGGGCAGCGCAGATTTTCAGGCTGGCCGACTAAGTAAAAAGTATCAAGCTTTCGCGGTCCTTGGCGTTACTCAATTAATCGGTCTGGTATTTGGAATTGCCTTGATCTTCCTAACTGGCGAAAGTGGTGCCGTTGCATTTGGTCAGGATGGATTCTTTTCGGGATTTTTCTGGGCAGGTGTAGGAGCCGGAATATTCGGTTACATCGGATTGATCTGTCTTTATATCGGTTTGAGCACCGGAAAAATGGGTGTTGTTTCACCAATTAGTTCATTGAGCGCAGTTATTCCACTCGCATTTGCCTTGATCGGCGGCGAACAATTATCGCGCGGCCAATGGGTCGGAGCCGTCGTTGCGCTACTCGGTGCGTTCTGCGCAAGTGGCCCAGAAATATCTGAAGGCATTTCACTTAAGCCGTTGCTGCTTGCTTTCGCAGCTGCATTTGGATTCGGCACATGTTTAACATTCATGTCAATCGGTTCTGACTCAAGTGCTTTGATGACTATGGTGACGATGCGTGCAACAACTGCGTTATTTACAATTGGTTTGGCAATCAAATTTCGCACGACTGGTGGGTTCAAGAAGAGCGATGCGCCTTCACTAATTTTTATTGGAGTTGCAGATTTTCTAGCCAACTTCACGCTAGGACTGGCAACGCAAGAAGGAATGGTTTCTCTGGTTATGGTGCTTGGCGCCCTCTACCCAGTCTTCACTGTACTGCTCGCATATAAGTTGCTGCACGAGCGACTACATAAAGTTCAATATGTAGGTGTAGCTCTAGCTATTGGTGGAGTTGCGATTCTCTCAGCTTTTTAATTTGTAGCAGTGTAAAAAACAGTATCTTCTTCAGTTCGCTCGGTAACGTGTGCGAACTTCGCAAGTAACTTTTTAAAATCGATTTGATCTTCGCCACCCGTAACCTGCGTAACGCTTAGTTCGAGGCGATCTACCTGCTTGGCATCGATAAGCTCGTCAATAATTGAGGCACCGGATTCGATCACAATTGTCTCGCCAAATAAGCGCTGTGCGCGTGCGAGAGCCTCAATCGGATCGCAATTCCACCAATGAGCTAAACGATTGTTAGCAAGGGGATTTAACATTGACTTTGAGACTACTACAACCGGTACCGACGTTTTCTGGTATGGCTCGTTGCGCGCAGTGTTACCACCAATGAGTAACGCATCGGCGCTTCGTCTGCGAGTCAAGAAGGCGCGACGGTCGGCAGCGCTTGAGACACCGGCCGAACGACCCTCTTTACTGGTCGAACCATCGGAACCAACGACTAATGAGGCAATAACAGGCACGGAGAAAAGGTAGGGGGTGGGATCGCATTTTTAGCGGAGATTCTTGAGTGTCTGGCCTCAAATTTCGGTAATTAGCAGAAAATTTAATGTCAGTGGTGAGCCTTAACCTTTCATCCATGATTATTAATTGCGACTC
>JNSK01000179.1_pt1 | contig 10937 bp, 13 predicted proteins | sample 210681 | NCBI WGS metagenome assembly JNSK01 (sample SAMN02808684, study PRJNA238866) | freshwater metagenome | biome: fresh water; feature: freshwater reservoir; material: water; isolation source: water column of the freshwater reservoir Embalse de Amadorio in Spain | place: Spain: Valencia ...
ATTCGCCAGGATCTGGCATTACGCAAAGAGATTGAAGTTAAACATGGCTGGATTAAAAACTCCGCGCATCTATCAGCCGCGGCACCATGGCTCTTATTGTTATTACTGTCGACTCAACCTTCAACAGCTACTGCCTATGCGACAAATACAGGCGCTGTGATTTTGATTTCGGGAATCTTTATGACGGCCATTGCCTACCTTTGGATGAATAAGTTGGGTGCACTACCAAAGCCGCCGCGAGTTTTTGGGGTAGAGCAATGAACGCTCTATTTCTTTCGTTCGGCCTTACAACGATAGCTGCTTACTTAATTGTCGCGAACGAGAACCATTCTGAAGCAAATGCTCTGAAAGTTAGTCGCTTGAAATATCGGAAATTCGCTAGTGAAATGCCTGATCGCAGCAGAGTGCGAGACCGGCTAAGCGAGCTAAACCGCCATGGGAAGGCGGATTATTTCGACTTTCGCAGCAGCCAATTGGCGGCTTCTGCCCTTGCGTTCCTGTTGGTATTGCTGCTGATGGGGCTTAAAAACAGCGCTCCTGTGCTGGCTCTATTGCTTGCGCTCATCGTGGGCTATTCGATTTATGCGGTGATTGATCGAAACCTTACAAAGTTAGTGGCTAAGAGGCGCGCGCAGATGGATGCGGAATTTCCGGCGCTAATTGAGATGTTGACGTTGTCTATTTCTGCGGGACAAACTCCGTTAAATGCGATGGCAACTATTGCCCAGCGCTCTAATTGTGAACTGGCCAAAGAATTCGCCCTTGTTACAAAAGATGTAGTTGCTGGAGCGCCCTTTCATATCGCACTTGATGCAATGGGGCGCCGAATTAAATCTGTAACTATCCGCCGATTTATCGATGCGATGATCACCGCGATGTTGCGAGGAGCTCCGATTGTGGAAGTTCTACAACGTCATGCTCAGGAATCCAGAACTGCGCATCGCAATCAGATTATGGCCGCAGCCGGCAAAGCAGAAATTTCAATGATGATTCCTGTGGTCTTTTTGATTCTCCCCGTGTCAATGTTATTTGCACTATGGCCATCGCTTTCCAATCTAAATGGCTTTATGTAATAAATGGTTTATCGGATCCGTCAACTAATCGAAAGAGGAAAGATGAATAGCAACGAAAAGATGAATAGCAAAGAAAAAATCAATAGCAACGCAAGAATCAATAGCAACGAAAGAATCAATAGCAACGAAAGAATCAATAGCAACGAAAGAAAGAAACTGGCTGCAGAAACTAACTTGCATGAGGAACCAAAGATGGGCTTTCTAAGTCGAGTTGAGTTTGCGGTAACACGAGCAGCAATAGATGCGGCGAACAGAATCAGAAGCAGCCGCATCAAAGAGAAATTAGCTGAAGAACGAGGTGATGTTCCGGGTTGGGTTCTGGTGGTTCTGATGACGACTGGGTTAGTAACTGCCATTTGGACTATTGCGGCACCGCGGTTAACAACTATTTTGAAAGAGTCGCTCGATGCTATGAATGGCGTGCGGTAATGGTTTTATCGCTGCTTTCTGGATTGCCGCCAAAGCCCAGGGGGATTCGTCGATTACGTAGCGCCTGGCGCAGGCGGTCCCTGAAGTCACGCCGTAAAAGCGATTTAGCTGAATATGCAAAGCGGATCCGTTGTGAAGAGGCTGCGAGAGTTTTGATGAGAAGCGGCGGCGAAAACGGTTCAAAGGTTGCAATAGGAAGTCGTAGCGAAAACGGTTCAAAGGTCGCAATGGGAAGTCGTAGCGAAAACGGTTCAAAGGTCGCAATGGGAAGTCGTAGCGAAAACGGTTCAAAGGTTGCAATGGGAAGTCACGCGAGTGAACGAATGAGTTTTGCTGCTCGAGTTCGTAGTGAAGATGGCAGTGTTGAGAGTGCGTTAGTAGTGATTCCGTTGTTGGCGCTCTTTCTAATCTCATTTCAATTGGTTCTCACAGTAACCAACCGAAATATTCTGGCCAGTTATGCGCAGAGCTCGGCGACTCATAGTTCAATTACAGGGCAATTTGCAAATGGAGATCGCGTGATCGACCTTGATTCTCCCGATGCCTTCAAGGAGTTAAAGGCTGTGGTCAGCACTCGCAATCGTCAATTACCTAATTTGGTTCCTTTCCTGGATCAGCACGATCGACAGTTACGCGTCAACGGTTTCTCAATTCTCGAAGGGCAGAGTTGAGATGGAAGGGGCAAAAGCTCAAGGTCATGGTGCCGATAGCTTGCAAAGTAAAGAAACTTTCTCGGAAATAATCTTTGACCCTGCGCATATAAAGGGGGTATCAAAATCTAGGAGCGGCAAAACTCTTCTGCAAATTCTTAAGAGTGAAAGCGGCAGCGCCGTGGTGGAATTTGTGGCTCTAGCAATTCCGTTATTTATTCCGGTAATAATCTTTCTGACGCAATTTGCAAATACCAGTAACGATGAATTTATTGTGCGGACATTGGCTCGCGAGAGCGTTAGGGCTTACATCCTTAGCAGTAATGACTTAAGTGCCACCTTAAATGTGCGAAATACATTGACGATAGGTGCGCGCGAGCTAGGGCTAGAGCCGAACCGGATAAAGGATCTGCGATTTACCGTTGATTGCGCGGGAATTTTCTGTATATCGCCCGATAACCAAGTTGAAGTTACGGTAACTCTGCCGAGTAAGGATGGAAAGCGGGTCAGCAGCGCAACGGCGCGAGAGCGAGTATCGCCTTGGATTTAATCAAATCTCTTTGCCATAAGTTAAAGCGTGAAGAGGGCTCTATCTCGGTACTGGTCTTCGGCCTATTTGCTGTTGTGTTACTCGCTTCGGTTGTTCTCACCGATATTTCTGCGATTATTGTTGCAAAGCGCTCATTAATTCAAGCAACTGAATCAGCGGCCCAAAGCGCTGCGCATGCGCTCGATCTGGAAACCTATTACCAGGGGAAACATTCAGCGCTCTCGTTCTTAGTTACTGACGCCAGCCCCGTTATTCCGATTGATTGTGCGGCTGCAAATACTCGGGCAGCCGAAACTCTTAGCGACATCGCGAGTACCGCGGCACCCATGAGCTCACTAGCTAGATCAAATGGTTCAACGTTGAATCCTTCGAGCCGATCGGGCGATTCCGTAAAGAATTCGTCGAGTAGTTCGAGTGCTTCTGAAGGTAAATTGATTAGGCCAGAGCTAAGTGATCTACGGATTAGCCAATTTCAATGTAATGGCACGGAAGTATTGGTAACAACAACTGCTAAAGCAAGGCTGCCGATAGCACTTTCACTCTTCTCCTTTGAAAGTGTCTCGCTAACTGCTTCTGCCGGAACTGCGAGCTTTAAGAAGCGAATCTTCTCGCCCTTTGGAATTCTTTAAGGCTCAACCTCTTGTTTTTTGCCCCGTCGTCCAAGTAGGAATGCAATAGCAATCAAAAGTAGTATGCCAAGACCGACTGCGGCATAAGTAATAATTTTCTTAACGTTTGGTAGTTCAACCGTCGCGGATAATTCATTCTTTTCACCAATAACTGGAGTCCAAACGACTTGCTTACCGTCAGAACTAATTTCACCTGATGATGAAATTATCTTTCCGGGAAAGCGGATAGCAATTCGCATTTGAGCATTAGCAAAAAGCCCTTTGGCTAAGTCGCCTCCAAATGCATTTAAACCCGATGAAGTTGAATCATCCATTGATAGATCTAGTACACCTGAGACAGTTGCTTTATTTCCATCAATTTTGATTTTAAATGATTCCGCGTCTTTGCTATCTCCAGTTATCTTCGAGATGTCAACGTGGTCCAGGATGTACTGCTGGCCGGTAAACCCACCAGATTTATACTCTTTAATAGTTACACCAGGAGTATCTTTATCGAAGAGAGTATCTAGTTCGGAAGTTAGGTCGTTCGACGCACCGGGCTCACCATACTCTTCCAGCATCGAATTTAAGTAATCGCTTACGGCTCCGACAACTGTGCCACTTACGGTTCTATCTTTGTTTACCGTTAAATCCATATCGAGTTTGATGCAGCCGGTTAGGAGAAATGTAGAAAGCACAGCAGCTAGCGATGCGGCTACTTTTCTGATTGCACTATTTGACATGTTTGCCTCATAACCAGTTAGAAATACTTGAAAGATACTTATTTTGGGCTTGGATTATCCGCAAAGTCTAAGCCATTAGACTGCTCTCATGGCCGCGCGTGAATACGATCTTGAGATTGCAGCAATTGATGCAACTCTGGTCTCCATTGAAAAGGTTTTAGACCTTCCTAAATTACGCGCTGCAGCAATTGAATTAGAAGCTCAAGCAGGTGTTCCGAATTTGTGGGACGACCCAGAAAACGCGCAGAAAATAACCAGCCGATTATCTCGGGTTCAGTCCACTATTGCGCGCCTAGAAGGTTTACGTCGTCGCGTTGAAGATATGCCGATTCTGCTTGAGCTTGCCAATGATGAAGGCGATGAAGCAGCACTTGCTGATGCCGGCGCCGAATTAGATTCAGTCAAGAAAGCAATTAGCGAACTCGAAGTTCAGACGCTATTAAATGGTGAATATGACGAGCGCGATGCGTTGGTGACAATTCGTTCTGAAGCTGGCGGTGTTGAAGCTGCTGACTGGGCAGAAATGTTGATGCGTATGTATCTTCGTTACTGCGAACGCCATAGTTTGAAAGTCGATGTACTTGAAACTTCTTATGCCGAAGAAGCTGGCATTAAGTCAACAACGTTCCGAGTTTCATCTCCTTATGCATATGGAACTCTTTCCGTTGAACAAGGTACTCACCGCTTAGTTCGAATCTCGCCATTTGATAGCCAGTCACGTCGCCATACATCTTTTGCTGGTGTGGAAATTGTTCCGGTCGTAGAACAAAGTGATGCGATTGAAATTGATGAGAAAGAGATTCGCGTCGATGTTTATCGTTCATCAGGCCCTGGTGGTCAGGGTGTAAATACGACTGACTCTGCCGTTCGATTGACACATATTCCAACTGGAATCGTGGTCTCTTGTCAGAACGAACGTTCTCAAATTCAAAATAAGGCAACGGCGATGGCCGTTCTGCAATCAAAGTTGCTCGAGCGCCGCCGCCAAGAAGAGCAGGCCAAAATCAATGCGCTAAAGGGTGATAATTCAGGCTCTTGGGGCAACCAGATGCGCTCTTACGTATTGGCTCCGTATCAAATGGTTAAGGATCTACGAACCGATTACGAAACTGGAAATACCGGTGCTGTTTTAAATGGCGAAATCGATGAATTTATCGAAGCCGGAATTCGCTGGCGCCGCAGTAGTTAGTGCATCCCCAGGGCAAAGCTTCGACATCTGCCTTGAAATTTTGACCAATTATCTAATTCGAGTTGGTCGCGATCTTATTTCCCGCTCTTAAATCAACTTTTGATTTCAATATATAAGAATCCATAAACCTTTAATTTTTAGCGACAATTAACCAGATCAGGCGCGAATAATCTCCTTATTGGGCGCGAATAATCTCCTTCTCAGCGCGATTTCACAGTCAAAAAGCGCGTTAGAAAGGGCGATTTGCGCTGCCTTTACCTAAACTAAGACAGTTAAGGCAGGCACGGGTGCCCAAGTCATTTACGTAGGTAAAGCTTGGCAATTTCGTTCTGGTCAAAGATTCGGAGAGTTCCGTATCAGGGGCCTAGATGAATGTGCAGCTCAAGGAAGTCTTCGACAAATGCTAGGAGTTGAAATTGATTCGCTTAGAAAAGGTCAGCAAGACCTATCCAGGAATGGAGCGAGCGGCGCTAGAGAACGTTGACTTGGAAATTACCAAGGGCGAATTCGTTTTCTTAGTCGGTCTTTCAGGTTCTGGTAAATCAACTTTCCTTCGTCTGATTCTGCGTGAAGAGCGTCCGACAACTGGCACGATCCATGTTGCCGGTAAAGATTTAAATAAGTTGGCAAACCATAAGGTTCCTGAACTACGTCGTCAGGTCGGAACTGTTTTCCAAGATTTCCGGTTGCTGCCAAATAAAACTATTGCAGAGAATGTGGCTTTCACGTTGCACGTGCTTGGGTACTCGCAAAAAGAGATCAACCGCGAAGTTCCCGAAGTACTTGAACTTGTGGGCCTTGAAGATAAGGCTGATCGCAAGCCAAATGAAATTTCTGGTGGTGAACAACAGCGCGTGGCAATTGCTCGCGCATATGTTAGCCGTCCGCTAATTCTGATTGCTGATGAGCCAACCGGAAACCTAGATCCAAATACCAGTGTTGGAATTATGAAGTTGCTCGATCGCATCAATCGCGAAGGCACCACAGTTTTGATGGCGACTCACGATGCTGGCATCGTTGATCAGATGCGCAAGCGCGTTATCGAACTCGAAGGTGGCCACGTTATTCGCGACCAGGTTCGTGGCGTCTATGGATACACGGGCTGATCGCTATGACATTTACTAATCTGATTGATAATTCATGTTGTGATCAAGAGGTTCAGCTCATCTGCTGTCCGGAATCAAATTCTGCGGTTGAAGTAGTGACGCTAGGGTCGAAGGGCTGATCGCCATGACATTTACTAATCTGATTGATAATTCATGTTGCGATCAAAAGGTTCAGCTCATCTGCTGTCCGGAATCAAATTCTGCGGTTGAAGCAGTGAGTCTTTGGTCCAAGGGTTGATCATGATGGATATGCATTCAGGAATACAGAAGTTGATGACTGTGAACATTTTTACTAACGGCAACCAGGGATAGGGGCGGATCAATGCGCGCAAAGTTTTTAATGAGCGAGGTCGGCATCGGCCTGCGTCGAAACCTGACCATGACATTCGCCGTCGTCGTAACAGTTGCGATCTCGTTGTCTCTGCTGGGAATCGGCTTACTTTCGAACGCTCAAGTCGGCGCTATGAAGGATTATTGGTATGACAAGATCGAAGTTTCCGTATTTCTCTGTGGGCCATTGAGCGAGACTCCATCATGTTCTGGCGGCGTTGTAACTTCGGATCAACGTATTCAGATTCAGAAAGATCTCGAAGAGCTAAGCGTTGTAGATAGCGTTTATTACGAGTCACAATCAGAGGCATTCCAGCGTTTCCAAGAACGCTTCAAGGAATCTGCGATCGCGCAAAATGTTTCAGCTGATCAATTGCCAGAATCTTTCCGCGTAAAGCTAAAGGATCCAACGCAATTTGCCGTAGTTGTTAGCGCATTCTCGGGTCGACCAGGCGTTGATGTTGTTCAAGATCAACGTTCGATTCTCGAGAAGTTTTTCCAACTGCTCGCAGTACTGCGCAATGGCGCACTAGTAGTGGGGCTCGCCTCAGTTCTTACTGCTGCGCTTTTGATTAGCAATACCTTACGAATCGCAGCATTTAACCGTCGTCGCGAAACTGGCGTTATGAAATTAGTCGGCGCTTCTTCATGGTCGATTCAGCTGCCATTCTTACTTGAAGGAATCTTCTCGGCCTTCCTTGGTTGGGGATTAGCCACTGGTTTACTCGCTGCGCTAAAGAGCGTTGTCGATAGCAAGGTTGCGCCGTTACTAACATTTACCAAATTCTTTGGTTGGAATGAAGTTTGGATCGCATCTGGTTGGCTGCTACTAACTGGCATCGGTGTTTCAACAATTGCTTCACTAGTCACGCTTCGTCGCTACTTAAAGGTCTAACGCCGAATTTCGGTGGTGCATCGTGGTAACCAAGACTTCACTTGATTTACGAGATATGGTCTCTGATTGCCAATTTTTTGTAGTTAGCCTCTCTCATACAAGCAGATCTATTTCCAGTGCATTTAAAGCAAGCAGATCTATTTCCAGTGCATTTAAAGCAAGCAGACCTATTTCCAGTGCATTTGGAGTAGGTGCATCGTGGTAAAAGAAATTGGCAAGAAGGTAATCGCGCAGAATAAAAAGGCGCGCCACGATTATTCGATCGAAGATGTTTATGAATGTGGCCTGGTTTTAACTGGAACCGAAGTTAAATCGTTGCGTGCTGGCCGAGCTTCACTAATTGATGGATTCGCAATGATTGAAGATGGCGAACTCTGGTTGCATGGTGTGCACGTTCCGGAATACACCGAAGGAACTTGGACTAATCACACTCCACGCCGCAAGCGCAAAATGTTGGTACATCGCGATGAGATTAAACGACTTCATGCAAAGGTAAAAGAGGGCGGATTAACTCTCGTTCCGCTTTCGCTCTACTTTAAAGATGGCAAAGCAAAGGTTGAATTGGCTGTTGCGCGCGGCAAGAAGGCTCACGATAAGCGCGCTTCGTTAATGGAGAAGCAGGCAGGGCGCGAAGTTGAGCGTGAAATTTCGCGTCGCAATAGTGGCAAGAGTGGGCGTTCGAGCAAATACGACGATTAGTCGCGATTGTTTCCGGTGAATCTGATTGCCAGTTTGCTCGCCGATTAGTTTCCCAAATCGCTCTCCGATCAAAGCTTCGAAAATGGAGATAAAGCACATTTTCTACGCTTTATCGGACTTCGCTTAGGTGTAAAAGTAATTGTTTGGTTCGCATAAGCTCTGAATTCGCTAGATTCCGCGCCTAATTATCCGATTAGATTCTTGTCATAGCCCTGCCTTACACTTAGGACATAAAGGTTGAGGTAAATGCGGAAATTTTTCCGTAAATATCGCGACCCCTGATATGACAATTAAATAGCGAAGCAATATTGCTTCCACACCCTTGGGGGTGAACGGTCTCGACTTTGGATGTTGGGATAGGGGAAGCGGGCCGAGGAAGCCAGGATGATCTCGTAAACCAATAACCTGTGCAAAAAATCAAGCGCCAGTACAACTGCCGCTGATTACACCCTAGCTGCCTAAGCTAGCTCTGTAATCCGTTAGCCCAGAGCTCCGCCTTTGGCCTGGGATCTAACGCCGACAGAAGGCTCTTCATGAAGTTGGCTTTGCGAACGACTTCGGAGAACAGTTTCGCAAATGAGTTTGTCGGGTACTTGTGTGTAAGAGATCCGGAACTGAGAAAACGATAAACGCACTACGCCCGTAGAAGCCCTATGTCAGTACCGAAGGACCCGGGTTCGATTCCCGGCACCTCCACTTAGAGTTAAAGAAAATGAGTGAGGCACATAAAAGTGTTTACATTTTTATGTGGCCGAACGAGGCGTGGTGGTTTAGCGCCTTAGCGCAAACCTCCACAAAGATTTACATTGCGCCGAATAAAACTACCTGAGAATGATCTAGTGCTGCCCATCTGGGCCATTACGACGGTCACCTCTGCGACCAAAACTATTTCCATTTCGCTTTCCTAGACCTAATCCATCTGGGAAATATTCGCGCTTAACCGCAAAGAATGCGGTTACTGAACCAAAAACAGCCATTAACATCGCAAGAAGTGTTCCACTGGCGATAAATAAATTAAATGATGTAAAACTTCCAATCAAGGAAAATGTTGTGACAAGGGTTCGACGTAATATGCGAACTCCGGCGCTGGTTGTTTCACGATTAAATGCAGGAAGCCAAGTAAAGAGAAGTGCGATTGGTCCACTAAACATCGTGACCAGAAGAATTATCGCAACCAAGATAACAAGTGATTCCATGGTTAAAGGTTATCCCAGCAATTTCTATTGAGCATAAATTACTTATTCCAACTAGTTGGAGTCGCTGCAAATAAATCCATATCTATCTGATTTCCATCAATCCGCGTTACTCGATTCTTCATCAGCCCTTCGTGCGCATAACCAGTATTCAGTAAGGTTTTCTTTGAGGCTTCGTTATCGTGATCAACTATTGCCGAAAGCCTTCTAAAGCCAAATGTTTCAAAGGCATATTCAGTAATCATTCGCATCGCAATTGAGGCAAACGCATGGCCGCGTACATCTTTATTAAGCCAGTAACCAACTTCGCCCACATGGTTATTTTCCTCAATTGCATGAATCGAAAATGGCCCAATAAATGTCTCGCCATTTACTTTATGCGCCTCAGGGCTGACCTCTTTGTTAACTGTAAAAATCCAATGAATTGCTTTACGTTCTTCAAAGAGCTGAGGAGTTTTTATCCGCACGAAACCTTCTGCTAATTCGCGTGTGTAGTTCCCTGGAATCGTTGTAAAGAGTGGGATTAATGGATCTTGGCAGGACTGAAATATCGCTTCAATGTCCGCTTCAGACAAAGGACGCAGTGTGAATTGCCCATTCGTAATTGTTGGGACTTCGCTCGGCCACCAGATCATGTGCTTAAGGTAGCGCAGTCGTTAAGTTATTAGTTGGCAGTTAAGATCGATCGGAATTCCTTTCCAAACTACCTAAATCCTCATGGATAATTTCCAACTAAGTAATCTAAACCGCATCGAGAATCGGTCTAGCGGGAACGAAGTATTTATGGCCATCTGGAGACTCCCAGTCGCACGAACCATCTTCGTTACTGCTTAATTTCCAACCCCCATGGGTTTTCATACGGTGGTGGCGGCGACATAGTGCACCAAGATTTGCGGCCGATGTCTCGCCACCATCTTCCCAAGCTTCAGCATGATCAATATCAGCGCGTGCTGCCGATTGGCGACAACCGGGAAAGCGACATGTGCGATCGCGGGCAATTAGAAAATCGAGCAACTCTTGTGGAGGTTGATAACTATCTCGACCATAATCTAAAAGGGTTCCCGTATTTGGATCTGTAATAAACCTGCGCCATTTCCCTTCGCTTGCAAGGGATCGCATGATCTGCGCGGGTAAAGCTCCGTAACCTGCGAGCTGCCCTGGATTTTCATTTAAGCCAAGCAGCGTTGGAAGATCGATAGTTACATTTACCGAAACTGACCTACGGTGTGATTTTGCTTCATCTTCGCTAAGCGAGGCAGCGATTCCGGCAATCTCACTTAATGCATCAGCACGTTTCATATCCATGGTTCGTAAATCTGGAGCATATTCATTCGCGAAAGCAGCTTCTTCCTCAGCACTCATTTCGATTTCAACACCAGCAACACCAACACCAGCAACACCAGCAACACCAACACCAACACCAGCAACACCAGCAACACCTGCAACACCAACACCAACACCAGCAACACCAG
>JNSK01000181.1_pt1 | contig 10847 bp, 10 predicted proteins | sample 210681 | NCBI WGS metagenome assembly JNSK01 (sample SAMN02808684, study PRJNA238866) | freshwater metagenome | biome: fresh water; feature: freshwater reservoir; material: water; isolation source: water column of the freshwater reservoir Embalse de Amadorio in Spain | place: Spain: Valencia ...
ACAGAATGGTTCGAGCGCATCGGCAACAGAGCGAACTGCGTAGTTATGTTCTTCGAGATCCTTTGATGATCGCGCCAATGAACCGGCAAGCGCTAAATCGCGTTCATCATCGCCAGTCTTACTAATCGTGCCAGCTAAAACACGAGAGGTAACCATTCCTTTACTTAAGCGCAACAGAAGTTCAGGTGTTGCACCAACCAAACCATCGATAGCAAAGTTCCAAGTGGATGGATACTCGCGAGCTAGATTGCGCAGAACGCTTCGGATATCTATTTCAGATTCGGCTTTAGCACTTTGATCTCGCGCCAAAACAACTTTATCTACATTGCCACTTTGGATTTCGCGAACTAATTTTGAAACTTGATCTTCCCAATCGCTCTGTGAGATTGGTTCGCTCTGCCAAGTTAATTTTGCGGCACTAACTGCAGTTGGCTGCGTAGGAAGAATTGGTTGCGCAACTTCGCCAACCCAAGTTAGCCACGACTTTCCATTGCGTTGACCAACAATTACTTTGGGAATTACTAATACTGATTCTTCTGATTCAGAGAAAGAGAATGAGGTAAATAAAATTGGGCCAGTTCCGCTTGCATGCACGGCATCTGCAACTGAGAAATTCTCTAATTGTTGATGCCACCAATTGCGAGCATCATTGAATCGATTTGGTCCGCTAACTGTTGTGCTGCCGTGTACGCCCCAACCAACAAGGCCATCGCCTCCGCGCACCCAAGCAATCGGTGCATCCGCAGGCAATAGGTCCAAGAGCGGTAGATGTTCACCTAGGCGGACGGTATTGATCGAGATCATTAGCCCACCTTTCTGATATCTCTTGCAGCGCCGAAAATAAAGGAGCGATTACCTGCACTTGAAGTTGTAGCCGAGCCTACCTTTAGAGAGAATGCACCTATGTCGCGAGCTAATCTCAATAAAGACCCTGATGAAGTAGCTGCGATGTTCGATGGTGTCGCCAAGCGATATGACATCGTCAACGACCTACTGAGCCTGGGCCGCACCAAAGCCTGGCGCCGTTCAACGACAGCGATCATCGCTCCCAAACCAGGTATGAAGATCCTGGATTTAGCTGCCGGAACTGGCTCTTCCTCAGAACCCTTAGCTGCCGCTGGCGCCGATGTAATTCCAGCTGATTTCTCTGAAGGAATGCTTGCCGCCGGCCGAAAAGCCCGCCCGCACCTACCTTTCACCAAGGCCGATGCCTTAAATCTGCCCTTTAAAGATGGCGAATTCGACCTAGTGACCATCTCTTTTGGCCTACGAAATACCAACGATTTCGACCTGGCCCTACGTGAGGCCCGTCGAGTGACTAAATCAGGCGGACGCCTAGTTATCTGCGAATTTAGCGCCCCAGTCTGGCGCCCGTTTCGTACCATTTATACCAATTATCTGATGCGAGCCCTGCCTGCCATCTCCCGCAAAACTTCCTCAAATCCAGATGCCTATATCTACTTAGCTGAATCGATTCGGGCCTGGCCAGATCAAGCTGCCCTCGCCGAACACATTACAAATGCGGGCTGGCAGAACGTTGGCTGGCAGAACTTAACTGGCGGGGTTGTTGCAGTTCACAGCGCGGTAGCGCCGTAGCGGTCAAAAGTACGCCTGCCCGAGATTAGGATTGAGCCTGTGACTGGAACAAATAATCCCTATATTCCCATTCTCGTAATTGGGGCAATTGGCTTCGGATTCGCCGCCTTCTCAGTCGCTATTGCAGCGATCACAGGTCCGGCCCGATACAACCGAGCAAAGCTCGAAGCTTATGAATGCGGAATCGAACCTTCTCCACAGGCTGCCGAAGGTGGCCGTTTTCCAGTGAAATATTTCTTAACTGCAATGCTCTTCATCATCTTTGATATTGAAATTGTTTTTCTTTACCCATGGGCTGTGACCTTTGATCAACTTGGCCTATTTGGTCTAGTTGAAATGGGAATCTTTATCGCAACTGTCTTTGTTGCTTATACCTACATCTGGCGCCGCGGTGGATTGGAATGGGATTAATTTAAATGGGTCTAGAAGAGAAATTACCTAGCGGCTTTTTATTAACTTCAGTAGAAAAACTTGCGGGCTACATGCGCAAGAACTCACTGTGGCCCGCAACTTTTGGTTTGGCATGTTGTGCAATTGAAATGATGGCAGCGGGTGCTGGTCGTTATGACTTAGCTCGCTTCGGAATGGAAGTTTTCCGCGCATCCCCACGCCAAGCAGATTTGATGATCGTTGCCGGTCGCGTTTCAAACAAGATGGCGCCAGTACTTCGTCAGATTTACGATCAAATGGCTGCTCCAAAGTGGGTCATCGCAATGGGTGCATGTGCATCTTCCGGCGGAATGTTTAACAACTATGCAATCGTGCAAGGTGTAGATCACGTTGTTCCAGTTGATATTTATCTGCCAGGTTGCCCACCACGTCCAGAAATGTTGATGGATGCAATTCTTAAATTGCACGATCAAATTTACGTGGAAAAGCTTGGCCCAAATCGTGAATTAGTAATTAAGAATGTTGAAGCTGCGGCTCTAGCTGCGCTACCAACCCACCAAATGAAGGGTTTGCTAGCTTAATGAGCGATAACGAGCGCGGATCTTTCGGCACTAGCGGCACCGGTGATACTTCAGGTTACGGCGGTTTAGTTCGCAACCAAGTTTCACCTGGTTCAACTGAACGTCCCTACGGCGGCTATTTTGATCAGGTTACTGATGATCTTGAGCGCGCTTATCCCGATTTTGCAGATGCAATTGAACGTGTAGTCGTTGATCGTGGCGAACTAACTCTTCATATCAAGCGCGAACGGTTAGTTGAAGTTTCGCTAATTTTGCGCGATCGCCTTAAGTTTGAAAATTGTTTAGGTGTTAGCGGAGTTCACTATCCAGCCGATACCAATCGCGAACTACATGCGGTTTATCCATTGCTATCAATGACAAATAATCAACGCATTCGTCTTGAAGTTAGCGTCCCTGATTCCGATCCACACATTCCTTCATTAGTTGAAGTTTGGGCTGGCAATAACTGGAACGAACGTGAAACTTTTGACATGTTCGGAATTATTTTCGATGGTCACCCAGGTTTGACTCGTATCTTGATGCCAGATGATTGGCAAGGTCACCCACAACGTAAAGATTATGCACTCGGCGGAATTGCAGTTGAGTACAAAGGCGCAACAACACCTCCACCTAGCGAACGTAGGTCATACAAGTGAGCACATACGTAGATCCATACGCATCATCTCGCGAAACTACCGAAGGTACTGTCTTTGCAGTTACCGGTGGCGATTGGGATTCACTCGTAACTGAAATCGGTCAAGCAAAAGAAGAACGCGTTGTTGTAAACATGGGCCCACAACACCCATCAACACACGGTGTACTTCGCTTGGTTCTTGAACTTGAAGGTGAAACTGTTACCGAAGTTCGCTGCGGAATCGGTTACCTACACACAGGTATCGAAAAGAACACTGAATATCGCAGCTGGACCCAAGGCGTAACTTTCGTTACTCGCATGGATTACCTTTCACCAATTTTTAATGAAACTGCTTACTGCTTAGGTGTTGAAAAGCTGCTCGGAATTGAAGTTCCGCAGCGCGCTAATCAGATTCGCGTAATGATGATGGAATTCAATCGCATCTCTTCACACATGGTTGCTCTAGGTACCGGTGCACTTGAACTAGGCGCACTTTCACCAATGATCTTCTGCTTCCGCGAACGCGAACGAGTCCTAGATATCTTTGAATTAATCTCAGGTCTACGTATGAATATGGCGTATGTGCGTCCTGGTGGCGTAGCCCAAGATCTACCAAAGGGCGCAATTGCCAAGATTCGCGAGACTGTGGCTGAACTTCGCCAAAACTTTAAAGATAACGAGAAGCTATTGGTTGGCAACTCAATTTGGATGAAGCGCACTGAAGGTATTGGTTATCTAGATCTTGCTGGTGCAACCACACTTGGCATTACTGGCCCAGTATTGCGTTCAACCGGATTGCCTTGGGACTTACGCAAGATGCAACCATATTGTGGTTATGAAGAATATGACTTCGATGTAATCACTGCAGATACTTGCGATGTTTATGGTCGTTTCTTAATTCGCATCGCTGAACTTGAGCAATCACTTCGCATCATTGAACAAGCTTGTGACAAGTTGGAAAAATCTGAAGGACAACCCGTAATGGTTGAAGATAAGAAGATTGCCTGGCCATCACAGCTATCTGTCGGTAATGACGGAATGGGTAACTCACTCGATCACATCCGCGAGATTATGGGCGAATCAATGGAATCACTGATTCACCACTTCAAGTTAGTTACTGAAGGTTTCCGGGTTCCTGCCGGACAGGTTTACACCGCAGTTGAATCACCTCGCGGTGAACTTGGTGTTCATTTAGTTTCCGACGGCGGCACTCGTCCATACCGCGTGCACTTCCGCGAACCATCATTTAATAACTTGCAATCAACTTCAGCGATGTGTGAAGGCAGCATGGTTGCCGACATCATCGGCGCAGTTGCTTCAATTGATCCTGTAATGGGCGGAGTTGATCGTTAATGGCATATACCGATGACCAGTTAGCAGTAATGGAATCGATCATTGCGCGCTACCCACGCAAGCGTTCAGCGATTATGCCTCTGTTGCACTACGGACAATCAATCACTGGCTTTGTAAACAATGAAGCGATCGAAGTAATTGCACAATTGCTCGAACTCGAAACTGCTGAAGTCACTGCGGTATCTACCTTTTACACCCAATACAAGCGCAAGCCAGTAGGCGAGTACCACGTAGGTGTTTGCACAAACACGCTATGCGCAGTGATGGGTGGAGATGCAATCTTCGCTGGTCTTAAAGAGCACCTCGGTGTTGAAAATGATGGCGTAACAGCAGATGGCAAAGTTTCTCTCGAACATATTGAATGTAATGCAGCTTGCGATTACGCACCTGTGGTTATGGCTAACTGGGAGTTCTACGACAACCAGACTGTGCAATCAGCAAAAGATTTAGTTGATTCAATGCGCACCGGCAATCCCAAGCCACCTACTCGCGGCCCTAACAAGTTAGTAACTTGGAAAGAAGCCTCTGCAGTATTGGCGGGCATTAATGATGGTTTAGCAAATGAAGGCATTCAAGCTGGCGAACCAACACTTCTTGGCCTAAAGCTAAGCAAGGAAGGAAAGTAATGACAAAGTTAGCGCCAGTACTTTCTGCACATTGGGATGAGAAAGATTCCTTCACAATCGATGCATATAAGCGTCATGGTGGATACACCGCATCAGCTAAAGCTCTTGCAATGGATCCAGATGCAGTAATTCAACTTATTAAAGATTCTGGATTACGCGGTCGCGGTGGCGCTGGTTTCCCAACTGGCATGAAGTGGGGCTTTATCCCACAAGGCGATCATAAAGATCACTACTTAGTTGTTAATGCTGATGAATCCGAACCAGGTACTTGTAAAGATATGCCACTCTTGATGGCTAATCCGCATGTACTTGTCGAAGGTTGCATCATCGCTGCGCACGCAATTCGCGCAAAGCATGCCTTTATTTATATTCGCGGTGAAGTAACCCATGTGGTTCGACGCCTTAACCAAGCAATTGCTGATGCATATGCTGCCGGCCATCTTGGTAATGGAATTGATTTAGTTCTGCACGTTGGCGCCGGTGCTTATATTTGCGGCGAAGAAACAGCGCTGCTTGATTCACTTGAAGGCTTCCGTGGTCAACCACGTTTACGCCCACCATTCCCAGCAATCGCTGGTTTATATGCACGCCCAACTGTTGTAAATAACGTTGAATCTATTGCCTCTGTGCCTGCAATCGTTGCCAATGGTGCCGAGTGGTATCAATCAATGGGTACTGAAAAGAGCAAAGGAACCACGCTTTATTCACTATCTGGCCACGTAGAAAATCCTGGCCAATTTGAAGCGCCACTTGGAATTACGCTGCGCGAGATCCTCGAACTTTCTGGTGGAATTCGTAAAGGTCATAAATTAAAGTTCTGGACACCTGGTGGTTCTTCAACTCCACTATTTACTGATGCGCACCTTGATGTACCACTTGATTATGAAGGTGTTGCTGGCGCTGGCTCAATGCTTGGTACTAAGGCGTTACAAATTTTCGATGAAACTACTTGTGTTGTCCGCGCGGTACTGCGTTGGACTGAGTTCTACAAGCACGAATCTTGCGGAAAGTGCACCCCATGTCGCGAAGGCACTTGGTGGTTAGTACAGATTCTGCGCGATCTAGAAAACGGCAAGGGCACCGAAGCAGATCTTGCTAAATTGTTAGATCTCTGCGACAACATTATGGGTCGTTCTTTCTGTGCTCTCGGTGATGGCGCAACTAGCCCGATTACTTCTTCCATTAAATATTTCCGTGATGAATACATCGCGCACGTAACAAATGGTTCATGCCCATTTGATCCAATTGCCAGCACGCTATTTGAAGGGGCTGATGCAAAGTGACAACAGAAACTGATGTAGTAGTCGAACAAATTACTTTAGTAATTGATGGCTTTGAAGTAACTGTCCCAAAGGGCACTCTTGTTATTCGCGCCGCTGAAAAACTGGGCATTCAAATTCCACGTTTTTGCGACCACCCACTACTAGATCCAGTTGGCGCTTGTCGTCAATGTTTAGTTGATATTGAAATCAACGGTCGTGCATTTCCAAAGCCACAAGCTTCATGCACAATTCCAGTTGAACCAGGCATGATCGTAAAAACTCAATTAACTTCACCAGTTGCAGATAAGGCGCAAAAAGGTGTGATGGAGCTATTGCTAGCTAACCACCCACTTGATTGCCCAGTCTGCGATAAGGGTGGCGAGTGCCCATTGCAGAACCAAGCAATGAGCAACGGAAATCCAGATATGCGCCTTGATGGCACAAAACGCACCTTTGAAAAGCCGGTTGCGATCTCATCTTCAGTTCTACTAGATCGCGAACGCTGCGTTCTCTGCGCTCGCTGTACTCGATTCTCAGATCAAATTGCTAGCGATGCATTCATCACTTTGAACGAGCGCGGTGCGCTACAGCAAGTTGGTATCTATGAAGAAGATCCATTTAAATCTTATTTCTCAGGCAACACTGTTCAGATCTGCCCAGTTGGTGCACTAACCGGAACTTCATATCGTTTCCGTGCACGCCCATTCGATTTAGTTTCAACTCCATCTGCTTGCGAACATTGCGCGTCAGGTTGCGACCTCCGTACCGATGTTCGACGTGGCAAGACGCTTCGTCGTTTAGCTGGCGATGATGCTGAAGTAAATGAAGAGTGGAACTGCGACAAGGGTCGCTGGGCATTTAAATATGTAACATCAACAGATCGTTTGACTGTGCCACAGGTACGTAATGAAAACGGCGAATTGGTCACCGCATCTTGGCCTGAAGCAATTGCTGCAGCAGCTGCTGGACTCAAGAATGGTGCAGCAGTTCTAGTTGGTGGCCGTGCAACCTATGAAGATGCTTACGGATATAGCAAGTTTGCTCGCGTAGCACTTGGTACCAACGATATTGATTTCCGCTCACGTACTTCATCAGATGAAGAGCGCGAATTCTTGGCAGCTCGAGTCGTTAACAATGCAACTACCTATCGCGATATTGATAAAGCTGATCAGGTATTGCTCGTTGGTTTCGAACCTGAAGAAGAATCACCAATCGTTTTCTTACGTATCAACAAGCAATTTAAGAAGCGCGGCCTGAAGGTAACTTCAATTGGCAGCAAGGAATCAATCGCGGTTGAAAAGCTAAGCGCTAACTTTATCTGCGTACAGCCAGGTCAAGAAGCCGCTGCAGTTGCCGCTCAAGAATTAACTGGCAAATCAGTGATTTTGGTGGGTGAGCGGGCAGCTGAAAGCGCTGGTTTATTAAGCGCTACTGCAGCTTTAGCAGATCGCACCGGAGCCAAGTTGGCGTGGATCCCACGTCGCGCAGGCGAACGCGGCGCTCTAGCAGCTGGTGCAATCGGCAACTTATTGCCAGGTGGTCGTCCGGTTTCTGATGCAGCAGCTCGCGTTGATATTGCTTCAGTCTGGAACGTTGATTCATTACCTAGCGAGGCCGGCCGTAACTCAGATGAGATTATCGCCGCCGTAAATGCCGGAAATATTTCAGCACTTCTAGTTGGTGGCGTAGATCCACTTGATGGACCTAATCCAGATCAAACTATCGCGGCGCTTGAAAAAGCATTTGTCGTCTCGCTAGAAATCGCAGGTAGCGAAGTAACTAAGTATGCAGATGTAGTTCTACCAGTTGCTGCGATTACCGAGAAGAACGGCTCCTTCCTTAACTGGGAAGGTCGCGCACGCGAATTTGATATTGCAGTTGAATCACTTAATCGCAGCGATCTAAGAATACTTTCCATGATCGCAGATGAACTGGGCAAATCAATCTCACTTGGGACAGTAGCTAATGCCGCTAAAGAGATTGCTTCAATCGGAACTTGGGATGGCGCAGCTGTTGCTACTCCAAAGGTTTCTGCTGCGAGTGCTCATTCAGTTTCTGGTGATCAAGCAGTTCTTACCTCATGGCGTCGTTTGCTAGATCTCGGAACTCTGCAAAAGGGTGAAGAAAATCTGGCAGGAACAGCGCGTCGCACTGTTGCGGTTATTTCGCCAAAGCGTGCTGCAGCTTTGGGTGTTGTCGATGGTCAGCTACTAAAGATTTCAAATGGCAATGGATCGGTAACCCTTCCTGCGCTAGTTGAGAATATTCATGACGATGCAGTTTGGGCCCCACGTAATAGTGCAGGTTCACAACTACTCGCCAATCTCGGAGTCGCACATAACTCAGTAGTTACGGTGGTGAAAGCATGACAAATGCTCAATTAATCGCAGGCGATCCAGGCTGGCTAATCGCCGTAAAAGCCTTACTGGTCTTCGTATTATGTGTGCTTCTAACGCTGATGTCCGTATGGGGCGAACGCCGCATCGTGGCTCGCATGCAGCAGCGCCTTGGTCCAAACCGCGTTGGCCCATTTGGTTTGATTCAATCGCTAGCTGATGGTGTGAAGTTGGCGCTAAAGGAAGATTTAATTCCAGCTGCTGCTGACAAAGTGGTATTTATTATTGCGCCGATCATCAGCGCTACAACCTGCTTTATGTCATTTGCCGTTATTCCATTTACTGGTGAAGTTTCCCTCTTTGGAAAAACGACAGCAATGCAGTTAACCGATATTCCAGTCGGCGTTCTCTATATTCTTTCAATCGCCTCAATTGGCGTTTACGGCATCGTGCTTGCTGGTTGGTCATCTGGTTCTACTTACCCACTACTCGGTGGACTTCGTTCAAGTGCTCAAGTCATCTCTTATGAAATTGCAATGGGACTTTCACTTGTCGCTGTATTCATTTATGCCGGCTCAATGTCAACATCCGAAATCGTCGCAGCGCAAGACACTTGGTGGTACTCAGTTGTTCTCTTCCCATCCTTTGTTATTTACGCAATCTCAATGGTTGGCGAAACAAACCGTGCACCGTTCGATTTAGCTGAAGCTGAAGGCGAATTAGTTGGTGGATTCCACACTGAATATTCCTCACTTAAGTTCGCACTCTTCTTCCTAGCTGAGTATGTAAATATCATCGCAGTTTCAGCGCTAGCAACTACCTTGTTCCTTGGTGGCTATCGTGCGCTTCCAGGTTTGGGCTTTACCGAGCAATGGCTAGGTGGCTGGTTCACCATGGTCTGGTTCTTCGCCAAAGTTATTCTCTTCTTCTTTCTCTTTGTCTGGCTGCGCGGAACCCTTCCACGTATGCGTTATGACCAATTCATGCAGTTCGGCTGGAAAGTCTTAATCCCAGTCTCGCTAGCTTGGATCTTAATCGTGGCAACTTTGCGTGTTCTTTCGTTAAATGGCGCACCAAAGGCCGCCACTGTTGCCTTTGCGAGCACTGTGGTGCTCTTAGTTATGTTGGTTAATTTCGGCTTTGAGAACGCAAAAAACAAGAAGAAAAATGCGCCTCATGCGGAATTTGAAGATCCTGACTTTGCGATTCCACAACTTCCAATCAAGGTTTCAACAATCAATGTTTCAACTGGAAAGAAGGGAGATCAATAATGTCCGAGAACATCGAACCGATGAACAATAAAGAGATCTCCGTAAACGATATTGAGTTTGCTCAAATCGAACAGAAGGGGCCGAAAGGCCTATTCACTCAGATGCAAGGCTTCTGGGTCACCTTTGCCACGATGTTTAAGAAAGTTAACACTGTTAGCTATCCGGAAGTAAAAGAACCTACTGCGCCGCGCTTCCATGGTCGCCATCAACTTAATCGTTATGACGATGGTCTAGAAAAATGTATCGGTTGCGAACTTTGTGCATGGGCTTGCCCAGCAGATGCAATCTTCGTTGAAGGTGCAGCGAACACTGAAGATAACCGCATGTCACCGGGCGAACGTTATGGTCGGGTTTATCAGATCAATTACTTACGTTGTATCTTCTGCGGCCTTTGCATAGAAGCTTGTCCAACTCGTGCGCTGACTATGACCAATGAGTACGAACTAGCCGATGAATCTCGTAACAAATTAATTTTTGAAAAAGAGGATCTACTGGCCCCACTTCGCGCCGGAATGTTGATGCCTCCGCATCCAATGTATCCAAACACCACAGATACCAACTATTACAAGAATGAAATCAAGAGTTCACATCCTTCACAGGAGGTCAGCAAATGATGAATTACGCTCTTGAACTGGGCCAGACCGCAAAGCCTGAAGCCCTGATGTTCTACATCTTGGCTCCGCTAGCAGTTGCTGCTGCGATTGGAATGTTGGTTGTAAAGAAAGCTGTTCACTCAGCGATCTTGTTGGCTTGGGTAATGATTACTTTGGCGATCTTCTATATCGCGCAAGATGCAGCGTTTTTAGGCATTGTGCAGAT
>JNSK01000185.1_pt1 | contig 10697 bp, 11 predicted proteins | sample 210681 | NCBI WGS metagenome assembly JNSK01 (sample SAMN02808684, study PRJNA238866) | freshwater metagenome | biome: fresh water; feature: freshwater reservoir; material: water; isolation source: water column of the freshwater reservoir Embalse de Amadorio in Spain | place: Spain: Valencia ...
AGCTCTTGCCTTAATTATTTTTTGGGTTTTCACAACCCCGCTCGCAACACTTCTTGCACTGATTGCAATTGTCTTCTACGTCGTTGTCTACACAATGGCTCTGAAACAACGCACTTCACAAAATATTGTTTGGGGCGGAGCTGCAGGTTGCATGCCAGTGTTAATTGGTTGGTCTGCAGTTACTAATTCATTGTCAGCAACTGCATGGGCTTTCTTCTTTGTAATTTTCTTTTGGACACCCCCGCACTTCTGGGCGTTAGCAATTAAGTACAAAGATGATTACGCGGCAGCCGGAACACCAATGCTTCCAGTTGTTGCAACAAAGGGTCGAGTCCACAGAGAGATGTGGTTTCACACCATCTTGATGATTGCCTCATCAGTATGGTTGATTGTTGCTGCCGAACTACCTTTGTGGGCTTTGGTTGTAACCATCGCATTAGGTTTAGTTTTCGCTGTCCAGCTTGTTGCGCTAAAAGAAGGATCTGCAGAGTATGCAAAGGTTGCTGGAAAGATTTTTCAATGGTCTATTACTTACTTAAGTCTCTTGTCAGTCCTGCTAGTTGTTGCACAACTACTTAGCTAGAGCTTGTTGTAAATCCTTAATCAAATCACTTGAGTGCTCTAATCCCACAGACAAGCGCAACACTGATTCTGTGATGCCCATTTCCGCCTGAACTTCTGGCGCTAAACGTCGATGTGTAGTTGATGATGGGTGGGTAATCAAAGATTTGCTGTCACCTAAGTTATTAGAGATATCAATGACTCGAAGCTTGTTCATAAAGGCAAAAACTTCGGCTTGAGAGCCATTGAATTCAATACCTATTGTCGATCCACCACCATTATTCATTTGCTTCATCGCTAATTCATGTCCTGGATGAGACTTCAATCCTGGGTAGCGCACAGATTTGATAGCGGGTTGCTTTTCAAGGAATTCTGCAACCGCTTGAGCATTTGAAACCATGCTCTCAACACGCATATGCATTGTTTCTAGAGATTTCACTAGTACCCAAGCGTTGAATGCGCTGAGCGCAGGACCTGTATGACGAACAAACGGCAGTAGCTTTTCTTGAATATAAGAAGCAGATCCCAACAATGCACCAGCAAGAACTCGACCTTGACCATCAATATGTTTTGTCGCCGAGTACATAACAACATCTGCACCAAGTGACAAAGGTTTTTGCAACACTGGCGAAGCCATCACATTGTCCACAATTACCGTTGCTCCAACTTTATGTGCAAGCTCGCTCACCATCGCGATATCAACGATTTCAAGCAATGGATTACTTGGTGTTTCAATGAAGACAGCCTTTGTTGGCTTATTCAGCGCTTTGGCCCAAGCAGCTGGATCATTTCCCTTTACTAACTCAAAGGTAACGCCCCACTTAGGTAAAAACTCTGTGATTACAACATGACAAGATGAGAACATAGCTGCTGATGCAACAACATGGTCACCTTGTTCAACCAGGCATGCAAGGGATGCGAACATTGCAGACATGCCTGAACCTGTCGCCACGCACATCTCAGCACCTTCAATTGCAGCCAAACGCTTTTCAAACATCGCAATTGTTGGGTTATGGAAACGGCTGTATAAGTAATGATCTGTCTCTTCTGCAAAGGAATCAAATGCTTCTTCAGCTGATGTATATGTAAAACCACTATTAAGAAATAAAGCTTCAGATGTTTCACCAAAACCTGTGCGAGCAAGACCGGCACGCACCGAATGTGTTTGTGGATGTAATTCCCAGTCAGGTCCCAGAGTTTCGGGACGGGGTTGATACCCCCAAGGTCGTTTGCTCATAGGTTAATTGTGGCAGAGTACGGCTATGACTAATACTGCTATTTCAGTCTCAGATCTATCAAAGAAGTACGAAGATCGCTTAGCGGTCTCGCATATCAACTTTGAAGTACCGCTTGGTACGGTGTGTGGCTTTGTTGGCCCAAATGGTTCGGGCAAGACAACCACCATGCGGATGCTTTTAGGTTTAATCACCCCAACAACAGGTCAAGGACACATTCTTGGCGAACCGATAGAACATCCCGAAAGATATTTGAGTCGAGTTGGCGCGATGATTGAAGGCCCAGCTTTCTATCCTGCTTTATCTGGTCATGAAAACCTGATGGTGCTTGCACGACTTGGTGGCTTTCCTGTCGAGCGAGTTCAAACTCTGCTGGAAAAAGTTGGCCTTGGTGAACGTGGAAAGTCGAAGTACAAGACATATTCATTAGGTATGAAACAACGTTTAGGTATCGCTGCAGCATTGTTGCCTGAACCCAAGTTATTGATGCTGGATGAACCTACAAATGGTTTAGATCCCGAAGGTATTCAAGAGGTTCGTGCTTTGCTGCGTGACCTTGCAAATGATGGAACTACAGTGTTTGTTTCTTCACATTTACTTTCTGAACTTGAAATCATCAGTGATCACATCGTGATGCTAAGAAAAGGTGAAATAGTTTTCGCTGGTCCCATCGGGGATTTGATGGCGCAGCAGCAACCAACGATCATTGCAAAGTCGCTTAAGAAATCTGACCTGAAACGCATTGTTAAAATTGCTAAAGACGCAGGACATCACGCCGTAATTCGGGATGATTCCGTTCATGTGTTGGCTGATATGAAGTGGGCTCCTGTGCTCAATGAAGCTGCATTCGACGCAGGAATAACTCTGGCGCAACTTGCCCCTCAGCTTCCAAATCTTGAAGAAACATTTTTTGAAATGACGGGGGACAAGTAATGTTAAATGTCGTCAGAGCAGAACTTCGCAAATTACGCCGTCCAACATTGTTTCTTGGCACCATGGGTGCGGTTATCTTTTTCAGTGGACTCTTTTCAGCCTTGCTGTACTTACTTATTGATTCACCACAAGGAAATGCTGATCGCGGACAGGTTATTAGCCGCGAGGTATTAGCCCTAGCAAGCGGTGGTGTTCAAGGTTTTGCAAGTGTTGGCGGCTTCTTAGGAATCATCGCCTTGTGCGTCTTTGCTGCGCAAACTGCGCAGGAGTACACATATGGAACTCTTCGCAATTTGTTGGTTCGTCAACCAAGCCGAATGAAGATCTTGGCTGGAAAACTAATTTCAATGATGATCTTTGCCCTTGTCATGATTATCTTGTCTGCAATCGTGAGCATTGCAACTTCTGTAATTTTGGCACCAACTGTTGATGTCTCAACAGAGTTATGGTTCTCATCTGCCGGAATCGAGTTCATCTATTCAACATTTGTTAATGTTGCAATTTCAGTAGTTGGATTTGGAATTATCGGAATGGTCCTAGGGCTATTGCTCCGCTCACCTATTAGCGCAATCTCATTTGGTGTTCTTTGGTTATTAATTGTTGAGAATCTGCTGGTAGCGGTAAAGAGTTCGACCCAATCGTGGCTGCCGGGATCACAATTAACGATTATTGCTTCAGGCGGAAGCTTTGATGTCACCTACTCACATGCCCTTGCTGTCGGAGGCGCATATGTTGCAGTTGGTGCCTTAGTGGCATCAATTCTCTTTGTCCGCCGTGATGTAGCTAATTAGGGACACTCACACCTAAAAACAGCTTTTTCCAAGGTTGGGCATTTATTCTTGAACCCTTCCCTCCGAAAGGTTAATTGTGAAAAAGAGTTTTAGGGCGATTTCCCTTGCGGTAATTGTGGTGCTGGCGGTTCCGCCAGTTACCGCTGTTGCGGCACCTAAACCAACCTTGGCGGAGATTGAGGCTGCAAAGAAGGTTGAAGCGGCGAAGAAAAAGGCGGCAGATGCACAAGCTAAAAAGTTAGCTGCCGCTAATCAAAGTTTAAGAACCCTCACCGCAAAGGCAAATGCTGCGACAGCGTTGTATCGAAAGGCGCAAGCAGAGTTAGCGTTAGCAACTACGGCAGCAAACCTTGCAGCCAAGCATGCCGCAGAGACCGCCGCTGCTGTTGCCGAAGCTCACGCAACTATTGGACGTTTGGCTTCAAATGCCTACATCATGGGTGGAAGCATTACCGATATCGAACCTTTGCTTAGTTCAAATGGCCCACAAGATTTAATCGATCAACTTTCAACCTTGAGCACACTCGGTGCACAAAACTCAGTTGCACTTGCACGATTCAAGGTGGCTGAGGAAGAAGCACGAAAAGCAAAAAAGATTGCAGATGATGCAAAAGCTGTTCAATTGATTGCAACAGAAAAAGTTGAGGCTGCTAAAAAAGTTGCAGATGATGCTAAGGCTGAGCAAGCCAAAGAGGTAGCAAAGCTTCAAAAGGTTCAAGATGAGTTAATGCGCCAGTTGATGAGCGCGCGCAAAGTAAGAACAACTCTTGAGCAGCAACGACAACTTGCACTGCTCGAAGAGAGTCAAGCAAACACAGCTATACAAACCGGAGGCCAAAAAAATGTTTGGCCTGATCGTGGATTTAAGGGACGTTCAACAAGTCGAACAACACAAGCACAACGTGATAAAGCTGTTGCATTTGCGAAGACACAGGTGCTTGCACGCAAACCTTATATTTGGGGCTCAGAGGGTCCTAACTCATTTGACTGTTCAGGTTTGGTTTATGCCGCGTACAGGTCAGCAGGATTAGGTTGGCCAAACTGGGATCGACTTAACTCCGCCCTTTATTCAGGGTACACAATGCATGTTTCGCTGAAAGAGCTTGTTCCAGGCGATTTACTCTTTTACTCCTACAAGGGAACAATCTCGACTATTCACCACATTACGATCTACGCCGGAAACGGAATGATGTGGGAGGCGAACTCAAAGGGTAAGGGCTTGCTGTACTCAAACATCTACAGCATCAAGGGTTTGATGCCATTTGGTGGCCGCGTCTAAAACAGCACTACTCTTGAGCCATGACGTCAGCGGTCCCAACGGTACGTAACGCTGTTCGCACCTGGCTAGATAAATACGAAGCTGGCGACACAGTTCTAGTTGCAGTTTCTGGTGGGGCTGATTCATTAGCTTTATCTCACGCATTATCAATTGAAGCAAAAGAGTGTGTCATTACAGTTATTGGTGTAACTGTTGACCACCAACTTCAAGAAAATTCTGGAGCGCAAGCAGAAAAAGTTAAAGAGCAGTTAAAAAATTTTGGCTTAAGTTGCATCATTAAAAAAGTTAAAGTTGAAATTAAGGATGGATTAGAAGCCTCTGCCCGCAAAGCACGTTATGAAGCTTTACAAGAAACAGCACAGGAGCACAACGCTGTTGCGGTTTTTCTTGGACATACTCGTGATGATCAAGCAGAAACAGTTTTACTTGGATTAGCCCGTGGCTCTGGAACTCGTTCGCTGTCTGGAATGGCACACCATAAAGGCTTGTATGTTCGTCCATTACTTGAAGTGACAAGAGTTCAGAACGAGCAGTACTGCAAAGAGCTAAAGTTAGAGTTTTGGAATGATCCTCACAATGAGAATCCAGATTTTTCACGTGTTCGAGTCCGCACCGTTGCATTGCCAGCGTTAGAGAAGAGCATCGGTCCAGGAATCACAGAGGCTTTAGCTCGCAGTGCACATCTCTTGCGAGATGATGCAGATGCTTTAGAGAATTGGGCAAAGCGAGAAGAGGATGAGTTAGATCTTTCAGATCTTGACTGTTCCCATCTAGAAACTTTGCCTCGAGCCATTCGAACCCGAGTCATCAGAGCGGCGATCTATGCGGCAGGTGCTCCTGCTGGGATGGTCACAATGGAGCATGTGGGCGGGGTTGAGGCTTTAATCTCAGCCTGGAGTGGCCAAGGTGCGCTCAATTTGCCGGGCGGTGTGAAGGTTGAGCGGATTTCGGGCAGACTTTCGCTCTCACAGCACCGACCTTAGGGAGAACCGTGGATTTAGAAGCAGTCAAGGGCGATATCGAACGAGTAATCGTGACCGAAGAGCAGTTGCAGGTTCGCATCAAAGAGCTTGCCGCACAGGTTGATAAGGATTACGAAGGTAAAGACCTTTTACTTGTTGGCGTTCTCAAAGGCGCTGTTATGGCTGTCGCTGATTTCTCACGCGCATTACAACGTCATGTCGATATGGATTGGATGGCGGTTTCTTCATACGGTTCCGGAACCAAATCCAGCGGCGTTGTTCGAATTCTAAAGGATCTTGATCGCGATATCACAGGTAGAAATGTTTTGATTATTGAAGACATCGTTGATTCCGGTTTGACCCTTTCGTGGCTTAAGGCAAACCTTGAATCGCGCGGAGTTGGTTCTGTAGAAATTCTCTCAATTCTGCGCAAGCCTGAAGCTGCAAAGGTTGAGGTTGATGTGAAGTACGTTGGCTTTGATATTCCAAAGGATTTTGTTATTGGATATGGACTCGACTTTGACGAGAAGTATCGCAACCTCCCATTTATTGCTGTGCTTGCTAAGCACATGTACGAATAATCTCTGGAGTCCCCACATATGTCACAAGTGCAAAAACCAAAGAAACCCGCGAAGAAGAGTTTTTCGGGTAAGCAAACAAACAAGAAGCCTCCAACAAAGAGTCAAAGATTATTTCGGGGACCTCTCTTTTGGATTGTTGCTGCAATCTTTGCCGTTACTGTATTTGGACAGATCTCTTCTGCAGGCAATCGCTACACACAGATCGAAACATCACAGGCGATCGAAGCAATTTCTAAAGCACAAGTTCTTTCAGCTGAATTAGTTGATAGAGATCAGAAGATTCGCTTAATACTCACGCCTGGCACATTAATTAAGGGCTCATCCAAGGTTGAAGCTTTTTATGTAGCCCGCCAAGAGCCAACAATTGTTGATGCATTGACAGGAAATCCACCTGCAAATGGTTGGAATGTGAAGGTTCCATCGCAATCGCTGCTTGTTTCATTCCTCTTTTCTATAGTTCCCTTCTTATTGATTGGCTTTTTATTCTTTTGGATGATGAGTCAAGCCCAAGGCGGAAACAAGGTTTTCCAATTTGGAAAATCCCGTGCCAAGTTGCAGGATCCTGATGTACCTAAGACAACCTTTAAGGATGTCGCTGGAGCAGATGAGGCACTTGCCGAACTTGATGAGATTAAAGATTTCTTAGCTAAGCCAGAAAAGTACGCACCTCTTGGTGCCAAAATTCCAAAGGGTGTTTTGTTGTTTGGTCCTCCAGGAACAGGAAAGACTCTGCTTGCTCGCGCCGTCGCCGGTGAAGCGGGAGTTCCTTTCTATTCAATCTCTGGCTCTGATTTCGTCGAAATGTTTGTTGGTGTAGGTGCGGCTCGTGTTCGCGATCTATTTGCTCAAGCTAAAGAGAATGCACCTGCAATTGTTTTCATCGATGAAATTGATGCAGTTGGACGTCAACGTGGTGCTGGAATGGGTGGCGGACATGATGAACGTGAACAAACCCTTAACCAACTTTTGGTTGAAATGGATGGATTTGAAGATAACTCAAAGGTTATTTTGATTGCAGCAACAAACCGACCAGATGTTTTGGATCCAGCGTTGCTACGTCCAGGCCGTTTTGATCGTCAGATTGCAGTTGATCGTCCAGATCTCAAGGGACGTGAAGCGATTTTGCAGGTTCACGCTAAGGGCAAGCCGATTAGCGATGAGGTAAAGCTAGTTGAATACGCACGTCGTACACCTGGTTTTACAGGTGCTGATCTAGCAAATGTCCTTAATGAGGCAGCTTTGCTTTCTGCACGTGATAACAAAACTGTCATTGGCAATATAGAACTTGATGAGGCGATCGACCGCGTAATGGCTGGACCACAACGTAAATCACGTTTAATGAATGATGATGAACGTCGCGTTACTGCGTATCACGAAACAGGTCATGCACTTGTTGCCCATGCGCTGCCACATACAGATCCGGTTCACAAAGTAACGATCATGCCGCGTGGTCGTGCACTTGGTTACACAATGGTTCTTCCAGATGAGGACAAGTACTCAACAACACGGAACCAATTGTTAGATCAATTGGCGTACTCACTTGGCGGTCGCGCCGCCGAAGAGTTGATTTTCCATGATCCATCAACTGGCGCATCAAATGACATTGAAAAAGCAACCGCACTTGCTCGTGCAATGGTTACGCAATATGGAATGACTGAAGCGGTCGGTGCGATCAAACTTGGTGGAGGTTCAACGGAACCTTTCCTTGGTCGCGATTATGGACATCAGCGTGACTACAGCGAGAACATTGCCGCTGTTGTGGATCGTGAGATCCGAACCTTAATCGAGAACGCTCATCAAGAGGCCTTTGATATTTTGGTTGCTAATCGCAAGATCCTTGATGAGATGGTGATTCAGCTACTTGAAAAGGAAACCCTTAACAAGGATGAGATCGCAGATATTTTCAAGAAGGTAAAGCTTGTTACAAAGCGTCCAGCTTGGACAGGTTCAGCAACACGTATTCCTTCAGAGCAACCACCTGTTGATGTTCCAGAACGTTTAGCGGTCGAAGCCCCTGTCGAAGAAAAGAAGAAGCCTGTCCGACGAAAGAAGGCTGCAAGTGACGGTCAATAAGGTCACAGTGACAGATGGACGTGCATCTGGTCCTTATGACCAGGAACGTGCGGAAAAGGCTGTCCGTGAACTGCTTTTAGCCCTTGGCGAGGATCCAGATCGCGAAGGTTTAAAGGAGACCCCAGCACGTGTTGCACGTGCAATGAAGGAGAACTTCGAGGGGTTGTGGCAATCACCTGAAGATGTTTTAACAACAACATTTGATATTGGTCATGAAGAGCTTGTAATTGTTCGTGATATCGAAGTCTTTTCACATTGTGAGCACCACTTAACCCCGTTCCATGGTGTGGCACATATTGGTTACATTCCACGAGGAAAGATCACTGGTCTTTCAAAGTTAGCTCGTTTAGTTGATATGTACTCAAAACGCCCACAAGTTCAGGAACGTTTAACAACACAAATTGCAGATGCAATGGTTGAGATTTTGGATCCGCTAGGTGTAATCGTCATCATTGACTGCGAACATCTATGTATGTCTATGCGTGGAGTAAAGAAATCTCATGCACGAACAACAACATCTGCTGTGCGTGGAGCGCTCAATAATCCAGCAACTCGCGCAGAAGCAATCTCCTTAATAACTAAGGGCTAAATCATGTTGGTGATGGGCATTTTAAATGTAACGCCTGATTCATTTGCCGATGGAGGAAGACACAATGATTTCGAGGCTGCTGTTGCACGCGGCCTTGAAATGATCGCTGAAGGTGTAGACATCATTGATATTGGTGGTGAATCAACTCGCCCCGGTGCAGAGCGGGTCACAGAGGAAGAAGAGATTTCACGCACTGTCCCCGTGATCAAAGAGTTAGCTAAATACGGAACCACAATTAGCATTGACACGATGAGAGCAAATACAGCAGAGGCTGCAGTTCAAGCAGGTGCATCCATGATTAATGATGTAAGCGCAGGCTTAGCTGATGGAGTGATGCTGCAAACAGCGGCTCGGTTAAAGGTTTCATATATCGCGATGCATTGGCGTGGGCACTCGAAAGATATGAATTCCAAGGCTGTTTATGGGGATGTCGTGAGCGAGATTATTTCAGAGCTCAATGAGCGCATTGAAGCAGCGTTAGATGCAGGAATTCAAAAAGATAAGTTGATCATCGACCCAGGTATTGGTTTTGCAAAGGATGCCGAACACAACTGGGCAATTATCGATTCAATAAATCGCTTTGTATCCATGGGTTACCCAGTCTTAGTTGGAGCTTCACGAAAAAGGTTTTTAGGTGGGGAATCACCTGATGAAAGAGAGCAGGCCACTATCAAATTAACAAAACGACTTGGCGCTACTGGTATCTGGGCGGTTAGAGTTCACAGTGTGAAGCCCCATAAGGAGGTACTCAGCTGATGAAGGATCAAATCATCCTGACCGGTATTCATGGCTTTGGGTATCACGGTGTCTTTGATCATGAGAGAAAAGATGGCCAAGATTTTTTCGTGGATTTAACTTTAAGCATCGATTTAACTGCGCCCTCGAATTCTGATGCAATAGAAGACACCGTTAACTACGCAGAGATTACTGATTTAGTAGTTGAAGAAATCACCAGTAATCCAGTCAATTTAATTGAGAAGCTAGCGGGGCGAATCGCCGAAAGAGTTCTTAATCAACACCTGAAGGTTCAGCAGGTCTCAGTAACAGTTCACAAGCCGCAAGCACCGGTCGCTGCACAGCTTAAAGACATAGCGGTTGTCGTTACTCGAGTTCGATGAAAGCGGTAATTGCATTAGGTGCCAATATTGGTAACCCCAAAGAAAATCTAGATTTAGCGATCGCTTTATTACATGAAGCAACCGAAGTTAAAAAGGTTTCCGCCTATTACTCAACTGCACCTGTTGGTGGTCCAGAACAACCTGATTATCTAAACGCTGTCTGCATTATTGATAGCGATCTACCTGCAATGGATTTGTTATCCCTGCTGCATGGAATTGAAAAGAGTTTAGGGCGTGAAAGAACTGTGCATTGGGGTCCGCGGACAATAGATCTGGATTTGATTCAATTTGGTGGGCTGCTGAGCAAGGCCGATGAATTACAACTTCCACACCCTCGCGCACATGAAAGACGGTTTGTTTTACAACCTTGGTTTGAAATTGAGCCTGATGCAATCCTGCTTACGCATGGACCGATAAAAGAACTTTTGGAGCAATTGCCCGCTTAGCGGTAAACTTCGAAACATCTCGCCCGGTACCCCGAAAGGACTGGAGCTACCAAAATGACTGTATTAGTGCCAACTATGGGCGCCTTGCATAAAGGCCACCAAGCCTTGATTAAACGTGCGCGCACATTG
>JNSK01000186.1_pt1 | contig 10651 bp, 9 predicted proteins | sample 210681 | NCBI WGS metagenome assembly JNSK01 (sample SAMN02808684, study PRJNA238866) | freshwater metagenome | biome: fresh water; feature: freshwater reservoir; material: water; isolation source: water column of the freshwater reservoir Embalse de Amadorio in Spain | place: Spain: Valencia ...
GCACCCTTCTTAACAATGATCTCAACCACTGCTGAGTGAAGTGAATCTGATTTGTAGATAGGCGCTGTGCAACCTTCAACGTAGTGAATATATGAATCTTCATCGGCGATAATCAAGGTGCGCTCGAATTGGCCCATATTCTCAGTATTGATGCGGAAATATGCCTGTAGTGGAATATCAACATGTACGCCCTTTGGCACATAGATAAATGAACCACCAGACCAAACCGAGGTATTTAGCGCTGCAAACTTATTATCGCCAACTGGAATAACAGTGCCGAAGTACTCTTTGAATAGTTCAGGGTGCTCTTTTAGGGCTGTATCGGTATCTAAGAAGATAACGCCTTGCGCTTCAAGATCTTCACGAATTGAGTGATAAACAACTTCAGATTCGTACTGAGCCGCTACACCTGAAACTAGACGCTGCTTTTCTGCCTCAGGAATACCTAAACGGTCATAAGTATTCTTGATCTCTTCTGGTAGATCTTCCCAAGTAGCAGCTTGCTTCTCGGTTGAGCGCACGAAATATTTGATGGTGTCGAAGAAGATGCCGCTTAGATCTGAGCCCCAATTTGGCATTGGCTTCTTTTCAAATAGCGAAAGACCTTTTAAGCGCAGATCAAGCATCCACTGTGGTTCGGATTTCTTGGCAGAGATATCACGGACAACATCCTCGTTAATTCCACGCTTTGAATTTGCGCCAGCGTCATTCTTATCTGACCAGCCATATTCATAGTTGCCGATTCCATCGAGTTCTGGATGTGCGATTGTCATTACTAGCCTCTCCGAGCCGTTGTCTTTTTTACTAAATTTGGAATATAAGTTGTGCAAACACCATCACCATGAGCGATAGTTGCTAAACGTTGAACGTGAGTTCCGAGTAGCGCAGAAAATGCTGCTGTTTCGGCTTCGCAAAGTTCTGGGAATTCAGCTGCAACGTGCGCAATTGGGCAATGATGTTGGCAAATTTCCTCGCCCATCTTTCGCTCTATAACAGTTGCTGCGTAACCCTGTTCAGTTAAGAATGAAGCCAGCGCCTCAGTTTTATGTGAGCGCTTCTTGATCGCCTCAGAACCTTTGCGCTCGATATCATCTGCGCGATTCTTGGCAAAAGCCTTAACTAAATGTTCGCCAGATTGCGCTGACATAAATTTAAGTGCGGCAACAGCTAAATCGTCGTAGGAATGCTCAAACTTCTCGCGTCCCCGATCGGTCATGACGAAAACCTTTGATGGGCGGCCACGGCCACGAGTTAGGCCAATATGTGGCTCGCGAGCTTCGAGAATGCCTTCAGCCACCAAATTATCGAGATGGCGGCGGATTCCGGCTGGGGTGAGCGCCAGCCGTTCACCTAAAGCCACTGCAGTAGATGGGCCGCTCTCGAGAATTACTCGGGCGATCGCATCACGGGTGCGCAGATCATCACTTGCCGGAGGCGCGCTCATAATCTGACTTTTCACAACATTAATGTATCGTAAATCGAGCCCATCTTCACGCTGAACCCCGCTTGGCCAGTTAGTGAGGGGCGCCTCAGACCAGCCCCGATCCCCCTGACATAGGGTTGGGGCATGCCGATCCTCTACCTCTTGCTCTTCCTGCAAGCTGGCTTAATTGTTACGGGTGGCGCAGTACGAATTACTGGATCTGGTCTTGGTTGTCCGACTTGGCCGGAGTGCACCGATGGTTCATATGTTCCGGTTGCCGGTCAAGCTGAAGGCGCATTTCATGCCTGGATCGAGTTTGGAAATCGCTTATTAACATTTGCACTTTTCTTCGCAGCAATTGCCGCAGTTATTTACGCCTTTCGAAAAGCTCGTCGCGATCTTCTGTGGCGTGCCGGGTTACAAGTACTTGGCATTTTAGGTCAAGGCCTACTTGGCGGAATAACTGTTCTGACTAAATTAAATCCACTCTCAGTTGCAAGTCACTTTATCTTGAGCATCTTCTTAATAGCTGGCGCCGCATCAATGGTTGAACGCGGCAGATCTCCTAAGATTTCGATTCGCCCGATTAATCAGAAAATTAATTTAATATCTAAATTGCACTTATCGCTTACCTTCTTAGTAATTCTGGTTGGCACGTTAGTCACTGGCAGCGGCCCACATGCAGGCGATTATCAAGCGCCAAGACTTAACTTTGATATTCGCGCCATAACTTGGTTGCACGCAGATTTAGTAATCGCGTTAATTGGTGTAACTCTGGCTCTTTATGTGCTCTCTGATCTATCGCCTGAAACTAGCAAGCGGATTAAGTACTTCTCCGTAATTCTCCTTGCTCAGGGCTTACTTGGATACTTGCAATATTTAAATGGCTTACCGGAATTAATGGTCGGCGCACATTTAGTTGGATCAACTTTAGTTTGGATTGCCGCTTGGCGAATATGGTTATCAATAACAACAGCTGATAGAAAGTAGGAGCAAAGTATGAGCCAGATGATCGGTTGGACTGAGATAGACGATCAGGCCGTCACCTATGCCCGCGCTCTTGCGATGGATGCGGTACAAAAAGTTGGCAATGGCCACCCAGGTACTGCGATGGCGCTGGCACCAGTTGCCTACAACCTATTTCAACGTCACCTAGTACATGATCCATCTGACCCTAACTGGATTGGTCGAGATCGTTTTATTCTCTCTTGCGGACACTCATCAATAACTATCTACACCCAACTTTTCTACAGCGGTTACGGCCTTGAAATGGATGACTTAAAAGCTTTTCGCACTTGGAATTCATTAACGCCAGGACATCCTGAGTACGGCCATACCGCAGGTGTTGAAATGACAACTGGCCCACTTGGTCAAGGTGTTGCGACAGCTGTAGGCATGGCAATGGCTGCTCGTTACGAACGTGGATTACTAGATCCAAATACCGCAGATGGTGATTCATTATTCGATCACAATATTTGGGTTATCTGTTCGGATGGCGATCTAGAAGAAGGCGTAAGTGCCGAAGCCTCATCTCTTGCCGGCACACAAGAGCTTGGTAATTTAATTTTAATTTACGATGACAATCGAATCTCGATTGAAGGCGATACCCATAATGCTTTCACCGAAGATGTATCAGCGCGCTACCGCGCTTATGGCTGGCAGGTAATTGATGTTCCTGCTGCAGTTGATGGAAATATCGATCTACCAGCCGTTGATGCGGCGATGATTTCAGCGAAGGCTGAACGAAATAAACCAACTTTGATCCGCATGCATTCAGTTATTGCATGGCCTGCACCAAAAGCAAAGGGAACTGCCGGCTCACATGGTTCAGCTCTTGGTGCTGAAGAGATTGCTGAAACTAAGAAGATTCTTGGTTTAAATCCAGATGAGCATTTCGCTCTACCTGCAGATGTTTTTGCTCATGTGCGCAAAGTAAAAGAGCGCGGTGCTGTATTACGTAATGATTGGAATGCCCGCTTAGCAACCTGGCAGGCAAAACAACCTGCCGAAGCAGCGCTCTTAAATCGTTTGCAGAACAAGGATCTTCCAGTTGGCTGGGATTCTGAACTTCCTACCTTTGAAGCCGGAGCTCAAATCGCAACACGTGCTGCTTCGGGCAAAGTAATAAATGCGCTGGCAAAGAAGATGCCAGAACTTTGGGGCGGCTCAGCCGACTTAGCTGGCAGCAATAACACCGATATCGATGGTGGCGGCTCATTCTTGCCAGCAACTAGCGCTATTAAAGGCGCTAATCCATATGGCCGCATCATTCACTTTGGTATTCGTGAACACGCGATGGGCTCAATTCTAAATGGCGCAGCACTTCACGGTCTAACCCGATCATTTGGTGGCACCTTCTTAGTGTTTAGCGATTACATGCGCCCAGCTGTTCGGTTAGCTGCGTTGATGAATATTCCAAGCACCTTTGTTTGGACTCACGATTCAATTGGCGTCGGTGAAGATGGCCCAACACATCAACCAATTGAGCACTTTGCAGCGCTGCGAGCCATTCCAAATCTCGCGGTCATTCGTCCAGCAGATGCCAATGAAGTAACCGTTGCTTGGCGCGAGATTATTGCCCGCCGCTCCCCTGCAGCCATCATCTTGTCTCGTCAGAATTTGCCAGTCGTAGATCGCACGACTCATGCGCCAGCTTCAGATGTTGCTAAGGGTGCCTACATTATTAAATCAGCAACTGAAAAAGCTAAAGTCACGCTAATTGCTACGGGCTCTGAAGTTTCACTTGCACTAGAAATTGCAGCCGCTTTGGAATCCAAGTCAATTGCTACAGCCGTAGTTAGCGCTCCATGTTTGGAATGGTTCGACGCTCAGCCAGAAAGTTATCGCGCTCGAGTTTTGCCAGCCGATTCCATCAAGGTGAGTATCGAAGCTGGAATTTCCCAAGGTTGGCATCGTTATATCGGCTCCAGCGGTATTGCTATCTCGCTAGAGCATTACGGTGCTTCTGCTGCAGCACCTGTTCTATTTAGAGAGTTTGGCTTTAGCGTTGAAGCAATCGTTCCTAAGATTGAAGCAGCGCTGTAATGCAAATTTCGCAATTAGCTACTGCTGGGTGTTCGGTCTGGCTAGATGATTTATCACGAGCTAAATTAACCGGTACTGACGCACATTCCCTGCCGCCACGTATTGCAAACTCAGGCGTCGTCGGTGTAACAACTAACCCGGCTATTTTTAAAGCTGCGATTTCAAATGCGACTGAGTATTCAGCTGACATTGCGCTGTTAAAGGGAAGCAAAGTAGAAGCAGTTATTACCAAACTTACAACAGATGATGTCCGAAAAGCCTGTGACCTATTTACCGACATCTATCAATCTAGTAATGGTTTTGATGGTCGAGTCAGTATTGAAGTTGATCCACGATCAGCGCATGACACTGCAGCAACTGTCGCTGAAGGAAAAGCGCTCTGGCAGGTAATTGATCGACCAAATGTAATGATTAAAGTGCCGGCCACCTTGGCTGGATTGCCAGCTATCACAGAATTAATTGGCCAAGGAATCAGCGTAAATGTAACTTTGATCTTTTCAATTGAAAGATATCTTCAAGTTATACAGGCCTACATCGCCGGTATTGAGATTGCAGCTAAGAATGGCGTGGAGCTAAATAATATTCATAGCGTCGCATCATTTTTTATTAGCCGGTTAGATACTGCGATTGATCCAATCCTGAAAGCAGATGGTGGCGTTCTTGCGCACTCACTTCTGGGCGCTGCAGCTATCGCCAATGCGCATTTAGCTTACGAACAATTTGAGAAAGAATTCGCAACCGAGCGTTGGCGTGCACTTGCCGGCCAAGGAGCCAATCTACAACGACCACTATGGGCATCTACTGGGGTTAAAGATCCCGCATATGACGACACTCGATATGTACTGGAACTAGTTGCTCCTCACACAGTTAATACGATGCCGCAGAGCACGTTAGATGCGGTTTTGGATCATGGCGTTTTCAAAGGCAATACCATCACTGGAAAGTATGACGAGGCAAGGGTGGTCTTTTCGCAACTTGCTGAATTAGGAATTTCAATTGAAAAGGTCACTGCCGACCTAGAAACCGACGGAGTAAAGAAATTCGCTGATGCTTGGAATGAACTCTTAGCCAGCGTAGAAGGAGCAATCGCCTAATGTTAAATATTTCCGGCTTAAAAGTTGGCAGCATTGATCGAGATAGCGCACTGTATAAAAAGATTGCCGCTGTTAATCCGCGGTTGGCCAATAAGGATTCTGATATCTGGGGTCCAGCTGCTAAAGCCGAAGCTAGCGTACGTCTGAATTGGATCGATGCTCCCGAAAGTTCTCGCGAACTTTTGCCGCAACTAGATGCCCTTAGCGCCAAATTTAGAAACCATACCCGCGTAGTTCTATGTGGAATGGGTGGCTCATCTTTAGCGCCAGAAGTTATTGCCGCCACTTATCGCAAAGAGTTATTTGTTTTAGATTCAACTGATCCGGTTTATATCCATCACGCACTTGCTGGCGACTTGCATCAAACAGTCGTTGTCGTTGGATCTAAATCAGGTTCAACTATCGAAACTGCTTCACAGCGCGCACTATTTGCCGAAGCGTTCCGAACTCTGGGATTAAACCCAGTTGAACATATGGTGATAGTTACCGACCCAGGTTCACCGCTTGATCAAAGTGCCCGTGCAGATGGCTACACAGTAATTAACGCTGATCCAAGCGTTGGCGGTCGCTTTAGCGCGCTAACTGCATTTGGTTTAGTGCCCGCAGCACTTATTGGTGTCGATCCTTCCGTACTGCTAGATGCGGCAGCTGATGCAAAATCTCAAGTAATTAATGGCGCCATTGCAATCGATATTGCCTACCTAATTACTGCTGCTGGCCAGTACTTAACTTATTGCGATTCTGCAGAGATTCCAGGGCTTTCTGATTGGATTGAACAGCTTGTCGCCGAGTCCACCGGCAAGAACGAAGTTGGCCGATTGCCGATTGTTATCGAAAGCCCAACTTCAGCTGGAGCCGGTGAATTAATGAGTATCGCTTTTTCGGGCGAAGCTGATTTAGTAATCTCTGGTGAACTGGGCGAACAATTCTTCCTCTGGGAATGGGTTACTGCACTTGTCGGTGCCGCCCTTGAAATCGATCCTTTTAATCAACCGAATGTAACTGAAGCCAAAGAAGCCACTAGCGCTTTGCTATCTGAGTGGGATGGCGTGCTTCCTGAATTTACGGCAGATGCAGTCGATGGTGCAGTAGAAATCTTTGGAGCCGGTTCCGACTTAACGGAAGCGTTACGTAATTTTATCGATTCAATTCCAGCCGGTGGTTATGTTGCAGTGATGGCATATCTAGATCGCAGCGGTGATCGCGATCTAGCCAAGTTACGCGAAATCATCGCGCGCAAATCGCAACGCCCAGTAACTTTTGGCTGGGGGCCTCGATTCCTGCATTCAACTGGTCAATTCCATAAAGGTGGCCAACAAAATGGCGCCTTCTTGCAAATCACTGGAATTACAAATGGTGATGTCGTAATTCCAGGACAGAAGTTTGGTTTTAAGACTCTAGTTATGGCGCAGGCTCTTGGAGATTTACGAGCACTTGCTAAAAGAAAATACCCGCTACTGCGATTACATTTAAGTGATCGAAGTGCGGGTATTGCTCAATTATTAAAAGCAGCCGAAGCGCTTTAATTATTCGTCATCATCTCCGTGCAACTTGCGCAGAGCATCTTCTAGAATTTTCTCGCCTTCTGCAGCTGTACGACGTTCTTTGACATAGGCCAAGTGAGTTTTATATGGCTCATTCTTGATTGCTGAAGGCGGATTGTTCTTATCTAAACCTGCAGGCAAACCGCACTTTGGGCAATCCCATTCAGCTGGAATTACTACGCCCTCTTCTTTAGCAAAAGATGGCTTAACCTCGTGGCCCTTGCCGCACCAATATGAAACATAGAAGCGCTCAATAGATTCACCGCGTTCTGCCTCGCCCATTGGGCCAGCGCCGACACGACTTCCGCGAATTGCACTACCCATTTGAGCTCCTTAAAAAGTTGAAACGAAAAATTAAGCTGATTTTAAAACAAGGCTAAGCGCGACTACACCTGAGAACCAGAGTCCGCCAACCACAATTGTGATGCGATCTAGATTCTTCTCGACTACGGAAGATCCGCCAAAGTTAGATGAAACGCCACCACCGAAGAGGTCGGAAAGTCCGCTGCCCTTGCCCTTGTGAAGCAGAACCAAGAGAATCATCAGAACGCTGGTAATGACGAGCAAGATTGAAAGAGCGAGCTTCACGATTAATTCTCCAACTTCGATGTGAGGTAAGGGCGTTATTCTACTTCACTAGCGGCGTTAGTAGGCAATTGAGCGAAAAATGAGCGGTGATTTTGCCGAACTTTGGGCTTATTCGCCGCGGTGATAACGAGCGATCTTGGCCAATTCCTCAGGATCAAGGCTAGCGCCACCAATAAGTGCGCCATCTACATCGTCCTTCTTCATGATCTCGGCGATATTAGCTGACTTAACTGAGCCACCATAAAGAATGCGCATATTATCGGCGATCTCAGGTGAGCCAATCTTGGCGACCTCGGCACGGATAGCTGCGCATACTTCTTGGGCATCTTCAGGTGTTGCTGTCTTGCCAGTGCCGATTGCCCAAACGGGTTCGTAGGCAATCACAATCTTCTTTAGCTCAGGCTTAGTGAATCCGGCTAGCCCTGCACGAACTTGCGAAAGTACATGTTCGACATGAGTTCCGGCTTCGCGAATAGCAAGTTCTTCGCCGCAGCAGAAGATCGGTGTTAAGTCATTTGCAAGCGCAGCTTTAATTTTCTTATTTACAATTGCATCGCTCTCGTTATGAATGGCGCGACGTTCCGAGTGACCGATTACAACGAATGTGCAACCCAACTTAGCCAACATCGAACCGCTAATATCGCCTGTGAATGCGCCACTTACTTCAGGTGAGAGATCCTGCGCACCGTAAAGCAGACGCAAGCGATCGCCATCGATCAAAGTTTGAATAGAACGAATATCGGTAAATGGCGGAATGATCGCCACATCAACAGCGTCGTAATCTTTATCATCAAGGCTATAAACCAACTTTTGAGCAACAGCAATCGCCTCAAGGTGGTTGAGGTTCATCTTCCAGTTGCCGGCCATTAGTGGCTTACGCATTTTTTCCTTCTTTCGATTTAGATTACTGAATTTGAAAATTCTTCGATTTTTTTTAGAGACCTAGCGCAACGAGGCCAGGAAGTTCCTTGCCTTCTAGATATTCCAGAGATGCGCCACCACCTGTTGAGATATATCCGAAATCGCTATCAGCAAAACCTAGAGCACGTACTGCTGCAGCTGAGTCTCCCCCGCCGACTACGCAGAGGCCATCTACCTTGGTTAGCGCGCTAGCAACCTCTTTGGTGCCACCAGAGAATGCAGCGAACTCAAAGACGCCCATTGGGCCATTCCAGAAAACAGTTTTGCAACCAGTGATTGCTTTTGCAAATGCCGCAGCAGTTTCAGGTCCGATATCTAGACCCATCTGATTCGATGGAATCGCATCAGCGCTAACTAGCGTTGCTGGCGCATCGGCGGCAAAAGCTGGTGCTACCAAAATATCCGTTGGCAGTAAGAGTTCAACGCCATTTGCTTTTGCGCGTTCGAGCAACTCTTTAACGGTTGGAATTAAATCAATTTCAACTAGCGAAGAGCCAATCTCTTTTCCTTGCGCAGCTAAGAAGGTGAAGAGCATTCCGCCACCAATAGCGATCACATTTACCTTATCGAGCAGATTAGCGATTACGCCAATCTTGTCTGAAACTTTGGCGCCGCCTAGAACTACGCCATAAGGGCGATCTGGATTCTGGGTTAGCTTCTTTAATACTTCAACTTCGGCGCAAACTAAGTAACCAGCAGCATTTGGTAGCAACTTTGGTAAGTCATAGACCGAAGCGTGCTTGCGGTGCACGGCTCCGAAGCCATCTCCTACATATGCATCGGCCAACTGAGCTAACTCGTTAGCAAGAACTGCGCGCTCAGCTTCATCCTTGCTTGTTTCAGCTGCGCTAAAGCGGATATTTTCCAATAATAAAATTTCACCTGGAATTAGAGATTCTGCAGCTGCCGTTACTTCCGGGCCGGTAACTGCAGTTGCAAATTTAATTGGCATCCCGAGTAATTCACCCAAACGCGCAGCTACTGGAGCTAACGATAGTTCAGGTTTTGCTTCACCCTTTGGTCGACCTAAGTGCGCCGCAATAACTAGCGACGCACCTTGGTCTAACAAATATTGAATCGTAGGAAGCGATGCCCGGATTCGACCATCATCTTTAATGATGCCCTCTTTCAAGGGAACATTAAGATCACAGCGTAGGAATACCCGCTTGCCTTTGACTTCGAGCTCTTCGAGATGTGCCATACGTTTTAGAGAGTCTTACCGACGTATGAGATTAGATCTACTAGACGGTTTGAGTAACCCCACTCGTTGTCATACCAACCAACGATCTTTACCTGGTTACCGATTACCTTAGTTAGACCGGAATCGAAAATACATGATGAAGGATCGGTGACGATATCTGAAGAAACGATTGGATCTTCGGTGTAGGTCAAGTAACCCTTAAGAGCGCCATTGGCAGCAGCCTTCATAGCGGCATTGATCTCAGCTGCAGTTGCTTCCTTGGCAAGTTCAACAGTTAAATCTGTTGCAGAACCTGTTGGAACTGGAACGCGCATTGCGTAACCATCAAGCTTGCCCTTTAGTTCAGGCAGAACTAGTGCAATTGCCTTAGCAGCACCGGTTGAAGTTGGGATCATATTTGTTGCAGCAGCACGGGCGCGACGTAGATCCTTATGTGGGAAATCCAAGATAACTTGGTCATTTGTATATGCGTGAATTGTGGTCATTAAACCTTTAACAATTCCCCAGTTATCGTTTAGCACCTTAGCCATTGGAGCTAAGCAGTTAGTTGTACATGAAGCATTTGAAATTATGTTGTGCTTTGCAGCATCGTAATTCTCGTGGTTTACACCCATCACGATAGTGATGTCTTCATCTGTAGCAGGGGCTGAGATAATTACTTTCTTGGCGCCAGCTGTGATGTGCTTTCCGGCATCGGCAGCCTTGGTGAAAATTCCTGTTGATTCAACAACAACGTTTGCGCCTACTGCAGCCCATGGCAGGTTTGCTGGATCGCGCTCAGCGAATACCTTGATGGTCTTGCCGCCAACTGTGATGGTGTCTTCGGTATGTGAAA
>JNSK01000187.1_pt1 | contig 10571 bp, 9 predicted proteins | sample 210681 | NCBI WGS metagenome assembly JNSK01 (sample SAMN02808684, study PRJNA238866) | freshwater metagenome | biome: fresh water; feature: freshwater reservoir; material: water; isolation source: water column of the freshwater reservoir Embalse de Amadorio in Spain | place: Spain: Valencia ...
CGACCCAACTCCTGATCGCACCAGGAATGCACTCCGCTGAAACGGGAAGTTGTCCAATGCGTTCTCCATCTGCATATGCAACCGCCTTTGACTCGATAGTCACAGATTTGCTTCGCACTATCTCAACTGCAGGGTGAGAGACATGGGTACCAGCAAAAACTCGTGGGAAAACCTTGATGAACTCAATCTTTGAAACGGGATGTAGAACCATGACATCAAAAAGACCATCTGCGATATTGGCATTTGGGCAGACCAACATTCCACCGCCATAAGAGCGCCCATTGGATACCGCTATCAACATCGCTTCGGTCGAGATGGTTCGATCATCAAGAGTTATCTGGTAATGACGAGGCTTAAATCGTGGGAGCTCCATTGCGATCGCCGCGTTGTACTTCATGGGACCTTTCGGCCATTGAAGGGTGTTGGCTTTCTCATTGACTACTGAATCGAAGCCAGTGGATAAAATCGCGCCAAACCATTCGCCATCTACCAATCCAAGATCGATTGGGGTTGGCTCAGTCGTGGTGACGGCAGAGAGCTGAGCATCAAAATCCTCAAGATGCCATCCCAGAGTTCGTACAAAATCATTACCAGTTCCCGCGGGAATTACGGTGAAAGGAATTTGAGCTGGAGTAACTCGCTGCAAGATGATGTGAAGAAGTCCATCTCCCCCCACCGCTATAACTCCATTGCATTCAGGATTCTTCTCGATGAAAACACTTAAATGGTCAGCTAGGGCAACTGAAGAGTTACCGGTAATTATTGTGTAAGGAATCTTTCTCTGGGACAGCCATCCAGCAGCATATGTCCCAACGGTGGTGCCTTTTCCTTGTCCTGCGACAGGATTGATCACTAAAGCCCACATGGGATGACCCTATCGGCTATTCCTTAATTGATGTCGGTGCTTCAATGGTCATGCTGCCGGTTTCGACCATTTCCTGTTTCTTGTCTCGCCTCTTATCTACAAATACAGCGATAATGCCGGCCATAAAATAGAAAAGAATCAGAGGGGCGGAAAGTAGCACCATGCTCAGAGGATCGGCTGTTGGAGAAAGTGCAGCAACAAAGAAGAAGATTACGAAGATCCAAATTCGCCATGGACGCAAAATTGTTTTTCCGCGCAGAAAACCTATGAGATTAAATGTCAGAAGAAAGATAGGTAGTTCAAAAGCCAATCCAACAAAGAGGATCAACCGCAAAACAAAATCCAAGTAATCATCAAATCGAACCAAGTTGCTAATTGAATCGGGTGTAAATCCAAAGAGAGCTTTTATCGCCACCGGAAGAATGTAATAACCAAGGGTTGCTCCCATTGCAAAAAATGGAGTAGCTGCCGTTACAAACATGACGCTCGTGCGCTTTTCTTTCCTATGAAGCGCAGGGGCTATAAAGGCCCACAATTGATACAGCCAAAAAGGTCCAGAAACGATGATGCCGGCGAGAAGTGCAACCTTGATTTGAAGATCCAGTGGTCCGAGAACTCCGCTGATATATAGAGCCCCGCAACTTGCTGCGCCAGACTCTTGTGCCGCTTTCAGATCGCAGACAGGTTTAGCTAGGGTTGCAATAATTGGGTTATAGAAATACCACCCTCCGACAAAGGCGACCAAAATCGCCAGAACGGAGCGAAGGACTCGCTTTCGTAATTCGCGTAAGTGGTCAAGAAGGGGCATCCGTGCTTCATTTGCAGATGCCATTTATCTACTTCTCGGTTTTGCCGTCTTCTTCGATTACTACATCGTCAGCTTTCATTTCCTTCATTTCGCTCTTGAAGATACGCATTGAGCGACCAAGTGAGCGGGCTGAATCCGGCAAACGCTTAGCACCGAACAAAACAAGAACAACAATCAGAAGGATGACGATCTCTCTTGGACCCAAATTCATAGCAGTTACTCCTTGGCTAATATTTGAGCCTAGGTTACATCAGTTCCCTTTGAATGGGTAGGCGGATTCAGCCCTCTTTGTAACGATCCAGCATCGATTGAGCCACCGTTGCAATTGCCGATCGAATATCTGAGGGTGAGTTCAAAGAGACTCCCCCTCCTGAGGCGATGACAGCCCTCTGAATCCATTGCTGCGAGTATGACTCGAACTCAAAAGTTGAGTTCACTTGCAGTTCATCTACTTTGAAACGTTCAGATATCTCTCGGGATGGAGCGATCACCTCAATTGAAGATGTAAAGCTGGTTGCCTCAAATTTAGGAGATGGGATTTCTGCGTCAATCACAAAACTTTGCGCGCTCTGAATCCGGTCGATGCGAAACTGCCTGAAATCAGATGCTGTGTAGCAGTAGGAACTGAGGTACTGGTGTCCATCGCTTTCGATTACCTCAATCGGATAAATTCTGCGTGTACTCAACTCGTCTCTATAAAGTGAGTGGTAGGAGATTTCAACTCCAGATTTCGATTTAATCGCCCGCAAAATCTCGGAAGTGTGTTGTTGATTAGCGGCCGGTGTTGCCGACAGAGCAGAAGGTAAATTGATTAAGGTAGATAAACGCAAAGACAGTTGTTGGATCAACATCAGTAAATCACTTCTGTCCGGTGAAATTGAAGAGCGCAATAAATCTAACCCAAGCAACAGCGCCGCACCTTCCTCAAAGGTGATAGATCGAGGCTTGGCCAAAGTCTCGGCGTTATGAATGGTGACAAAACCAGATTCAAAGTCTAGATCCATGAGTTCAAGAGGCGTATAACCAGGTAATCCGCACATCCATAAAGTGGTTAAATCATCGGTCATCTGTGCTTGAGTAACACCAAAGATCAAAGATAACTCTTTCAGCGAAACTCCCTGATGGGAACTGATGTATGGAACTAGATCCAGCAGGCGCGCGGTACGTTCTAATGGTGCCGAGAACTTCTTAACCATGAATTTTCACCAGTTTTGCGAGCTTTTCAATAGCAAGATTTCGTAGGTAATCAGGTTCTTGAATATATGCATCTTCGCCATGCCACAAAATAATTGAGCACAGTGAATCAGCGTTAAAGATTGGGACCCTCAAACTGTCCCACTCCCCCAATGATTGCTCTGATGTTGCCAGAGCGCGAAGAGCCGCTGCCTTTCCCTTTCGGACATCGATATGGGCAAACTCGCGTGATGTTGTATCAGCGAAGCTCTTCGCGAGATCAAAATCCTGTGGAGCTTCGAAATCGCTTGGTCCTTTGCTGGCTAAAATCTCACCTTTGATTCGATCTACTCGGAAGGTGCGAATCTCTTGAACATCTTGATCAACACCTGATAAGTACCAGTGACCGCTACGTGCAGATAAAGCTATTGGAACAATACTGCGCACGGCCTGGTTCATCTGCGAATCAAGATATGTGAAATTAAGAAGCTGATGCTGAGCTATCGCCTTACTTATCAATGCTAAATCTTGACCGCCATCATCTAATTTATGAATCGCGCCAGGGATAATTAACTCATCACTTGGGACACCGATGGAACGCAACTTCAAAAGCGCCTTCTGGGCCACATCTCCAAAGGATGCTTCCTGCCAGGCCTGAGCGGCTAGTGATAAGAGTGAGACTTCAGTAGGCGTTACATCGCTTAGTTCAAATTGATATTTTTCCTGCTTGATTCGGTACCCAGCTTCATCATTAAACAATGGGTCGAAGCTACCTACTTCAATCTCAATTCCAAGGGATCTGAGATCATCTTTATCGCGCTCAAACATTCTCTCCTTTGTTTCAGCGCTTCCCTCATATCCTTCGACTGAGGAGAAAATCTCCGATTTTGTTAGGTATCTCTTTGTTGCTAGAAGTGCGATTGTTAGATTGATTAACCGTTCAATCTTCCGAGACACCGTATGCACCCTTCGCTGGACGACGACGTCGAGCCAATACCTCTACGCCAGGTGCCATTCTGCGACTCTGAATAAGGAAACCCGTGTGTCCAATCATTCTTTGTTGAGGACGAACAGCTAGGCCTTCATGATGCCAGCCACGCACAATAGTTTCAGAGCTTTCCGGCTCCGTAAATCGGCCATCCTCTTTTAAAGCCTCAGCTGTCGCAGATAATTGTGTAGTAGTTGCGACATATGCGAGGAAAACTCCACCCGGGCGCAGAGCACGAGCGGCAATATCGACGCACTCCCACGGTGCAAGCATGTCTAAGACAACTCGATCAAACTCTGAGTCAAAGTTTTGGTCCTGAAGATCACCAACAACAAGTGACCAGTTCTCGGGTGGTGATTCAAAGTAAGCATCTACATTTGAACGGGCGTTATCTGCAAAATCTGATCTGCGTTCAACTGAGTGAACCATGCCGGTTGGCCCCACTGCGCGTAACAGGGAGATTGTCAGCGCTCCGCTACCAACTCCTGCTTCTAGCACTCGCGCTCCGGGGTAAATATCGGCAACACCGATAATCATCGCCGCATCCTTTGGATAAACGATGGTGGCACCTCGTGGCATTGTTAAAACGTAATCCGCGAGCAGTGGCTTGAAAGCGGTGAATTTCAAACCTGCTGTGGTGCTTACAACTGAGCCTTCTGGCATACCAATCAACTCATCATGATTTATCCAGCCTTTGTGGGTGTGCCACTCTTTTCCAGGCGTGATCGTGAAGCTATACAACTTGCCTTTTGGATCGGTCAATTGAATGCGATCGCCAGCTCCGAAATACCCAAGATTAGACACGGGAGCATCTTAGGCGAAATTGTTGATGAAAGTACGAGTATCTTCAGACAGGTGAGCGATGAAAAGAAACTGCGTCTTTCCCCTAGCGCGGTCAGTGAGTACGAGAACTGCCCGCAGCTCTACAAGTACCGAAAAATCGAGAAACTACCTGAGCCACCTTCGCTAGATGCCGAACGCGGAACCTTAGTTCACACTATTTTGCAGGATCTCTTTGAATTTCCTAGCGCTGATCGAGTACCACAAACCGCTTTCGATCTCCTTCCTTCCAGATGGAGCGCACAACTTGAAGGTAAGCCAGAACTTAAAGAGATGGTGACAAATGAAAAGGAATGGTTGGATCGGGCCACATCACTTCTGCGTACTTACTTCACGCTCGAAAATCCGACAGCCTTTGAAGCAACCCATCGCGAGATGCACCTTGAAAATGATTTTGACACTGATGTGTATTTGCATGGATATGTAGACAGATTAGACATTGCTCCTACCGGAGAGGTTCGCATAGTTGATTACAAAACTGGAAAATCTCCAAAACCCGGCTGGGAGGAGAAAGCGTTATTCCAACTTCGGGTGTACGCGTTGCTTTATTGGAAGTCAACCGGAGTTCTTCCCCGTCTTTTGCAATTAATCTATTTGGGCGATGGAAGAATTGTGAAAAGCAATCCATCGATGAAAGATATTGAATCAGCGGAAAAAACTCTGCACCGAGTCGCACAAGATATTTTTATATCGATCGAGAAGGATTACTGGCCACCTAAACCATCACGTTTGTGTGATTGGTGTTTCTTCAAGAGTATCTGTCCCGCCCACGTCAATTAGATGGGTAAAGAAAAGTCTCTGTGAAGTTCCGTTAAGGTTTTAAAACTCATCTGCTCCAATGAGCGGATAACTCGGACCTTAGCGGACTCGTCGAAAGCGACTAGATGAGGAACAGCTATAAGAAATGCACCACTAGATGTTGCAGCCTTCATACCAGTTAATGAATCTTCAAAGATCACGCAGTTTGTGATTTCAGCACCACTAATCGCCGCAGCTTTAAGGTAACAATCTGGATGAGGCTTTGTTCTTTCTACATCATCAGAGCTAATTGAGAATGGAAAGAGATCGTGACCAAGATTGTCCAAGACCGCATCCACAATATTGCGAGGACTTGCTGAAACCAACGCCGTCTTAACTCCATGGGATTGAAGTTCTCGCACGAGTTCAACGGCACCAGGCATCGTTGGTGTATTTCCACGCATCTTTGCTGCTTGAGTATCAATGATCGCTTGTGTAAAAAACTCAGGAGATTGAGCCTTATTGCACTTTTCATGCATGTACTCACCGACGCGGGATAGAGGCCCACCGAGACAAGCGATTTGATCCTCTTCAAGCCAGGTATATCCGTAGGGTTGGGTTACTTCGATTTCGGATTGAAGCCACTCTGGCTCGGAATCAACCATCAACCCATCCATGTCAAAGAAAACCGCTTCAAAAAAACTCATACATTCCTTAATTCGCGTTAAAGTACTTTGCTTCAGGGTGATGAACAATAATTGCCGAGGTTGATTGCTCAGGATGTAACTGAAACTCCTCTGAAAGTTCTACACCAATTCGGGATGGATCTAACAGCTCGCATAGTTGCACCTGTTGCTCCAGATCAGGACATGCTGGATAACCAAATGAGTATCGCGAACCTCTATATCCCTGATCGAGAATTCCCTGCAGATCAGAGGAGTCATCCCCCTTGACTGCAAGCTCTTCACGCATTCGTGCATGCCAGTGTTCTGCAAGACTTTCAGTCAACTGGACTGAAAGACCATGAAGTTCCAAATACTCTCGATAGTTATTAGCGGCAAAAAGCTTTGCAGCTGCCTCACTCACGGTAGACCCCATGGTGACTACATGAAAAGCAACAACATCTGTTTTGCCTGATTCTTTAGATGCAAAAAAATCACTAATACATAGACGGCGATCACGTGTTTGGCGAGGGAAGGAAAAGCGAGTTCGCTCTTTACCTTTCAGTTCCCCTTCATGGTGCAAAATTACGAGATCATTACCCTCGCTGTAGCATGGAAAGTATCCATAAACCACTGCAGCATTAAGCCATCCATTTGCCTGAACCTCATTTAATAGGGAACGTAAGCGAGGACGACCTTCACTTTCCACCATAGTTTCATATTCACCGCGGTTACCCTTCAACCCCCACTGACCAACAAAAAGAGCGCGCTCATCAAGCATCCCTGCATAATCGCTGAGTTGAATTCCCTTAACAACACGTGAACCGAAAAATGGTGGTACTGGAATATCTACATCAACTGCAACATCGCTTCGAGTTGTATCTATCGCAATCTCTTCGCTTTTAATTCGGGTGTTTGCTACCTTGCGCTCACGCAGGGCTGGAAGTGCTGCACCCGGTTCGCCCCTTTTAACCGCCATGATCGCATCCATAAGTCGCAAACCCTCAAATGCATCACGTGCATATCGAACCTCACCAGGAAACAAGGCCGCCAGGTCCTGTTCGACATAGGCTCGTGTAAGAGCAGCTCCCCCAAGAACAATGGGCCATTTTTGATCTAAGCCTCGAGCGGTGATCTCCTGAAGGTTTTCCTTCATGATCACAGTGGACTTTACAAGCAACCCACTCATACCAATCGCATCGGCATTTGATTCTGTGGCACCATCAATTATCTGATTAATTGTTTGCTTGATTCCGATATTAACAACCCTATATCCATTATTGGTTAAAATAATGTCAACAAGATTTTTGCCAATGTCATGGACATCGCCCTTCACCGTTGCGAGCAACATTGTTCCCCGGCCTTCATCGCCAGTTTTTTCCATGAAAGGCTCAAGAATAGCTACTGCAGTTTTCATTACCTCTGCACTTTGCAAAACAAATGGAAGTTGCATCTCACCTTTACCAAACAGCTCTCCCACAACCTTCATTCCCTCAAGCAGGTGGTTATTGATGATTTCTAGCGGCGGCATGCCAGATGCCATCGCCTCCTTTAGATCATCCTCTAAGCCGACCTTTTCGCCATCGATAATTCTGCGTTGCAGACGATCAAAGAGAGGTAAGGCAGCTAATGCTTCAGCGCGTGCATTTTTGCTGGTGGCTAGTTCAACACCATCAAATAATTGAAGAAACTCTTGAAGCGGATCATAGGTACATTCATCTCCATCAAATCTTCGACGGTCATAAATAAGGTCAAGGGCAACCTGCCTTTGGCCTTCTTCAATTCGCGCCATAGGTGTGATTTTTGAGGGATGGACGATCGCTGAATCAAGTCCTGCCTGAACGCATTCATGCAGGAAGACAGAGTTCAGAACAACTCGAGCCGCAGCGTTGAGTCCGAAGGAAACATTGCTGACGCCCAAAGTGGTCTGCACATCTGGGAATTCAACCTTTAACCGCCGAATCGCATTGATTGTCTCAATTCCATCTTTGCGAGTCTCTTCCTGACCGGTGGCGATCGGAAAAGTAAGGCAATCAATCAGAATATCCCCAACATTCATTCCCCAGTTGTCATGTAAATCATTAATCAGCCTTCGGGCAACACGTAACTTCCATTCCGCATCACGTGCTTGTCCCTCTTCATCAATAGTCAATGCAACAACGCTTGCGCCATGTTCTTTTACCAAGGGCATGATCTTGGCAAATCGTGATGCAGGGCCATCTCCATCCTCATAATTGACAGAGTTGATGACGCATCGCCCACCTAAATGCTCCAAACCAGCTTTTAATACAGCAGGCTCTGTTGAATCAAGAACTATTGGTAATGTGCTTGCGGTTGCAAATCGAGAAGCTAGCTGACTCATATCAGCAGCTCCATCCCGCCCAACATAATCAACAGAAAGATCCAACATGTGAGCACCGTCGCGAATTTGATCGCGCGCTATCTCAACACACTTTTCCCAATCTTCCTCCAACAAAGCATCTCTAAATGCACGTGAACCATTTGCATTGGTTCGTTCACCAATTGCAAGATAGGTCTTGTCCTGTCTAAAGGGGACGTATTGGTATAAAGATGAAGCTCCGGGATCTAGAGCAGGGGTTCTTGTGTGAATTTTCTTTCCACTTACCTTATTGACAACAGCAGATAGGTGTTGAGGTGTCGTTCCGCAACAGCCGCCGACAAGTGAAATCCCATACTCATCGATAAAACCATCTAAAGCGGTGGCTAGCTCCTCAGGACCCAATGGATATGAAGCACCATTAGCCCCCAGAACTGGAAGCCCTGCATTTGGCATGACAGAGATCGCAATCTTTGCATTCTTGCTCAGGTAGCGAAGATGTTCAGACATCTCCGTTGGACCAGTTGCACAGTTAAGTCCGATGAGATCTATACCCATTGGCTCTAAGGTATTTAACGCTGCTCCGATCTCAGAGCCAAGGAGCATGGTTCCCGTTGTTTCAACGGTGACTTGTGCGATTAACATGATGTCACGATCGCTTTCAATGATCGCCTGACGACACCCGTTGACAGCCGCCTTCACCTGCAATAAATCCTGTGATGTTTCTACTAGCAGTGCATCGCACCCAGAATCAGATAAACCTTTTGCTGCTGTGTAATAAGCGATCTTTAAATTCTCATAAGAGGTGTGACCGAGGCTGGGAAGTTTTGTGCCTGGACCCAATGAGCCTAAAACAAAACGGGGCTTATCCTTTGTTGAGAAAGAGTCCGCTGCTTCTCGAGCTATTTTTCCGCCAGCAAATGCAAGCTCGTAAATTCGATCTTCAATCCCGTAATCTGCCAAGTTAGACCAGTTCGCACCAAAGGTATTTGTTTCAACCGCATCTACTCCAGCAGCTAAGTACTCATCATGGACCGATCGAACTATGTCTGGTCTGCTGACATTGAGTATCTCGTTGCAACCCTCATGGTTTTGAAAATCCTCGAGGGTGGGGTTAGCGGCCTGAAGCATCGTTCCCATAGCCCCATCAGCAACAACAACCCGCTGTGCCAAGGTTGTGCGCAGTAACCCGGGTTGTTTAGATGGAGTACTCATTTGCCCAAGGTTACCTTAAGGTTGCTTTCATGGAGATTCATCAGATTCCTCTACTGCGAAATCCAGTCATGGTTATGGCATTTTCTGGCTGGAATGATGCAGCCGAGGCGGCATCAGGTGCGGTAGAACACTTGTTATCGGGATGGCGCGACATCGGTGATGATGTTGTACCTGAACTGATTGCAGATGTTGAATCCGAGGATTATTACGACTTTCAGGTGAATAGGCCTGTTGTATCTATTGATGAGAGCCAGATACGCAGCATTACCTGGCCCACCACCCAAGTCTTTGGTTTATCGATTCCATCGATGGCCAGAGATTTGGTGATAGTCACTGGCGTTGAACCTTCCATGCGTTGGAAGAGTTTCACCTCTGATCTTTTGGATCTTGCTGATGATTTAGAGGTTTCGTTGATTGTTACCTTGGGCTCTCTCCTGGCAGATACTCCACACACACGCCCGATAACAGTGACAGGTACAGGTGCTCACCCATCCATCTCTGCGCGTTTAGGTGTTTCAGTTTCCAAGTATGAAGGTCCGACAGGAATATTGGGGATCATTCAAGATGATTGCATGCGACGCGGAATAGATGCGATCTCATTATGGGCAGCGGTTCCACATTACGCATCCAATGCACCCTCCCCTAAGGCAACCCTTGCTTTAATTAATACCCTCGAAGATTTCCTTGATATATCAATTCCGTTATCTGACTTACCCGAGGCGGCGGACGCATGGGAGAAAGATGTCAATGATTTAGCTGCCGAAGATAATGAGGTAGCAGAGTATGTAAAGGCTCTTGAGGAGAGCAAGGATGCTGCAGAACTGCCTGAAGTTTCAGGAGATAGCATTGCTAAAGAGTTCGAGAGATATTTGCGAAGACAAAAGGATAGTTAAAGCAATAACCCTAGTAAGGCATCGAGTGCTTGACGTAGTTCAGATGCATCC
>JNSK01000188.1_pt1 | contig 10562 bp, 10 predicted proteins | sample 210681 | NCBI WGS metagenome assembly JNSK01 (sample SAMN02808684, study PRJNA238866) | freshwater metagenome | biome: fresh water; feature: freshwater reservoir; material: water; isolation source: water column of the freshwater reservoir Embalse de Amadorio in Spain | place: Spain: Valencia ...
GCGCCATCGGGACATCAATCGCTGATATCCAACTCCCGCCATCATTCCATCTGAAGCTGAAAGACCTGCAACAGAGTAAGTAACATCTTCAATTGAGGAGTCAGCTTCAAGACCTTCTTCACCAGAATCACGTAAAGCCTTATCCATGTAGTTAGCCAAACCACCGTAATCAAGTTCGACTAATGATTCTGGATGAAACATTTCTAGCCAGGTCAGCAGATTTTCTAACTCTTGTTCAACTGGGCCCTCACCAAATGCATTAACAACTGCATCATGTGCGCCATCACATCGTTGTTTTGCATAAGCAATACTTGTTAATGCGCGTGAATACAAACCATCTGCATTTGTTCCTCGAGTGCGTTCTTCAGGTGAAAACAAAATAAACCAACGCGGAGGAATAATCCATGTTTCATTTAAGATATGTGGGACTTTGTCGTCGAGCAGATCAACGCCGGCGGTGATTACATCTTCCATTGCTGGAGATACAAAGTAGGGAACTACGGTGCTTGGAAGTGAGTCCTTAAAGTTATCAAGAGCGGCCCAACAACGTGTTGCTGTTGCCCACGGTGAAACATATCGAAGGCCATCACGTTCAAGAATGTGGACACCATCTGGTCGACCAGCTGGCGGTTCTGGTTGAACAACGCGGTGCATCGCCAACTCTTCTTCTTTATTGAAAGAGAATGGATCGATCTCTACATTCTGCCAACGCAAACGGTCGGCAGCTTCAAATGCTGAAAGAGGTTCGTAGATTCGAAGCGATGCTACGTACGGTGTTGGTCTCACGCACGTGGAATGTAGTTGCCCTCAGCAAATGGATCATCATCATCCTTGCGTGAGGTTGTATCAATCTCGCCATGAAGTTCTTTAGCTAGACGATCTAAATCCATATCTTGCGCGTTGTACTTCAAATCACGTGCAACCTTAGTTTGCTTTGCTTTTGCGCGGCCGCGACCCATGGGCGACCTCCTTCACTAATTGCTGTGCGTCAGGGAGGTAGGTTATCGCGCCTTGTACCCGCCCTCCAAAGATGAGCGTGGATCTGAGCCTCCACGCTCAGAAACCACCCCTGCAACCCAAGCTTTCATGCCTCGAGCGGCCAAGGATCGAACCGTTAGATCGGCGACTGAGGGATCCACGATGGCGCTCATGCCAATGCCGCAGTTCCATGTGCGCTCCATATCGGCCTGAGGGACTCCGCCCATCTTGGCCATGAACTCCATCTCGACAGGAAGTGACCATGTTGAACGGTCATAGGTAGCTGTTAAATGATCTGGAATTACGCGCGCAGTGTTCTCCGCGATTCCACCACCTGTAATGTGAGAAAAAGCGTGGAGATGTTCTGGCATAGCTTTGATTAACGCCAAACAATCAAGTGTGTAAATCTCAGTTGGCGTTAAAAAGACTTCGCCTGATGTTTTACCGTACTCACTTACATTGGCGTGCAGACTCAATCCCGCACTTTTGATAATGTGACGAACAAGTGAGTATCCATTTGCATGGAATCCACTAGATGGCATTCCAATTATTACATCGCCAGCCTTAACGCGGTGAGCGCCAAGTTGACGATCAGCATCTACAACACCGGTTGCTGCTCCAGCAACATCAAACTCATCATCACCGAGCAAGCCAGGATGCTCCGCTGTTTCTCCACCTATCAACGCTGTGTTTGCTTTTGCACAACCACGAGCAATGCCGGCAACAATGTCTGCAATATGTTCTGGAATCACCTTTCCAACTGCAATGTAATCGGTCATAAACAAGGGTTCGGCGCCACATACGACTAAATCATCAACAACCATAGCTACAAGATCTTCACCAATGGTGTCGTACTTGCCAAGAGCGCGGGCAATCTCTGTTTTTGTTCCAACTCCATCAGTAGATGTAGCAAGCAAAGGCTGCTTCATCTCTTTCAATTTGCTTGCATCAAACAATCCTGCAAATCCCCCGATGCTGCCCAGAACCTCTGGACGTGAAGCCTTAGCAATCGATGCCTTCATCAACTCGACAGCACGGTCCCCTGCATCAATATCAACACCTGCATCTTTATATGTAGACATTAGTTACCGTGCACTTCCGTTATTTCTAGGCGCATCTTTCCTTCAGATAGATCTTCTGGGATGCGGATTGGATACTCACCTGTAAAACAAGCAGAACATAACCTCTCGGAAGGCACCTCTGTAGCGGCAATGAGACCATCAAGCGATACATATCCCAAAGAATCCGCTCCGATTGATCGGCGGATCTCTTCGACATCTAAGCCATTTGCAATTAGCTCTGCTCGTGATGCAAAGTCGATTCCGTAATAACAAGGCCATTTAACAGGTGGAGATGAAATACGTACATGAATCTCGCGGGCACCGGCTTCACGCAGCATTCGAACAATTGCTCGTTGAGTATTACCACGAACAATAGAGTCATCAACCACAACAATTCGCTTGCCTTCGATGATCTCTCGCAATGGGTTGAGCTTTAACCGAATACCAAGCTGGCGAATAGTCTGTGAAGGTTGAATAAATGTTCGACCAACATATGAATTCTTAACAAGGCCCATACCAAAAGGAATGCCTGACTCTTTCGCATATCCAATCGCAGCTGGAGTTCCAGATTCAGGAACTGGAATGACAAGATCTGCTTCAGCTGGGTGTTCCTTTGCAAGCTGTGCGCCAATTGCTACACGAGACTTATGGATTCCGCTGCCTGCAATAGTTGTATCTGGCCGTGCCAAGTAAACATATTCAAAGAGACAGCCCTTTGGTTGAGCCTCTGCCCAACGTTGAGAACGAACACCTTGGGCATCAATAGAGATAAATTCCCCAGGTTCAATCTCTCGAACAAAGGCTGCACCAACAATATCCAAGCCAGCACTTTCAGATGCAACTACCCAGCCAGTTTCTAACTTTCCAAGAACTAATGGACGAACACCATGTCGGTCACGTGCTGCATACAAGGTGTGTTCATCCATAAACACCAATGAAAAAGCACCTTCTAGTTGAGGTAAAACAGTAAGCGCGCTGGCCTCTACATTTTTTGAATCTTGTAACGCGATGAGCGCAGTCATAATCTCAGTATCGGTTGTTGCACCACGTGTGTAGGTTGCTTCTAGTATTTGAACAAGCTCAGCTAAATCCCCTGTATTGGTGAGATTGCCGTTGTGGGCTAAAGCCAGCGTTCCATACTTAGTTGGGCGCAGGGTTGGTTGAGCATTGACCCATGTACTTGATCCGGTAGTGCTATATCTGCAATGGCCAATCGCTAGATTTCCCTTAAGTGTTGCAAGGTCACCTTCCGTGAATACCTGAGAAACAAGTCCCATATCTTTGTAGACAAGGATTCTTTCGCCATCACTAGTTGCAATTCCAGCTGACTCTGTACCTCGATGTTGCAGCGCATAAAGACCATAAAAGGTTAACTTTGCAACCTCTTCACCAGGTGCCCACACACCAAAAACTCCACATGCATCCTGTGGACCTTTATCTTCACCTAGAACATTGTGGTTGAGTAATCCATCTGGACGTCTCATGATTGTGCTCCTAGCGGTAGATACTCGGACAAATCTGCACGCACACCAGAAGCTGCAATCTTTCCCTCATCTAAAGCTTGTGCCCATGACAATTGGCCGTCTGCAAGCGCTAACCAAGTTTGTGCATCCATTTCAATTGTGTTTGGTGGGGTTCCACGTGTATGTGTTGGACCCTCGCCACATTGAACCGCTGCATATGGTGGTACTCGAACCTCTATTGCACGTCCAGGGGCTTTAGTGGTTAGAAGCGCAAGAGTGCTCTTAACCTGTTCAAGAATCTGAGGATCGCGCATATCTTTACCCAAACAACCCTGGAAATGTTGAGGTATGAGCGATTGATAACTCATCTAAAGAAATAACCGCATCATTAATAATTAGGGCGTCTCCCCCAGTTGTGCCAAGTTTGTTTATCGCAATCGCATTCTTAATCGCTAAACCTTCAAGTTTTGAGGTATGTGCAGGATCAATTGCAACTATTACACGGCCAGGAGTTTCGCTGAGCAATGCAACTCCAGGATTTTCAATTGTTACCGTTGCACCAACTTTGTGTCGCAAAACCATCTCTGTTAATCCAGCAGATAAACCGCCCTGGCTTAAATCATGGGCTGCCGCAAAGAATGAATTACCTTCAAGAAGTAGCTCTATAAGGCGCATTTCACGCTGTAAATCAGCATCTGGGGATTGTCCAACACGTTGGTTGTGCAGGAAGGCCCACTCGCTGCCTGCAAGATCTTCATGTGTATCACCAAGTAAGTACAGATCTAATCCTGCAGTTGTAAAACTCATAGGGGTGCGAGTGCGCACATCTTGAATAACACCAAGAACGCCAATGATTGGTGTTGGCAAAATCGCAACTGCTCCAGTTTGATTATAGAAAGAGACATTTCCACCCGTTACAGGCAGACCCATCTCTAGGCAACCATCAGCTAACCCACGGACAGACTCGGCAAACTGCCACATTACGCCTGGATCTTCAGGAGAGCCAAAGTTAAGGCAGTTTGTTACTGCAAGAGGTCGCGCACCAGCTGTTGCAATATTACGTGCAGCTTCTGCAAGTGCCAACTTTGCACCTTGATAAGGATTTAAGTACGACCAATTTGCATTTGCATCAGTTGAGATTGCTACACCAAGATTTGTCTTTTCATCGATCCGAATCATTCCTGAATCATCAGGTTGAGATTGAATAGTATTTCCTTGAACATACTTGTCATACTGAGATGTAACCCATGACTTATCTGCAAGGTTTGGCGCTGCAGCCAGTTTTAAAACAGCAGCTTTGATCTCTGATGCTGATGAAGGAATTGGAACATTAACTCTTTGTGAATTTACTTGATTGATGTAATCAGGCTGTGCCAGCGGACGGTTGTAAACAGGACCATCATGAGCCACTGTGCGCGGTGGTACATCAACAATTAACTCACCATTCCAGGTAATCTCAAGGTGTTTACCATCGGTAACCTCACCAATAACGGTGACGGTTACATCCCACTTCTTGCAGATTTCAAGAAAGCGATCAATATTCTTCGGCTCAACGATTGCGCACATGCGCTCCTGCGACTCTGACATCAAGATCTCTTCGGGTGATAGCGAAGGATCGCGCAACGGAACCTTGTCCAACTGCACCTTCATGCCGCCAGAACCACCCGAAGCCAACTCGCTTGTTGCGCAGGATAAGCCTGCTCCGCCAAGGTCTTGGATGCCTATGACTAGATCTTCAGCGAAGATTTCTAGTGAGCACTCGATCAAGACCTTTTCAACAAAAGGATCGCCCACCTGAACGCTTGGACGCTTGGTAGAACCACCCGCGCCAAATGTTTCGGAGGCGAGTACAGATACTCCACCGATTCCGTCACCACCTGTTTTTGCTCCATACAGCACCACTAAATTGCCCGCGCCAGCTGCCTTAGCCAATTTAATATCGCTGTGCTTCATAACACCAACGCATAAAGCATTTACAAGTGGATTACCTGCATAAGTTTGATCAAAGGTAACCTCGCCACCAATATTTGGGAGACCTAAACAGTTTCCATACCCACCAACTCCAGCAACGATTCCGGGTAGTACGCGACGAGTATCAGGTGCATCTGCAGGACCGAAACGCAATGGATCCATAACCGCTATTGGGCGAGCTCCCATAGTCAAGATGTCACGAACAATTCCACCAACTCCTGTTGCAGCGCCCTGATATGGCTCAACAAATGATGGGTGGTTGTGTGATTCAATTTTGAAAGTTACCGCGTATCCCTGTCCAACATCGACAACACCTGCATTTTCACCAATACCAACTAAAAGTGCATCTGACTTTGGAGCTTTCTCGCCAAACTGCTTTAAATGAACCTTTGATGATTTGTAAGAACAGTGCTCAGACCACATAACCGAATACATCCCCAGCTCAGATGATGTTGGACGACGACCCAGAATTTCCTTAATGCGTGCATACTCATCGGGTTTTAGGCCAAGCTCTGCAAAAGGTTGCGAGTTATCGGGTGTTGTTTGCGCAATTGCAACGGTATCTAAAGCCATTACTTGACCATCGCATTCAAGATCGATGTAAAGAAGCCGAGCCCTTGAGCTGTAGGACCAGTTAACTCATCAATAGCGTGCTCTGGGTGAGGCATCAACCCAACAACATTGCCCTTAGCGTTGCTGATTCCGGCGATCAAATTACGGGATCCATTGGGATTTTCACCCACATATCTAGCTACTACACGACCTTCGGCTTCCAACATTGCAAGGGTTTGATCATCGCACTGGAAGGAGCCTTCGCCATTCTTTAATGGGATAACAATCTTTTCCCCTTGTTCAAAGGAGCTTGTCCACGCAGTTTGGTTATTCACAATCTCAATCTCTTGATCTCGGCATAAGAAATGCAGATCTGAGTTTCTTGTTAAGGCACCTGGCAATAAATGAGATTCGCATAAGACTTGGAAACCATTGCAGATTCCAAGAACCGGCATTCCTTTATTAGCCGCTTCAATGACTAATTGCATAACAGGTGCAAATCGTGAAATGGCTCCACAGCGAAGGTAATCACCATAAGAAAATCCACCAGGCAAGATAACTGCATCTACGCTCTTGAGATCTGCATCTGCATGCCAAAGTGAGATTGCCTCGGCACCGCCTGCAATTACTGCACGTGCAGCATCACGATCATCCAGAGTTCCTGGAAATGTAATGACTCCTACGCGCATTACTTTTCTACTCTCACTACGTAATTCTCGATTACTGGGTTGGAAAGCAATACTTCAGCTGCTTTTTCTACTTCAGCAAGTTGTGCCGCTGTTGGTTCGCCCTCAACCTCAATTTCAAAACGTTTTCCTTGGCGGACAGATTGAGCAAAGTTAAATCCAAGACGTGGCAAGGCGGATGCAACAGCATTTCCTTGAGGATCAAGAATCTCGGGCTTCAACATCACATCAACCACGATCTTTGCCATTTGTATTTCTCCCTTTTAGAACTTGCTACCGGTGATTCGGAAAAATGCCTCTTCATAACGTTGTGCTGTCTTCTCTACGATTTCAGCGGGTAGTTCAGGGGGTGGGCTATTTCTATCCCATCCGCTGGATACTAGGTAATCACGTAGAAACTGTTTGTCATATGAAGGTTGCGCGCCGCCTGGCTTCCATGTGGAGGCCTCCCAAAACCTTGAAGAATCAGGTGTGAGAGCCTCGTCGCCCAGAGTTATCTGCCCGGTGTCAGAGCGGCCAAACTCAAACTTTGTATCTGCGACGATGATTCCGCGGCTGGTCGCAAACTCTGATGCGGTGTCATATAACTTAATTGTTAAATCTCGTAGTTGCGCAGCATCTTCTGCCCCCACAATAGAAGTAGCTTCATCAAAAGTAATATTTATATCGTGATCGCCGATTTCAGCTTTTGTCGCTGGAGTAAAGATGGTGCCCGGAAGTTGTGAACCATCAAGTAGTCCTTCTGGCAATAAGTTGCCACAGACGGCTTTATTGTTTTGATACTCGCTCCAGCCACTTCCAGTTAAGTACCCACGTGCAACACATTCAACTTCAAACATGGTTAGTGGCTGCACTATTACTGCCCGATCTTCTACTACTAAAGGAACATCTGTAGAAATAATGTGATTGCCAACAATGTCTTCTAATAATTCAAACCAAAATAAAGATAGTTGGGTGAGAACTGCTCCCTTGCCCGGAATAGTTGTTGGCATCACCCAGTCGTATGCTGATATTCGATCAGAAGCCACAAGCAAGATTTGCTTCTTATCGTTGATGTAAAGATCACGAACTTTTCCGGTGCGCAGATGTGTCCACCCAGGTATTGAAGGTGCTGGCGGTGGACCAGCTAGACCGAAGCCGCTCACCGAATAGAGCCGGGTTTGTACTGCACAGCTGCAGGGTGCGCGGATGTAATCGCTTCGATGCGATGTACAACTCGTGCCACTTGCTGGCGAGCCTCGCCAGTAAATTCAATAGGGTCGCTGATTAACTCATTTAACGCTGCACGATCAAGAGGCAGACGTGTATCAGCGGCGAGATCATCAAGAAGCGTGTTCTTCTTTCCCTCACGCATACCTAACGCAGCCTTAACTGCATGCTCTTTAATCACTTCGTGCGCGATTTCGCGGCCAACACCTGCTTTAACAGCCGCCATCAATATCTTTGTGGTGGCTAAAAATGGTAAATAACGCTCTAATTCAGCGTTGATTACAGCTGGAAATGCGCCAAACTCATCGAGAACTGTCAGCATTGTTTCCAGCAATCCATCAATCGCATAAAAGGCATCCGGCAGTGCAACGCGACGAACAACGCTGCAGGAAACATCCCCTTCATTCCATTGATCCCCAGAAAGTTCACTAACCATTGATGCGTATCCGCGAAGCACGACCGCAAGACCATTGACTCGTTCGCATGAACGGGTGTTCATCTTGTGAGGCATTGCGCTGCTACCAACTTGGCCAGCTTTGAATCCTTCAGTTACAAGTTCTGCACCAGCCATTAAGCGAATTGAGGTTGCAAGGGATGATGGCGAAGATGCAATTTGAACCAATGTTGTTACAACATCATAATCAAATGAACGTGGGTAAATCTGGCCAGTTGAATCTAAAACTTTGTTGAATCCGAGTTCTTTAGCTATAGCACCCTCTAATGTGAAGTGGGCATCTGATGAACCAAGCAGATCTATTGAATCTTGGGAAGTTCCAACCGGTCCTTTAATTCCGCGCATTGGATAACGATCTTGTAGCGCAGTCAATCTTTCAAACGCAAATAACAACTCTTCAGCAGAAGATGCAAATCGCTTTCCTAAAGTTGTGACCTGTGCCGGAACATTATGTGAACGTCCCGCGATAGGTTGATCTGCATACTGCGCCGCGCGTTCACCTAGTCGTGCTAAAAGTGTTACAACCTTGTCATGAACTATCTCTAACCCATCACGAATCTGAAGTGCTTCGATGTTCTCTGTTAAATCGCGACTTGTCATTCCGGCATGAATTGCTTCATGACCTGCTAATGCGTTGAACTCTTCAATTCGAGCTTTTACATCGTGACGGCTCTGTTTTTCACGGGCATCAATCGATGCTAAATCCACCTGTGTAATTACCTTTTCGTAATCTGTAATTACATCTTTGGAGATCTGATGTCCTAGGGTTGATTGAGCGCGCATGACCGCGATCCAGAGCTTGCGTTCGGCGATGATTTTGGCCTCTGGTGCGAAGATTTCACGCATCGCAGCTGATGCATATCGGCTAGCAAGCAGGCTCATTGGTGAATTATCCGTCATTTAATTGCCCTTCTCCGCGACCGACGCATTAAGCGCGATATCTGATCGATAAAAGGATCCAGCCAGTGAGATTTGGCTGATTGCTCGATAGGCAAGGTTGCGGGCCTCGGTGAGATCTTCCCCCACACCGGTAACTGTCAAGACGCGGCCACCAGATGCAACAAGCTCATGTTCCTTTATTGATGTGCCTGCGTGAAAGATTGAAACATTATTGATCGAAGAAAATCCCGAGACAACTCCGCCGGATTGAGGAGCAGATGGATATCCCTGTGCCGCAAGCACAACTGTTACCGCCGATTCATCTCTCCACTCCAAAGAGGTTCCACCTAAATCTCCAGTTGCTGCCTTGAACAATAAGGTTGCTAGTGGAGTTTTCAATCGTGGAATCAAAACCTGAGTTTCAGGATCGCCAAAGCGTGCATTAAATTCAATGACTCGAGTTCCATGATCTGTTAATGCAAGACCTGCGTAGAGCAACCCGACAAAAGGTGTTCCGCGAGCAGCCATCTCAGCAATCATGGGTGCAAGAACTCTTGTGTATGTATCTTCAATAATGTCAGATGGAGCCCACGGCAATGGTGAGTAAGCACCCATCCCACCAGTGTTTGGCCCCTTATCTCCATCAAAAGCTCGCTTAAAATCTTGTGCAGGTTGCATCGGAATTATCGTTGTTCCATCACTGATTCCAAATAAGGAAACCTCTGGACCATCAAGGAACTCTTCGATTACTACCCGTTTACAAGCAAGTGCATGTTCTAAAGCTTCCTGTCTATCAAGGGTTACAACAACACCTTTACCAGCAGCTAATCCATCATCTTTTACAACATATGGTGCATCAAATGCATCCAACGCAATTTCGATCTCTTCCTTACTGGTGCATGTGAAGCTATGTGCGGTTGGTACTCCAGCATCACGCATAACCTCTTTAGCAAAGTGTTTAGATCCCTCAAGCTGAGCCGCTGCTTTTGAAGGACCAAAAACAGCGATATTGGCTGCTCTGAGATCATCTGCAACACCATTAACGAGAGGAACTTCTGGGCCTACAACAACTAAATCAATCTGCAAGCTCTTAGCTAATTCAACAATTGCAGAGTTATCTGTAACTGCAATTGGATGGCACTGCGCAAACTCTGCTATCCCTGGGTTTCCAGGAGCCACATGAAGTTCAGTACATGCTGGATCTGCTTGCAGTCCTACCCCTAGTGCGTGTTCGCGACCGCCGCTTCCGACTAGGAGGATTTTCATTCTTAGATGAAATCCTTTACGACAATTGTTTGATCTCGCCCGG
>JNSK01000189.1_pt1 | contig 10420 bp, 11 predicted proteins | sample 210681 | NCBI WGS metagenome assembly JNSK01 (sample SAMN02808684, study PRJNA238866) | freshwater metagenome | biome: fresh water; feature: freshwater reservoir; material: water; isolation source: water column of the freshwater reservoir Embalse de Amadorio in Spain | place: Spain: Valencia ...
CGTCCAGGAAATTTCGCTTGCTATGTAAATTTTGGCGACGAGATCAATCTTCCTGCAGGTGCTGAAGTCTTGCTTTCTAGCGGTCCGCTAAATGGCGAGAAGCTGCCAACAGATACTGCAGTTTGGTTGCGCCTTAAATGAATTTCTATGACGAAGTTGGCGGCGAAGCATTCTTTGCTGATTTGATTTCGCAGTTCTATGCGCATGTAGCAACTGATCCAATCTTGCGCCCAATGTATCCAGATAAAGATATGAAGGGTGCTGCTGAAAGGTTGCAGAAATTCCTTGAGCAATATTGGGGCGGGCCAGATACTTATTCGCAGGAACGCGGTCATCCACGTTTAAGAATGCGCCACATGGGATTTCATATCGATCGCGCTGCGCATGATGCGTGGGTCAATGCAATGCGCAAGGCGGTAGATGGCGTTGACATCGAACCTGCTCACAAAGAAGTTTTATGGGGCTACCTTGAAATGGCAGCTGCAGGTTTAGTTAATCAAGCAGATTGACTTGAGTTACCAACTTTAAGAATTTCACCATTTCGTAAATACCAAAGTGTGCCGTTTTCATCGCGCACGGTTGTAATGCGCAAACCAACTTTTTCGACAATGCCTTTGATTTCCAAAACTTCAACTTTATCGCCGACGCCGTATTGATCTTCGACCAACATAAAGATTCCGGAAAGTACATCGCGGACAATTGTCTGGGCACCTAAACCGAGGGCAACTCCGATAACACCTGCCGAAGCGATGATCGGGCCAAGATTAAAACCGAACTCGCCAAGCACGGTGGCAAATGCGATCAACCAGATGACTGAATTCAAAGTGCTGCTTAAAACTGTGCCAGTTGTCTTGGCGCGTTCTTTCTGGCGCGAGCCCACACCCTTTAATCCAGGTCGCAGGTCAGCTGTCGCCAAGCGATTCATGGCGCGGGTAATTGCGCGCTTGCCAAATGACTGGGTAGCGATTGCGACCAATAAAACCAGCAGGATGCGCAGTGGGGCGCCACTGAACCAGTCGATAACTTCTTGCAGGGTAAAGTCCATGATGTTGCAGACTCTAACCAATTCTTAACCCAAAAGGTGCTAGAAATCCGCTCATTCGTAGAACTTTTGAGGCAAGATATGGCAATCGGCGCGAGCCACGCGCTTCGATCAGGGAGCGATCATGTCGCGAACACTAGTTCTAAACGCCACCTACGAACCGCTGGGTGTTGTTTCAGATCGTCGAGATTCTGGCACCATTTTGCATTATGCATCTGGCGAAGTTTCGTTGCCATCAGTTATTCGCTTAAATAAATTTGTCCGTATTCCATATCGTCATTCGGTGCCGCTTTCGCGCCGCGCAATTTTTGCACGCGATGGTGGGCTCTGCGTCTATTGCGGTAAATCTGCAACCTCGATTGATCATGTGATTCCTCGTTCTCGTGGGGGAGGACATAATTGGGAGAACGTCGTGGCTGCTTGTCATCGCTGCAACCATGCCAAGGCTGATAAACCACTGAAGGAATTAGGTTGGCGACTTAGATCACTTCCGCGCGAACCTGTTGGTGCAGCTTGGCGAATTCTCGGTACCGGCCGTACCGAAAGTCGCTGGCTGCCATATCTCGAACCATTTGGTGCGGCAGCAGCAACTGCTTGATTCAATTACACTTCACTCATGATCAATTCAATATTCCAAGCTGCAAGTAAGTTCAACATGGCTCCAGAACTGGGAGCACAACCAACTGAAGGTTTAAGCGCTGCTGAAACTGTGCTCTACTTCGTCGGAATTCCGCTTGGTCTATTTCTTTTGATCTCTGTAATTACATATGCCGCAACTGGTGAGCGCAAAGAAAAGACCGAGCCAAAAGGCTCGGTCTTAACTCACATCGAATAGTTCTTACTTATCGGCTGCACGTGCCTTCAGCGCGCGAGTCATTGCATCGAGGCCTTCAGTAACGGTGCGGCGCATCGCGTGCGAAGCATCCTTACCTGTAACAGCTAACCAATGCTCTGCCTGCTTAACTGTGGCTTCGCTAATAATCCAAGTAGGAAATAGCAGAGTTGCAGTTGTTTCAGCAATCTCAAAGCCCTTGGTTTCCCAAACTTCGAGGATTGATTGGAAGTACTGCTCAACAAATGGAGCCAACAAGTCACCGTGAATTGCCAAGTTAAAGCCACGGCACTTGTATGCGTGAATTGTGTTCGACAGATTATCGGTTGTAATTGATTTGAAGGCAGCAGCTTTTGCTTCAGAACTTGGTACTGCAGCTTCTGCAAGGGCGGCATATTGCTTTCCATGAGCTGTGTTGTCCTTAGCGGATTCAGCTGCAATATCTGCTGCATTGAAGATGCCGCGCTTTACGCCACAGATAAATACATACCAACGAAGGTCGGCATCAACAGTTAAGCCGTTAATTGAGCCATCAAGGATTGCCTTGATCTTCTCGTATTGAGCTGGAGTGTAAGCAGCATCGGCAAATGCCTTTGCATATTGAAGTTGGTGATCGCTACCTGGTGCAGCATCAGCCAAGAACTTCTCAAATGCATTAGCTGCTTGCTCGCGAAGCTTGTCGCGGTTTGCATCAGATGCATATGCCCAGATTGCAGTATCAATCTGCATTACGGTCATTGTCACCATTGCAATATCGGTCTCGCCGGCAAGTGCGTTAAGAGCGATGGTTACATAATCACTTGCAGCTAATTCGCCATCACGAGTTGAATCCCAAAGTGATGCCCAGATCAGACCGCGAGAAAGTGAATCATCGAGCTTTCCGAGGTGTGATTTCATAGTCGCGATTGAGCGATCATCGAAGCGCAACTTGGCATATGTCTGATCGCCATCATTGATCAGAACTAGATCAGCAGTTTTCTCGCCAGCTAGTTCAGTAACTTCAGTTAGCGCGCCAGCAACATCGAGTTCGACGTTCTTGCGACGAGAAAGCTTGTCACCAGTGATGTCATATAGACCAACCTTCAAGCGGTGTGGGCGAAGCTCAGTTGAACCAACCGGCATGGTTGGAACAGTCTGCTTAACCTTGATTGACTTGTAAGTATCGCCTTCGATCTCAAGCACTGGGCTAAGTGTGTTAACGCCAGCTGTGCGTAACCAGGTGCGAACCCATTCAGTCAGATCGCGACCACTTGCCGCTTCTAGCTGCACGATTAAGTCGCTAAGAGTGGTGTTCTGATACGCATGCTTGGCAAAGTACTTACGAAGCGCAGTGATGAAGTTATCGCGGCCAACGTGAGCAACTAGCTGCTGTAGAACTGAAGCGCCCTTGGCATATGAAATTCCATCGAAGTTTGTACGCACTGCATCGAGATCTTCCATCTCAACTGCAATTGGGTGAGTAGATGAAAGCTGATCTTGGCGGTAGGCCCAGTTCTTGCGACCTGAGTTGAACTCAGTCCAAGCGTGAGTCCACTTAGTTGATTCGCTAACGGCCATATAAGAAGCCCATTCCGCGAATGATTCATTAAGCCATAGATCTTCCCACCACTTCATGGTGACGAGATCGCCGAACCACATATGTGCCATCTCGTGATGGATAGTGGATGCACGGCTGAGATAATTGCGATCAGTTACTTTGCTACGGAAGATAAGAACATCTTCGTGGAAAGTTACGCAACCAACATTCTCCATTGCGCCCCAGTTGTATTCAGCAACTGCGATCTGGTCGTACTTACCGAATGGATATGCCAAGCCGAAAGTCTTTTCGAAGTAAGCAAAACCTTGCTTAGTAACTTCAAAGATATTTTCCGCATCTACATACTTAAAGAATGATTTACGAGCGTAGATTCCAAGTGGGATTGTCTTCTCGCCCTTATATTCATCATGAACGCTCTGGTATGCACCAGCGACGATCGCAGTTACATAAGTTGCAATAACTTGCGATTCAGCAAATTGAATGAACTTCTTATCGCCATCGAGTTCCTTGGTTGCTTCGATGCCGTAATTTGAAATAACTTCCCAGTGCTTTGGGGTAATTGTGCTGATCTTGAAAGTTGCCTTCTGATCAGGTTGATCGAAGCAGGCATACATACGACGAGCATCGCCAGTTTCGAACTGGGTATATAGGTAAACCTCGTCATCAGCTGGATCAACGAAGCGGTGAAGGCCTTCACCTGAATTTGAGTAAACGCCATCATGTTCAATCTCAAGAACATTTTCAGCTGCAATGGCTGGAAGGAAAATTGTCTCGCCATCGAACTTTGGATCAAACTCAACGCCATTTAACTTGGCGGAGTAAACCTTGGTTCCGACGCAGTCAATGAAAGTTGTCGCACCTGGCTTAAGGCCGGCGAACTTAACTGTGGTCTTGACGCGGAAATTCTCAGCCCCGGTGGTTAGGTCTAAATCGATCGCGTAACTTGCGACCTTGAGGATGGCTGAACGTTCAGCGGCTTCGATCTGGGTGATATTTGTACCTGGCACAACGACTCCTTATTAATAGCCAAACTGGGTGCTCTGGCTCCCGATTGGGGTTCGTAATCTAAGCATGAAAGAGTGCTCCAGTGGAAAGCAGAGCGGTCAGGTCATACAAATTACGCGGGCGTCGGATCACCGAGGGCCAGCAAGAGGCTTGGGATCGCCTTTGGCCCATTTTTGGCATCGAGCAATCTGACCAGCTCATAAATTTCGCCGAGATCTTTCCAGACGCCAATCGCGTAATTATGGAGATCGGTTTTGGAATGGGTGAGGCAACGGCGTTAATTGCCAAAGCTAATCCAACAACTGGTTACCTAGCCAATGAAGTTCATCGCCCTGGTATCGGCAAATTACTTTCGCGAATTGAAGAGAACGAATTAGCAAACCTGCGCACTATCGAAGGCGATGCCTTTGAAATCTTGGCCGAGATGATTGCAGATGAATCACTCGATGGCGTTCATCTATTTTTCCCTGACCCATGGCCAAAAGCGCGACACTTCAAACGAAGAATTGTTAATCAAGAATTTATCGCAGCAGTTGGTTCAAAACTTAAAACTGGTGGCTTCTTTCATATCGCAACTGATTGGCAACCATATGCCGAATGGATCGCTGAAGAATTTACCAAGCAAAATATATTTTCTGGGGGAGAAGTAGAGCGTCCAGATTGGCGACCGCTAACTCGCTTTGAAGGTCAAGGAATTAATAAAGAACATCCAGTCGCGGATTTTAGATTTATAAAGAAGTAATTACTTAATCTCGCCAGTTATTTCGAAGTTGCTCATCTGGTTAATACGACGAATATGTCGCTCATCTCCGCTAAATGGTGTTGCCAAGAAGACATCAATAAATGATTGGCAATCTTCGATTGAATGTAAACGCCCTCCAACTGAAATTACATTTGCATTGTTATGTTCGCGAGCAAGTTTGGCTGTATCTAAACTCCAGACAAGTGCCGCGCGCACGCCTTTAACTTTATTGGCAGCCATCTGCTCGCCATTTCCGGAACCGCCAATGACTATTCCGAATGAACCTGGTTCGGCAGCGGTTGCTTGAGCAGCTGGAATACAGAAGACGGGATAGTCATCTAGCGCGTCATATTCAAAAGGGCCGTGATCTTTAACTTCATGGCCTTTGCCCGTTAAGTAAGCGGCAAGAGCATTCTTTAATTCAAGACCAGCATGATCACTACCGATATGTATGCGCATGAACGAATCTAATCATGAGAAAACCCGCCACCCATGTCGGAAGTGGCGGGTTTTCTACCCTACAGAGGAGGTTTTTTGAAGTTATGAATTTCTTACTTGGTAATTAAGCCTTGTAAGAAGCTGTTGATGCTGTTGTTCCAGAAGATGTTCCTGGCATTGCACCCTTTGGGCCACGTCCATCTTTAGGACCATGTCCACCTTTATCGCCTTTGCCGCCCATTCCTGGTCCGCCTTTATGGCCGCCCATTCCTGGTCCGCGAACTGAATCAACTTCAGCAGTTACATGTGCTGTAAGTCCAGCCTTCAAGGTAGTTGCTTGGGCAGCTGTTAAGCGACCTGCTGCAACATCTGCATCAATGCGCTTTATATGGTCAGCAACTAGAACTTCAATTAGAGCTGCTTTCTTTGTTCCGGCGATTGCGCCAAGAGTTTCACCAGCTGCTAAGCGAGTTTTAATTGTTGCTGCATCAACACCAATTGTTTTTGCAACTAGCGCTTCTAGCGCAGCGCGTTCTGCAGCACGTGCAGCCATATCGGCTGTTCGCTTTGCATCAGCAGCTGTCTTAGCTGAATTCATTGCTGCTGTTAGTGCATCTGCTTGTGCTTGGGTCAGTGTGCCCTTCTTCACTAGGTCACTGATGATTGTGCTTAGGCCATTTGCTTTCGCTCCATTGTCATGTGCAGATGCTGTACCTGCTACGCCAATTGAAAGAGCAATTGCAGTAACCGTTGCTACTACGATCTTTTTCTTTGAAACCATTGTTATGGTCCTTTCGATTTACTTACCTTGCTATGCCAATAACCCCACGTCATCGACTAAGCGTTAATTAACTCCCTTAGGTTTAGAAAAGTAGCCCATTTTCCTGAGAACGCGGTTAGAGTTTTTAAGCGTGGAACTAGGGGTTCAACCCCTTTTTGTGATGATTCCGAGAGGGAATTCCTTATATCTGCCCGGAATTCTCAGTTTCACACTTAGGGGAATTACTTCGACAGGAGCGGCTCCTAATATGAAAAGTACTTCAAAAATCCTGATCTCATCAATTACTTTGCTGGCAATTTTCTCGGCGAATACTGTCGCAGCAGATGCAGCAAATAAGCCAAAAGCAGCAGGAAGAACAGCTGCTTCAATTCCTAACACAATTTTAAGTGGAGTTGGTGCACCCTCAAACTCAATTGGAATAGATGGAGATTTCTACATTGATGTTAAGAACTCAAATATTTATGGCCCGAAGATAAAGAAGAAGTGGCCTGCGCCAGTTAGTTTAAAAGGCACTAATGGCGCACCTGGTAGCGATGGTCGAAGTGGAAGCGATGGTAAAACAATTACTAACGCTTCAACACTTGCTGGCCCAAAAGGTGATCAAGGTGAAAAAGGTGAAGAAGGAGATATCGGACCAAAAGGTGATCAAGGTTTACGTGGTGAAGTTGGTGAAACAGGTCCGCAAGGAATTCCTGGTGTTGCGGGTGCACAAGGACCAATTGGTTTAACAGGTGCAACAGGATTACAAGGACCAGCTGGTGCAGGTGCGCAAGGTGCACCAGGTGCAACCGGCGCAACAGGTGCGCAAGGACCAGCAGGCGCAACAGGACCACAAGGTCCATCAGGAAGTGGTGCAACAGGTGCGCAAGGTCCTGCAGGACCTACCGGTGCAACTGGTGCAGTTGGAAGTGTTGGTGCACAAGGACCTGCAGGTGCTGCAGGAGCAACCGGTGCAACAGGTTTAACTGGAAGTACTGGACCAACCGGTGCAACAGGTGCGCAAGGAATACAAGGTTTATCAGTTGGATTAAAGGGATCCGTTAGTTTCGCAAATCAATTGGCAGGTGGCGCGAACTCAACAACCATTTCTTCGACGTTTTTAGTTTTGGAATCAGGAAAGAATTATGTTTTACAAATTCAAGTACATCTTCGTTCTGCTACTAATCCATTAGTCATCATTGATCAGATTCTTGGAATGAGTGTGACTGCAACTGGCGCTGCTCCAGTTATAACTTCTAAATATTTCGGCGCTTCGGGAACATATTACAAGGATTCAACAAGAGTGTTTGAAATAACACTTTATGCCGATGTAGTTATAAACGGGTCGTCTACTAACTCTGCCTCGGACTTGGTGGTGAATGTGTTCACGCCAGACGTAGTGACAGAAGCCCTCTTGGTTACGGGCTCTTATTCGGGAGTGATGGTCGGTTCCATCGCATAAGGAGTTCAATTTCGCGGGGGAGACCCAAAAATCTGGGCGGAAATGCGTGGAGCGGGTGACCGGGATCGAACCGGCATGGCCAGCTTGGAAGGCTGGGGCTCTACCATTGAGCTACACCCGCATGCGGTGAGACCGCTAGCGTACGGGGCAAAGGTATCGGCTCGGTAATCAGAGCGCAAAAATTCCTCTAGACTTCCGACTTACGCCACGGGGCGTAGCGTAGTGGCTAGCGCGCCTGCTTTGGGAGCAGGAGATCGGGAGTTCGAATCTCCCCGCCCCGACCAGAAGTACATAGTTAATGGTCATCAATTTCTATAAGGAGCAATCTGTGAAGAGCTCGGTCGAGACACTTTCACCTACCCGAGTACGACTAGATATCGAAGTCGAGTTCGCAGAATTAAAAGATCATGTTGATGCGGCTTACAAGAAGGTTGCAACACAAGTAAACATTCCTGGTTTCCGTAAAGGAAAAGTTCCAGCATCGATGATCGATCAACGCGTTGGTCGCGGAACAGTTATTGATGAAGCAATCAACTCGGCTCTTCCAGAGTTCTATGGAAAATCTGCACGCGAACATAACGTTCTAGTTGTTGGTCGCCCAGAAGTTGAAATCAAAGAATTTATTGACAATGAGAAGTTGCACTTCACTGTTGAAGTTGATGTGCGCCCTGAAGTAACACTTCCTGATTTCTCAAAGATCACAATCGAAGTTCCTGATGCAGTTGTAACTGACTCAGATGTTCAAGAGCAGATCGATGAATTAGCAAAGCGATTCGGAACTCTTACAACTGTTGAACGCGCTGCTAAAGATGGCGACTTTGTAACAATTGATTTGCTTGCAAAGATTAACGGCGAAGAAATCGATGGCGGAAAAGCATCTGACATTTCTTACGAAGTCGGTTCAAATCGCATGATTGATGGACTAGATGCAACACTTGTTGGTTTAGTTGCAGGAGATCAGAAAACTTTCACAACTCAACTAGTTGGCCAAGCTGAAGGCGAAACTGGCGATGTTGATGTTGCAGTTAAGGTTGTTAAAGAGCGCATCCTTCCTGAGATCGATGATGCTTTTGCAAAGCTTGCTAGCGAATTCGATACTTTGGCTGAACTTAAAGCCGATACAGCAACTCGCCTTGAGCGTTTGAAGAAGATGGAACAAGGTGCACAAGCACGCGATCTACTTCTTGAGAAGCTAATCAAGGACCTTGAGATTCCAGTTCCAGATAAGTTAGTTGAAGATGAAGTAAATGCTCACCTCGAGCCAGAAGGCCGTCTAGAAGATGATGCGCACCGCGCTGAAGTTGATCTAGAAGTTCGTACTTCAATCAAATCTGATTTCTTACTAGATTCAATCGTTAAGGCTGAATCCGTTGAAGTTAACGAGATGGAACTAACTGAATATTTGGTTCGCCAATCACAGCGTTACGGAATGGCGCCTGAGCAGTTCGCCCAGGAACTTCAGAAGCAGGGTCAGATCGCCACATTGGTAGCTGAGGTTGCTCGCTCGAAGGCTCTTGCCGGCGTACTTGGTCGCATCACAATTAAGGATGCATCAGGCAACATCATCGACCTTGAAGCTCTTCGCCCGCAGGCTGGCGAAGCGATTTCTGAAGAGGCTGCTGAATAGTTCCTCCGCTCTAAGCGAACATGGCAAATCTACGCATGATTTGTCCGAATTAGGGAAGCATTTCGCGCCTGACATTGTTAAGGTCAATACACGCAATAAACAGGAGGCTGTCAGTGGATTTTCTAAACCCGCAAGCTAGCGATATTTCCGCTCGCTCTTCGCACGCAAGTCCAGGTGCGCTAGACGATCAGGTTTACGCACGCTTACTACGCGAACGAATCATTTTCTTAACCGGCGAAGTTCGCGACGAGATGGCCAATGCAATTTGTGCGCAAATTTTATTACTTGCTGCCGAAGATGCTGAAAAAGATATTTACCTTTACATCAACTCACCTGGTGGTTCCGTAACTGCCGGTATGGCGATCTACGACACTATGCAATATGTAAAGAATGACATTGCAACAGTGGGCATGGGTATCGCTGCGTCAATGGGTCAGTTCTTGTTAACAGCTGGTGCACCTGGCAAGCGTTACGCGCTTCCACACTCACGCATTTTGATGCACCAACCACTTGGTGGCATCGGCGGTACTGCAACAGATATTCGTATTCAAGCTGAACAGATGGCAGCAACCAAGAAGATCATGGCTGAAATCATTGCGAAGCACACAGGTCAAACTGTTGAGCAAATTACTATCGATTCAGATCGCGATAACTGGTTTACAGCAGATGAAGCAAAGGAATATGGCTTTGTTGATCAAGTAGTTCGATCAGCTGGTCAGGTTTCAGGTAGCGGAGGAACAGCATGAACTTCAATAATGTAAATACCAATAAGGTAAATGAGATCACAAGCCGCTACGTTCTTCCAACCATCGAAGAAAAGACCGCATACGGTTACAAGCGCCTTGATCCATATACAAAGTTATTCGAAGAGCGCATCATCTTCTTGGGCCAGCCAATTGATGACACCGTTGCTAACGATGTAATGGCTCAGTTGCTTACTCTGGAATCAATGGATCCAGATCGCGACATCATGAT
>JNSK01000190.1_pt1 | contig 10347 bp, 9 predicted proteins | sample 210681 | NCBI WGS metagenome assembly JNSK01 (sample SAMN02808684, study PRJNA238866) | freshwater metagenome | biome: fresh water; feature: freshwater reservoir; material: water; isolation source: water column of the freshwater reservoir Embalse de Amadorio in Spain | place: Spain: Valencia ...
TAGACCCGGACGATTGGCTCAGCGGTAGAGCACCACATTGACATTGTGGGGGTCACTGGTTCGATCCCAGTATCGTCCACGTAACGCAGTGGAGTGGCGCATAGATATCGTCCACATTACTTGTGAAATTAAGGCGAAATTCCTGATTACAGCGCCGACTTTTTGAATACAGCTAAGTAAGCAGGATGCACAGGCCAGAGCTTTGTGAGAAACGCTGGAAAGTGTGGAAGATAAGAATCTCGTAGCGTTTCAAACCCCTCGGCCTCGAATAGTTTGCGCACAGTCTTTCCTGAAGGCCTGTAAATATGTGTTGGATCCGAGTCATAGAGTTTTGAATACTCCCAATGAGTTAACCAATTAGTAATTGTTGGCATGTGAACAAGCACAATTGCGCCAGGCTTTGCTGATCTACTAATTGATTGAATACCCGCCTCTGGGTTCCACAAATGTTCAACGATATTTATCGCCAAAATCAGATCGAACTTTTGAGGAAAAGGACTTGGGTCATGAACGTCGCCTTGCTTGAAAAATCTTTCGGGCTTTCTTCCTGCTGCCACTTCAACGGCGTGATGGGCAATATCTACTCCGCAAAGCGATCGTGCGCCATCAAATGCATCCAATAGCCACCCATAGCCACATCCGACATCGAGAACATCCGATTGAGCAAGGTCATTGCTGCTGTATTTCTTGTAGGTATTAAAGAGAATCTTGTCGCGCCATCTATCAAAGACCGTTTGTTGGGGTTCACCTTCCGGTGATGTCGCGCCATAGAGTTGTGAAAAATACTCATGGCCTGCGGTTTCACGATTCTTGTCCAATAGAACACCTCGTGCTTTCCAATAAATTTGGAGAAAAGTACCAGTCGGATGGGTTGTTGAGGCAGAGGCTTAAATCTGGATTCCGCTGGGTTACCCCCAACCGCGTCCGTGGATGGCCAAATACTCTTCGGCGAGCCAGCTCCAGCCCCTCAAAATCACCCCGCAGACATGCATAAATCGTTATAACTGGCGGGTAGCCAAAAGGCGGGAATTGTCTTACTATTTCCAGCAAAAGGCCCGACAGACATCCCTAATTCACGAGTGTTTAACGCTTTATTCACTCGCGATTAATGATGCAGCCCTCGCGGTCCAAACTATAAGGAGAAATATAAGCATGAAAAGAAACCTGGCATTACGTGCCGTGGCTACAGCGGCAGCAACTGCGCTTCTAGCCGGTGCGTTTTCTGTAGGTGCACTTGCCACAGCGCAAGCTGCAACTAAATCAACTGTAATTGTGCACGTAGCTGCAGACATTACATCTTTAAACTCAGGTACAAGCAAGGGAAACACTGCGTATAACGCAATGCCAGGTTCACTAACCGGTATGGGATTCTTGTACTACGACGATCAACCAAATCTCGTTATGAACACAAAATTCGGAACAATGAAGATTGTTAAGCAGGCTCCGAAAGATTTCCAGATTCAATACACAGTAGCTAAGGGACAGCAATGGTCCGATGGCGCTCCAATTGATGCTGTAGACCTACTCCTCTCACACGTCGTCGCTGCTGATAAGTATTCAAAAGAAGCTGGTCTCGGAGACCCAAAGGGAGATGTAACACCAGTATTTGACAGCGCAAGCTATGGCGGTGCTTACGGTGACCACGTTGTGGGTCTTCCAACACTCAGTGCAGACAAGATGAGCTTGACCGTAAAGTTTGATAAGCCACTTCCAGACTGGGAGTTGTTAGCACCTGGCCCAAGCCCAGTGCACGCACTTTCACTTTTGGCAGATGGTAAGAAGGGCTTGCAATCTGCAGCAGTGAACGCCGCTGCAAAAGCTAAGTTCCTAAAAGATTTCACAACAAAGAACACTGCTAATCTGAAGAAGATGGGCGCAGTTTGGACAACTGGTTACGATGTAACCAAGATTGATGCCTCTACAAACAAGCTTCTGCTCATCAGCAATGGTGGATTTATCGTTGAGAAGTTCACATTGGGTGATTCAATGGTTCTTGTCCGCAACCCTAAGTACACATCAGGTCCAGCTATGAATACCAAGAATCCGATCAAGACGATCGTACTCAAGGTAATCACAGATGACACTGCTTCAGTACAGGCGCTGCGTAACGGTGATATTGATGTTTATTACAACACCACTGCTACATCAGCCAACAAGGTCACTCTGCAAGCACTTCCAAATGTAACGACTGTGATTAAGGCTGGTGGAGGTTACTCACACATTCGTCTTCGCACCGATGCAAAGCAAGGCGAAACTGACAGTTACACAGGTCCGTTTGCAGGTAATGGCGCAAGAGCTAAGGATCTTCGCAAGGCGTTCCTTCTTGCAACACCTCGCCAACAAATGGTAGACGTCTTAATTAAGCCTATTCAATCAACTGCAGCACCATTGGATACTGAGTTCGAATTCCAAGGATCTGCGGCTTATAAGGCACTTGTCAAAGCGTCAGGCGTAGACATCTTCTCAAAGGGCACACAGGCTGAGCGCACAGCTCAGGCTTTAGCAATTGTGAAGAAGTACTATCCAACTGCCTCTGAGACTAACCCAGTAGTGAAAATCAAGTTCCTTCATTACAACAACTCAACTCGAAACAGCATGGGCGCGCTCATAGTTGCAGAGACGAAGAAGGCTGGCTTTGATGTTGAGGAAATCAAGAAAGATGTTACTTTCTTCGATGATATCAACACGACTATGTCTGATGTTGCTATGTACGGTCTAGGACTTGGTTCGATCAGCCAGTCAAACGGAACATCTGTCTTTAAGACTGATGGTGGCAACAACAACAATGGCTGGTCTGATACAGCACTTGATGCGATCTTGAAGAGCCTTGAGAGTGACATCCTTACTCCTAAGGAGATCTCAGCAAAGCGTTTGGCTGCGGACAAGATAATCATGAGTAATTACTGGACTCTTGGTCTCTACACAAACCCAAACATCGCCGCATACAACAAGGCGATCAAGAACATCAAGCCAGCACCACTTGGCAATAACATCACTTGGAACTATTGGCAGTGGTCTTACTAACCAATCGTTCTAACTAGTAAAAAACTGGGATGTCCGCAAGGGCATCCCAGTTTTTTTCAGTGCTAGACTTTTTTATCCTTCGCACTTCCGGTGCAAAATCAAGTGCGGTGATTTCCGCGGTAAGGGGATGCTTTGTTTCAATACGTTTTGCGCCGTTTAGGCATGATGCTTGTCATCGTTTTTGGTGCCAGCTTCCTCGCCTATAACCTCCAGGCTTACTCTTCAAATCCTTTGTCTGCGTTCACTGAAAGTACTGAGAAAAATAAAGCGTACCTAATGGCTGCGATGATTCGAAATCTCCAACTAGATGTGCCTCCACCAATTCGATATTTCTCTTGGCTCCGTGGGATCCTGGGGGGTTTGTGGGGCGATTTTGATATGGGTCTTACTCGTACCAATGTTCCTGTAACTGAAGTTCTTGCTCAAGCTATTCCAGTGACAATCAAACTTGTAATCACCGCAACATTTTTAGCAATAATCTTAGGAGTTACTGTCGGAATGCTTACCGCTATCCGCCAGTACAGCCGCTTCGACTATGTGATTACCTTTATTTCCTTTCTCCTTTTCTCTCTTCCCATATTCTGGGTAGCTGTTTTGCTTAAAGAGTTCATGGCCATTCAATTCAATGACTTTCTTGCTAACCCACGGATACCGCCGACCGTAATTGTTACGATTTCATTATTCCTAGGATTCGTTATGGCCGGGTTTGTAGGTGGCACACGGAGACAATTCATATCGGTGCTAACTGGTGGTGCGATTTTCACGGCGACCGTACTTACATTTATGAATCAAACAAACTGGTTTCTGGAACCAGCCCTTGGAATCTTTGGTGTCACATTCCTAGCGCTATGCAGCGCCGCAATCGTCATTCAATTGATTTCAGGTCTGGATAGTAAAAAAGGACGAAATGCTGGAATTGGCACGGCTATTGCGATCGCAATGCTTTACTACCCGTTACAAGCTTTGATGACTGCAGAAGCATCATTTATTAACATTCTTGCAATTTTCGCTGTGACAATTTCAAGTGGAATGGGAATAGGTTACGTAGTCAGTTCGATCGACCGACGTGTTTACATACGTATCGGGATATTCACCGCACTGTTGGCAACATTTCCGATCATTGTGGATCGATTTATGAGCGAGTTCCCCGGATATATGAACTCGGATGCAATCGGTGGAAGACCCGTGCCAACGCTCAGTCAAAGAAATGACTTGTTAACACCCGAGCAGGTAAGTAATTTCTGGGTCTCAGGATTAGATACCGCTGTTCATCTACTGCTTCCTACGATCGCTCTTACCTTGATCTCCTTTGCCGGCTATGTCAGATTTTCGCGTGGAAGCCTGCTTGAAGTTTTAAATATGGATTACATCCGAACCGCCCGTGCAAAAGGATTAAGCGAGCGAACCGTGATTGTTCGACACGGTATGCGAAATGCAATGTTGCCGCTTACAACTATTTTGGTAAATGATTTTGCTGGATTACTCGGTGGTGCGATTATTACTGAAGGCGTATTTGCTTGGAAGGGCATGGGGCAACTCTTTAACGATGCCCTTAGAGGTTATGACATGAATCTTTTCATGGGTGTGTTTATTCTTTCGGCTACCTTGACAGTAATCGCTAACTTTGTTGCCGATCTGCTCTATGGAGTTGTTGATCCAAGAATTAGAATCAGGAAGTAGGACAACATGAGCAGCATCAAGCCAGAATCAGAATTAATGATTGAAAAGAATCCCAATGAGATCGCAAACCGCGACACACAAGGTCTTAGCCAGCGTCAAATCATCCTAAAAAGGTTTGTTAGACATAAGGCGGCAATGGCCTCGGTGTTTACTCTAATTTCAATCGTGATTACTGTCTTTTCCGCTCTAGGTTTTCGCCTCGGCGTTGGAAAATTCGGAGTAACTATTCCTGGTTGGTGGCCTTATTCCATCACCGATATTGACCCCGAGGGGGCCGTTGCCGCCACGTGCAACGGAGGTATCACCGGATGCCCCACGTTGGACATATACCCATCATTTTTAGATGGGGATGGAGTGCAATTCGGAAATCATCCATTCGGAACTGATGTTATTGGCACTGATTACTTTGCATTGGTTGTACGAGGAGCGCAGCAATCGATCATGGTTATGTTGATTGTTAGTTTCTTGGCCATAGTTATTGGCACTGTTATCGGCGCTATCGCTGGATATTTTGGCGGATTAGTCGATGCTGTTTTGATGAGATTCACAGATATGTTTTTAGTGACTCCAACAATCGTCGTAGGAGCAGTAATTGGATTTAGATTCGGAAATTTTGGAATCGTTCCACTCGCCATAATGCTCGGCTTCTTTGCTTGGATGGGGTTAGCCAGATTTGTTAGAACGGAGTTTTTAACACTCCGAGAGCGAGAGTTCGTTGATGCTGCAAGGGTTGCCGGTGCATCAAATAGAAGAATTATTTTTAAGCACATTCTTCCAAATGCAATGGGGATTATTATTGTTGTCGGCACGCTTCTTATGTCCGGTGCAATTCTGGCTGAAACATCCTTGAGCTACCTTGGCTTTGGTGTTAAATCGCCAGATGTTTCTCTAGGTTTGCTTATCAGCCAATACCAGGGAACCTTTAGCGTAAGTCCTTGGCTTTTTTGGTGGCCAGGTGCACTAATCGTCGCCATTGCTCTCTGTGTCAACTTTATCGGCGATGGATTACGTGATGCATTTGATCCGCGTCAGCGCAGGCACATAACAATGAAGGACCGCAAGCAGGCTAAGGAATTGCAAAGGGCGTTGGGTTAATGGGCCCTCTTTATTCGCTCCCTGATCATGTATGCGGCTTGGCCACTCAAGCTGTCAAGACTCGCGCTCATATTCTCTTCTCCTCCGTAATTTCTTTCGGTGGAAGTAAGACCACTGGAGTACCAGCCAAATTTTTTGTCAGCTACCCATCTCTGCTTACCAGTGGCGGGAGCAACCCACACTCTGGTTCTTCCACCGGTATGAAGAATCGCAAGGCTCCATTTGGTTTCCAGATCCAAAATGTCGGTGTACGCAATCAGTTCGGTTCTCAACGGATTAATAATCTCAACCTGGTCATTGCGCAGGACAAGTTTTGGTTTAACCCAAATCAGATATGTAAGGAACACCAAAAAAGCACAGAACAACAATTCGGTAAATGTTTGGCTCATGTTGGTGTTCACCGTGAGGCTGTTAATGGCAAAAAGAATAATCAGCACAAAGGACGTACCTGCCCAGGCGAAATTGCTTCGGGGTCTAAAGGTTTCATTCATCGCCCAAGTATTGCAGGAGAAAGAAAATGAGCACAACGAATCACCCCGTTCTACAAGTATCGAAATTCCATATCGACTTCTGGGTAGAAGGCGTCTGGTATCCGGCTGCGATTGATATGAACTTTGACGTACAGGCAGGAAAGGTTCTCGCGATAGTTGGAGAGTCCGGCTCAGGGAAGACATCCATTGCTATGGGATTGATGGATCTGTTGGCATCCAACGCGCGAGTTTCAGGAAGCGTAAAGGTCAATGGAGTAGAGATGGTTGGTGCGAAGACAGGTTTGCTGCGCAAAACTCGCGGGGCTGATGTTGCATACATCTTCCAAGAGCCTATGACTGCTTTAAATCCTTTATACACGATTGGTTTTCAAATTGTTGAAACTCTTCGTACGCATTTCGACATGGGGCCGCAGGAAGCAAAGACTCGCGCGATTGAGTTAATTACTATGGTGGAAATTCCAAATCCTGAAGGATCCTTCAATAAGTATCCACACCAACTTTCTGGTGGACAGCGCCAGCGCGCCATGATCGCGCAATCTCTAGCTTGCGATCCAGGTCTCCTTGTTGCGGATGAGCCAACCACTGCTCTGGACGTAACTGTTCAAGCAGAAATTCTCGATTTAATTCGTAACCTCCGCGATAAGTTGAATTCTGCAATCTTGCTAATCACTCACGACATGGGTGTTGTTGCAGATCTAGCAGATCACATCTTGGTTATGAAAGATGGTTTGACCGTTGAATACGGCACCTCAGATCAAATCTTCAACCGCCCAGAGCGCCCGTACACAAAAGAACTACTCGCTGCTGTGCCGAAACTCGGCTCGGTTGCTGTTCGCGAGCTTCAACCAGAACTCGTGGGTTTGCCACCAGTTCTGAAGTTACAGAACGTCTCAATCGAATACCCGAAGAAAGGTCGCGTGCCCGCATTCCGTGCCGTAACCGATTTCAGTTTAGAAATTTTCCCTGGAGAAATCGTTGGACTTGTAGGCGAATCAGGATCCGGTAAGACAACTGTTGGGCGCGCGGCCATTGGGTTGCTTCCAATTGTTGAGGGAAAAATCGAGATCGTTGGCAGAGATATAACTAAACCAACGGCTCAGGAGTTGCGTGAGATACGTAGATTTACGGGAATCGTCTTCCAGGATCCTGGCAGTTCGCTAAACCCACGTCTGCCCATTGGTGAAAGTATTGGTGAACCACTCCTACTTTCCGGCGATGCAAAAGGCGCTGAACTTGATCGTAGAGTGGAAGACCTGCTCGATAGCGTGGAGCTACCTAGGTCGTATCGCAACCGTTATCCGCATGAACTCTCTGGCGGTCAGCGTCAGCGTGTAGGTATTGCTCGCGCACTTGCCCTAACCCCAAGTTTGTTAATTGCCGATGAACCAACATCAGCGTTGGATGTATCTGTTCAGGCGCGCTTCCTTGATCTACTGCAGAATCTGCAGGACAAGTTGAAGTTTGCTTGTCTCTTTATTACTCACGATCTCGCTGTTGTTGACATCCTTTCGCATCGAATTGCAGTGATGCAAGATGGTCGCCTTGTTGAGGTCGGAACACGAGATCAGATTCTTAAGAGCCCACGTGAGGATTACACCAAGCGCCTTATCGGTGCGGTTCCGGTTCCAGATCCTGAGGCGCAGCGCATTAGACGCGAAGCCCGCCTAGCAAGCAAGTAAACGTAAGTGGAAAAAGAACCACGCTCCGGAATTCTTGGTGAATGGGATCGCCTATCTCCAAAAATGAAGGTCGTTGCGGCGATCTTAATTGTTCTCCCGGTAATCCTCTATCCCCCATCAATCGTCCTGTTTTTGGTTTATGGCATCTCTCTGAAGCTGCGCGATAAACGCAATAAAGGTTAGAAACCATGGCGACTAAAGATCCCAGTCGAGAGGCGCACTTTCCCGCCATCGAAAAGAAGTATGGCGAGAAGATGAAATTTTGGTTTGCTGTTATGGCAAAACTAGAGGGTAAGAAATATCCAGAACAAATCGCGCACTTGCGGGAGAACTATGGTTTCTCGCAAGCGCACGCAAACGCCCTAGTTATGTATTCGCGTGGATCGAAATCTGCCCAAAGGTTTAACACACCAGCGGATTACTACAAATCAATTTCACCAGCTCAGGCCAAAACAGTACGTGCGATTATGAAGACAATCCAAAGTAAATTCCCAAAGTTGGAGCTAGTCATCGCATGGAATCAACCAATGCTTCGCTACGGTAGCAAGTACGTTTTTGGAATATCAGCGACCAAGGGTTATCTCTTGATAGCTCCGTGGAGCAGCGATGTACTTGACGATTTACGGCCCAAACTTGAAGGTTACAAGGTGAATAAGAAGACCATTCAGATCCCAAGTGATTGGCAGATCGATACCAAGTTGCTTCATCAAATGGTTAAGGCAACGCTCGCCGAGTAAAGGTACACAGCACGTGTAAGAGCAATTACGATGAGTGCCTCTCGATAAAGATTAAAGATTTTTCGAAGATGATTTCGGCATCGTAATCAAGAGTCGCTACGTGAAAACTATTTGTTAATTCAATTCGCTCCTTTGTCGGTGAACCTACTCGTTTCATAACGATTTCAGTATTCGATACCGGCAATGTGTGATCATCAACGCTGTGAAAAAGTTGCATCGGGACGTTTACTCTGTGCAGATGTGCTCTCGTTATTTTGAGCATTTGCAGAATCTGATAGATGCCCTTGGTCGACATAACCTCATATCCCCCTTGAGTTACCCAGGGACGTTTAATGTCATCCCCCGCCGAACTTCTATATTTCTTTAGACTCGAGAGCACATAAGCAAGTTTTGTTCCAATAAATGGGAGGTGAATCATAGGGTTGACCAGAATGATTCCGGTTATTTTGTCAGAGTGCTTTGTTGCTAAATGTAAAGTTGTTCCACCACCCATAGAAAAACCACAAATGAAGATTTTCTTGCAATTTTTCCGGAGTTCGTCCATCTCTGATTCAACTTTTTCTGGCCATTCCTGCCATTTGATTTGACTTAAATCCTCAGGTTTAGTTCCGTGGCCAGGCAGTAATGGAACACGCACTGTGTAACCCTTTTGATTTAAGTATTCCGCCCACGGACGCATTGATGAGGGTGATCCGGTGTATCCGTGAACCAAAACAACACCGATCTCTTTATTTGGCCCGGAGCCATCTGCAGACCAGTCGGTTATCAACCCTTTGGGCGCACTTGTTAGCGTCATATCTTTAGGGTACTAAGCGGTTGGTGTCATATCCGTGCATTAGCCTTAGATTTATGACTAGTGGCTCGCGCTTGTTAAAGGACGTGCCATTTGTCGTCTTTGATTTGGAGACTTCTGGCGCCGCACCTTCGACTGGGGCAGCTGTTACCGAAATTGGTGCGGTAAAAGTTCTGGGTGGCGAAATAATTGGTGAGTTTCAAAGCCTTGTAGATCCTGGACATTACTTATCGGAATTTATAACTTCGCTCACCGGGATCACAGATGCGATGTTGTTCGGCGCTCCAACCATTGATCAAGTACTCCCCACTTTTTTAGACTTTATCGGATCACATGACGAGTCGGTCTTGGTCGCTCATAACTCCCCATTCGATATGAGTTTTATGAAAGCTGCTGCCATCGCTCATTCATACCAGTGGCCTGACTACAAAGTTATCGATACCGCTCGCGTTGCTAGGTATGTTCTAGATCGCGATGAAGTTCCGAATTGCAAACTTTCGACTTTGGCACCGTTCTTTGGTTCACCGACATCGCCCAACCATCGCGCCTTAGATGATGCCCGCGCAACCGTGGATGTACTGCACGGAATATTTGAACGGCTGGGTTCTCACAACGTGACAACGCTGGAAGATCTAATGCAGTTCAAGAGAAAACGTCCGCGCCGACCAATCGATTAGCTCTTCGCTAATTCCTGACTTAGCTTCACCCATCTAGTTAATAAATTTGTTGCAGCCCCAGAATCAACCGCGGTCGATGCCTTGATTAGCGATGCAGAAATACGTTCGTGAATTCCAAGCCTGTTATCTCCATCGAATGCGGATATCGCAGCTGCGGCATTTAGCAAGACG
>JNSK01000191.1_pt1 | contig 10326 bp, 9 predicted proteins | sample 210681 | NCBI WGS metagenome assembly JNSK01 (sample SAMN02808684, study PRJNA238866) | freshwater metagenome | biome: fresh water; feature: freshwater reservoir; material: water; isolation source: water column of the freshwater reservoir Embalse de Amadorio in Spain | place: Spain: Valencia ...
CATCTATGGTGTCATTATCAAAACGCAGCGCTTGTAAACGCTTTTTTACAAGGCGAGCACCAACAACTTCATGGTGATGAAATGAAACTCCGCCTCCTTCGATAAAGGCGCGGGTCTTTGGCTTTCCAATGTCATGCAAGAGCGCAGCCAAGCGAATTACAAGGTTTGCACCACCAAGTCGCTCTTCAAGCTCTATCGCTTGTTCAAGCACTGTAATTGAATGCTCATATACATCTTTGTGGTGGTGGTGCTCATCAACCTCTAGGCGCAACTTTGGAATCTCAGGCAAAACAATATCGGCGATACCTGTATCAACGAGAAGTGTTATTCCGACGCGAGGATTTGAGGACATCATTATCTTTATGAACTCATCACGTACACGCTCTGCTGAAATAATTGAGATTCGGTGAGCTAGATCCTTCATTGAAGAAAGCACTTCTGGCGCTATCTCAAAATCTAGTTGGCTAGCAAAACGTGCAGCGCGCATCATTCTTAAAGGATCATCATTAAATGAATCCCCGGGGCGTACTGGTGTCCGCAATATCTTCGCCGCTAGATCTTGTAAACCATTAAAAGGGTCGATGAACTCTGGTTCTTCCCCTGTTAACTCAAGTGCCATAGCGTTAACTGTGAAATCACGACGGGATAAATCTCCGTGGATCGAATCGCCGTATTCAACTTCAGGTTTACGGGAATCTGGATCGTAATTTTCAGTTCGGTATGTTGTAACTTCTACAGTTGTATCACCACGTTTTCCGGCAACTGTTCCAAAGGCGATTCCCGTCTCCCAAACATTTTCTGCCCATGATTGCAAAATCTTTTTTGTTTCTAATGGGTGCGCATTTGTTGTGAAATCTAAATCATTTCCCAATCGACCAATGATCGCATCGCGCACAGGTCCACCAACCAATGCCAGGGTAAAGCCCTTGACCTTGAAGGCTTGGGCTAGGGAGCTGGCTAGAGGAGCCCGTTCAATTAATGAACGGATAGCTAACTCGGTGGCTGGGTTTGATCTCACAATAAGTAAGGTTAAAGCACTATCCTTGCTCCATGATCCCGGCACCTGGTGCGGGCAGCGAAGGCACGAAGAAGAAGCGGAAGCGCAAGCGTTCCGGTAACCGCGGCCCACAACCACAGACTCAAACGGCTTCCAACAAAAGCCCTCAACCAAAGCGCCCGTATGCAAAGCGTGTTGATGAGGTTAGTGCTGGCGGTTTAGTCATTGATTCAACAGGGACAAAGGGATTGTTGATCGGTCGATACGACCATAAGGATGCAACTGGAAAACGTGTTTTGTGGTCCTTGCCAAAGGGGCATATTGAAGAGGGCGAAACCCCTGAACAAGCTGCGGTCCGAGAAGTTGCAGAAGAAACTGGAATTACATCTAGCATTACAAAATCTCTAGGGGTTATTGATTTTTGGTTTATGGCCGGCGGAAAAAGAATTCATAAAACTGTGCATCACTTTATGTTTACTGAAGTGGGCGGGGTTTTAGCTGCGCAAGAAAGTGAAGTCGATGAGGTTTCATGGTTTCCATTGGAAGAGATTGTTGATCGACTTGCTTATCCCGATGAGAAAAAGTTAATCGCACGCAGTGCGGAGTTAACTCAATGAGAAAGTTACTTTCGCTTTTCATATGCACACTTATCTTCTTGCTGGTGCCGCAAGTATCGGCGGCAAGCCCTGTTATTAGAATTACAGCACCGATGCATCAAACCTTTACAGGTGAGTTTCGCAATGATGATTTAGTTGAGAAGCTAACACCATCGGGACAGTATGGTCAGCTTGTCTTTCGGCCAATCGAAAAGAATAGAACTTGGGTAATCGATCCAGCTTTTATTGATGAGGTACTTGTAATGACTAGTACCTACACCTTGGCTAGTGGTGCTGAACCTTCTGGGGTTGATATTGCATTTGACTGGTTAGTTCAATTAAAAAAAGTCTCTGCCGACAATGATGTTATTGCGCTGGCATATGGAAATCCTGATGTTCAACTTGCCAAGCGGTTAGCACCCAGTGAACTCCGCTCTTATTACTCATTTGGAAAAGAGCGTCTGCAGTTGGCTCTTGGGCGAGAAGTTAGAAGTGAACCAGATGGGGGTTGGAGCATTGGAAATTCTGGCTTAAACAATGATTTAAGAAGGAGTTACACCGAAAGTCGCAAGGCTTTAACCAAGCTCTCACAGGTCGTGGACTCCTCTGAATTAGTCATGATGCGGGCTCGATTGGCTCAACTTCTTTCACCATCATTAAACAAGGATTCGAGAAAGTATTTTTCTTACAGCGCATCAAATACCGTTAAGGATCTTGTAAATAAGCTTCGAATAAACAGTGGTAAGTATCAAATAACTACATCTTCAGTTGAGCTGCCTGTAACTGTTATCAATGAGTTTGATGTCGATGTAACTGTAGATGTTTCTATGGTTCCTGTTAGCACGCGCGTAAAGGTTGATAGTTTCAAAAACATCCTTATCCCTGCCGGATCCAAGAGGCAGTTGGGGATGGCGGTGGATGTGGTTGCTCCGGGCCAAACCGTTGTATCGGCAACAATCACAGATAATGAAGGTGATGAGGTTGTTCCACCAGCGATGCTCACCTTGAATTCAACGGTAATTGATCCAAAGGTAACCTGGTTTACAACAGGGGCGGCCATACTTGTGCTGCTGGCTGGAGTTGCTCAAAGTGTTCGTCGCGTTCGAAGGAGGGGTAAATGAAATCTAATGATCTCTTTCGTGCCTCCGGAATCATGGCGCTTGGCACGATCATCTCGCGCATTACGGGTTTTATCCGCGGAATCTTAATTGTTGCAGTTTTAGGTACAGCTTTACTTGCAGATACTTATAACGTCGCAAACACAATGCCCAACATTTTGTACAACTTACTTGTAGGCGGCGCACTTACCGCAATCTTTATTCCGCAATTGGTTCGATCTTTTGATCATGAAGATGGCGGAGATGGTTTTGCCTCACGGTTGATTACAACAATCTCACTGATTCTTCTTGTCTTAGTCACAGTAGGAATGATCTTTGCTCCAGCTTTAGTTCGTTTATATGCACCAGAATTTTTCACCGTTGGTTTTGAGAAAGAGCAAGAGATTGCAATTGCCTTTACTCGTTACTGCCTGCCGCAAATCTTCTTCTTAGGTTTATTTACGATGCTTGGTCAGGTCGCTAACGCCCGGGGTTCATTTGGCCCACTTATGTGGGCGCCTATCGCTAATAACCTCGTTGGTATCGTGCTATTTGGCGGGTTTTTACTCTTTTCACCAGGGATAAAGATTTCAAATATCACCACTGCCCAAGTTCAGATCCTTGGATGGGGAACAACATTTAGTGTCCTTGTTCAAGCCTTGGTTTTGGTCCCCGTTATTAAGCGGTTAGGAATAACAATCAAGCCACGACTTGGTCTTGAGGGTTTAGGAAAGTCATTTAATTTGGCTGGTTGGACCTTGGTCTATGTTTTGATTTCACAACTGGGGTATCTGGTGACCGTCAATGTCGCAACCTCTGCGGCGGTTAGAAGCGCACAAGAGGGAGTTACAACTGGTGTGGGTTACACGCCTTACACATATGCATACTTTGTAATGCTCTTGCCGTATTCAATTGTCACGATTTCTATCATTACTGCGATCCTGCCCCATATTTCTAAGTTAGCTGTAGATGGAAAGCGTGAAGAGGTAAAGGCACAACTAATTCGTGCGATCCGTTTAGTTGGAGTCATCACAGTGCCGAGCGCAGTTGCATTCCTGCTCTTTGGTTCATTAATTACCGAAGTTATCTTTATTGGTATCCCAACTGATGATTCTCGATATATTGGTTATGTTTTATCTGCGCTTAGCTTCGGTTTGGTAGCTTTTTCAATTAATTTAATATTGATTCGTGGTTTTAACGCTTTTGAAGATACGCGGACTCAGGTTATTTCGATCTTGATTATAAATATTATTTCCGTTGCTCTTTCTTACTTCTTCTTGTATTTCTTGAAAAATCAGTGGGTGACGGTTGGTCTAGGTGCTGCATTTTCATTTAGCTATCTTGTTGGTTTATTGGTCACCCTCGGTTTGCTCAAGAAGCACACTGGAAAGTTGGCGATTCGGGAATTTCTAACCCAACATATGCGTTTACTTACTGCAGCCTTACTTGTAATGCTTCCGCTATTTGCAATGGTGGAGTATGTCGAATGGTTTGGTGCTCAACTTTCACCTGCAGCGCGTGCGGGTGAGTTGTTGCTTGTGATGGTCATCGCATTCTTTGGCTATATCTTCGCGGCCAAGGCGCTCAAGGTGGAGGAGATATCGATGATTCGCCATTTGGGTAGTTCGATCTCGCGCCGTTCAACAAAAACAGAGGAAAACCATTAGATTTCGGGTTCTAGGGAGCACACATGAGTGATGTAAGAAATGTCGTAATTGTTGGATCGGGTCCAGCTGGATACACCGCTGCGATCTACGCTGCGCGCGCGCAGTTAGATCCAATTATTTATGAGGGTTCTGTTACCGCCGGTGGTGCGTTGATGAATACAACTGAGGTTGAAAATTTTCCTGGTTTCACCGATGGAGTTATGGGTCCAGATCTAATGGACAACATGCGCAAACAGGCAAAGCGTTTTGGTGCAGAACTAATTACAGATGACATTGTCGAAATGGATCTCACTGGCGATATAAAGGTATTGAAAGATGGTTCTGGAAACACCGTTAAAGCCAAGTCGGTAATTCTTGCGACAGGTAGCGCTTATCGTGAAATTGGATTGGTGAATGAAAAGCGTTTATCCGGCCATGGTGTTTCATGGTGTGCCACATGTGATGGTTTCTTCTTCCGTGGTCAAACAATTGCAGTTGTCGGTGGAGGAGATAGCGCGGTTGAAGAGGCTACATTCTTAACACGTTTTGCGGACAAGGTAGTTTTGATTCACCGTCGCGATTCATTGCGTGCCTCAAAGATTATGGCTGAGCGCGCTAAGGCAAATCCAAAGATTGAGTTTTTGTGGAACACAGAAGTTATTGATGTGCTCGGTGCCGATAAGGTTGAAGCGCTTAAGCTTCGCAACACAGTTGATGGCTCTGAATCTGAGCGCGCATTTACCGGTTTGTTTGTTGCTATCGGACATATTCCACGTAGCGAATTAATTATCGGACAAATCGATCTTGATAATGAGGGTTATGTGGTGTGCGAGGGTCGATCTACCCGCACAAATCAAAAGGGTGTCTTTGCATGTGGTGATCTAGTTGACCACACCTACCGTCAAGCAATCACCGCCGCTGGTTCTGGATGTGCCGCCGCACTAGATGCTGAAAAGTTTTTGTCCCACTAAGGTATTAACAACCACACAATAAAGAGGAGCACCACGATGGCAACAAGTAAGGTAACAACAGCAACCTTTGATGCAGAGGTTCTAAAGAGCAGCACCCCTGTTTTGGTTGATTTTTGGGCTGAATGGTGTGGTCCATGCCGTGCAGTGGGGCCAATCCTTGAGGATATTTCAAATGAGTACGGCTCAAAGATTAAGATCGTAAAGCTCAACACAGATGAAGAGTCTGCGATCGCGATTAAGTATGGAATCACATCGATTCCAACAATGAATGTTTATGTCAATGGTGAGGTAGTAAAGACAATCGTTGGCGCTAAGCCAAAGCCAGCGCTATTGAAGGAGCTAGAAAGCTTCCTCGCATAAAGATATGTCAGATTTAACCGAGTCGGAGATCCGCTCATTTCAACAAGCCCGTGGCCTTGATGTCACGGGTTTTGTTGATGCGGTCACCGCCCGGGCGTTAGAAGAAGCGCGCTGGAAACTTGGAGATCGATCCTTATATCTTCAAGAACCACCGTTGATGCGTGGGGATGATGTTGCTGCATTACAGGCGCGTTTAACTGAGATGGGATTTGATTGCGGACGTGTTGATGGAATTTATGGCACACGAACCCAATCTGCAGTTAAAGAGTTTCAAAAATCAGTTGGTGCCACCATTGATGGAAAGTGTGGACCAGCAACAATAATTGCGTTGATACGTTTAACAAAGATAGTTTCTGGGGGAGCACCATCCCTTATGCGACAAAATGCAACCCAACAAAGTCGGGGACCTGCATTAGCAAATAAGGTAATTGTTTTAAACCCTGACGGTGTTGATCAACTTGTTTACGATGTTGCGGTACGCACCGAAGGTCGTTTACTTGCATTAGGTGCATCGGTGTTTTTGACTCGCGGTGCGACAAATAATCCATCAGAGCAGGAACGCATTGCATTTAGCAATAAGAGTGGTGCTGATTTGATGATCTCTTTGAACTTAGATTCTTATTCAAATGAAAAGGCGCATGGGGCTGCAACTTATTTTTATGGCAGTGATGCACATGGTGTTCATTCAATTGTTGGTGAAAGGTTTGCATCATTGGTTCAGCGAGAAATATGTGCTCGTACCGATTTAGCAAACTGTAGAACTCATGCAAAAACATGGGATTTGTTGCGTTTAACAACCGCCCCCGCTGTTCGTATTGATTTGGGGTATGTAAGCAATCCTGGCGATGTTTCTCGTTTATCCCGTCCTGATTTTCGTGATGTTATCGCCGAGGCTTTGGTTATTGCGATTCAGCGGCTGTATCTGGCATCTGAAGATGATGCGAAAACGGGGACTTTAAGAATTTCAGATCTTCGCAAGGCCGGCATTCGCCGCTAAATAACACTCAAACCCACCTTTGGGTATGGGAGACTTACGCCATGTCTGATATCACGCAACGCTTCTCGACAGGTGCTCCTCAAAATCTTGAACAAAGATTTGCATCTCGAGCCGCGCACATGAAGCCAAGTGAGATTCGCTCACTTTTTGCCGTGGCATCGCGACCAGAGATTGTTTCACTTGCCGGTGGAATGCCAAATCTTTCAGCACTTCCAATGGGAATGATGGCTGATGTTGTCGATAACTTAATCCGCAACAATGGGCAGGAAGCGTTGCAGTATGGAAATGGTCAGGGTCATCCAAAACTTCGCGAACAAATCTGCGAGGTAATGGCTCTTGAAGGAATTAGAGGTAATCCTGATGATGTTTTGATTACAACCGGTTCACAACAAGCGCTGGACCTTATTTCACGTATCTTTTTAGATCCGCAGGATGTTGTGCTCGCAGAAGCGCCGTCATATGTGGGTGCACTCGGAACCTTCCATCAATATGAGGCATCGGTCGTTCATGTTGAGACAGATGAAAATGGTTTGGTTCCATCTGCATTAGCTGAAGCGATCAAAACTGTTCGTGCAGCTGGTCGCAAGATAAAGTTTTTGTACACAATTCCTAATTACCAAAATCCTAGTGGTGTTTTGTTGCCTGCTGCTCGTCGAACAGAGATTCTGACAATCTGTCGCGAGGCTGGCATCTTTGTTGTGGAAGATAACCCATATGGTTTGTTGGGCTTTGATAAGCCTTCTCCTAATGCGATGCGTGCTGAGGATTCAGAGAATGTGATCTATTTGGGATCATTTTCTAAGACAATCGCGCCTGGATTGCGTGTGGGTTGGGCGCTTGTGCCTCCATCGCTGAAGGAAAAACTGGTTATCGCTAGTGAATCTTCGATTTTGTGCCCATCTAACTTCACTCAATTAACAATCTCTAATTACTTGGCAGATCAGCCATGGAGAGACCAGATCGCATCATTTTGCGAGCTATATAAGGTTCGTCGCGATGCGATGTTGGAATCCCTTGATGAGCATTTTCCAGCAACAGCTAAATGGACAAAGCCTGGTGGCGGTTTTTATGTCTGGGTTACCTTGCCACCTGAAATCGATACAACGGCGTTGATGCCTAAGGCGATTGTTGCAAAGGTTGCGTATGTTCCAGGAACCGCATTTTATGCAGATGGTTTTGGTTCATGGTCCCTGCGTTTGTCATACTGCTACCCAACACCAGAGCGTATTCGCGAGGGTGTAAAAGCACTTGGTGGAGTTATTAAGCAGGAGATGGCTAGCCGAAAAGGTTTTGAGTTATAGGGCTAGTTAGAGATAGCTTTTGTAATTCGTTGTAAATCCTGCGCACCAGCAAACTCAATAACAATTGTTCCTTTTTTCGCGCTGCCTTGAATAGTCACGCGGGTATCTAAAGCATCACCGATGGTTTCAGCGATCTCTTGTAGTTCAGGGCTTGCCGATTTCGCACCCTTTGGTTTTTTTGCAGATTGCCCCTTTGGTGCTCCTGAAGAGATTATCTCCTCAGTTGCGCGCACCGATAAACCTTCACTTACAATTCGTGCAGCTAATTTTTCAATCGTTGCTGTATTACTCAACCCCAGAAGAGCGCGCGCATGGCCAGCAGATAAAACACCTGAAGCTAGTTTTTGTTGAACCGATGATGGAAGGTTCATTAAACGAATTGTGTTTGAAATTAATGGTCGTGATCTTCCAAGTTTTGCAGCGAGTTCATCATGGGTGCAGTTGAAATCTGTAAGTAGTTGCGAGTACGCAGCAGCTTCTTCAAGTGCATTTAATTGACTACGGTGGATATTTTCAATCAGCGCCTCACGAAGTAATTCATTGTCTGGAGTCTGGCGAATAATGACGGGAATACTTGTTAATCCCGCTGCTTTTGCTGCTCGGAAGCGCCGCTCTCCCATGATTAATTCATATTTACCAGGCTTTGTTTGACGCACTACAGGTGGTTGCAAAATACCAATCTCTTTTATTGATGCGATCAACTCATCAAGTGCGACTGGATCAAAGTGTGTTCGCGGTTGGCGTGGGTTTGGAGATATATCTTTGATATCAACAAGGTTTTGTTGACCAACCTCTTTATCACCAACTGTCAATGATGTTGGAATCAATGCATCAAGGTTTGTACCTAATCCGCCGCGACGTGCCATTAAGCGATCTCACCTTCACGTTTGTAATTAATTGATACAACATTTGAATCAAATGGTTTTCCACGTTCTGCTAATTCTCGGGCTACTGACATATAAGCGATCGCACCAGGGGATAAGGGATCGTAAGTCATAACAGTTTGTTTAAATCCTGGAGCTTCTGAAACACGAACAGTGCGGGGGATGGGAATATCAATTAACTCATTTGGATAATGTTTTCTAATTTCATTAGCAACATCATTTGCAAGGTTTGTATTGTTAAACATGGTTAGTACAAGTGTTGATAGTTTTAACGTTGGGTTTAAACGCTTCTTTACTAATTCAAAGGTTTTCAATAATTGTGACAGGCCTTCAAGTGAGTAGTACTCGCATTGAATTGGAATTAAAACTTCCTTTGCAGATGTAAATGCATTGATAGTTAGTAAACCAAGAGATGGTGGGCAATCAATAAAGATGTAATCTATTGATTCACCAATAGCTGCGCGATCTGCGACTAACTCTTCAATGGCTTCCTTCAATCGCATTTCGCGCGCGACCATGGGAACTAATTCAATTTCAGCTTGTGCAAGAGATGTATTTGATGAAACACATTCAAGTGATGGAAACCCTGCAACCTTTTGAATTACCTGCGTCATTGTTGATTCACCCATCAACACCTCATAAATTCCTGCATTATCAAGATGTTCAACACCTAAAGCGGTGGATGCGTTTCCTTGTGGATCAAGATCGATTACGACAACCTTGAGTCCACCCATGGAAAGGGCTGCTGCCAGGTTGACTGTGGTGGTGGTTTTGCCGACCCCGCCTTTTTGGTTGGCCACGGTGAGGATTCGGAGGGTGGCGGGTTGTGGCATCGCCTCTTTGAGGCGACGGGTGCCTACGACCTTCTTGGTTTCACGTGAATCATTCACGTGGGTTAGTTAAGCACCTTTTTTCACTTCAACGATACGGCCAAGCTCAATTCCCTCAAGATTTACCTCATGGAGGATCGCTTTTGGTACGGAAAGCATCTCTTCTTGTGCCTTTTCCCCTTTCATAGCCAGTAAGGAGCCATTGGTTTTCAAGAGGTGCCAGCTAATTTTTTTGAGTTTTTCAAGGGGAGCGACCGCGCGAGCGGTTACATAGTGGGCGGTCTTCTTCACATCTTGGGAACGCCCCCGGATTACCTCAATATCAAGCCCCTCAACCGCCTCTTGGAGAAACTCCACACGCCGCTCAAGGGGTTCAATCAGGGTGACCTTTAAATCTGGACGGGCCAGGGCGATAACTATTCCCGGAAGACCCGCTCCTGAACCGATATCAAAGACCGTCGCACCTTCTGTGAAAAGGGTGGTTACCGGCAGGCAGTTGAGGATATGGCGCTCCCAGATACGATCGGCCTCGCGTGGACCTATTAATCCACGCTCAATTCCAGCTGTTTCTAGGAATTTAGCGTAGGTGTGAACCCGCTCAACATCTGGAAAATGCCTCGCGATGAGGGTTTCACGTGAAACCTCCA
>JNSK01000192.1_pt1 | contig 10312 bp, 13 predicted proteins | sample 210681 | NCBI WGS metagenome assembly JNSK01 (sample SAMN02808684, study PRJNA238866) | freshwater metagenome | biome: fresh water; feature: freshwater reservoir; material: water; isolation source: water column of the freshwater reservoir Embalse de Amadorio in Spain | place: Spain: Valencia ...
ATGGAGATTGCTGATGCGCTTTATGGCGTCACAATGCGTGGCGATGGCGTGACGGAAGTTATTTCGCAACGCTTGCGCGAATCCGATAACGAATAAGTAAGTCGATCAGGCTTTCGCCATGGGTTTTTTCAAGAAATTTCTTGCCAAAGTAACTCGCACATCTGCAATTTCGGCAGCTGATTGGGATGAACTTTATGCCGAGCTAATCGCATCTGACTTAGGTGCCACGTTATCTGAGGCAATTGTGTCTACAGCTAAGCAGAGCAAAGCAGATGAACCGGTCGAGGCAATTCGCGAATCGTTAACTTCGCTCTTGAGCGCAAGGCCACGTTCAATTCAAATTTCAGATACTGGTTTAACCACCGTTTTAGTTATCGGCGTAAATGGCACCGGTAAAACCACTTCAGTTGCAAAGCTTGCAGCGCATCTTTCAAATTCAGGTAATCGCGTTTTGTTAGGTGCGGCCGATACTTTCCGCGCTGCCGCAGTTGAACAGTTGCAAACCTGGGGCGCACGAATTGGGCTAGAAGTAGTAACTGGAAAAAGTAATGGCGAACCGGCCGCAGTTGCATTCGATAGCGCAAGTAAAGCGAAAGCCGATAACTTTCAATATTTAGTAATTGATACAGCCGGTCGATTGCAGAACAAGGCTGATCTAATGGCAGAGCTTGGAAAAATTAAACGCGTTGTCGAGAAAGTGACCCCAGTAAATGAAGTGTTATTGGTTGTAGATGCAACAACTGGGCAGAATGGTTTAAGCCAAGCGAAGTTATTTTCCGAAGCTGTTGAGGTAACCGGCATCGTATTAACTAAATTAGATGGCAGTGCCCGAGGCGGAATCGCTCTAGCTATTGAGCACGAGCTCGACCTGCCAATTAAATGGATCGGCACGGGGGAGGCCATAGGCGATTTGGCGCCGTTTGAGCCCGAAATTTACATATCTGGAATCTTGGGCGCCGAGTAAGGTGATTTTTTAACGCCCCTGTAACAAAGGGGGCGAATTCCTGTAATCGAGTTACGGGAGATTACCGACATCTCAAAGGCGAGAATCGCGTAACTCTTCGAAGGTGATTATTCATGGATATAAGTACTGGCGATACCGCATGGATGTTAGCAAGCACCGCTTTGGTCTTGTTGATGACTCCAGGTCTGGCATTTTTCTACGGTGGCATGGTCCGCACCAAGAGCGTTCTAAATATGATGATGATGTCTATGGTGACAATTGGCATCGTAAGCATTATCTGGGTGATCTACGGATTTGAATTAGCCTTTGGCGTTGACGGAAAGTCGCCTTGGTATGGGGCGCTTAAGATTTCTGATTTAGGAAATCAAGTTAACGCTGTTGCAAATAATGGTGGCGAGTATCCAATTCCACTATTGGTTTTTGCTGCATTCCAATTGATGTTCGCAATCATTACGCCAGCTCTAATCTCTGGCGCGATTGCTGATCGAACCAAATTCGTTTCTTGGTCTCTCTTCGTCCTTATCTGGTCGACCGTTGTTTACTTCCCAGTTGCACACTGGGTCTTTGCCTTTGGAAATAAGGTGGGCGATACAGTTACAGGCGTTGGCTATCTTGCTGCGAAAGGTGTTCAAGATTTCGCAGGCGGAACCGCTGTTCACATTAATGCTGGTGCAGCCGGTCTTGCGCTAGCACTTGTGCTTGGCAAGCGCGTTGGCTGGCGCAAGGAATCAATGCGACCACACTCATTGCCATTGGTAATGCTTGGTGCTGGGCTACTTTGGTTTGGTTGGTTTGGTTTCAACGCCGGATCAGCACTTGGTGCAAATGGCATCGCCGGATTGGCATTCCTAAATACTCAAGTAGCAGCTGCCGCAGCAGTTATCGGTTGGCTATTAGTTGAAAAGATTCGTAATGGACATGCAACGACTTTGGGCGCCGCATCGGGTGCTGTCGCAGGTTTAGTTGCAATCACGCCAGCTTGTGCATTTGTTGCTCCGTGGGCAGCAGTTGTAATCGGGTTACTTGCAGGCATTATCTGCTCGATCGCAGTTGGACTTAAGTACCTATTTAACTTTGATGATTCGCTTGATGTTGTTGGCGTTCACTTAGTTGGTGGAATTTGGGGTTCACTCTCGATCGGACTATTTGGTTCAAGCGCAGTAAATAGCATCGGACTAGATGGCATCTTCTACGGTGGCGGAACTGCGCTACTTGGTAAGCAAGCTCTTGGTGTTGCGATGGTTGCTGGATATTCATTCTTGGCAACGCTAATAATCGGTTTTGCAATTGAGAAGACGATCGGATTCCGAATCTCTAAGGATTCTGAATTAGAAGGCGTTGACTTCAATGAACATGCCGAATCTGCCTATGAAATGTCCGGTTCAACTCGTGGAGGTTCTCTAATATGAAACTAGTAACAGCAATCTTGAAGCCACATAAGTTGGAAGAAGTAAAAGATGCCCTTGAAGCTTTTGGCGTAAAAGGCATCACCGTTTCGCAAGCTAGTGGATTTGGCCGCCAACGTGGACATACCGAGGTCTATCGCGGCGCTGAATATAAAGTCGATCTAATAGCAAAAGTTCGTGTTGAGGTTCTAGTTGATGATGCAGATTCCGATTCCGTGGTCGGGGTTATCGTCAAGGCGGCATCAACTGGTTCGATCGGTGACGGAAAAGTATGGACTACACCCGTTGAGGATGTAGTTCGCGTACGTACCGGCGAGCGGGGCTCAGAGGCAATTTAGTCTGAACCTAGGTAATTAGTAGGATGAGGCCATGTTTGAGTCTCTTGGCAATCGATTTAGCAATGCATTCGCATCGCTACGATCTCGGGGAAAGTTATCTTCCTCCGATGTTTCAACAGTTTGCCAAGAGATTCGACAGGCTTTACTAGATGCCGACGTTGCACTATCGGTAGTAGAAGATTTCGTTTCTAAGATTGAAGTACAGGCGAAAGCAGCCTTAGAAAACCTGCAAGCTGGCACCAATCAAGCTCAAGCCATCTTTGAAATCGTAAATCAAGAACTCGTTGAACTCTTAGGTAGCCAAGCTCGCCGATTGCGACTAGCAAAAGTTGCCCCAACAGTAATTATGTTGGCTGGTCTGCAAGGTGCAGGTAAGACCACATTGGCTGGAAAATTAGCAAAATACTTTGCCGATCAAGGCGATACTCCTCTTTTGGTGGCTTCAGATTTACAGCGCCCTAACGCAGTTACTCAATTACAAGTAGTTGGTGAAGCAGCCGGGATTCCAGTTTTTGCGCCGCAACCAGGAAATGGTGTTGGCAATCCGGTTGAAGTAGCCCGCGAAGGTATTGCTTTTGCAAAAGCGAAATTACATAGCATTGTGATTGTTGATACTGCTGGCCGCTTAGGCGTTGACGCATGACTGGCCAAGATGCCGTTCGCACAGCACAAGCATTTCAAGAGGGCGTCGGTTTCGATGGGGTAGTGCTAACTAAGTTAGATGGCGATGCTCGTGGTGGTGCAGCGCTTTCAATCGTTACGCAAACAGGTCGCCCAATCATGTTCGCTTCAACCGGTGAAAAGTTAGCTGACTTTGATTTATTCCATCCCGATCGTATGGCATCTCGTATTCTCGGAATGGGCGATGTAGCAACACTTGCCGAGCAAGCTAAGAAAGCATTTAGCGGCGAGAGCGCTGCCAAGATGGAAGAGAAATTCGCACGTGGCGATGACTTCACTCTGGAAGATTTCCTCGAGCAAATCTCAGCGATGTCGAAGATGGGTTCGATGGGCAAAATTTTGGGAATGTTGCCTGGCGCCGGCGCAATGAAGAAACAGATCGAAAACTTTGATGAATCAGAGATAGTGCGCACCAAAGCAATCGTGCAATCAATGACCCCGACCGAACGGCGAGATCCAAAGGTGCTAAACGGTTCACGGCGAGCTCGAATCGCAGCAGGCAGTGGCCGCCAAGTTTCCGAAGTTAATTCTTTGGTCGAGCGCTTCACTCAGGCCCAGAAGATGATGAAGCAGATGCGCAACGGCAAAATGCCAGCTGGAATGCCGGCCGGTATGGGTCTGCCACCAGGGGCTTCTTTGCCACCAGGCGCCTTAGGCGGAATGAGCGCCCCCAAGAAGGGCATACAGCCACCTAAGAAGAAATCCCGCTCAGGAAATCCCGCAAAGCGCGCCGCCGAGGAGCAGGGCTAGGCTCCCGCTCGATTTCGTATCTGAGCCTGAAACTGGCAAGATTGGCCTCCTGTGACAGGGCCCTCTATCCCTGGAACTACTTATAAGTCCAAAGCGCGTTCTTGATTAGCTTCGCACCCCGCTGAAGCAGATCGAGTACGACATACATTTACAGGAGTAATACTTACTTGGCTACAAAAATTCGTTTAATGCGCATGGGCAAAATCCGTACCCCATTTTTCCGTATCGTTGTTACAGATGCTCGTAAAGCTCGCAACGGTCTTTCAATTGAAGAAATTGGTCGCTACGTCCCAGGACAAGAACCATCTCTAATTCAGGTTAACTCTGAGCGCGCTCAATACTGGTTAGGCGTTGGCGCACAGCCATCTGCTGCAGTTGAAGCGCTACTAAAGGTGACTGGCGATTGGCAGAAGCACAAGGGTCTTCCAGGAACTGAAGGCACACTACGTGTTGCAGCTCCTAAGCCAGCTAAGAGCGTCGCTTATGAAGCTGCTGTTAAGCAAGCAATGGATGAACCAAAGGAAGGCGCCACAACTCTTAAGAAGAAGGCGCAAGAGAAGCTTGCTGCAAAAGCAAACCCAGTTGTGTCCGAACCGGAAACAGAGAATGCTGTGTCCGAGGTTCCAGCTGAAGTTGTGGCTACAGAAGAAGTGATTGAAGCGCCAGCCGTTGTTGAAACTCCTGCTCCAGAAGTTGCGGTTGAAACTGAAGCTCCGGCTGCAGATGCGGTTGCTGAATAAAAATGATTGATGAAGCACTCGAACATTTAGTTAAGGGAATCGTTGATTCACCCGAAGATGTAGTCGTTAAGGAAAAAACTCACCGACGTGGAACCACACTTGAGGTACGAGTTAATCCGGAAGATATCGGCAAGGTAATTGGTCGTAATGGCCGTACCGCAAAGGCGCTTCGTACCGTCGTCAGCGCGCTCGCAGGTCGCACAATTCGTGTTGATCTGGTTGAAGCTGACGAGGTTCGTTAACCCTTAATTTAAGCGGCTAATAATGCGTTTACTCGTGGGCCGGATAGGCAAGGCTCACGGAATTCTGGGCGAAGCAACAATCGAAGTTCGTACCGATGATGCAGCGACTCGTTTTGCACTTGGAGCAGTTGTCGAAAGCGATAGCGGGAAGTCATTAACTGTCGATTCTGTTCGAGTTCACAATGGCATCTTGCTATTGGGTTTTGAAGGCATTACCGATCGCAATGGCATTGAGGCGCTACGCAATACCTTGCTCTATGCCGATGTTGATATCGATGCACCTGGCGAAGATGAAGATGATTATCACGTCCTGCAATTAATCGGCTGCACCGCAAACCTAGAAGATGGCAGCAAGTTTGGCGAAGTTACCGATGTCTTAAATCTGCCTGGCCAAGATGTGCTGGCGATTAAAAGCGCATCAGGTGAAGTTCTTGTTCCCTTCGTTCATCAACTGGTTCCGGTCGTTGATATTAAAGCGAAGATTGTGGTTGTGATTCCACCGATTATTGCGGCGGAGATGAAATGAAGATCGATGTAATTTCAATCTTTCCCGAATATCTAGCCCCGCTCGAACTTTCGCTTTTAGGCAAGGCGCAAGATAAAGGTTTGCTGGAAATCGGCGTGCATGATTTGCGTGCGCATACAAACGATAATCACCACAGCGTCGATGACACTCCTTACGGTGGTGGCGCAGGAATGGTGATGAAAGCCCAAGTTTGGGGTGAAGCGATTGATCAACTTTTAACTGATGGCGCTGATCTAATTATTCTCACTCCAGGTGGCAGGAGATTTAATCAACGTATGGCTGAAGAGCTTTCATCAAAGTCTCATCTAATTTTTGCTTGTGGCCGATACGAAGGTATCGATGATCGCGTGCGCCAACATTATTCAACTAAGGCATATGCAGATCGCGGTATTCGTGTCCATGAAATTTCGATTGGTGATTATGTCTTAGGTGGCGGTGAAGTTGCTTCTATGGTGATTATCGAGGCAGTTACCCGCTTGATTCCAGGGGTTTTGGGAAATCCCGCCTCGATCGTTGAAGAATCACATATGGAAGATGGTTTTGTGGAATATCCCTCATTTACCAAGCCAGCTAATTGGCGCGATATTGAAGTACCTGAAGTTTTACTCAGCGGTAATCATGCCGCGATTGCAAAATGGCGCAGTGAAGCAGCACACAAGCGCGCTCAAGAAAATCTTTAATTTTCTAACACTGCCTTTCTAACTCGCGAGTAAGGTTTTAGCAACGTAGCGTTGCGCTATGACGAGTTTTGATCCAGCAATTCAAATGCGATTGATTCGCGATCTAGAACCAGCAGTTGCCGTTGAACTCGAACGCCACCTCAAGATTCAAAAAGAGTGGTATCCACATGATTATGTCCCATGGTCTGAAGGTCGAAACTTTGCCGGACCACTAAATGGCGATGCGTGGGAGGCTAAAGATTCAAAGCTCTCGCCAATTGCCCAAGATTCACTTGTCCTGAATTTACTTACTGAAGATAACTTGCCTAGCTATCACACTGAAATCGCGATCGCGATGGGACGAGATGGCGCATGGGGTACCTGGATCGAGCGATGGACTGCAGAAGAAAATCGTCACGGCATTGTTATGCGCGATTACTTAATGGCAACTCGTGGGGTTGATCCTTACGAACTAGAAGATCTCCGCATGGCACATATGTCAGTTGGTTATCAGAAACCATATGAGAACGATATGTTGCACACCGTTGCCTATGTTTCCTTCCAGGAACTTGCAACTCGTATTTCCCACCGCAACACCGGTTTAATTTCAGATGATCCAATCTGCGAAGGCATGTTGCAGCGCGTTGCACTCGATGAAAACTTACACATGATCTTCTATCGAAACTTGCTAGGCGCAGCTCTTGATCTTGAGCCAAATGCGGCAATGCGCGCAATAACCGATGTAGTAATGAATTTCGATATGCCAGGGGCGGGAATGCCAGGCTTTGGTCGCAAGGCAGTGGGTATCGCTCTTGCTGGTATCTATGACATGCAGCAACATCTAGAAGATGTGATTGCGCCAGTATTGCGAGCATGGAACGTCTTCGAGCGCGAAGATTTAACTGGCGATGGCCAAGCCGCACGCGATGAACTCAGCGCGTTCCTGGCCTCTGAAAAAGAGAGTTCAGATCGCTTTAATGAGAAGCGCGAAGCGCACTTCGAACGGTTAATTGCTCGTGGGCAAGAACCGATTCGACTAACTAAAGGCAAGTAAAACTAGTAAAGTTGGCGAACTATGTGTCGACTACTTGGCTATGCCGCTCCTGCTGAAACTACCTTCTCAGAGATCGTAGGTGAAGGTTTTGAAAACTTCGTCGCCATGTCTGATGAGCACAAGCATGGCTGGGGGATATCTTCAGTAGATCGCAGCGGTGAAGTATCGCGCACGGTTGATCTAGAGCGAGCTGTTGCAAGTACTACTTTCGTAGATGTTAAGGATCGGGCCGCTGATTCAGGGCTCTTGCATTTGCGATTGGCTTCCAAAGGTTTAACAGTTGATATCAAAAATAACCATCCCTTTGTCGATGGCACTTATAGCTTTATGCATAATGGCACTATTCGCCCTGCATCAGCAGTCGAAGCATTCATTGATCCCGAGTTTGCTAATCGCGCACAAGGTAGCACTGACAGCGAACGCTACTTCTATGTAATTTTATCTGAAATTAAAAAGCATGGCCTAGTCGATGGGTTGTGTACCGCTGTTACCAAGATCAGCGATAACTGCGAGTTCAGCAGCATTAATTGCATGCTCTTAACCCCTGATTATCTAATTGCGGCATGTGAATATAACGAGAGCGATCAGAGTGAGTGGACAGTAAATTCGCATTACGAATTACGTTACCGCGCAGATCAAAGCGGCGTAGTTATCTCATCTACCGGTTGGGGGCATGATGATTGGTCAGTTCTGCCAAATCATCAGGTTCTAATAGTTGATCGCAAGAGCTTAAATACCGAGATTCACGCTCTGCCATTACGATTAGAGGCATGACGCGCACCTATCTGGTTGAGACTTACGGCTGCCAGATGAATGTTCACGATTCTGAGCGCATCGCGGGGTTGCTTGAGGCAGATGGGTATGTGCCAGTTGAAAGTGGAAAACAAGCTGACCTAGTAGTTTTTAATACCTGCGCAGTTCGCGAAAATGCTGATAATAAACTCTACGGAAATCTAAGTTTCTTGGCACCAGTGAAGAAAGCTAATCCAGCGATGCAGATAGCCGTTGGCGGCTGTCTGGCCCAGAAAGATCAAGCGATTATTTTGAAGAAAGCCCCGTATGTAGATGTGGTTTTTGGAACTCATAATGTTGGATCGCTGCCAGTCCTGCTCGAACGAGCTCGGATTGAAGAAGAATCTCAAATCGAAATCCTCGAAGCGCTTGAACATTTTCCATCGACTCTTCCGGCTAAGCGCTTTAGCGATTTCTCAGCTTGGGTATCAGTTTCAGTTGGTTGTAACAACACCTGCACATTCTGCATCGTGCCGACGCTGCGCGGTATTGAAAAAGACCGACCAGCAAGCGATATTTTGCGCGAGATTAATACCCTGGTTGATTCAGGGGTAATTGAAATTACCTTGCTAGGTCAGAATGTGAATGCATACGGTGTTGAATTCGGTGATCGCGGGGCATTTGCAAATCTTTTACGCGACTGCGGCAAAATATCCGGGCTAGAACGTGTTCGTTTTATGTCGCCACATCCTCGAGATTTCACAGATGATGTAATTGATGCCATGGCCAATACTGCAAATGTCATGCCACATCTACATATGCCACTGCAATCGGGCTCTAATCGAATTCTGCAGGAAATGCGTCGCTCATATCGAACCGATCGTTATCTGGGAATCTTAGATCGCGTTCGAACAGCGATGCCACACTCACAAGTTACAACGGACATCATCGTTGGTTTCCCAGGTGAAACCGAAGAAGATTTTCAGGCGACTCTAGATCTATGTACCCAAGCGAGATTCTCTGCGGCCTACACCTATCAATATTCGATTCGCCCAGGAACTCCAGCTGGTTCTATGCCAAATCAAGTTCCAGCTGAGGTAGTTGGCGAGCGATATACCCGTTTACATAACCATCAAGAGGCTATTTCAGCATCTGTAAATCGCGAAGCAATCGGTAAGAGCATGAAGGTTTTAGTCGCCGAAATCTCTGGTCGCCGAAATGGTGAGAATGACCGTATGACTGGGCGCAGTGAAGATTTCCGGTTAGTTCACTTTAATTCGCAAGTAGAACAGCCGTTACCTGGCGATCTGATCACTGTAGAGATCACAGATAGCTCATCACATTACTTAATCGGCAATGGCGGCAAGGTGGAACGTAAAGCAAAACGTGAAAGCACCGGAACTATGTTGGGTCTGCCGGTTATTCGAGCATGAAGTTAATTGTTATCTGCGGAGCAACTGCAACAGGCAAGAGCGATCTTGCGGTAGCTCTTGCAACGAATATTGATGCCGAGATTATCAATGCAGATTCAATGCAACTCTATCGAGGCATGGATATTGGTACTGCCAAACTTTCGTTAGTCGAACAAGCAGGAATTCCACATCATCTCTTGGATGTCTTAGATGTAACCGAGGATGCCAATGTGGCTTGGTATCAAAGCCAAGCTCGCGCAAAAATTTCCGAGATCCAGGGCCGCGGTAAATCTGTAGTCATTGTTGGCGGTACCGGCCTTTATATCAAAGCGATTTTGGATGAATTAAATTTTCCAGATACTGATCCAGCAATTCGCGAGGGGCTTGAAAAAGAGGCAGTTGAATTAGGCGCAGATGTACTCTTCGAACGGTTAGCGAAGTTAGATCCCGCCGCAGCGCTGGCTATTGATCGAGCAAATACCCGGCGAATTGTTCGCGCACTCGAAGTTATTGCAATTACCGGCAAACCTTTTACTGCCAATTTACCCCGAAAAGATTCTGAGCTTTACCCAGAGGCTAGACAATTTGGATTAGTGATGGATCGTGAAGCGCTTACTGAACGCATTAGCGCCCGCGTAGATCGCATGTTTGATGCTGGGTTAGTTGCTGAGGTTGATCAATGCATTGCAGCAGGCATAACTACCGCCCGAACTGCCCAATTAGCGCTTGGTTACGCTCAAGTTATCGCAATGCGCCGTGGAGATTTAACGTTAGAAGAAGCTATTGAAGAAACCAAACGGGCGACCAG
>JNSK01000193.1_pt1 | contig 10312 bp, 10 predicted proteins | sample 210681 | NCBI WGS metagenome assembly JNSK01 (sample SAMN02808684, study PRJNA238866) | freshwater metagenome | biome: fresh water; feature: freshwater reservoir; material: water; isolation source: water column of the freshwater reservoir Embalse de Amadorio in Spain | place: Spain: Valencia ...
TTTAAATGATTGCCCATGATCTGCCGTGAAACAGATAACTTCACACTTTCCAGCTGCAGTGCCTTTATCAGTATCTGGACCCACGATATCTGGCAGCGCCCAGTCACCTTCTGGCAGTCGAAGCGATGGATTTTTGTTATCAAAAACTACAACTTCGTAATCGTTTTCGGGTACTTCTGTCAGATTCTCTCCAGTAGAAGGACAGAGCGGACACAACTCTTTTGGCGGAAGAAATACGCGACCTTGTCGATGCGCAGCCATGACAACCCATTCATTAACGAGTGGATCTAAACGAAGTTCGCCAATACCTGGTTGATCTGCCTTTTCGCGCTTGTCATTGGCAGCACGCACTTGTTCGCGTGTATCGTAATAACGAATTGTGCGGCCATCAGAGAGTGGGCGATCGGTGCGCGTTACATCTGCGCCGAGTTTCGGACTCATAGTGTGTCTACTCTATCCAATTAAGCGTGCGATTTACCGCTTTCTTCCACTGCGCATATTTTTCTGCGCGTAAATCGGGATTTTGTGTTGAACTCCAACGATGATCTTCGCGCCACTTATTTCGTAATTCATTTGGTGATGCCCAAACCCCAACTGCAAGACCTGCAGCATAGGCAGCACCTAGCGCAGTTGTTTCAATAACTTGTGGGCGAATGATTTCGATTCCCATAACATCGGATTGAATTTGCATCAATAAATCATTAGCTGTTGCGCCACCATCAACGCGCATTGAGTTTAAAGCCACTTTGCTATCTGCTGACATGGCATCTAATACATCTCGAGTTTGGTATGCAATTGCTTCGAGTGCTGCTCTAGCAAGATGAGCTTTCGTACTTGCTCGACTTAGACCAACTATGACTCCGCGTGCATCGCTGCGCCAATGCGGTGCAAATAAACCGGAGAAAGCTGGAACAAAATAAACACCACCATTATCGCTAACACTCTTAGCCAGCGCTTCTATTTCTGAAGAGGATTTAATTATCTCCAACTGATCGCGTAACCATTGGATCGCAGCGCCAGTTACGGCTACAGAGCCTTCAAGTGCATACACAGCAGGAGAATCTCCAAATTTATAACACACGGTTGTCAGTAAGCCATGACGTGACCTAACTACTTCGGTTCCGGTATTTAGAAGAGCAAAGTTTCCTGTGCCATATGTTGTCTTTGAGTCACCCACATCAAAACAGGCTTGTCCGATCATGGCACCTTGTTGATCTCCAACGAGTGCTGCAATCGGAACGCCTTCTGGCGTGTGTGCAAATATGTGTGAAGTTGGTTTGATTTCTGGCAACACTTCGCGCGGAATTTCAAAGAGTGCCAATAATTCCGAGTCCCAATCGAGAGTCTCTAAATTCATTAGCGCTGTTCTGCTTGCATTCGTTACATCTGTCGCAAAAGTTCCCTTGGATAGATTCCAAAGAATCCATGAGTCCATTGTTCCGATACACGCACTACTTGCTTTCACTGCAGCAGCAACTGCAGGAACATTGTCAATGAGCCACTTCATTTTGCTGGCAGAAAAATAAGGCGCTATGGCAAGACCGGTGCGATCAATAATCAACTCTTTTTGTGACAGACTTAAGTTATCCATCAGTTCTGCAGTTCTGGTGTCCTGCCACACCAATGCGTTATGAAGGGGCTTACCTGTTGTGGCATCCCATGCGATGGTTGTTTCTCGTTGATTAGTAATTCCTATAGATTTTAGTTCAGTCGCTTTGATTCCAGCTTTTCCTAAAGCACCTTCGATGACTTCTTGCGCGCGCAACCATATTTCTGCGCCATCATGTTCGACCCAGCCAGGATTGGGCAGAATCTGTTTATGTTCAAGTTGATGTGATGCAATAACGCGTGCATCGGCATCAAAAATCATGAAACGAGTACTACTCGTTCCTTGATCTAGGGCGCCGATGAAAGTCATAAGTGTCTTTGTATTGCCTCTCGCGTTACGCTTAGCCTACATAGACATTACTTTTTATAGAAAGGATTGAAGCCTTGTTCTCATCGCACCTAAACCCAGATCAACGCGATGCTGCGCTTAAATCCTTAGCAACAAACACATTTGATGTACTTGTTATTGGTGGTGGAGTCACCGGCGTGGGCGCAGCGCTTGACGCCGCATCTCGCGGTTTAAAAGTTGCACTTGTTGAGGCATCTGATCTTGCATCCGGAACATCTAGTCGCTCTAGCAAACTCATTCATGGTGGATTGCGATACCTAGAACAATATGACTTTAAGTTAGTACGCGAAGCACTTCAGGAACGCGAGTTAATGGTTTCGTCCCTAGCACCACACTTAGTAAAGCCGCTGGCATTTTTGTATCCATTGCACGAAAAAGTACGCGAACGCACATATGTTGGTGCAGGCCTTGCACTCTATGACGCACTGCGCGGATTTCAACGGGCGCTGCCTGGACACAAACACATTAGCCAGAAGAAAATTGCTGAAATTGCACCATCACTACGCCCAGATATTGTCACTGGCGCAGTTAAATACTTCGATGCCCAAGTTGACGATGCTCGTCACACAATGATGATTGCTCGCACAGCGGCGCGTCACGGCACCGTTATCGCTACAAATATAAAGGTGGAATCCCTTGTTCGTGAAGGCAAACGCGTGCTCGGCGTAAAAGCACGCGACATCGAAAGCGGAAAATTGATAACGATTAAAGCCACCGCCACAGTGATGTGCGCCGGAATCTGGAGTGATGAACTCCATGATTCATTTGGCTTAAAGCCTGGCTATAACGTCACCATGAGCAAAGGTGTACACATTGTTTTGCCAAAGAAAGCTATCGCATCCAAAGAAGGAATCATTCTTAAGACCGAACTTTCGGTTCTCTTCTTGATTCCTTGGGCAAATAAATGGATTGTGGGTACAACCGATACCCCATACACCGCAGATCGCCGTTCTCCTTTAGCAGAGCGAGAAGATGTCGAATACATCATCAAAGAAGCAAACAAAGTTCTTAAGCCAAAGCTAAAGATTGAAGATGTTATTGGTGTTTATGCAGGTTTGCGTCCGCTGGTTGCAAACAAAAAAGACTCTGCAACTACAAAACTTTCACGAGAGCATACGGTTGATCGAAGTGCGCCAGGATTTGTCAGTATCGCTGGAGGTAAATACACGACCTATCGCGTGATGGGTAAGGATGTTATTGATCTTGCAGGTATCGAATTACGTCGATTAATTCCTGAGAGCGTCACTGAAAAACTGCCGATTGTTGGCGCTGATGGTTACTTTGCCTTGGTGCAACAAGCAGAACGAATTGCGGAAGAAAGCGGACTCAGTGTTGATAGCGTGATTCACTTACTCAACCGTTACGGATCTTTGATCAGTGAGGTACTTGAAATTATTAAAGATGATCCAAAGTTAGCAAAGCCGCTCACAAAAGATTTGCCATATCTCAAGGCTGAGATTTACTACGCAGCTAGTCACGAAGGCGCACGCAGCGTTGATGATGTGATCTCAAGACGTACGCGCTTGGCTTTTGAAGCACCACACAGTGCAGTGGATTTAGCTCATGATGTAGCAACAATTATCGCGCCAGTATTGAAGTGGACGCCTAAACAGAAAAAAGATTCGGTAAATGCCTATCTTGATCTTGCCGAACGTGAGATTGAATCTATCGAAGAAGCACTTGCTAGCGCTTAATTTTTAATCTGACCGCGGCAACCATCTGTTACAGGTTTTTTAATTGGCTTTTTTGTTGGCTTTGGTGTTGGAGTGGTTAACGCTTGTTCGACTGTAAAAGTTATTGGTTGTGATGAGATTGCGTGCGTATCTGAATTGTCTTCGTAAACAATCTGACCACTCCATGTACCAGCTGGAATACCCGATACAGATAGAGTCCACGACCCACTCGTTGCACGCACCGCTCTTTGCTTGAGAGAAACTTGCATTGGATTAGCAGGATCTTGAACAAACTTCACTGTTCCTGTCACAACTGGATCCAGTGAGGGTCTAATTACATCGACATCAACCACAAGTGGTCGATTCGTATTACTAAATGTCACAGATTTAATAGTCATGGCACTTGGCTCATTTATGGGCATGAAATCTGCTGGTTCTGGCGTCCACGAACCCTTTCGAAGCGCTGCAAATGATTCGGGTGTACCTCTAAATACATTGAGATCTAATCGAGAACCAGGCACTCCATACTTAGGTGCAATTCCACACGATGAGTATTGCCACATCGTCCACTGAGCTTTGCAATTCGCTGCTGTCCACGAATGCACATAGCAACCACTTTCTTTCATTCCCGGATGATTTCCTGGCTCAGCAGGATCTAATCCATACTGCGCAAGCCAGAGTGGGTACTGTGCTAATTCTTTACTTCGTTTCATGGAACTTTCAAGAAAACTTGCGTATGAATAGAGAATTGGTGTGCGACCAACTTTTTCTTTAATTTCTCGCAAGAAAGTTTCGGCCCACAGCGTGACGGTGCTTCGGGTTGCATACTTCTCGCACGACCCACTTGAACGAAGTTTCACACATTTGTTCTCAAGATCTAAAGCCACAGGTAAGTCTTTTTCAGTGAGTCCACCGATAGCGGCGATTCGCCACACAACTTTTTGTGCTTGCGCCTTCGCATCCTTAATCACCAGTGATTTAGTCGCAACATTAGGCAGGACCGCATAGTGATAAAAACCTGTGTAAAGACCCGCTGCCTGTGCAGCTTCACGATCGATCTTTAGCCACTTGTATGCAAGTGCATCTGCTTCATCTCGTGTATCTGATCCCTTAATCATCACAAAGTTCATTCCAGCAGCACGCTTTTTCTTAAAGTTGATTAGTTTTCCATTTGGATGCTGCCAACGACTGATGTCAGTTCCGTGTATTCGACCACCAGGACCTTTGAATTCAATGGGCGCTAATGGTCCGCCATCGGTGATAACTGGAATTTCATTGGCATGCGTTGGGATTAATCCACTGACAAAGAATGCAAAGAGTGAGATGAGAACAATTGCAGCTCTGTTTTTCATCGCAACTCCTCAATCGCAATATCTAAGTTAAGTACTTCTTTGATGGCGTGAGCCAATGACTCTTTATGCTTAGGACGCACCGCTTCATATTCGTGGCTTGAGGCAAACTTACGGGCATCCGAAAAATCTAAGCTCAGAACGTTGCTCTCAAAAGATGCGAGTCGGGCATCAAAGAAAACGAGCCACGCAATTCGATCTCGAGATTCGAGAAGGTCTAGAACTTCATTCCACCTAAGGCGAAGTAAATCAAGATTGGCGTTCATTTCATGCACGATACCCGATTACTTTAAACAGGTACCTCTTCTAATCCTGTGAGAAAGGCAAGAGTTAAGAGAACGCGCATATTCTGAGCGGGGTTCTGGGAGATATTAAAGGATTGTGCGATTCGGCTGACCATTTGCTCCACGGCTTTTTCACTTACAAAATTGACGCGAGCAATCTCTGAATTACTTAACCCTTCAGAAAGCATTCGAAGGGTCTCTCGCTGGACATGAGTGAGCCGTGGGAAGTCGGCGGAATAAATACTCATACTTGACTGTATAGCGAAGTGAAAAAGAATGTCGTCCTACAGCACGATTACTTGAGTATTTGAGAGATGGCTCCAGATATTTCAGGGATTATTGACTCAGCAGATAGTGGTCCACCAGCAGATGCTTTTTTTGCAGCGCTAGCATGAATAAATGCAGCCGTTGCAGCAAGTTCTGCCAATCGATATTTGTTATTCAACACTTCGATAAAGTTTGTCGCAACGAGAGAGCCGAGAATTCCGGTAAGAACATCACCAGTTCCAGCTGTTGCAAGCCATGGCGTAGCAACCGGCAACTCAAAAAGTAAGTCGTCATAACCCACATATGTTTGAGAGCCCTTAAGCAAAACCGTTACACCTAAAGTTTTGGCTGCAGTGATCACCCATTTTTTAGGATTTCCTTCGATGGCCTCTGATGTCACCGATACACCACGCGCAGTAAGCAAACGCGCAAGTTCTGCGCTGTGGGGAGTAATAACAGTTGGTTGAGTTAGTTTTCCCGCCAAGTGCAGTGCACCTGCATCTAGAACTGTCGGTACACCTTGAATTGTCAGTGATTTAAAGTGACGATGGCGAAGCCATGTGCTCCAGGATGAGTACTTACGCGCATCAATTCCGGAACCAACAATCCATGCTGAAACGTTTCCGGGAAAAACAACAACGGAAGGAGTTGAGTGCAACACCAAGTGAGCTAAGCCAGATGAGGAATAGAAGCGCAGCATTCCCACACCCGTTGCAGCCGCTGCCGATGTTGTCAGAACAGCAGCTCCTGGATATTGCGCCGAACCAGTTATTACACCGAGAACTCCACGTGAATATTTATTGTCCAAATCACCAGGGGTGATAATCGATTTCTTGGCATCTTTAGCGCTCCATTTTTTTGTTACTGCAGTCACTGAGTCTCCTTCTCCTGGCGCAGTGTCAGGGTACCCCGAGTAGTGCTTTGTATGGAATTGAGTATTATTGTCCGGTCATCACACGCAGACGAAAATGAGGTCATCATGGAAGCAAAGTGCCCAGTAGCCCACGGAGCCAACACTCATGGAGCAGAGACAAATACGTACTTATACCCAAATGCCCTGAACCTAGACATCTTGCACCAACACGATCGCAAGACAAATCCGCTCGGTGAAGATTTTGATTATCGCGAAGAAGTTAAAACTTTAGATTTTGCAGCATTGAAAAAAGATTTGCATCAATTTATGACACAGACACAAGAGTGGTGGCCAGCAGACTGGGGTCACTACGGCGGATTAATGATCCGCATGGCCTGGCACTCAGCAGGTACATATCGCGTTGCTGATGGACGTGGCGGTGCAGGCACCGGAAGTTTTAGATTTGCGCCCCTTAACTCATGGCCGGATAACGGCAATCTTGATAAGGCCCGTCGTCTACTCTGGCCAATTAAGCAAAAGTATGGAAACAAATTAAGTTGGGCAGATTTGTTTATTCTTGCTGGAACCATCGCTTATGAAAGCATGGGGCTTAAGACATTTGGCTTTGCCTTTGGTCGCGAAGATGTATGGCATCCAGAAAAAGACATTTACTGGGGTCCAGAAGCTGAACTCATGATGGCAAGTGATGAGCGATATGCAGATACCACAGATGCAAGCTCATTGGAAAATCCGTTAGCAGCAGTTCAAATGGGATTAATTTATGTAAACCCTGAAGGCATCAACGGTGTTTCAAATCCGTTACTCACTGCCCAACACGTTCGTGAAACCTTCGCACGTATGGCCATGAATGATGAAGAGACCGTTGCATTAACTGCTGGTGGTCACACAGTTGGTAAGGCTCACGGTAATGGTGATGCATCATTGCTAGGCGCTGCACCTGAAGCTGCAGATATTTTTGAACAAGGTTTAGGGTGGAACAACCACACAAAGCGCGGAGTTGGTCGCAATACAGTTACAAGCGGAATTGAAGGCGCTTGGACAACTGAGCCAACAAAGTGGGATGCCGGTTACTTCGAGATGCTCTTCAAGCATGATTGGGCTCTCGTAAAATCACCAGCAGGTGCTCACCAATGGGAGCCAACAAATATCGCGGTTGCAGATAAGCCAGTTGATGTTGAAGATCCATCAATTCGTTACAACCCAATGATGACTGATGCTGACATGGCGATGATTAAGGATCCGATCTATCTCGAGATCTCAAAGAAGTTCCATGCAAATCCTGCTCTGCTAGATGATGCATTTGCACGCGCGTGGTTTAAGTTAACCCACCGCGACATGGGACCAAAGATCCGATACATCGGACCAGATGTTCCAAAAGAAGATTTGATTTGGCAGGATCCAATTCCTGCAGGCACAACTTCTTATGATGTTGCAGCGGTAAAAGCAAAGATTGAAAGCTCTGGCCTGACTGTTGCAGAACTAGTAACAACAGCGTGGGATAGCGCTCGCACCTTCCGTGGTTCAGATCTACGTGGTGGTGCTAATGGCTCACGAATTCGTCTAGAACCTGCTCGTAATTGGGAAGGAAATGAACCTGCACGCTTGAACAAAGTACTTGCAGTCCTCGAACCAATTGCACAGCAAAGCGGAGCAAGCATCGCCGATGTAATTGTTTTGGCTGGAAATATTGGTGTTGAAAAGGCAGCAGCAGCTGCTGGAGTCAAGATCTCTGTTCCATTTGCTCCAGGTCGCGGTGATGCAACGCAAGAACAGACAGATGTTGATAGCTATGCGGTTCTTGAACCAATTCATGATGGTTTCCGTAACTGGGTCAAGAAAGAATACGCAGTTACACCAGAAGAATTACTTCTCGATCGTGCACAGTTAATGGGCCTCACTGCTCCAGAAATGACAGTGCTAATGGGTGGTATGCGTGTTCTTGGAACAAACCATGGCGGTTCATCACATGGAGTATTTACTAAGAATGTCGGCGCACTTTCAACTGACTTCTTTGTAAACCTCACTGACATGAAGTACACATGGGAGCCAGCAGGAAAGAACCTCTACAACATCTGCGATCGCAAGACCGGCAAAGTTGAATGGACTGCCACACGTGTAGATCTAGTCTTTGGTTCAAACTCAATTCTTCGCTCATACGCCGAGGTTTATGCACAAAGTGATAACAAGGAGAAGTTTGTTAAGGACTTTGTTGCTGCATGGACCAAGGTAATGAACGCAGATCGTTTTGATCTGAAGTAATTTTCTGGACAGAAGTGGGGCGGGTCGGGCTCGAACCGACGACGACGGAATTATGAGTTCCGGGCTCTAACCAACTGAGCTACCGCCCCTGACGTGCTTGGCAATCTTACTTTTAATTCTTAATCTCTAGAAATTCCGCGCCTGCCCAGGTATTCCCAAATACCCATCACGCCAAGAATTAAAGCAAAACCAAAGAGAAGATCTTCTGCAGGTGCGGACGCAATACGTAATCCGAAGATTGCATCAGGGCTATACATAACGATGTTTCGTGAAGTGAGCCACCAATTAGTAAGTAATTGAAATGGCAAGATGATTGCGTAAGAGGCCCAGAAAGCACGGCGCTTAAGCAATGGTTGGCTCGAAACAGTTAAATCAATGATGATTGCAATGACGGCTGCAGCAATTGCGATTTGGCTATACGTCATAGCGCTGCTTCCAATGCTTATTCACTGTGGTTACGGCTTCGATTGTCATGATTGCAGCTAGCGGAATGATGATGAAAAAGAGAAACTCTTCGAGTGGGATATCAAATGGTCCGTAAATACCCAGTGTTTGGTCGCGATCGAAGAACCAATGTCCCTGCTTGATTGCATAGGCATCCCAAATCAAGAACATCAGCGAAACGGGAGCAACGCTTAAGACAGTTCTCTTGATTCGGCGCAGTACGCCAACTTTGAGAACGATTTCTAGCCAGAATGATCCGCAGATGACAAAGAGCAACATCGCCATGTATGAAAACTTAAGCACATCCAATCTTCTCACAGGATTGTGAGATAACCTCGACCCATGTTGCGCCGTATATCTGTGATTCTTGTGTCAATTCTTATCGTGGGCATTACTCCTGCAGTTGCAGCGCCCGTATACGTTTTCCCAGTCCCTGACTGCAAGGTCAATTACGCGCGCGCCCATCACGATTATCCAGCTACAGACATATTGGCTAAGCAGGGCTGCAAATTTGTCTCACCTATTGATGGCGTGGTGGATGAAGTGAGCCGCACAGATACATGGAGCGGAAAAACTAATTTAGGAATCGAACGCGGTGGACTTTATGTATCTGTCATTGGCACCGATGGTGTGCGCTATTACGGATCGCATCTGCGTACTGTTGTAAGAAGTGTCCAACCTGGTGTTTCAGTTAAGGCCGGACAAATACTTGGAACAATCGGTAGCACCGGAAGCGCTCGCGGTACTTCACCGCATTTGCACTTTGGAATTTCGTGGCCAACACCATCACAGCCAAATGTTTGGTGGGTTCGTCGCGGTGCGGTATTGCCGTGGAAATATTTAGAAGCATGGAATCAAGGAAAAGATTTGTCACCTGCAAAAGCTGTTGCAAAACAATTAGCAAAAGTTGGCGAGATTCCGCCAGAGCCTAAAAAATAAGATTAAAAAAATCCCCGGTACTCATCGCACCGGGGATTTTTAGTAAAGCTGGTAAGTGTTATTAGGCAGGATTTACTGCATCGGCCTGAGGACCCTTTGGACCCTGTACGACCTCAAATGAAACTGCCTGACCCTCTTCAAGGGACTTGTAACCGTTTCCTTGAATAGCTGAGTAGTGAACGAATACATCTTGTCCGCCACCATCAACTGCAATGAAACCGAAACCCTTTTCAGAGTTGAACCACTTAACTGTGCCTGTTGCCATG
>JNSK01000196.1_pt1 | contig 10120 bp, 10 predicted proteins | sample 210681 | NCBI WGS metagenome assembly JNSK01 (sample SAMN02808684, study PRJNA238866) | freshwater metagenome | biome: fresh water; feature: freshwater reservoir; material: water; isolation source: water column of the freshwater reservoir Embalse de Amadorio in Spain | place: Spain: Valencia ...
GCCAGAATTCGCTGCGGATCCATCGCACCAATGGCCGCGGCATAAGCGATCCGGTGGGTAATCGCGCGAGTTTTTCCAGTGCCAGCGCCCGCAATTACACAGACTGGGCCGCGCGTAGCTAATGCAACTGCGCGTTGTTCATCATCGAGGGCTGCCAAAATTTCTTCGGCACGAACATTTACTAGCGGTTCTTCACTCATCGCCAGCTCTCGCCACCAGTCAAACTCTGTCCCACAAATTCACCCTGCTCGGCACCGAACCAACGTTCAATCATTTTTCGCGCAACGCTAATAATCGGTGGCAATAACAATGTGCCATCTTCCATCGCGGTACGCATTTGTGCCCGGGAATACCAACGCAATTCAACGATCTCTTCACCATCTGGACGCGCGGCTGCTGGATCATCGATAACTGCCTCAAAAGCAATCATGATGCTGGCCGGAAATGGCCAAGGCTGTGAACCTAAATAGTTAATCTGCGAAACTGTAACGCCGCTTTCTTCAAAAACTTCGCGCGATACACATTGTTCAAAAGTTTCACCGGGTTCAAGGAATCCAGCAAATGTTGAGAATCGACCAACTGGCCAAACAGCTTGGCGCCCCAACAAAATTCGATCATCGGCATCGCGCACTAAAACAATTACTGCGCTATCTGTCCGAGGATGATGTTGTGCTTCGCATTCGTCACAAACTCGAACTGCCCCGCCCAATGAACTTGTTGTACCTGCACCACACTTTGAACAACGTGGGTGCGCACTATGCCAATTAGAAAGTGCAACTGCGTGTAGCGCTAAACCAATTTCAAGAGGTGAAAGCGCTGCGCCAATTTCGCGAAGTGAAATTAGATCTTCGTTCTCAGCAACATGGGCCGAAAAATAAGGTGTGTCTGTCGCTCGATCGATACCTAGAAAGTAATTCTCTTCGCTTGCACTTCCTGGGAAAACCAATTTGCCCGTACTTAGATCAGCGCTAATTTTTCCAGCGCCCACGGCTAAGACTTTGCCTCGCTTTAGTAACTCAGCCAGGGTCGCTGGGTCACTCCGTAGCTCGCCAGCGCGGTCAATCAGGCTGGGGTCTTGGTTGATCGCGCTCATAAGAGGTAACGCTACTAGCCTTCACACATGAAGGTCACCTCGTGGAATCTGCTGCACGGCATGACGATTCCGCCTAAATCCGGCGATGATTTCAACGGTTTTGCCCAGGCCGCGGCCGAGTTAGGGGCCGATCTTTTAGCGATTCAGGAGATCGATCACCAGTTAGCGCGAACAAATGGCGTACCCCAGACTAAAGCGATCGCTGATGCAATGAAGGCAGCCGATTGGGCATTTGCGCCATCGATTATTGGTTCGCCCGAAGGCAAATGGCGCACAGCTGATGATGAAATTGCTACAAATTCACAGAGCACTTCCGAAATAGATTCCGGAAGTTATGGCATCGGCATAATCTCCAAAATTAAAGTTTTGAAATGGCATCGCTTAAATCTAAGTCGATCACGTATCGGTATGCCGCTATTAATTCCTAATACCGAGACTGGAAAAGCAAAGGCGATTTATATTAAAGATGAACCACGGTTGGCACTTGCTGCCGAATTAGAAAATGGCTGGACCGTGATCAATACCCATCTATCTTTTGTACCCGGTATGAATATCTTCCAATTGGCAAAGTTAAAGAATTGGGCAGATACCTTTGGTGAAAAAGTTTTACTACTTGGTGATTTCAATTTACCCGGTGGGATTCCAGCAGTTGGTTCAAATTGGCAATCACTTCACGTGCAGAGCACTTACCCAAGTTGGCAACCCAAGATTCAATTTGATTACATCTTAAGTAAGGGCGTGGCGCTAAAAGATGTGATTCAGATTCCAACAATCAAATCAGGAATCAGTGATCACTTGCCGCTAAGTATCGAGCTTGATTAAGCCACTTCGGCAATCGTAGTTTTGCCGAGAATAGTTCGAGGCGTTTTTCATCAGGGATTGCAAAGGTGGCTGCTTTATTAGACCAGGCATTTAAATCAGCCAACGAGTTACAGGCAGATAAGCCTTCAAGCAGACGCTCGAGGTCGCCTTCAGCCAGATTGCGTTTAGGAGCTTTATTGCGGTTATTTTGATTAGCCCGCGCTACTTTCTCCATCTCCTCGCGGCTTGGGCGCTTACCTTTAGCGGCAAAGCCCAAGTTTGCTAGACAACGGCCAATGCTTGAGGTTTCGCAGTTCTCGCTGGCGTTAGAGCGGTTAATGACGCTACTGCCCTCGATCTCAGTCGCAAAGCCAGTTGCCTGCGGGCGAGCATCATCGCGATTGGTAAATGCCTCGGTACGGCAGATCCATTCAATGCGGCCATCGATACGTTCAGTGCGTTGCAAGTCAGTGATGATGCGACCATCTGGAAACTTCTTCCAGAAGGATTGGATACGGTTTTCAACTGGCTCGTAGAGCTCAATATTGAAGTAGCTCATTGAATCAAGCCGCCGCAATTAGCTCGTGTGCAATTACATCAGATGGGCTAAGTGTGCCGGCGCGGAAAGCATCGGTGATTAGCTCGCGACCTGTTTCAGTAAAGCGGGTTGAGATATATGAGTCGCGCGAGTTAAAGGCGATGAAATCTAGGACCTCGCCAGTATCGAGATGGATTGCGTCGCCATTTACGTTCTTAAGATCATCGAGAATCTTCTTGCGGAAAGATTCGCGGACGGATTGCACGATCTCAGATTCGTAATTGGCGCGCACCCATTCGGTGAAAGCATGCTCGTTGATTACCTCAGGAGATGCTTTCGGGGTTACTAATGAGACTTTGGCGATTTCCTCGCCATCAAGGTTTGCCTTTACTGAATCTGCACCAACGGCGTCAAGGGCATCGGCAAATTCACGACGCAGACGATCTTTAGTTTCTTTGGCAGCATTTGCAATAACTGTGATTGCTGATAACTGAAGCGCTAGCTCTTTTAGATTCATTTGGTTCACCTTTACTCATTAGTTGTTTCGCAGTGCTTAACACTTGTTAAGTGGTTGCGATGTGATGAGTAAAGCGGGCACCACTGACAAAGCCCCCAGTGAAGGGGGCCTTGGCGGCGTGTCGCCCTTGTAAATCAATGGTTTGGTAAATCAAGGGTTTCAGCGCTTTGAAACTTAAGCGTTTAAATTAGCCTTTTTCTGACGTGAGGCCATGCGGCCACGTTCTGATTGATCAAGGACTACTTTACGAATACGAACAACTGCTGGAGTAACTTCAACGCATTCATCTTCGCGGCAGAATTCGAGAGCACCTTCCATGTTTAGCTTCTTAGGTGGAATCAAACGTTCTGATTCATCGGTACCTGAAGCACGCATGTTGGTAAGTTTCTTTTCGCGAACACAGTTAACATCCATGTCATCGCTACGTGAGTTCTCGCCGATAACCATGCCTTCGTAAACTTCATCGCCTGGTTCAACGAAGATGGTTCCGCGATCTTGGGTGCCGTAAAGTGCATATGAAGTAACGGTGCCCATGCGATCTGAAACAAGAGAACCAGTTGCGCGAGTACGGATATCGCCGTACCAAGGCTCGTAACCATCAAAGACGTGGTGTAGCAAACCAGTACCGCGAGTTTCAGTTAAGAACTCGGTACGGAAACCGATCAAACCACGTGAAGGAACTTTGTAATCAAGGCGGATCCAACCAGTGCCATGGTTAACCATTTGTTCCATGCGACCTTTACGAAGCGCCATCAACTGAGTTAATACGCCGAGATATTCTTCAGGCGCATCAATAGTTAAGTGCTCCATTGGCTCGTGGATCTTGCCATCAATCTTCTTAATAACTACTTGTGGCTTTCCAACTGTAAGTTCGAAACCTTCGCGCTTCATGATTTCAACTAGAACAGCTAGCTGAAGTTCGCCACGACCTTGAACTTCCCAAGTATCTGGACGATCAGTATTTAGAACGCGTAATGAAACGTTACCAACGAGCTCGGCATCAAGACGGCCCTTAACTTGGCGCGCAGTAAGCAGCTTGCCGCTCTTGCCCGCTAGAGGTGAAGTATTGATACCGATCGTCATCGAAATAGATGGCTCATCAACGGTAATAAGTGGCAAAGCATGCGGATTTTCGAGGTCTGCGAGGGTTTCGCCCAAAGTAATGGTCTCGATACCGGCAACCGCGATGATGTCACCAGGGTGCGCTTCGAGTGCAGGTACGCGCTCGAGTGCTTCGGTGATTAATAGTTCAGAAACCTTTACACGTTCGATGGTGCCATCGGTTTTAATCCAGTTAACGCTTTGGCCTTTTTTGATTACACCTTCACGAACGCGGCATAGAGCTAAGCGACCAAGGAATGGTGAAGAGTCAAGGTTTGTAACGTGTGCTTGCAGCGGTGCACCTTCGTGATAAATCGGTGCTGGAATTGCCGAGAAGATGGTGTCGAACAATACGTCGAGGTTTGTCTCTTCTGGCATTCCGCCATCAGCTGGACGAGTAAGTGATGCACGTCCGGCTTTTGCAGATGCATATACAACTGGGAATTCAATCTGTTCTTCGTTGGCACCAAGATCTAGGAAGAGTTCGTATGCCTCGTCAACAACTTCAGCGATACGTGAATCGGGACGGTCAACTTTGTTGATCAACAAAATAACTGGCAGGTTCTTTTCCAGCGCTTTACGCAAAACGAAACGTGTTTGTGGCAGTGGACCTTCAGATGCATCAACTAACAAAATTACGCCATCAACCATTTCAAGTCCGCGTTCAACTTCGCCGCCGAAATCTGCGTGGCCCGGAGTATCAATGATGTTAACGATGGTGTCACCGCGCTTAACAGCGGTGTTCTTCGCAAGAATCGTGATGCCCTTTTCGCGTTCTAGATCCATTGAATCCATCATGCGATCTTGACCTTCGCCCTGCACCTTGTGCGCTGCGAATGCACCTGATTGCCACAACATGGCATCAACGAGGGTGGTCTTGCCATGGTCAACGTGAGCGATAATCGCTACGTTGCGCAGGTCATCGCGCTTCTTAATTGGCAGGTCTTTTAGGTGTGCTTGTGTCTTAGACATTAAATCGAAACTCCACTACATCTCCGTCGGCCATTACATATTCCTTGCCTTCCATGCGTACTTTGCCTTTAGCTTTCGCTTCAGCCATGGATCCTGCTGCAACGAGATCTTCGAAGCCGACGATTTCGGCTTTAATAAATCCCTTTTGGAAATCGGTATGAATAACACCAGCGGCCATGGGTGCGGTGTCACCTTTATGAATTGTCCATGCACGTGCTTCCTTAGGACCGGCAGTTAAATACGTCTGCAGTCCTAAAGTTTTAAACCCGACATGGGCTAAAGTCGCAAGACCTGGTTCTTTCAAACCAATTGATTGCAACAATTCGAGGGCATCTTCATCGCTTAGTTCAGCGAGTTCAGCTTCAGTCTTAGCATCAAGGAAAATTGCTTCGGCTGGTGAAACTAGATCTTGTAACTTCTTACGTAGATTAGCATCATTTAATTCAGCTGCATCAACATTGAAAACATATAAGAATGGCTTTGCAGTTAATAGGTGCAGCTCAGCAATTTCAGTTAAATCGATCTTGCTCTGTGAAAGTGGCTTACCTGATTGCAACCATTCATTCGCAGCGATCGCTGCATCTAAAACACTCTGCTTATCTTTCGCCAAGCGAACTTCTTTTTCCAGACGCGGCAGCGCTTTTTCAATTGTCTGTAAATCGGCTAGCGCTAATTCAGTATTGATCGTTTCCATATCGCTGGCTGGATCAACGCGACCATCAACGTGAACCACATCGCCATCGGTGAAAACGCGGATGACCTGACAGATCGCATCAGTATCGCGAATATTGGTAAGGAATTTATTGCCAAGGCCCGCACCTTCAGATGCGCCCTTCACGATGCCGGCGATATCTACGAAGGAAACGACAGCTGGCAGGATCTTTTCGGAACCGAAGATTTCGGCCAATTTAGCTAGGCGCTCGTCTGGGACTCCGACTACGCCGACATTGGGTTCGATGGTCGCGAATGGGTAATTGGCGGCCAGAACGTTGTTTTTGGTGAGGGCATTAAAAAGGGTCGACTTTCCCACATTTGGCAGACCGACGATTCCAATTGAGAGGCTCACGAGGAGTAGAGCCTACGCGAGTATGTCAGTGCTTCCTGCCACGATAGGCCTATGTCAGCATCAGTAGTGGTTCTTCTAACAGGTTTAGCCATCGGTTTAGCCCTTGGTTTCTTCATCGCTAGCCTCAAATCAAAGGCAGATCAGGCGCAACGTGATTCAGCTTCGGCTGCCATCGCCGCCGAACTCGCTGGGGCAAAGGCGCTCGTTGATAATTTAACGGGACAGATCGCAACGATGAATTCGCAGAACACCACAAGTGCCGCTCTCAACGAGGCGCTGGCTGATGTCAAGGTGCGAATGAATTCACTATCGACCCAAACGGCAGATGCTGAAACAAAACGCGCTGCTGCGGAATCTGCGATTAAAACTCAGATCGATTCAATGCAGGTGGGCAATCAGAACCTGCTTGAACAAGCAACCAAATTAGCTGGCGCGCTTTCTAGTTCGCAGACTCGCGGTCGCTTCGGTGAAGTGCAACTTGAAATGCTTCTGGAAAACGCCGGTTTGATCGAAGGCATTCACTTTACAAAACAGAACTCCGATCGCGGCAACGATGAGATATCTCGCCCAGATATTCAAATTTCAATTCCTGGCGGCTCTCGTATCTTTATCGATTCGAAATTCCCATTTACACGTTTTCTTGAAGCAGTTGATGCCGATGATGAGGAAACTCGCGATTCGCTTATGCAACAGCATGCTAAAGATTTGTTAAAGCATGTTGAAGCCCTGTCAAAACGTGATTATCAGGGCGTTACCTTCTCCCCTGATTTTGTTGTTCTATTTGCGCCCTTTGAATCTATCTTGTCTGAATCACTTCGCGTCGATCCAATGTTGCTTGAAAAAGCTTTCTCAAAGAATGTAACCATCGCGACACCAACAAATATGTTGGCGCTGCTGCGCACTGTGGCATATGCCTTTGGCCGACAAGATTTAGCTGATAACGCCGTTGCTATTCAAGGTCATGCCAGCGAACTCCTAAAGCGAGTTGGTTCACTGCATTCAAAGCTTGCCACCTTGGGCGATCGCATTAAATCTGTCGAACGCGGCTTTAACGATGTGATTCAAACCGCTGAAACCTCTTTATTAAGACCAGCTCGAAGCATGGTGAACCTCGGAGTAAGCACCGGAGCCAATAAACTGGCACCGCTGACTGATATCGATGATGAGGTTCGCGCGATTAAATCCGCAGCCCTGGAAATTGATTACATTGATGCAGAAGAGGAAGAGAAATAATGAGTACAACTGTTGGCCGTAAAGTTGCAATTAGTGGCCCTGGCCTTAAAAAAGAGGGAATCATCGTCCTGCAATTCTTCTTCATCGGCATCTTCTCTTACCTCGAACTGCTGCTGCGCGATGGTTTCGGAATCGTCACCGGTTTAATCATCATGTTAGTTACCTTTGGCGGCGTTCAATATGGGCGCAATGGCACTAGCTATGTTGCAGCTGTAACTCCACCCCTTGCTTTTGCATCCCTTGCCTTCATCGAGTTAGTTACTCGCCACGGCATCAATATCACCAAGCTAGGAATTGATTTCTTGGCCTCTCTTGCCAGCCAAGCGCCATTCCTACTTATCTCAGCTGCATATGCCTGGTACTTCTACTTTGATCGTCGCGCCAAGGCGCAAAAGCGCCAGCGCGCGCCTTCACTTATGAAAATTACTGGCTATGCATTCATTATTTTTGGTGCAATTTGGGCAATAGCGGGTTTTGCTAGCTACGCCTCAGATATCCAACTAGGTATTGCACTTGGTGGAATAAACATGATTGGAATCGGCATCATAATGGTGCACGTCTCCAAAATAACTCCTAGCGGATCGGAACAAAACTAATGAACGATAAGAAATTAACTTCAATGGAGACTTTCTGGTACTTCTTGCAATGCATCGCCTTTGGTGCTGGTTACTTCGCAAAAGTCCCAGTAAAGAAGGCGCTGAGTGAGCGTGGATTAGTAACTATGACATCTGCAGAGAGCTTTTGGTATGTAATTCTTTGTCTCTGGTTTGGCCTCGGTTACTTCCAAAAGACAATTTACAAGAAAGCACTTTCAGAAGTCTCTCAATAAGCACTACTTAAGCTTTTGACGCTGCTTTTAGATCTTTACGAAGCTCTGGAGGCAGCGCGAAAAGCAAGGATTCTTGCGCTGCAGTAACTGTTTCAACTTCGCCATAACCGCGCTCGGCTAACCACTTCAATAGATCATCAACCAGAATCTCAGGCACTGATGCGCCGCTAGTTACGCCAACTGTTTCAACGCCAGTTAGCCATTCCTCTTTTGCTTCAGCTGCATAGTCAATTAGATAAGCGTTTGGGGTGCCATATTCCTTGGCAACTTCAACTAAGCGCACAGAGTTAGATGAATTAGTTGAGCCAACCACAATAACTAGATCTGCTTGTGGCGCAATTACTTTAATTGCATCTTGGCGATTAGTTGTTGCATAGCAAATGTCATCTGATGGTGGATCAACGATTTCGGGAAAACGCTCTTTTAGAATCGCAACAGATTGCAGGGCCTCATCAACACTTAGAGTTGTTTGCGATAACCATGCCAACTTCTTACCCGGAGTTGGCTGCACGGTACGAGCAGCATCTAAACCATCGACGAGTTTTACTTTGCCGACTGCTTCGCCAGTTGTGCCTTCAACTTCTTCGTGACCTTCGTGACCGATAAAGAGAATTTCCAAATCTTCAGCAGCAAAACGCTTTGCTTCGTGGTGCACTTTGGTAACTAGCGGACAGGTCGCATCAATAGTTTTTAGATTGCGGCTGGCTGCTTCTTCGTGAACTGCAGGTGAAACACCATGCGCTGAGAAAACGACGATCTTGCCTTCAGGAACTTCATCGGTCTGATCAACGAAGATCGCCCCGCGGGCTTCGAGAGTTGCGACCACATGCTTGTTATGAACGATCTGCTTGCGGACATAAACCGGGGCACCATAAAGCTCGAGGGCTTTCTCGACAGTGACAACGGCTCGGTCAACGCCGGCGCAATATCCGCGTGGCGCAGCTAGGAGGACTCGCTTACTCATGTCGGCAAGTCTATTAGGATCGTTCCATGCTCGAAACTTCAAGTGAATCCCCCGCGCCAGTACGCGCCGTCACTGAAGCGATCAAGGAATATCTCGATCGATTAGGGCCTATCTGGATCGAAGGCGAGATCGCCGAACTCAATGAACGAAGCGGCGGAATGGCCTTTATGCGCCTGCGTGATTCCAGCGTCGATATGAGCCTTTCGGTGATGTGCCATAAATCGGTATTGGCCAGCGTTGCACCGCTACCGGCAAATGCTCGCGTAGTCATGTTCGCCAAGGGCTCTTGGTATACCAAGAATGGTTCTTTCACTTTATCGGCCCGCGAAATTCGCCAAGTAGGTGTTGGTGAATTATTAGCGCGCATCGAAGCGCTGAAAAGTTTGTTAGCTGCCGAAGGTTTATTTGCGGCAGAGAATAAAGTTGCTCTGCCGCTATTGCCGCGCAAGATTGGTTTGATCTGCGGTCGTAATACCGATGCCGAACGCGATGTAGTTGAAAATGCCAAGCGTCGTTGGCCAGCTGTGCAATTTGAGATTCGCGAAGTTACCGTTCAAGGCGCAGCTGCCGTAAATGAAGTATCTGCCGCACTTGCTGAACTTGAATCACTTGCCGATGTTGATGTCATCATCATTACTCGTGGTGGCGGTTCTTTTGAAGATCTCTTGCCTTTTAGCGATGAAGGTTTAGTTCGTTTAGCGGCTAAGTGCAGTACCCCGATTGTTAGCGCGATCGGCCACGAGAAAGATTCACCGCTACTTGATTTGGTTGCCGATTTCCGCGCATCAACACCAACCGATGCGGCAAAGCGTGTGGTGCCAGATATTCTCGAAGAGATTGATTTAATTGAAAAGTTACGCGATCGCGCCAATCGCTATTTGCGCAATATGATCGAACTGGAAAGTTCCAAGATCGCAAACTTTGCCGCTCGCCCAGTTCTGCGCGATCCATCAGTGATGATTACTTCTCGCTTAGAAATTATCACCGGTCTGCGCGATCGCTCGAT
>JNSK01000194.1_pt1 | contig 9730 bp, 9 predicted proteins | sample 210681 | NCBI WGS metagenome assembly JNSK01 (sample SAMN02808684, study PRJNA238866) | freshwater metagenome | biome: fresh water; feature: freshwater reservoir; material: water; isolation source: water column of the freshwater reservoir Embalse de Amadorio in Spain | place: Spain: Valencia ...
GCTGCATCATCTGCAGCGATCGGGCTCTGGCTCATGAGGCAATCCTCTCAGGTAACGAGTCGTGGCAAAACAAATTACACTTACCGCATTCAAGCCCCCCTCCTTTTGGAGTCGGGGCCTTACGGCATTGGAGAGTAATTATGCGCGGGTTAATTCCAGCCTTGCCACTTAATTCCGATGCATCTCATATTGTGGCGCCGCAATCGCTATATCCCTTTCTACTAGCGGCCCGAACAACCTCTCACCCACTATTGGTGGTTACCAGTTCTAGTCGAAGCTCCGAAGATCTTGTAAATGAGTTACGAGAGCTCCATGACAATGTTCTTGAGTTCCCAGCTTGGGAAACATTGCCCCACGAACGCTTAAGCCCCCGCAGCGATACCGTGGCACGAAGAATTCAAACCCTGTATGCACTCCAACAAGAACACACAATAAATCCCATAGTCGTCACACCGGTCCGTGGAGCGATTCATCGAATCATTAGTCAGTTAGGCAAATTGCCCCTACTTCAATTAGAAATTGGCAAAGAACAATCACTTGATCAACTTGTTCGCCATCTGTCCTCGCTCGCATATACCCGAACAGATTTAGTTGAAAGACGTGGTGAGTTTGCCGTCCGTGGTGGAATTGTTGATTTATTCCTACCGCTTAGCCATCATCCGATTCGTATTGATTTCTTTGGTGATGAAATTGAAGATTTGAGTTACTTTGAGGTTTCAGATCAACGAACCTTTAAACCAGTTGTTGGTGCGGTAGAGATTTATCCCTGCCGCGAACTTTTGCTGACACCTGAAATAAAGCATCGTGCGATTGAAATCGCTGATCAGTATCCAGCGGCAGCGGAAATGCTTGGCAAAATTGCCGAGGGAATAACATTTGAAGGCATGGAGTCCTTGATTCCATTATTGATCGATCAGACTGAAAGCCTGATCTCGCGAATGCCTGTTGGGACTCAGATTGTGTTTATCGATGAACAACGGATCAAATCTCGTGCAGCGGATTTGCTGGCTACAAATGAAGAGTTCCTGAACGCCTCATGGTCTAACGCTGCACTTGGTGGAGTAGCACCGTTGCATGATGGTGCCGGTACCTACATGGCCTGGGAAGAGCTCTTTGAAGAAATTTCGAAGGCACAGATGAGCACAAAAGAGCTCAGCCCTTTTGGAACTGATTTAGATCCTGAAACAACTTTCTTGGAGTATGCAGCGATCGATCCAATGCGTGGTGATGTTGATCGGGCGATTCAAACTTTGCGTCAAGCGCTAGAAGAACACCGCACCGTTGTTTTTGCAACACATGGCCATGGAATGCTGGAACGCTATGCAGGAATTCTGCGTGGCGCGGATCTGCCCGTTTACATCGCTGAAAAACTCTCTGCAACCCCTACAAAAGGAAGCATTCACCTAACTACCTCCGTTATCGCTCATGGTTTTGAAAGCGCCAACGATCTCATCTTCTTCATGACTGAACGAGATTTAACTGGAAGCAAGGGAAGCGTTAAAGATGGTGAACGATTACCCTCAAAGCGCAAGCAAGCAATTGATCCTCTAGAACTAACTGCCGGCGATTATGTGGTGCACGAACAACACGGAATTGGTCGTTACATTGAGTTATTAGAGCGCACAGTTGCAGGTGTAACTCGCGAATACTTAATAATTGAATACGCTCCAGCAAAACGTGGTCAGCCTGGCGACAGAGTTTTTGTTCCAACAGATGCACTTGAACAAGTTTCTAAATATGTCGGCGGAGAAACACCTACCGTCCACAGAATCGGCAGCGGTGAATGGCAAAAGGCAAAGGGACGCGCCCGTAAAGCGGTTCGACAAATTGCAGGAGAGCTCATTCGCCTATATGCCGCCCGTACTAGTTCACCAGGTTTTGCATTTTCACCAGATACTCCTTGGCAGCGCGAGCTAGAAGACTCTTTTTCATATATAGAAACCCCTGATCAACTTTCAACAATCAATGATGTCAAGCAAGATATGGAACGCCCATACCCAATGGATCGAATCATTTGCGGCGATGTGGGTTATGGAAAGACAGAGATTGCGATTCGTGCAGCCTTCAAAGCTGTACAAGATGGAAAACAGGTCGCTGTATTGGTTCCCACAACGCTGTTGGTGCAACAACATTCAAAAACCTTTGCAGAACGGTATGCAGGCTTTCCACTGAAAGTTGCAGGTCTTTCACGTTTTAATTCAGCCAAAGAAAGCAAAGAGATTCTCGAGCAGTTAGCTGCCGGAACTGTTGATGTTGTTATTGGCACCCATCGAATATTGTCCAATGATGTTCAATTCAAGGATCTTGGCTTAGTCGTTGTCGATGAGGAGCAACGATTTGGTGTCGAGCAAAAAGAGTCACTGAAGAAGTTACGTACAACGGTCGATGTTCTGGCCATGTCTGCGACCCCGATTCCACGCACATTAGAGATGGCTGTTACTGGAATTCGTGAGATGTCGACCATTACAACGCCCCCTGAAGAGCGCCATCCCATCCTTACCTATGTTGGCCCAGCAGAAGAGGCACAGATAACCGCAGCTATCCACCGAGAATTGCTGCGCGATGGCCAGATTTTTTATCTGCACAACAGGGTCGACACAATTGATAAAACAGCCATACGGTTAAAGGAGCTAGTTCCTGAAGCAAGAATTCGAACAGCCCATGGCCAGATGTCAGAAGGCGAACTCGAAGATGTAATTTTGGCTTTTTGGAACCGTGATTTTGATGTATTGGTGTGTACAACAATTGTTGAAAGCGGATTAGACATTCAAAATGCGAATACCTTGATAGTTGAACGCGCAGATCGTTTTGGATTATCACAGCTTCATCAGTTACGTGGTCGCGTAGGTCGTGGGCGAGAACGAGCATATGCATACTTTCTATACTCGAATGATGAACCACTTTCTGAGTTAGCTCATGAACGTTTAAAAACCATTGCGACAAATACTGACTTAGGTTCAGGTATGAGGGTTGCACTTAAGGATCTTGAAATTCGCGGAGCAGGTAACTTGCTCGGCGGAGAACAGTCTGGACATATTGCAGATGTTGGATTTGATTTGTATATGAGAATGGTTGGAGAAGCGGTTCAAGAGTACAAATCTGGAATCATCGAAACCGAGGAAAAGATTTCTGAGTGCAAGGTAGAACTTCCTATCAATGCGCACCTATCTTCTGATTACGTTCCTGGAGAAAGACTGCGTTTAGATCTCTATAGGCGTCTTGCAGATGTAAAGGCACCAAGTGATGTTGAGTCAATCGAATCAGAGTTAATTGATCGATTCGGAGATCTACCGGAAGAGGCAAAGGCTCTGTTGGGTGTTGCTGCATTACGTGCGCAAGCAAAGGCTGCACGGTTGACTGAAGTTGTCGTGCAAGGAAAGTTCCTTCGTCTTGCCCCATTACTTCTCCCGGAATCGCGACAGTTGCGTTTGACACGTTTGTACCCAGGATCGCTCTATAAAGGCGCGGTAAGCACAGTTTTAGTCGCTCTGCCGAAGGCTGCCTCTTGGAATCCGTCCCAGAATGCGCCTGAAATAGTGGATACTTCTCTCCTGGCCTGGGTCGTTGAGGCCCTTCACCAATTGAGCGATGCACCGAAAGCGAGTACAGAATGAAGAAGATCCTGACAATTGCGGCAGTAGTAGCAACACTTCTATTGGCTGGATGTTCCCAGGTTGGTGCAGCTGCAACGGTGGGCGATATCAAGATCACCCAAGCTATTGTTCAAGGAAGCGTCGATGCGATTCTCGAAGAACGCGCAAAGGTCGACACCTCACAGATGCAGCTAGAAACTGGCGCATCGTTAAATGTTTCTCAACTTCGCTTTCACCTCTTGCGAACCTTGTTTATTGAACTTGGAAAAGAACTTGAGATCACAGTAACCAAGGCTGAGATTGACACACGTCGTGCAAGCATTGTTGATCAAGTCGGTGGCGACGAGTCACTACCTTCAGCATTAGTGAGTGCAGGAATTGCTCCAGAAGATCTAGATGAGTACATCGAAGTGATTTCATACTCAGACAAAATTAGTCAGAAGTTAGTAGCTGCCGGTGTTACTGAAGATCAGATCGGTACCGAAATTCAAAAGCTAGTTATCGCAAAGGCGAAAGAGATTGGCGTAACTGTTAATCCTCGCTACGGTAAGTGGGATCCAACAAATGCTGATGTCATTCCTTCTGATTCTGCCGAATCAGCGGTTACACCTTCGGGCAACTAGTACTAAATAGTATGCAAGGCTCTCAACTTCAACGACTTGTTGAGGTCATGGACACCTTGCGTTCTCCTGGTGGATGCCCGTGGGATGCAGAACAAACTCATGAATCTCTATTAAAGTATTTATTAGAAGAGTCCTATGAATTTGTTGATGCGGTTCAAGCAGGAAACCGTGTCGATATGCGAGAAGAGCTTGGCGATGTTCTTTTGCAGGTCTATTTCCATGCACGAATGGCTCAAGAGCATCTCACCGATCCATTTTCAATCGAAGATGTTGCACGAGGAATTGCTGACAAGCTGATTCGCAGACATCCGCATGTTTTTGAAGGTGTAGAGGTTCGCAACTCCCAAGAAGTGCTTGAAAACTGGGAGGAGATAAAGAAGAAAGAGAAGGGCCGCACCTCTCCACTAGATGGGGTGGCGATGTCTCAGCCGGCGCTTCCATTGGTTGAAAAACTGTTGTATCGCGCAGAAAAATACAATGTTGAAGTTACCACCCCTGACTCAGTTTCTATCGATGGGGTGGCTGATGAAAGCGCAGTAGGGCAAGCCCTTTTAGCGGTGATCGCTTGGGCTCACTCCAATGGAGTTGATGCAGAGGCGGCGTTACGCAAGGAGGCCATGCGGATTAGCCAAGAGATTGGGCCCGCCTAGTCTTTTGTAGCTTCGCGGTAGACTTACCGCATTGAAGTACTTGCCATTTCAGTGTTGAGGTCGGCAACAGATTAAGAACCCAGACCTTTAATAAATTTGAGGAGAAGTGCAATGGCAATTATCGAAGCTCTCGGAGCCCGTGAAATTCTTGACTCCCGTGGAAATCCAACGGTTGAAGTCGAAATTCAATTAGAGGATGGCACACAAGCTCGCGCTGCTGTTCCAAGCGGTGCATCAACTGGTGCATTTGAAGCAGCTGAACTTCGCGATGGTGGCAAGCGTTACCTAGGCAAGGGTGTTGAAAAGGCGATTGCATTTGTTAATGATGAGATCGCACCAGAGATTATTGGTTTTGATTCTCAGGATCAGCGTCTTATCGATGCAGCGATGATTGAGCTAGATGGAACCAAGAACAAGTCACGACTTGGCGCAAATGCAATTCTTGGTGCATCTCTTGCAGTGGCTAAAGCTTCTGCTGAATCTTCAGATCTTTCACTGTTCCGCTACCTAGGTGGACCAAACGCACATGTGCTTCCAGTCCCAATGATGAACATTCTTAACGGCGGCGCACATGCTGATACAAATGTTGATATTCAAGAGTTCATGATCGCTCCAATTGGAGCACCAACATTCCGCGAATCAGTTCGTTGGGGTGCCGAGATCTATCACGCACTCAAGGCAGTTCTTAAGAAGCGTGGACTTGCAACATCTGTTGGCGATGAAGGTGGCTTTGCACCAAACCTAGATAGCAACCGAGCAGCACTTGATTTGATCCTTGAAGCCATTGAGGCTGCAGGATTCAAGCCTGGTTCTGAGATCGCGCTGGCGATGGATGTTGCCGCAACCGAATTCCACGAGAACGGTAAGTACAACTTTGAAGGTGCTGTGAAGACATCTGATGAAATGATCGCGTATTACACCTCTTTGGTGGATGCCTACCCAATAGTTTCAATCGAAGATCCTTTGAATGAAGAGGACTGGGCTGGCTGGACAGAGATGACCAAGGTCCTTGGTTCACGCATCCAGATCGTTGGAGATGATCTTTTTGTAACAAACCCAGAGCGCTTAGCTAAGGGAATCGCTGGAAACACAGCTAACGCTCTTCTCGTTAAGGTAAATCAGATCGGAACTCTTACCGAGACAATCGATGCAGTAGAGATGGCACATCGCGCTAACTACCGCAGCATGATGAGCCACCGTTCTGGTGAAACTGAAGATACGACTATTGCAGATTTGGCTGTTGCTCTTAACTGTGGACAGATCAAAACTGGTGCACCGGCACGTACCGAGCGAGTTGCTAAGTACAACCAACTGCTTCGTATTGAAGAAGAGCTAGCAGATGGTGGGGTCTACGCGGGTCGCGCAGCATTCCCACGTTTCAAGGCGTAAGAATTAGCCATGGCACGTCGACAACTTCGCTTTGGTCGTCGCCGTACCTCTAATCGCGTTTTAGCTCTATCTGCAATTTTCTTTGTGCTTGCTTTAACAATCGCGCCACCCGTGAAGCACTACTTCACACAACGTGCACAAATCAGCGCATTGAAGGCACAACTTTCTGCAGATAACTCTGCGCTTGAGAAAGCACGGCAAGAGTTAACGCTGTGGCAAGACCCAGAGTATGTAAAGTCCCAAGCACGCGAACGTCTTCACTTTGTTCTTCCAGGTGAACGTCAGTACATCGTTACAGAGGGCGAAACACAGGCTGGGCAAAACAGCACCACAAAGGTCGCTAGCTCACTTGCAGATGGACAGCCATGGTATTCCCGCTTAATCGCATCAATTAGTGAAACCGGCAATTAATGCGCGAGGTAACGCAAGCCGATCTTGATTGCATTCAAACTCAATTAGGTCGAACACCTCGTGATGTTCATGCAATTGCATATCGTTGTCCATGCGGAAAGCCTGCTGTTGTAGAAACTCCACCCCGGCTTGAAGATGGAACACCATTCCCTACCTTTTACTATGCAACCTGCCCTCGCTTAACGGCGGTTATTTCAACCCTTGAAACAACTGGGTTGATGGGTGAGATGAATGAGCGCTTAGAAACTGATCCTGAATTAGCTGGTGCATACCGCGCCGCACATGATGATTACATCGCAGCACGATCAGCCCTTGGGGTAGATGTTCCTGAGGTCGACAATGTTTCAGCAGGTGGAATGCCAACGCGGGTGAAGTGCCTACATTCACTTGTGGCCCATTCATTATCTGCAGGTCTTGATGTAAACCCATTAGGTGATGAAGCTCTGGCAAAACTTCCTGAATGGTGGAAGAACAACCCATGCGAGTAGCGGCGATTGATTGCGGAACTAATTCGATACGTTTACTGATTGCCGATATTGATGGCGGTAACTTCCGAGAAGTTGTGCGCGATATGGAGATTGTTCGCTTAGGACAAGGTGTTGATGAAACTGGAGAGTTTCACCCCGATGCAATTGCCAGAACACTTACTGCGGTAGATAAGTTCGCTGCCGAGATTGCAAAACGCGGTGTTGAAAGAATTCGTTTCTGTGCCACTAGCGCCACGCGGGATGCAACCAATCGCCACCTGTTTGTAGATGGAGTTCGTGAACGTTTAGGAATCGAGCCTGAAGTGATTTCAGGTGATGAAGAAGCAGCGCTCTCTTTTGCTGGCGCAATTAAAGATTTAGATCCAAGCAATGGTCCTTTCTTGGTAGTTGATATTGGGGGAGGATCGACTGAGTTCGTTTTCGGAACATCAACCGTTGAAGCTGCTCGTAGTGTCAATATTGGATGTGTTCGCATGACCGAGCGGCACATATCATCTGACCCTGCTACAGCTCAACAGATTGAGTTAGCACGCACCGATATTCAAACCGCGATCGCAGAAGCGGCGGCGGTTGTTCCTATTACAAAGGCAAAAACTTTGGTGGCGGTTGCAGGAACAGCGACGACAGTTGCAGCCGCTGCACTCGATCTTCCAGAATATGATCGATATGCGATTCACCTAGCCCACATATCAGCGCAGCAGGTTCATGAGGCGGCAACAATGTTTGCAGCTAATACCCGCGAACAACGTTTGCTATTGGGGTATATGCACCCAGGCCGAGTCGATGTCATTGCAGCAGGCTCACTTGTTCTTTCAGAGATTATGAAGGCCACCGGGGCAGATGAATTTGTAGCCTCCGAGTCAGATATTTTGGATGGAATGGCATATTCCCTTGCCCGCAAGTAAATCCATAAAGCTTCTTGATCAAAAAATCATTGCTTGTCGACGTTGCCCACGTTTAGTCCAATGGCGTGAAGAGGTCGCTGTTGTAAAGCGTAAGTCCTATGAAAATGAAAGGTATTGGGGAAAACCAGTTCCAGGATTTGGACCAGATAATGCGCGAGTAATTATCGTTGGGTTAGCACCAGGTGCACACGGTGCAAACAGAACAGGCCGAATCTTTACTGGGGACTCATCTGGTGATTGGCTCTATAAGGCGCTCCACAAAAATGGCCTGGCAACTATTCCGACCAGCACATCAGCAAATGATGGCCAAACACTAATTGATACTCGAATAACCTGCGCGGTTCGATGCGCACCACCAGATAACAAGCCTTCAACTGAGGAAAAAGTGGAGTGCTCTGATTACTTAACAAATGAGATTGAACTCTTGATGCCCACAGCACGAGTGTTTCTTGCCCTTGGCAGTTTTGCGTGGAGTGCGACGATTAAAACTCTGCGCGCAATGGATCACCAGATCTCAACCCCAACACCAAAGTTTGGACATGGCGAGTGCTTTACTTGGATTTCACCTGAAGGAATTAAGCGAATGGTTTTAGGAAGTTACCACCCAAGCCAGCAAAACACTTTTACGGGCAAATTGACTGAACCGATGCTCAACGAAGTAATCAAAAAGGCAAAGAATTTTAAATAGCAGCGTTCTTCAGTTGATCAATATGTCCTTCAATGTGGTTTGCAGAAAGAGTTACTAATTGCAATAGCGTGACAGCGCCACGTTGAGGATGAGTCGAAACACGTTCCCAATCAGCTTCGCTAGCATTTTTTAGAATCTCGTAATTCATCGCATGGCTTGCCGCTAGTGATTGAAGTGAGATCGCGACTGAACGGTTGTGGTACTGCAATCCAGTAGGAAATTTCTCCTCATCAAAGGGAACAATGGTTGGATTCTCTTCACACAGTGCGTTTGCATATCTGACACCAAATTGAATCTCAGCATCGGCAATGTGATGGATTACAAAGGCCGCAGACCATTCCCCATCCTTTGATTGGCTCAGGCTTTCAGCTGAGATCTTTGCGCCCTCTTCAACAAATGAGGTTGCAGATGAGTGATACTTATCGAGAATTTGGTTATGGTCCATGGCTGCATCGTAACCCTGATATTTACCTTATTTAAGGCTCAGTTTCTGCAAAAGCCCCCCATCAAGTAAACTTCCGCGCAGTTGACTGTGGCCCCCGTAGTCCAATGGCAGAGACAGAGGACTTAAAATCCTTCCAGTGTCGGTTCGAGTCCGACCGGGGGCACCATCTAGATTTTCCTGAGAAACCCTTGCCCCGCATTATTCCCTCAGATTAATCTCCCGTTATGAATTCTAAAATATCTGGTCTTGGCAAGTTCTTTGCTGGTTTTATTCTAGGCGCGCTTTTGTTAAGCGGCTCTGCGATTGCTGTTAATAAATACATGGCAACAAATACCCCTGAAAAGGGCTATTTACTGTGTGCAAATACCAAAACAAAGGCAGTAACTTTTCCTAACAAGTTGAGTTGCCCACCCGGAACGATTGCACTTGATTTAGGTGCCGTTAAGGGTCCCGCTGGTCCCGCTGGTCCCGCTGGACCAGAAGGACCAGAAGGACCAGAAGGACCAGAAGGACCAGAAGGACCAGAAGGACCAGAAGG
>JNSK01000026.1_pt2 | contig 9370 bp, 12 predicted proteins | sample 210681 | NCBI WGS metagenome assembly JNSK01 (sample SAMN02808684, study PRJNA238866) | freshwater metagenome | biome: fresh water; feature: freshwater reservoir; material: water; isolation source: water column of the freshwater reservoir Embalse de Amadorio in Spain | place: Spain: Valencia ...
AATCATTGCTGGAATTGTTGAGATCAACAAGAGTTCGACCACGCGTAACTTCATCAGAGCGATATAGGCTCGCACGAGGGTCATAGCGCTAGATTACCCAGCAATTCTGATCTCTGTTCTCAGTCTGCTTTAAGGTTCGCGGGCTATCTTGATCACAAATGAATAAGGGAGATCTATGACACAGAAAAATGGTCAAGAGCCAGAGAATCTAAAGTGGATGGATATTGCAGAAAATGATGCAGTGAATGAGGTGCGCCATAGTCGCAGTCGACTTCCATATGTCGTAGCCGCTATCGCACTAGTAGCAGTCGGTGGCGGATCGATCTTTGCCCAAACCAATCCCTTAGAGCCGGCTCAGGTCACACCCACTTCGGTAGTGACTTCAGTCGCAATAACTCCTCCCGTTGTAGTGAACGGTATTCCAACTATTCCACCAGTTGCAGGCGGTGGAGGTTATGACGAGGACGAGGACGAGGACGAGGACGAGGACGAGGATGAAGATGAAGATGAAGATGAGGAAGACGATGACGAGGATGATGATGAAGAGGATGACGATTAAGATAAGGGGATGAAGCGCTCACTTGTTTCGATTATCACTGTAGTCGCTCTACTGATTGTCTCGTCACCTACTCAAGCGACTGAGACTCCAACGGCATATGTAGCACCTACAAAGATGAAGGTGATCGCCACAATCAATGGCAACATTGCACCTAAATCAGTTCTGGCATCTGGTACTGGTCTCGTAAGCGCGCATAACATGATGTATCGCCATTCAGTCACAATCTATGACAGCACGAAAAACACTCTGGTTGCTACGGTTCCAGATACTGTCCGACTCTCTGATTTTGGATTTAAAAAATATAGTGGAACATATAAAGGAGCACCTGTTGAGGGTGCGTTTAGCCCCGATGGCAAATATCTTTATTTCTCCAACTATGCCATGTATGGAAAAGGCTTCAACAAAGAAGGCACCGATAAGTGCAGTCCATCAAATGGATATGACACAAGTTTTCTTAGTCGAGTAAACCTTGATAACTACACAATTGATGCCGTCTATCCAGTCGGATCAGTTCCGAAGGTTGTCCAAGTAACGCCAGATAACAAATATATTTTGGTAAGTAATTGGTGTTCATACACAGTTACCGTGATCTCAGTTGACAGTGGAAAGTCGGTTAAAACCCTAAAGATTGGCCGCTACCCTCGAGGAATAGCAATCGATAGATCCAGTATCTATGCCTACATCGCTGAAATGGGTGGATCAGGAATTCATCGAATTGATTTGAGAGATTTTTCAAAAACATTTATTCCGGTTGGATCTAACCCGCGCGCAGTCGTTCTCTCCCCTGACGAAAAAACTCTCTATGTCACACTCAATATCTCGGGCAAGGTCGCAGCATGGGATTTGGTCTCGAACAGATTAAAGAAGACTGTTTCAACCGGTAAAGCTGCACGTAGCCTTGCGATTTCAGATGATGGCTCGGCCCTATATGTCGTCAACTATGGCAGCGGCACAATGTCTAAAGTGCGCACCTCTGATTTGAAGGTAATTCAGAACATTCGAGTATGTAATGAACCAATCGGAGTCACTTTTGATTCGATATCGCAGAACACGTGGGTAGCCTGTTACGGCGGTTCAATTAAGGTGTTATCGAACTAACAACGGTAGCGCTCTCTTCAACAGGAAGAACCGGTACTAGTGGAAGAGCAATTTTTCCTAGATAGCGATCCAGCGTATCTCTAGCGACCTTTGAGGCCGAATAACTGCGACTGAGGCGATCAGCAATAACTACAAAGATGTATTCCCGATCTTCGGATTCGACATATCCTGCCAATGTGACAGTGCCATTTAGGGTTCCTGTCTTTGCCCTAACTAAACCAATTGCTTGCGGGGCAGTCTTAATAAAGCGCTCATTAAGCGTTCCACTAATTCCACCTGAAGGCAGACTATCGACCACTAATTTGTATTCAGGGTTGTCGTAAATCTTAAGAAGCACATCACCTAATAGCTTTGCGCTCACGCGATTATCGTGTGAAAGCCCGCTGCCATCTTTAACTACCAACTTCGAGGAGTCGATCTCCATCTCGCTGAGTACTTTTCTAAAGACTGCACGGATTCCGCTTGTGTTCTGCTCATATCCAGCAGATTTTGCAGCAAGGCGAGCCATGCGTTCAGATAAAATATTATCGCTCCATTTTATGAAATAATAAGTCATCTGAAGAACAGTAGGTGAAATGCTATTCATCACCGGTTCAGAGACTAAGTTCTGAGCTTCCACCGCATTGACCGGTTTTACTGTCACGAAAACTTTTTTACTCTTTAAGTAGACCTTCATATTCTTGGCTTCACTGTCATATATACCGTTGTAATACAACGTCATCTTCTTCACCGGAGCACCAGCCTGCGCCTCTAGCTCAACGTGGGCACGATAAGCCAAATACTTCAGCGAGGTCTGGCCTAAACGCTTTGCGTTGTATGCGCTAAAGGTTGCCCATGGATCTAAATCTCCCTGGATCACAACTGCATTCTCTTCGGTAGCTATTGATAATGAAGTCTGAAAACGCATCTTTGGATCAAGATACTTTGCAACCGATACCCCTGCTAGAAGTTTAAGTGTGGAAGCAGGTTTTCGGGCTGCAAATGAATTTGATTCAAAGAGTACTTCTTTTGTACTTGCATCAATCAAGATCACCGATGGATTTCTTAGATCTGGATCTTTTGCTAAATTTGAAAAAACGGTCGTTGCGCGTTCAGGGGCAAAGGCCGTAGACGGCGTACCAAAAAGAGCTCCGCAGAATAATGCAGAGACGGCTACGCCAATCAGTTTTTTCATGATGAAGAAATTAACGCCAACCGTATGCGATGAGAATGTTAGTAACTGTAAGCCCTAACATCACTGCAAAAGTTTTCGTTGAATAACTCTTCTTTTTGACGTTGACAAAACCAATGACAAGCAGCGCCAACACGATCAAAAACTTGATGCCTACCTTCATATGATTGATCTCTGTGTCATGGCCACCAGACCAGGTAAATACCATCACGATTCCAGCGAGCAATGCGGTCGCGGTCGCATGGAGAACTCCTGGGTTAAGCGCACGCGGGCTCTTCTTAAATGAGATTACTAAGAGGGCAAGAATTCCAAGAATTGCCAGAAGATGTACGGCAAATGCGATGTAAAAGGCGACCTTCACGATGACTCCATTCAAATGGTTAATATGTGTTTACGCACTCCTAGTTTAGGGTGATCACATGGAAATAAAGACCCCTGCAACTATCGGCCCAGGAGAATTCTTTCCTGTTGTAGGCGTGGGGCCTCATGAAAAGCCTTGGCCGACTGGAGATCAATACGATCCAGAGTTACTTGAAAATGGCGATAGAAGAAATGTCTTAGATCACTATCGCTACTGGAGCGTTGAAGCGATTGTCGCTGACTTGAACACCAAACGTCATGGATTACAGATTGCAATTGAAAATTGGCAGCACGATCTCAATATTGGTTCTGTTGTGAGAACTGCGAATGCTTTTAATGTCAGTGCTGTACATATCGTAGGAAAGCGCGATTGGAATAAGCGCGGTGCAATGGTTACTGATCGTTACTTGACTGTCATTCACCACCCAACGATTGCTGATTTTGCACAGTGGTGCGCTGAAAATGACCTTCCAATCATCGGCATAGATAACGTTCCATCTTCCAAACATTTAGAGGGTGCTGCACTTCCTGAAAAGTGCGTACTGCTATTTGGGCAAGAGGGTGCAGGAATGTCAGATGAAGGTATAGAAATCTGCAGCGTTTTATATGCGATCGAACAATATGGATCAACCAGATCTATGAACGCATCCGCAGCGGGTGCAATTGCGATGTATCACTGGGCGTTGCAACACTTGCCACGGCAAGTATAGAAAACTAGTTTCCCAAACTAATTACCAAGCGGTTCTTGTTCTCCGTCAGATAAGGTATCGCGCACTGCAGTTAAACGTCGCTCAATCTCGGCAGCTTCTTCTACTCTGCCCAGAGCGCGCATCACATCAGCCATTCGGCTTTCGATATCTACAATAAATTCAAAGTCTTTTGGCTCATCGTCGGCAATAATCTGAAGGACGCCATCGAGTGTATTGAGGCCTTCTTCGAGCTTGCCTAGAAGAATTTCAGCCTTACCGTGCTCAAAGAGTGCAAAAGTTTCGCGGCGGTGATCGTGGGCCGTCTCAAAGACATCTACCGCTTTGCGCGATGCTTCAAGTGCTTTCTCACCGTCTCCGAGCCAGTTATAACAAGAAGCGATCTTCTGATCACAACGTGCAACGTGTAAAACTTCTTTCTCTGACTTAAAAATTCCACGTGCCTCTTTAAATGCTTCGAGCGCTTCGGTGTATTGCTTAAGTTCGCGATATGCCATACCAAGCAGGTGAAGATCGTTGGCGGCCCCCATCTGGTTTCCATCAACGAGATGTTCTTGCGCACACTCTGACATGGTTGCAATCACTTCACTATATTTCTTTGAGCTGTACCACCACTCGCCTAAGGTGCAGGCAAGTTCCAGCGCAATGGGTGATTTACTCTCACGCAAAAGTTCAACCGCTTTACTCATTGCAGTTGCTGCTTCATCAATGCGCTTTAACTGATTGAGGTTGTATCCAATGGCAGAATATGCCTGAGCTAAACCTTCGCTAGGTGCGCTAGCGCCCATCTCTGAGTAAATATCGCGCGCCGTCTCGGCCAATGCGAGCGCTTCATCGTATTGACCACGGGCGAAGATGCGAGCGCTGAGTTCGTAATACGTCTCTGCGCGATCTTGGCCTTCTGTTTGTGGGATTCGATCCCAGAGCATCTCTTCGGTGACTATGTCGTCATGGTTATCATCTTCGCTCATGAGAACCTCCAAACATCTCGGCCAGCCTGGTTTCTAGGCTGACTGTAGCCCTGTGGGGTCGCAATTGTGCGGGAATTTTCACCCAGTGGCTACCCGGGCTTCCTGCTTTCATCTAGCAGATGCAAATCGTTTGCATTAATATGAGCCTATGCATATCCCTGATGGCTTCATCGATATCCCCACCTCAACCGCCTTTGCCGCCCTTTCGGCTGTCGGTGTGGCAGCTAGCCTCAAGGGTGCTGCTCGCTCACTTGATGAGAAGACAGCTCCCTTAGCGGGCCTGACAGCAACATTTATCTTCGCTGTGCAGATGCTCAACTTCCCTGTCGCTGCCGGCACAAGCGGCCACCTCTTGGGTGGTGCCTTGGCTGCAATCTTGGTTGGGCCATATGTTGCAACGCTTTCTTTGACGGTGGTCTTGTTGATGCAGGCTCTGCTCTTTGCCGACGGCGGCCTCAGTGCAGCCGGTTTAAATATCTTCAACATGTCATTGCTTGGTGTCTGGTTTGGCTACGGAGCATTTCTTCTTGCAAAGAAGATTCTTCCTAAGAATAAGGTTTCGATCACAGCAGCCGCAGCCTTTGCAGGTCTTATCTCCGTGCCTGCTGCAGCTATTGGCTTTACCTTGCAGTACGCACTTGGTGCCACGGCGACATTTTCAGTATCAACAGTCCTTGCTGCAATGGTGGGTACACATGTACTCATTGGAATCGGTGAAGCAATTATCACTGGTCTATCGGTAAGTGCGGTAATGGCAAGTCGTCCAGATTTGGTATTCGGTTATCGTGGGGCGAAGAAGAACCTAGAAATTCGTGAGGTATAAAGTGAAGAATCCATTGATTGCAGGTGGTCTTGCACTCTCTCTCATACTTGCCGGAGGAGTTTCTTATTACGCATCCTCACAACCAGATGGACTGGAAAAAGTTGCAGGCGATGTTGGCTTTCTAGATTCTGCTAAAGAGAGCGCGGTAGAAGATAGTCCGCTTGCCGGTTATGGCGTCGCAGGAGTTGAGAACGAGAGAATCTCAGGTGGGCTAGCTGGCGTGATTGGCGTTGCATCTACTGCCGCGATTTCATTTGGACTCTTTTACGCTCTTCGCCGATTCAAAAAGGATCAGCCATAAGCGCCAAAGTAGAGCACCGTCATCATCATGGCCATGATGTTGGAGAGCGTCTCTACATTCACCGCCATTCATTAGTTCATGAGTTACCGGCACATGTAAAAATTGTGGCTGTTTTAGCCTTTATTGTGGTCTCAGTAGCTACACCGATTACCTTTTGGCCGGCATTTATCGCTTACTTCGTGGCGATCTTTGCAGTCTCGCTAGTCGCAAAAATTCCAACTTTTACTTTGCTCACTCGCGCATTAATTGAGATTCCATTTATCTTCTTTGCAATTTTGATGCCATTTTTTGGAACCGGTGAGCGCTTTGAAATCGGCCCACTTAACCTCTACCGCGAAAGTTTGTTGGCAGCTGCCGGAATTGTTGTCAAGGGAACTCTCGGAGTCTTGAGCGCCGTTGTCTTATCTACAAGTACTACGGCTCGTGAATTGCTGAGAGGGCTGGAAAAACTCAAGCTTCCTAAGCTTATGGTGCAGATTGCAGCGTTTATGTTGCGCTATGTCAACGTAATTAACGATGAGATGACGCGAATGAAGATTGCACGAGAATCCCGTGGATTTATTGCAACGGGGCTTAAGGATTGGAAGGTTATAGCTACCGCCGCATCGGCTCTCTTTATCCGATCCTATGAACGCGGTGAACGTGTACACCTTGCAATGCTCTCTCGCGGATACACAGGAGTGCTCCCCCACGAGCAGAGCGAAGGAGCATCCTTGCGCGCATGGACTCAAGGCTTAGCGCTACCAATATTTGCAGCCGCCATTCTTCTTACAACAACAGTGATCGGATAACCCATGACAACTACTCCAAGCCTGCTGATTCAAGAGTTGGCATTTGCCTATCCCGATGGCAATCAAGCACTCTTTGGCGTCAACTTGCGCGTTGAACGCGGTGAACGCGTTGCACTCCTTGGTCCAAACGGTGCTGGTAAGACAACACTGGTCATGCATATGAACGGCATTCACCCGGCAGAACACGGCAGCGTTAGCGTTGCCGGAGAAGTGATTGATACGAAAGATAAAGATTTATTACGCAGAATTCGTGGCAAGGTCGGTGTTGTTTTTCAAGATCCAGATGATCAACTATTTATGCCAACGGTCGGTGAAGATGTGGCTTTTGGCCCTTACAACATGGGGTTGCGTGGACCAGAACTTGATAAGGCCGTCGATGAGGCGCTAGCGCTAGTACACATGTCAGAGTTCAAAGAGCGTCCTCCGCATCACCTTTCATTTGGTCAGCGTCGAAGAGTTGCAGTTGCCACAGTATTGGCCATGAAGCCGGAGATTTTGGTTCTCGATGAACCTTCTTCGAATCTAGATCCTGCCGGCAGACGTGAATTAGCCGATATCTTACGCTCACTCGATGTCACGATTGTGATGGTCACACATGATCTTCCATATGCTTACGAACTTTGCGAGCGCGCTGTGATTTTAAGTGGCGGAGTAATTGTGGCCGATGGCAAGACCGGCGATATTTTGCGAGACGCTGATCTCTTGGCACGGCACAGATTAGAAATGCCGGTTGGGTTTACTCTTTAGCGTTTTTTCTACCGAGAGGAACACGCCCCTGCGCAATCGCAGCTCCCAGAAGAACTATCACAGCCCCTACGGGTTCATACCAATGTGGGATTTCATCCAAGAAAATGAACCCGACAAGCACAGCAATTAGGGGTGTTACATATGTGACGCTACTTGCAATTGCACTTCCGGCTGCCCGCATAATTGTAAAGTTCCAGATGTAGGCAAACCCAGAGCCAAAAACTCCCAGTGCCACCATCGCAAGTACGGGGCCGAGTGAATACTCGTATTTAGAGATTCCACTAAATAGGAAGAATGGAAGAAGTGTGATCGCTCCAAGCGTGACTTGCGTCGCGGCCATGACTTCAGGTGCCAGTTGTGCTGGCAAAATGAATCTACGACTGTATGGAAATGAGAATCCATAACACGTAACAGCTGCAAGGAGGATGAGAATTGCCCAGAGTGGGTTATTTCCTAATCCCTGCCAGGCACCAAGTACGGTCAAAACACCAAGAAAGCCAAGCAGTAAACCAACTACTTGTGGCCGAGTGGGTTTTTCATTTCGCGAGACCAGTATTATGGCGATCAGAGTCATTAAAGGTGTTACAGCATTTATTATTCCAGCCAAAATCGAAGTTACTTCGGTCTCTGCCCACGCAAAGAAAACTCCAGGAATCACGTTGAGCAGAAGGGCGACAACCCACAAGTGGCCAATCATTTTCCGATCTCTTACCAGTGATAGCCCTTTTATCTTTAAATAAATAAGAAGTGCCAGCGCACCAAATGCACAGCGAATAAATGCGACACCAAATGGAGTAAGAAACTCAAGACCGAGTTTGATGAATATGAATGAGCATCCCCAGACAATTCCTAGGGCAATATAGAGCCCAAGCCAGGATTGCGCTTTGCTCTCCCTCATAGGAACATTCTTTCACACGAGCGATTTAAATCAGAGCAAGGCTTAGCGCCTTCTTTGCCGCTTCCTTACGATCGCTCACAGCCAGCGCCTGATAGATACGCATCGTTTCGTGGCGAACTGTGCTTACGCTAAATCCAAGTTCATTAGCGAGCTCGTGATTGGTTTTTCCTTCAACCATTCCACGTAAAATAGAAATCTGTCGCTGTGATAGTTGTTCAGAACCGGTATCACCGCGTTCTACAAGTGAGTGAGATGCCTGCGCAATTTTCTGATACAGCAGTGAGAGATACAGGCTCAGTGCAACCGCGTAGCTCCGCGCAATCTCTTCAACAGCATCTTGAGATGCAACAGGGTCAGAGAATCGCAGAACGAGATATCCATGAACTGCTCCGCGTTCACGCAGTTGAATCATCAGTAAATTACCCTTTGCATTCCAGGCTCCTGCGCTTTTGCCCAATGCAATCAGCGCTTCATCGTCATCCCATGATCGCCATACTTCACTCGGAAAAATTTGCTTCGCCTTGCCAGCATCAAAACCATATTCACCTAAGAACTCGAGTGAATCGTTGGGGTGCAATCGCCCAATGCGAGCACAGCATGCGCCAAAGGGGGCCATATGTTCCATGACGAAGGAACGCGCGATTTCATCACTCGTTGGGTGGTAACTAAGCCACTCAATAAAGGCACGAATGTCATGCATTAAAACCACTCCGATGGAAAAAATAGACCTGACCGATTAGACCAGTGTTTCAATTACCGGCTAATGGTCACCTATTTATGCGGAGAATAGTCAAGATGACCAGTCAAATCTAGACCGGTCTAAGTCTGGTCATGGGGTGATGTTTTACAGGAGTGGGCCCTGTCGGGCTCGAACCGACGACCCACGGATTAAAAGTCCGTTGCTCTACCGACTGAGCTAAAGGCCCCACTGCAACTAAATGCTC